>SDBU01003871.1_pt1 | contig 18771 bp, 17 predicted proteins | sample 2277071 | NCBI WGS metagenome assembly SDBU01 (sample SAMN10397929, study PRJNA504765) | marine sediment metagenome | isolation source: marine sediment core GS08_GC12, 126 cmbsf | place: Arctic Ocean: Gakkel Ridge, Loki's castle | collected 2008 | reverse complement strand
ATAAGGTTTACTTCGTCCTTTTTCAGCACATCAAGGTTAACTCTGCCCAGAACTGGCGTTGGGGTACCGAACAGGATATCCTGTAATTCGGTAGCAATCATACTGCCACCCCAGCCATCACTGATAGATGCCCTGACCCCTTGTTTAAGCAGGCTTTGATAATCTTGGTCAACCCCGATATGGGTTCGGTGCATTATTTCTACAACCTCTCTATCTATACCACGGGGGGCAGCCTCCTCCCGCCGCCATATCTCCTGTCGTTTTAGCGGTGCTCTTTTTAGGGTTATCAGTTCACCTTCTTGCCTACCAAACTCAGCCAGAGCCTTCTCACCAACATCAATGGCTATTTCCTGGTTACTGCGGTCGCCGATTTCAATGCCCCATTCCAGGGCTAGTTGTAATAGCTTCTGCTCGTCCTTAATTTCGTAGTCTGGAGATTCTCCTTTAGCTACTGCCAGGAATAGTTCAGCCACCTCACGACCATGGTCAGAGTGGGCAGATGCCCCACCGGCTATCATCCGGATAAAGTTGCGGGCAGCAATGGTCTCAGCAGTGGCGCCACAAATACCCCTTCTCTTCTGCTTCTGCTCTGGTGTTTCCTCTTTTCTTTTAGGTAATGGCACCCGACATGGTCCCATCCCACAAGTAGCACAGCAACTGCCTACTACGCCTATGGGACAGGGCTTCATTGTCTCCGCCCTATCAAAAACAGTATTAACCCCATCAATAGCCGCTTTTTCTATCATCTTAATACTAGCTTGGTCAGCGCTCTTGGTTTCTGCATCTGCCATTTCACATTCTCCTTCAAATCTTAATTATTCTTAAGCTGTCAGCTCAGCCATCATGTCTCGAATCAGTTTTATCGCCTCTGGGTGCCGCATAATTACTATATTACCCCCAGCGATAAGCATAATCATGGCTGACATTGCTTCCATCAAAATACCCCTCTTCCTAGCATCTCCCATATTGAGCTCATTGTCTGGCAGGTGCACTTCCTTCGTCTTCCATACCTCTTTAGATATATTGCAAATGATAGGAAATTGGAGCTTTTCGTCCTGCTGAGTCAGCCCTGCCATACTGATTCTCTCCATCACCGAGTAACAATATTCAATGCCATAGCCGATGCTGCTGACGGTAGGGTCTACCACAATCAGCTCGTCAGGAACGCCAAGATTGCCCAGCAGGATATTAAGCTGCTTAGCCAAGTTTATATCTATAGGCGTTGACGAAATCACCGTATGGTGATAACCAATGGCTGAGGCGCCAATCTTCTTATAGTTTCCTTCCTGAACCGGTCCCACAATCAGGTTTTTCCCCTGGCAAACTTCAGCCACCACTCTCAGAACCTCAGTATCTTTTTCCACATTATTACTACCCCAAACGATTAGAGGAACATCAACAGCATCAGCCACCTTCTTGACCATCTCAGCGGCCTCATTAGCATCTCGGTTAAGCCCATTAGGGTCAGTGCTTATCAGTTGAAGGGCAATCATCTCAGCACCATAATCGTTGATGCATTTCTTTGCCCAAGCAACCGGGTCATCAGTTACCCCGGCGAAGGGTTCTAGAGCCGTCTCAGCCCATTCCTCAGGGGGACAATCCCAAACCTCCATAGCTATTCTAGGTAGGTGGGGCATCTCGCCTTCAAAGAAGTGAAAGGGATAAGCTGTTTCTCCACCAACGGTAACCGTTTTGTCCCCTTTACCTAGCGTAATCTCTTTGATCTTACCGCTATACAGTGTTTTAGGAATCTCAAATGTCATTCCTTTGTCTCCTTACTTAAGCTGGAGTCTTTCTCTTCTCGCTGCCATACCAGTCCGTTCCATACCAATATCTCTCACCACTTCGCAGATACTTAAGCTTCTCCTGTCTACTGCCCATTTTCTGCCGCCATTTTCCCAGCTCCTCACCCTCGGGCTTACCCTCTTCAAAGGTTGCTCCAAGCACCTCTACCTCCCCTCGTCCGGGGGCATCCTTCTTATCAAATTTATATTCCATCCTCTTCCTCCTTTCTCAAGCTAGACCAGCAGCTAATTTTGCTGCTCTTACCGTATTTAGCATAAGCATAGTTATCGTCATCGGACCAACTCCACCAGGTACTGGAGTAATGGCACTAGCCTTTTCCTTAACCGCTTCAAAGTCAACATCGCCAGATAGAATTGCCTTGCCTTCTGGTGTCTTCCCTATCCGGTTAACACCAACATCAATTACTACTACCCCCTCTTTAACCATATCAGCGGTAATAGCCTTGGGTCTTCCCGCAGCTACAATCAGTATGTCAGCCCTCTTGGTATGAAAAGCCATATCCTTGGTTCGGGTATGGCATACCGTTACCGTTGCATTGGCCCCATCCTTCTTCTGAAGAAGGATATTAGCTATGGGTTTGCCGACAATATTGCTTCTGCCCACAACTACTACCTCAGCCCCTTCAATTTTAACCCCTGACCTGATAAGAAGCTGCTGGATTCCGTGGGGAGTGCAAGGTAAATAATCAGGCTCTCCAATCATCAGCTTGCCTACATTGACTGGGTGAAAACCATCAACATCTTTCTTGGGGTCGATGGCAAAGAGAACATTAGTCTCATTAATATGCTTGGGCAGGGGTAGTTGAACTAGAATCCCGTGAATTTTGGGGTCTTTATTTAACTTATCAATTAGAGTCAGTAGTTCCTTTTCATTGACATCAGCTGGCAGGTCGTGTTTTTCTGAATAAATACCCAGGGCATCACATGTCCTTACCTTTGACCGAACATAAACCTGTGACGCCGGGTCCTCACCTACCAGAACAGTGACTAATCCCGGTACGAGATTATGCTTCTCCTTGAGCTGGGTAATTTCCTGTTTTAGTTCTTCACGAATTTCTTTAGCAATCGCAGTGCCACTAATAATCTTTGCTGACATTTTTGACCCCCTTACACATTATCATTATAGCCATACGCCAACTCTTATCCCAAGTCTAGAAACAACCATCATGATGCTGGCTAATTCTAACACTCTTTCCCCCTATAATCAGTTTTTTAGAAGCTTAACCATCAAATCATCAATTGCCCTCACTGCCCTGGAAGCATCGGGCAAATCAAGAAGTGGCTTAAGCTCAAGGTCATATTTATAGATCTCTTTATCTTCAGGAATTATAGCTGCGGGCTCAATTCCCAGTTTAGCTAATTCTTTACTGACCAAAGGGTCTAGTTGGACGGGAGCAGAGTTAATTATTACCGATTGTCTTTTCACCACCAGCTTGAGTTCAGAGACCAATTCCATTATACGAGCAGCAGTCCGGACTCCCTTAACTGAATGGTTAGAGATTATCAACAACTCATCAATATCCTGAGTGGTTCCTCGGCTCATGTGCTCCATCCCTGCCTCATTATCCAAAACCATGTAGGCATAATTATCCGCCAGGCCATCAACAAATTTCTTCAAGATAAGGTTAGGATAGCAGTAGCACTCTGGTCCCCCACCTCTGCCCATCGTTATCAGGTCAATCCTCTCATCCTCAACTACAGCCTTATTTAGTTTATATTCTAAGTAATTCTGCTTGGTCATTCCCGGCGGAATTTTTATTTTATCCCCTTGGAAAGCATCAAGTATCATGCCAACAGTCTGCTCGACCTCAAGCCCCAGACTCTCCCCCAGATTGGCATTGGAGTCAGCATCAACTGCTAGAATTGGTCCTGACTCATTCTTCAATAGGTAGCGGATAACCAAGCTGGCAATGGATGTCTTTCCGCTACCGCCCTTTCCAGCCACGGCAATATTAAAACTCAAATGTTACTCTCCACCTCAATTTACTTTTTAGTAGCTTGGCTACTTTTCTCTCTACCGAGAAATCCCAATATATTAAGCGTTAATAAGGAACTACTAAAATAGACCGCTGACTTTCCCTGTTTTTACATCTACATCGACTCTTCTAAAGGCAGGACTGGAAGAGGTTCCCGGCATCAGGCTGATAGTTCCGGCACAAGGACAGAGGAATTTCGCCCCAGAATAAATCAATATGTCACGGATAGGTAATGTCCACCCCTTAGGAACACCTTTAACTGCCGGGTCGTGAGTAAGGGAGAGATGCGTCTTTACCATCATGGTAGCATAGTCATCATACTGGGAATCAGACTCAAGCATCTTAGCCTTTGCCTCAGCATCAGGTGTCCAGGAAACACCATCAGCACCGTAGACCTCTTTAGCAATAGTATTAACCCTCTCCCGTATTTTCATTTCCAAGGGATAGAGGTATCTGAACTCATCCTTCCCTTCTTCTTTACAAGCATCAATTATAGCATCGGCCAGTTCCAGAGCACCATCACCGCCATCAGCCCAGTGACTAGACATGGCACAACGAGCTCCAGTAGCTTCGACAGCCTTCCTTACTGTAGCGATTTCATCCTTGGTGTCAGTATAGAAGCTGTTGATGCATACTACTGGCTTGATACCAGATTTTTTAATGATGCTGATGTGATGCAGTAAATTCGGGAGTCCCTTCTCTATAAGCCCCACATTTTCTTTGGTGTATTCTTCGGACAAAGGTAGGCCAGCCACCACCCTGGGTCCACCACCGTGCATTTTCAGTGCTCGTATTGTAGCGGTTAGTACCGATACGTGTGGTTTGAGTCCGCTTAAGCGGCACTTGACATTCCAGAACTTTTCGAAGCCGATGTCAGCACCGAATCCACTCTCAGTAATGTGGTAATCAAATAATTTCAGTCCAACACGGTCGCCAATGATGGAGGACTGCCCCACGGCAATATTGGCAAACGGACCAGCATGAACCATGCAGGGCTGATACTCCACGGTAGACATCAGAGTGGGGTTAATGGTCTTGCGCATCCAGGCAGTCATGGCACCACCTACCTCTAAGTCGCCCGTGGTAACCGGCTTGCCTTTCTTGTCGAAGGCTACGGTAATATTATCCATCCTTTCCCGCAGGTCAGCCAAGTCCCTGACGATTGACAGCATCGCCATAAGTTCAGAACCTACCGTGATGCCGAAGGAGGATTGCATTGTGTAACCGTTCATGCGCCCGCCGAGACCTATAATGATGTTACGCAGACTCTGGGCACAAAAATCCATAACCCAGCCCATCTCTACTCGAGTAGGGTCAACATCCAATCGGCGCATCTTGGTGCGTCTCTCTAGTATCGCATCATTATAGTTGCGTTCATGCTGCATTCTGGCAGTAAGAGCGACCATAGCTAAGTTATGGGCATTAGAAATATCATTTATGTCACCGGTAAGCCCCATAGAAAATGCAGTCATGGGAATAAGTAAGGCATTGCCCCCACCAGCAGCGGTTCCCTTGATATTCATAGTTGGACCACCCGATGGTTGCCGAATACAGCCACCCACATTCATTCCCCGCTTGCCTAGACCCTCCATGATACCCATGGTGGTCGTAGTCTTCCCTTCACCCAGTGGCGTAGGGGTTATAGCGGTTACTTCAATGTATTTACCGTCTGGTTTGTCCTTGAGGCGCTCGATAATCTTTAGGAAATTGAGCCTGCTTATATTCCCGAAAGGAAGCATTTCATCTTTTTCCAGTCCTAGTTTCTCTCGCCACTCCTCTGGGGTTGGCATATTCCTTTCCGCATCTTCGGCAATCTGCCAATCCTTCAATTTTACTGCATCGTAAGCCACAGAAAACCTCCTTTATTTAGTTTATTTTAGCATTTCCCATCGGGGCTTACTTAACTAGTTTGTTGCCCCTGCAACTTTAGCCGTAGATAACAAAGCTTGGTAGATATTTCTCACTTCGTCAATTATCGGCTGGCTAGCCTCAAGAATGGGAAGGTTAGCCAGATCAGCTGCTACTATTGCCTGGTCATAAGGGATAAAGCCAAGGAAGTTAAAACCGGGCAGACTGGAAACTATAAACTCTTTGTCTGATTGGTTTCGAATTTTGTTGCCGACTACTGCGATATTTTGTAAACCAATATCTTGTGCTAGTTTATTGATTCTATGGGCGGTTTCAATGCTTCGCCGGCCTGGCTCCACTACCACGATTAGTTTATCCACTGCCTGAGCCGTCCCTCGCCCCAAGTGTTCTATTCCCGCCTCCATATCCAGAATAACCACTTCATCTCTTGCTACAAGCAGGTGAGACAGCAAGGCTTGCAACAAAGCCCCTTCAGGACAATAACAGCCGGTACCACCCCGTTTAATTCGCCCCATTACCATTAGTCTAATTCCATCATGTTGTTGAGAGTACTTTTCCGGGAGGTCATCAACCTTAGGATTTAATCTAAAATAAGGCGCAACTTGACCTGGTCGTACTCCCGTTCTTTCCTCGATAAGAGCATTCATCTCAGATATAGGGGCTATTCCCTCAGGATTGGGGAAGCCAAGTGTAGCTGCCAGGTTAGAATCAGGGTCGGCATCTATAGCAATAACTGGATAGCCAGACTTAGCCAGTATTCTGGAAAGCAGAGAGGCCAAGAGAGTTTTTCCCACGCCACCTTTTCCGCTAACAGCAATCTTAATCGAAATCTCCGTCTTAATAAAATAAAGCCAAGGCTCCTATAGAAAAATATCTAGCCTTGGCTTAATCTTTCTCTCTGCTGGCTACTAAAACCTTGTATCATGCCTACAAACCGAAGATAGTATATCCTATGCTGGGTAAGAAGTCAAGCCAGTATAATCGTTCATGTGATTAGTGTTACTTTCTCCCTATCTTAAAAATTCATTCTGCTGCTCTAGAAATTTAAGTGGTGTCACATCTAAGGTATCTACTACTAGCTTACTCTTTTAGCTGAATAGACTCACTGGGAACATGCTCCTTCAGCACACCTTTAGCATCACCAAAGGAAATTTCATGTGCAATTATGTCTTTCAGTTCCTTCTTATTTTCTTATTATGGAACCTTTGATGAATTCTTGACAACTATGGCTGGAGATGGTAAGTTAGATAGTGATTAGCAGTCTAAGGCTTAGACTGCTAATATCTGAGTGATAAAAAATTTAAAGATTTTTATAGTTGACGAGGAGGTAGTATGTTATCTCCGAGAACTGAGACGATACTCAAGTCCATAGTGAGTCAATATATTATCCGGGCGACACCGGTGCCATCACAGAATATTGCCAACAACTCTAAGCTGACGGTAAGTCCGGCTACCATCCGCAACGAGATGGCACATCTGGAGCAAGCGGGTTATATTACCCGCCCCCATCCCTCAGGTGGTGGTATACCCTCAGATAAGGGCTACCGCTACTATGTGGAGTCCCTGGATGATATTGAGCTGCCATCAAGTGAACAACTTTTGATAAGTCACCTCTTCCACCAAGTAGAGGGGGAACTAGAGGAATGGCTGAGTTTAGCAGCAACACTCACTGCTCAGATGACCCAAAATGTGGCTGTGGTAAGTATACCTAAATCAGCAGACTGCCAGTTCAAGCACCTGGAGCTAGTTGCCTTACAAGACTTGCTATCCTTGCTTGTTCTTGTTCTTTATGGGGCTAAGATAAAGCAACAGCTAATAACTTTTGACCAGGTCATGTCTCAACCACGGCTAACAGCCATTGCCAACAAACTTAATGATACCTATTCTGGACTACCCAGTTCCCAGATTTTAACCCAAAACATAGAGCTTTCCCCTGTGGAACAACAGGTAACCGATTGTCTGGTAAAGATAATGCAGGCTGAAGATGAGCAGGATTATGAGGAGTTTTATGTGGATGGCTGGTACTTTATGCTGAATCAGCCAGAATTTGCCCGTAGCCGCCAGATATCAACCTTAATGGCATTGGTTGAGCGTAGAAACCTGCTGAAGACTATCATCCCTCATCTATTGTCCAGCCAAAGGGTGCAAGTAATCATAGGTAAGGAAAATAAGGCGGAGGTTATCCATGATTACAGTGTGGTCATCAAACGATATGGTTTGCCTAATGAAGCTACTGGTACTATAAGTGTAGTTGGACCTACCCGAATGCCTTATGCCCGTGTTATCTCTACTGTAGATTACTTATCCTCAGTGCTAATTGAACTTGTGGCTGAACTATATGGAAAAGAAGCACCGCGAGGTTGAACCGGGATAATGTTAGTCGATGAGGAACGGATAATGATGGCAGAGGAAGAAACTAACGAGACTCCAGACAGCAAAGCAGAGATGGAAGTTATTGAGGATGTAGAAGTACTAAAGCAGGCGCTAGCTGAGGAAAAGGAGAAAGCAGAAGGCTATCTGGCTAACTGGCAAAGAACCCAGGCCGATTTCATTAACTATAAGCGTCGTAGTGAGCAGGAGAAGGAGGAAATCGGTAAGTTCGTCAACGCTACCCTTATGCTTAGCCTGATACCTATCCTTGATGATTGCGAACGAGCTCTTGCTTCTGTTCCGTCTCGTCTAGCCAACCATAGCTGGGTAGATGGTATCAGGCTTATTGAGCGTAAGCTCCGGACAAGCCTTGAGGCACAAGGACTATCCCAGATTAAGGCACAAGGTGAACCATTTGACCCTAATCTACACGAAGCAGTGAGACACGGCAAGGGTGAGGAAGGGATAGTTATTGAGGAATTGCAAAAGGGTTATAAGTTACATGATAGGGTTATTCACCCGACTATGGTAGTAGTCGGTAACGGAGAAGAGGAAGATAAGGAGGATTAAACAATGGCAAAGGTTATTGGAATTGATTTAGGCACAACTCTCAGTGAGGTGGCAGTGATGGAGGCAGGAGAGCCCAAAATTATCCCCAACGCTGAGGGGAGTAACCTCACTCCTTCGGTAGTAGCCATAAGTAAGAATGGCGAGCGCTTGGTTGGGCAGATAGCTAAACGCCAGGCTATCGTCAACCCTGAGAATACTATCTATAGCATCAAGCGCTTGATGGGGCGTAAATTTGATGAGCCGTCAGTGGAATACGACCGGAAACTGCTACCCTTTAAGATAGCCAAGGCAGCCAATAGTGATGCCGTGGTAGTGATGGGCGATAGGGAATATAGCCCACCTGAAATCTCGGCTATGATTCTACAAAAACTTAAAGCCGATGCTGAAGCCTATCTTGGCGAGAAAGTGAATGAAGCTGTAATCACGGTACCTGCTTATTTTAACGATAGCCAGCGGCAGGCAACCAAGGATGCTGGTAGGATAGCTGGCTTAGAGGTATTGCGAATAGTTAATGAGCCAACTGCTGCCTCTCTAGCCTACGGATTAGATAAGAAAAAGGAGGAGATTATCGCCGTCTATGACCTCGGTGGTGGCACCTTTGATATATCAATTCTGGAGCTAGGACCAGTGGAGGAAGAGGGTAAGATCCAAGTTCAACACAGAGTTCTCGCCACCAACGGTGACACTCACCTCGGCGGTGATGACTTTGACCAGAGAGTTATGGACTGGCTATGTGATGAATTTAAGCGAGACCAAGGGATAGACCTCAGGCAGGATAAAATGGCTCTGCAGCGACTTAAAGAAGCTGCTGAAAAGGCTAAGTGCGAGTTGTCCACTGTGCCCCAGACTGAGGTGAACCTTCCCTTTATCACCGCTGATGCCAGTGGTCCCAAACACCTCAGTATTACCCTTACCCGAGCTAAACTGGAGCAATTAATAATGGACTTGGTGGAGAAGAGTCTGGGTCCTTGCCGTCAGGCACTGGCTGATGCGAAAAAAACGTCAGCCCAGATTGATGAGGTAGTTCTGGTCGGCGGGCAAACCAGAACTCCGCTAGTTCAGGAAAAGGTAAAACAGTTCTTTGATAAGGAGCCTCATAGGAAGGTCAACCCTGATGAGGTAGTAGCTATCGGTGCTGCTATTCAGGCAGGGGTGCTTAAGGGAGAAGTCAAGGATGTTCTGCTGCTTGATGTTACCCCCCTTACCCTGGGTATCGAAACCCTTGGCGCTATGGCGACCCCACTTATCCCACGTAATACCACTATCCCTACCTCCAAGAGCCAAATCTTCAGCACGGCTGCTGACAACCAGCCCAGTGTAGAGATTCATGTTCTCCAGGGGGAGAGACCTATGGCGACTGATAACAGGACACTGGGGCGGTTTATGCTTGATGGTATCCTGCCAGCACCACGAGGCCTACCACAGGTTGAGGTCAGCTTTGATATTGATGCTAATGGTATTCTTAGTGTTAAGGCTCACGATAAGGGCACTGGCAAGGAGCAGAAAATCACTATCACTGCCTCCAGTGGACTGAGTAAAGAAGAGGTGGAACGGATGCAGAAAGAGGCAGAGGTGCATGCTGCTGAGGACACCAAGCACAAAGAAGAGATAGAAACTCGTAATGCTGCTGATACCTTGGCTTATACTGCCGAAAAGACCATCAGGGAACAGAAGGACAAGATACCTGCAGACCTTAATCAAGAAGTAGAAGGTAAGGTGGCAGCAGTCCGCTCTGCGCTGCAAGGAACAGATATTGAGGCTGTCCGTGGAGCCACACAGGAGTTAAATCAGGCTATGCAGAAGATAGGGGCTGCCATCTACCAGCAGCAACAGCCGCCACCAGACGGCGAAGCTCCACCAGACGGTGAGACACCCCCGGGTAAAGAAGAGGGTGACGAAGGCACTGTGGAGGGCGAATTTCACGAGGTTTAACTAATGCCAGTAAAGCGTGATTATTATGAAGTCCTCGGGGTAGACAGAAGTGCCACTGACGAGGAAATAAGGGGGGCTTTTCGTAAGTTAGCTTTCAAGTATCACCCTGACCATAATCACCAGGATGAAGCTGGGAACAAGTTTAAGGAGATAAACGAAGCCTACGAGGTGCTCTCTGACTCTGATAAGCGGGCTAACTATGACCGCTTTGGGCATGCTGGTAGTGGGAGTATTTTCGGAAGGGGTTTTGAAAACTTTGGCTCTGGTGGTGTGGGCAGTATCTTTGAGAACTTTTATGACTTCTTTAACAGAGCAACTACTGCTACTCGTCAGGCACAGCAGCGTGGCGCTGATTTACAATACGGGATTAATATTACCCTTGAAGAGGCAGCCTTTGGTTGCCAAAAAGAGGTAAAAATATCACGCACTGAGAACTGCTCCCTGTGCCGGGGTATTGGCTGTAAGCCGGGCAGTCAACCCAGCCGCTGCCCCAATTGCAATGGTACAGGGCAGGTGCGCCGAGTTCAACGGGATATCTTTAGTATCTTTACTAATATTGTTACCTGCCCCCAGTGTCGCGGTGAGGGTAGAATTATCACTGAGCCGTGCCCCCAATGCCGGGGTAGTGGCAAGGAGAAGCGACAGCGCAGCCTTTCAATCAAAATTCCGGCTGGGGTCAATGATGGCTCACAAATACGTCTTAGCGGCGAGGGTGAAGTCGGAACAAGAGGCGGTCCATCGGGTTCGCTCTATGTTGTTATATCAGTGCTACCGCACAAGTTTTTCACTAGAGATAATGACAATATCATCTATGGGTTACCAATCAACTTTACTCAAGCTGCCCTTGGTGCTGAGGTAGAAGTACCTACCTTAGATGGCAAAGCCAACCTCAAGATTCCGGCTGGCAGCCAAACAGGTAAAGTTTTTCGACTTAAAGCTCGGGGTATTCGTCATCTCCGTGGCAGCGGACGTGGCGATCAGCTGGTTAGATTATTTGTGGTTACCCCTGAAAAATTGACTAAAAAGCAGCGCCACTTGTTAGAAGAGCTGGCAAACGACCTGAGTCCAGCTGATATTCCACCAGCGAAAAAGTGGGGGGGGGCTTTTTCATAGCTAGTCAGGTTAAGATTGTCTACGATGCTTAAAGAAGGAGAACAACCTCCATTTTCGCCCGGCTAATTCGTGCCTACCCTCAGTTCCGATGAGCTTAATTATTGTCTTACGGGGGTCACTCCCTTTAGAAAGTATCTGATAAATCTTCTCAGTAATAGGCATCTCCAACTCAAACTGCTGGGCTAGATTCCAGGCAGCGACTGTGGTGCTCACTCCCTCAGCCACCCCAGTCATTGAATTTGTTATCTCCTCTAGGGAACGCCCTTTGATCAGCTCTATACCTACATAATGGTTACGACTTAACGGACTGGAGCAGGTAGCTATTAAATCACCCAGTCCAGCTAACCCGGAGAGGGTAAGTGGGCTTGCTCCTAGGGCAACGCCAAGAGCCGACATCTCAGTCAGACCCCGCGTGATAAAAGCTGCCTTGGTATTATCACCATAGCCTAGTCCATCAATCATGCCAGCACCCAGAGCAATGATGTTCTTTAATGCCCCACCCAATTCTACCCCGATAACATCAGTATTAGTGTACACACAAAAATGGGATGTCGTTAGTAACTTTTGAGCCCGTCTGGCTACCGTTTCACTCCCGGCAGCCACCACTGCTGATGCTGGAAGACCTTCAAGAATCTCTTTTGACAGATTAGGGCCAGAAAGAGCACAAATATTGGACCGAAAGCTAGTGTCTATCTCGTCAGCAATTACTTCGGACATACGCTTGTTGGTGCCAATTTCCAACCCCTTAGCTGCACTCACTATCAGCATCAATTTCGTTAGGTAATTTTTGATTAGTCCTATATTGTGTCGCATAGACTGTGATGGCACGACTATGAGGACAGCATTGACATAGGCTAAGGCTTCACCTAATGAGCTGGTAACTGACAGTTGTGGGGGAAGAGTAACGCTGGGTGGCAAGTGAGGGTGAGAGCCATTATTATTTAGTTTATTAGCTTCCTCTTCGGTTCTCGCCCATAGCCTGACCTCTTGTCCCTTCTGAGCTAGAATCATCCCTAAGGTTATTCCCCAGGTTGTAGTGCCGATGATAGCAATCTTGGCCATGTCTTACCCCAGGTTATCGGTGGATGAGGGTGGGGTTACTTTCTCAGCATTCTCCCCCAGCTTGCGCTCCTTGCCTGATATTAACCTGACAATATTAGACCGATGCATTACAATAACTACTATTGTACCCATCAGAGCATAAGCTAGAAGCTCAATACGGAACCCATTCATGATAGTAAGGGGTACTAATATGGCATAGGCACCGACTGCTCCAGCGATAGAACCCAGTGAGGCAAATCTGGTTAAGCCAGCCCCAATAATCAGTATCTCTCCACCAAATAAGGCTGCTACCGGACACAACACTATTAATCCACCAAAGAAGGTGGCAACTCCTCTTCCGCCACGAAATCCAGCGAAGAGTGGCCAAATATGCCCAGCTATAGCTGCTAAAGCTGCGATAACTTGGGCAACCAGTGACCCCAGGCCAAATCCACCTATCACTAGGTAGCTGTTACCAACTATTAGTCCCGCAAATACTACTGCTAATATCCCTTTTAACAAATCTAGGGTAGCCACCATAGCTGCTGCTTTACCACCAGCCGTCCGCAGCACATTGGTCGTTCCCATCTTACCGCTTCCATACTGTCTGATATCCACTTTAGCCTTTCGTCTGGCTATCAATACTCCAAAAGGAATAGACCCTAGAAGGTAACCTACAACTGCGGCAGCAACAAATCTGGCGACTATCATGACTTACCTCTCGTTTTAAAAACTAGGCGCAGTGGAGTACCAGCGAAACCAAATGCTTGGCGCAACTTGTTCTCTAAGTAGCGCCGATAGGAAAAGTGTATTAGCCCAGCATCGTTAACAAAAAAGACAAAGGTTGGCGGGTTTACTTCAGCCTGGGTTGCATATAGAATCTTTAGTTGCCTGCTACCTCTCCGTGGTAGATTGTGAGCTGCAACTGCTTGTTGAATCACACTATTGACGACACTGGTAGATAGTCGTTTAAGCCTTTCCTGATATACCTCACCTACCTGGGGCATAATCTTGCCTACCCCATCTCCAAATTTAGCCGAAGTATATACTACCGGAGCATATGTCATAAACTTGAGTTGGCTCCTGATGGATTTATTGCATTCAGTTTTATTCTTATCCGTAACCAGGTCCCACTTATTAACTATTATTACAATGCCCTTAGCTGCTTGCTGAATATAACCTGCGATATGCATGTCCTGAGCCGTAAGCAACTCGGCGGCATCAAGTATAAGCAAAGCTATATCAGCCCGGTCAACAGCTCTTAGGGCACGAATCACACTATACCTTTCCACTCCCACCCCTAATCGCCCCCGCCGTCTAATGCCTGCAGTATCAATAAGTAGCACATTTTGCCCGTCAAAGTCAAGTAAGGTATCTATGGCATCGCGAGTAGTCCCTGGAACCTCATCAACAATAGCCCGTTCCCTACCTAAGAGGGCATTTAATAATGTTGACTTACCCACATTAGGTCTGCCAACAATTGCTATTTTCATACCCTCAGCCTCAGCCTCGATGGGTAACGGGGTCGGTAACAGGGAGGTGATTCTGTCCAATAGTTCAGTAGTACCCCGCCCATGATAGGCTGAAACGGACAATGGTTCACCCAATCCTAACTCATAAAATTCTACCACCTCAGGCTCGAGTTTAGTATTATCCACCTTATTAGCCACTAATAATAGCGGCTTACTTGCCTGACGGAGCATATTAGCTATTTCTACCTCGGTGGGCACCACTCCATCCTTGACATCCACTAAAAAAATAATAACATCAGCCTCGGTGATAGCTGTCTCTACTTGTTCCTTAACCCCTTGAGCAATAGTTGACCCAGGGCTTAACTCAATGCCACCAGTATCAACTATAATAAATTCGCCACCCTGCCACGAAACATTAGCCATTATTCGGTCACGGGTTGTTCCCGGTAAGTCCGCTACAATAGCTATCCTCTTACCTGCCACCCGATTTAACAGAGTAGATTTACCCACATTCTGTCTGCCAACTATAGCCACAATCGGTTTGCTCATCGCCGTCTTTAAAAGCCTCTCCGGTTCCTTTCCTACTTCAACTCTCTCTAATCAATTTTTAACTCACCTCTCCACTCAAGCACATCGGCAAGTTCCCAAAACCTGCCCAGCATCTCACGATGCAGAGCGTAATCTTTGGTCTTTATTTCCCTATTCCTCTCAAACCAGTTTTTCAGATACTCCAACCGCTCCCTTAACTCCTTTTCACTTTTCATGAGTTGCTCCCTGCCTAGTTTTTAAGTACACTTGACTCCACAAGGACCCTACTATCCAGGGCATCTAAGGGGGTGAGGTAGACAATCACTTCACCACCGATAATTCATTAGCAAACTTCACGCTGGGTGGCTCAATCTCAGTCTTGGCAGTTTTATTCAACTCACTAATGTTCTCCCTGAAATGTTGAACAAAGGCGTTGTATTCCACCACGAATTTGTTATACTGGCCTATAATTTCCTGTGGCAGTTCAGCCTTCTGGGCTACCTCGTAGAACTGCTCTATAAATTCATAGTAACGGCTGTTCATTAGCCATAATTCATTCAAATAAGTATGCGAGTAAACGCCAAATCTCTTGGTTCTAGTATCGCTTTCTACTCTGCTAGTAAAGCTATCACACCAGGTATTAAAAATTCGCTGTGCCATATCACACGCTCGCGCCCATTCCCATAGTTTGGCGTCGTCAACATTGAATAGACTAGCTATAATAGCAAAAATAGACAGAGATGAAACACCTGCAAATCGGCGATTAAAATATGTAGCCAGTTGTCTGAGCCTCAATGATGAAAGCTCTAGTTCCTTCTGTTTGGCTCCGATTACTGTTACCACCAAGCCACTGAGCAGGACGACACCCAGAGCCGGGGCTACGACCCAAATTGGCCATTCATATATATAACCAAACACAGCCAGTGCCGTTATTAGAATGGGACACCAGCCCCGGTTCACAATAGTCTTTAATATATACATACTATCCCTCTACTGATAACCAGCCAGCGGTATTTCCAGTCAATTCAGCATCCTTGCCAGCAGGGCTTTTTGTAGGTGCATCCTGTTTTCAGCCTGGTCAAAGACTACTGATTGGGGACTATCTAAAATGCCCTCAGCCACCTCCTCACCAGAATGAGCTGGCAAGGGATGCATTAATATGGCATCTTCCTTGGCTAGAGACAGTAGTTTATCATTTACCTGGTAGCCGGCAAATATCTGGCGTCGCTTTTCAGTCTCAGCCTCCTGTCCCATACTCGTCCATACATCAGTATAAACTACATCTGCCCCACTAACCGCCAGACTTGGCTCATCAGTGCAAAGTATTTCGGCACCACTATCATTAGCATAATTCTGAGCCAGACGCAGTATTCTATCCTGAACAGTATAACCAGCTGGGGAAGCAATCCTGAAATTCATCCCCGTAAGCGAAGCCGCCAACAGCAAACTGTGAGCCACATTATTACCATCACCAATAAAGGCTAAGGTCAGACCACGCTTCCCCTTCCTTTCATAAATGGTAAGCAGGTCAGCCAGGGCTTGGCACGGATGTTCCAAATCAGACAGGGCGTTTATCACTGGCACACTGGAGTAGTTAGCCAGAATCTGCAATGTCTGATGAGAAAAGGTGCGGGCAGCAATAGCATCCACATAGCGACTAAGCACCCGGGCTACATCTGGAACTGACTCTCGCTCTCCCAGTCCAACCTCAGCTGAAGACAGGTAAATAGTATATCCGCCTAACTGTCGCATAGCTACCTCAAAGCTAACCCGAGTCCTTAATGAGGGTTTCTCAAATACCAGAGCTAGTGTCTTTCTGTCAAGCGAAGAAAGCCAGCCCTTTGCCTTCATATCGACGGTATCTAATATGAGTGAGCGGATATCCTCACCGCTGAGGTCAGCTACCGAGAGAAAATCTTTCAAATCAACCTCCCTTATTATATATTAAAGTATATCACGAAAAACAGATATTCAATAGAGGTAGTCTCTTCCAATACAAGATGAGCCTGAGAGATTCAGGTACGCGTCTAGAGGGATTCGAACCCGCGGCCCTCGGTTCCGGAGACCGATGCTCTGTCCGCTGAGCTATAGGGGAATGCGTAAAATGTGAGTCTGGGTAATGTTAGAACGGTAACAAGATGGTTCCGTGTTTACCATATGTATTAACTATTTAACTTGTGGTATACTATTTAATATTTAATCGGAATCTTAGCCTTCATTCCTGCATAAATGGAAGGACAAAGGCTGGTTCTTGCGATAGAGTTGCTAAGCTGGTGATAAAGAGACTGAATGTGAAGCAATTTAATGAAAAGGTGGGGAATCTCTAGGAGAAAAGAGGTGAGTAAGCGCCTCTAGTTTATATATACAAGGGAGGAAACTATGACTGAAGGAGCGTTATCCAATCTTAAGGTGCTTGACCTGACTCATTACATCGCTGGTCCCCACTGCACAAAGCTTCTGGCTAGCTTCGGAGCCGATGTAATCAAGGTTGAGAGACCAGAAGGGGGAGACCCGGCAAGAAGGATGGGACCGTTCCCTGATGATGTCCCCGACATAGAAAAGAGCGGGTTATTCCTCTATCTCAATACTTCGAAGAAGGGGATTACACTTAACCTTAAATCCGAGACCGGGAAGAAAATTTTCAAAGACCTGGTTAAGGATACAGATGTCTTGGTGGAGAACTTCAAGCCCATGACGATGCCGTCTCTTGGACTTGACTATGAAACCCTGGAGAAGATAAATCCAAGACTGGTGATGACCTCTATCTCGAATTTTGGACAGACAGGTCCGTATAGGGACTATAAGGCACAAGAGATTAATATGGTGGCTTTAGGAGGCTTAATGTACATAACTGGTGACCCTGACCGTGAACCACTAAAGGAAGCGGGGTCGGCAGCTCAGTTTACGGCTGGAGCCAATGCGGCTGCCGCCACCTTAATTGCTGTCTACGAACAGAAGCGAAATAAAACTGGCCAGTATGTAGACATCTCTATCCAGGAAAGTGTTTTTTCCCTTCTTGATATCCGTCCTATTGAATGGGGCAGGAGTAGGCTCATAACAAAGAGAAAGGGAAACTACAACCAGGCAGGTAACTGGCCGGGAGGGGTAGCAGCTGGTTCCGGTGTTTATCCCTGTAAAGACGGTTACATAGGAATGCTAATACCCGGAGCCGCTGGGATGCAGTTGGTAGCAGCAGTAACCGGAATGGATGAGTTTAATGACCCTGACATAGGATACTTTGGCGCTGGAAAGTGTGTAGAAGAGGAGAAATTAAACCGCCTATTGGTGCAAGCTTTCAGAGACCGTGAAAAGGATGAGTTGTACCGTTCAGCTCAGGAGCTGAGGCTTTTCTGGGGTGCAGTACGTAACATAGAAGAAGTTATGAAATCAGCTCATTACCGGGAACGCGGCTTCTGGGTCGAAATTGACCACCCACGAGCTGGTCGGCTAACCTACGCCAGGACCCCCTTCATTATGAGCGAGACCCCTACAGTAATGGGGCGGGCGCCTCTCCTTGGCGAGCACAATGAGGAAGTCTATTGTGACCGTTTGGGATACTCGAAACAGGATTTAGCGAAACTGAGAGGGGCAGACATTATTTGACTTAGCCTGACTGCATTTTCAAAGGAGGTTTCGATTATGACTAAAGGAATTCTTGATGGTATAAAGGCTATAAGCATGGGGAGTGCCTGGGCGGGACCTTATATAGGGAGGGTTCTGATAGAGTTAGGCGCCGAGGTTTTTCGTGTTGCCTATCTTAGACCACCCCGAACGTATGCGGGGACACCGGAACAAACAGAGGCATTTAAGAAAAATCTGGTAGCTAAGGGAATGTCCGAAGCAGACGCGGAAAAGTCTCTTAAAGGTACCCCTGCCTATGCGGGGAATTATCAGACTAATAACTATGGCATTGGTTTGGACTTGACAAATGACAAAGGTAAAGAGGTGTATAAGCAACTGGTAAAGGTTACTGATATCGTGATTGATGGCTGGAGTCCCAGGGTAATGACAAATCTTGGACTAGGCTACGACGTGCTCAGAGAGATAAAGCCTGATATCATATACGTCTCTATGCCTGGTATGGGGATGACCGGT
>SDBU01003870.1_pt1 | contig 18771 bp, 43 predicted proteins | sample 2277071 | NCBI WGS metagenome assembly SDBU01 (sample SAMN10397929, study PRJNA504765) | marine sediment metagenome | isolation source: marine sediment core GS08_GC12, 126 cmbsf | place: Arctic Ocean: Gakkel Ridge, Loki's castle | collected 2008 | reverse complement strand
CCAAATCCAACTCTTCCATTTTTTGTAATAATATAAAACCCCTAATAATTCCATCTTATCATTTGCGACTTCAACCCAACCATCTGTATGAGTTCCATAATAAAGATTCTTATGTTTAGCAAAGATAACAAAGCTTCCACTATATTTTATTTTGGGGGGTGTATCTTCCTTATACATATAATCTCTAATTTTCCTAAAGTTAGTAACTAAACCATCTTCCATTGCTTTTTGTATTATTGATTTTTCCATTTTAAACTTTTAAAACAAAAGAACAAGCATCTATTATCTTTTGTATTGCTTCCTCCGAAGGTTTTGGATTATGATACCCTAATGCTTGTCTAAGACTTCCATCTCCTACAAACTTTCTCGCTTCTTCTCTTGCTTCGTTTTTTGGTCTTGCCATGATGTCTTGCATTCGAAAGATTAACCACTAAGAGTTAATCCTTAGCCTCCACATTAATTTTACTTGGTGATACTTCATACCATAATTTCTTACCATTATTAATACATTTTTCTATTCGATATTCCTTACCAATCATTAATTCAATATTCATCCCAGTATCTTCAAGATTCGCAATTAAGCCATTTTCAAATAATAGATTCTTTTCTCTTACAGTTCCTCCTGCAAAAAACCCAGTATCAACATCTTTAATTCCATTAACTAAAATTAATTTTGATGTACTATGATAATCACACTCTACACCTGACATTGACCAAAGAGCAAAAACAATTAACCCCCCCATCATTAAAAATAAAAATGCAAAAGGAATCCACATACTACCATAAGGGTTATAATTATAATATCCTTCTTCTTTAATCTTTATTGGTTTTGGTTGTTTCATTTTTATTCTTTCCTTTGGTTGAGTTTAATTTGTTTACAATAAGCTATATTTTCTTTTGGATAAGTGTATTCTTCTTCTTCCATTATAAACTTAAATATATGTGGATTATCCTTATTGGGCATTTGTATGGCTAAAACCTTTTTAAATGTTTTAAAATTCCCTTGCATTGTTTGTATTTCAAATTCCATTGTTTATTCTTTCTTCTGTTTGAATTTATTTACCATATGTTTTCTATCCCCCTATTAAATGAACAAAAACAAATATCTCCACTAATGCCTCTAAGTCTCATACTATTATATTCCCCACCAATTAATTTACAATCTTTCATACACTTTAACAAATCTGAACAAAATGGATAATCTACATTAAATCTTGAATTTCTTGCACATTTAACATCATCTATTTCATTAACATTATTATAAAAAAATGATAAGTAGACTACTGAAATTATTACTATTATCATCATAACAAATACTATTCCTAATTTGATTTTATTTCCCATTTTTATTCTTCTTTCTCTTTGAGTTTAATTACCATCCATCTATATCTGGTAAAAATACAATATTTAATATCATTCCAATTATACCTATACTAGCCATACCAATACCTAGATAAAGATTTAATTTATTTGTTATAACTTCCCTATCACAAGTTAATCCTTGGATCTCGCTTCCTGCCCTATCATAACATTCCACTTCCTCTATGTGTCTTTCTGAAAGGGTTAGTATCAATGCTCCTCCGACCATTAATAAGAACATTGCTATCATTATTATTGTTGAATTGTTTACCATGTTTAATCTTTTCTCTCTAAGCGTTTAATTAAATCATCAATCTTATTTGTTACTACAAATTTGTTTACTCCACCACCATCAGGCATTAATATTCTTGCTCCAATTTTATCATCACGATTTGGCAAAGACATTATTTCTCCTTTAATCCTATTCAACCCTTCTATTATTCTTTTTCTTTCTTCTTTCTTTTCTTTATTAGCTCCTAAAATATAACAATCAGGACATTCTATTGCCACCATTTCCCTTAAAGTTTCTTTCCCACAATTTGTGCATTTAATCTTTTTAAATTCCATTGACTATTCTTTTCTCCTTTTGATTTTGTTTCTTTTCCCTAATATTTCATATTTAACTTTCTTATAAAACAACTTCTTCAAACTCTCATCTTCCCTACTAGCATACCTTCCAAATAAAATTAAATTTATTATTGGAATAAAAGAGGTTAAAATATAAACCATACCAACAAATAAGTTAATAATTGCAACTACCCAATATAATAATAAATATCCCCTAATAAATCCCCAATCTAACTTTTCTATTTCAATATATTGTTTATTCTTTTTTACCATTTAACTATTCTTTATCCTTATAGTTTTTATCTAAACATATTAAAGTATTTTCTGCTAATTGAGTCAGATGAGTATCATTAAACATTATGCTTTTTCCTGATTTAAATGCTTTAATTGCATTTTCTTTAGAGGATTCCCAAAAACCAAAAATCAAATATTTGTCTCCTTTTGGATTTTCAAGAGATGCAGGTTCTATCTTTTGAACAACACAATACCAAGAACCACGATTCCAAACTAAGTCTCCGATCTTAATCCTACAATTATTAATTTCTTTAAAGCCAATCTTTCTTTCCATCTTTTTAACATCTTTCATAATATGTTTTAATTCTCCTATTACATAATTTATCTTTTCTGATAGTTTCATTTTTATTCTTTCCCTGATAAGTTTTTAAGTAAATCTGACCTAATCTTCAATAACTCTTTTCTTTCTTCTCCAAAACCTATTCCTCTTGAAATCATTAAATGAGAAATCTTTGAGTCTATCTTTTTCAATACCTTATCTTCCTCTTTGAAATGTTTTTTAATCAAAGGTATAACTCTTTCAATTGTTTTATCAACTGCTTCATGAATTAAAGTTTGTTTAGTAAATCCAGTTGGTAATAATTCTTTCAATATTTGTTCTTTTAAGTTTTCCATTGTCTATTCTTTGTTTTGTTTGAGTTTAATTTTTTCTATGAACTCATCTACTTTCTTTTTTAACTTATCTTCTTTTAAACCATTAAATATTTCTCCATGATATAATCTTTTATTATCTTTAACTATAACATAATTTTCTTCGTCACAATAAATATCACTATGGTCTTTTAGTTTTAAATGTTCTAGGTTATTTTTATTTTTTGGATTTTTAAATATCTTTGGTTTATGATCCCTACAAAATCTCAGGTTTCCTAGATCATAAGTATAATCTTTTTTGCAGCATAAAGTACAACATTTATTACTTAACATCTTTTTCCTCTTTGAGTTTATCTGGTTTTAAGCATACAAATAATCCTATTACCCCAAAAACTATTACAAGTCCTGCTGCAATTTCTTCAGATACACCAAAGCTCATTGCGAATCCTAATGCTATTCCACATAATCCTGTACCATATATTTGTTTATCCATTTTTATTCTTTGCTCTGTAACAATTTATTTGCACCTAAAAAATCATTACATTTAATTTTGTGTAATACTTCTTGATATTCTTTTTCATATTTTTCTAGGATCATGCAAGTAGCAATTACTTGTGCTTTCTCTGTAAAATCTAAATGATAATCATCCGCTTCTATCATATCACAAGTATCTAATCTAATCCATTCTCCATTATCTTTGATTCTTAATATAAAATCATTCACCTTTATGTCTGTTTGTAGTATTTCCATTTTTCTATTTTATCCCTTATTGATTTAGTTACTAATTGAGACCTTCCAAGTTCTAAAATTCCATCAGATATTAACTTACAAAAGTCTTCTTTCTCCATTGCTTTAGCCATCATGAATTGTTCACAATATTTTGATATTTTATCATTACCTATTGCTGCATTAATATCCATTATACTTTCTATGTAAAATAATTCTTCCTGTGTAAATGTTGGTTTTTTCATTTTTATTCTTTTTGATTAAAGTTTAACTTCCAACCCCTAATTGATTATAGCCTTCCCCATACTTTTTGTATTCTTTTGCAGCTTCACAAGTTTTAGATCTGTAATTGCTACAGTATTTTCTATTTTCTAATTTCTTTTTGAAACAATATTCTGAATGAATACAATCTTCTAAGTTTTTATCCAATTTCATTTTCTTCATTATTTGTTTTATTTAAATCTTTAAATAATTCTTTAACACCATTAAATGTTTTACCTTTGCCTTGTTCTAATTCCTTTATAGACTTTAAAGTTAATTCTTCATTAATTATTTTATCTAATCCTTCTAAGTCGGCCTTTGTTAATACTCCTTGTAGATATAATGTATAAGGACATGTTTCTGGACAAAAATTTACATCCATATATCCTGGACATAATTCTTTATTATTCTCACAGTCTAAGTAATCTTCTTCATTCATTTTAAACAGTTTACTAAATTTATTGGAACTGAGGTTGTTGAATTTATTTGCATAGTTACATTTGGTATAATTGAACATTGTGAGATTCCAAATATATTCCCATATAAATCTACTTGGCCTTGAAGGTAATAACCTTGTAATTCATTTTTATAACCTTGAACTCCAAGTATTATTAATCCTATTACTCCTATTATTGCAATTATTACAAATAGATCCTTTTTTGTGAATTTCTTTTTAGGAGGTTCAATTTCAGGTAGTTCAGCTAATCTTAACTTTTCTTCAAAGCTTTCTGAATTATTCTGTTGCATCTTCATCACCTTTTAATTCTTCTTTAGTTTCAATTTCTGGAATATCTTTTTTAGATAATTTCTTTCCTAATAAACTCATTAATATTACTGCAACTACTATAAAGATTCCTGTCATTACTATTTTACCTGTTGAAGTTTTTTCTTCAATAACTGGATCATTTATTACTTCTTCTGTTTCTTCTTGTTCTTCTTCTATTTCAACAGTTTCATTTGATATTGTTTCAGTCTTTCCATATAAACATTCTTTATTATATCCACATTTCGCAGACCAATCTTTTGGTGCAGCACTTGAACTTCCACTTGAACTTGAATCTTCTGGACTAGTAGTAACTTCATTACTTTTGAATTCTATATCTTGTTCAACCGAACCATAAGTTACAGCACTAACTAAAGTCATCATTAAAACTAATCCTAGTATTGTTGTGATTATTGTTATTTGTTTTTTCATTTGTTTTTTTACCCTCCTTTCAGGAGTATTTGATTATGAAAGCTTAAAAAAATAAAAAAAAATAAAAAGTTTTTATTTAAGCTATGCTATCTACATTTGTTGTAATAGATATTGTTCCTACTGTCCCACTTGAGATTGCATACTTTGGAGTTAAGATTGTTTCTGAAATAATTGTTAAAGTTCCAGTTTCACCTTGAACATATTCAATCAAATCAGTTTCATAATAAAACTCACTCATTTGACTCCAATCTAAAGTTTTGTCTTCTGAATTAACAGCATCTATTGGAACTGCCCAAAGTTTTGCTCCTGTTTCATGTTCATAATGATCAGGTGCTTCTGAATAATTTGCGTTTGAATTCGCATCATCTTCTTGAGGTAAACTTCCAATTTCACTTGTTATTTCAATTGCTGGTTGAGGATTTTCTAATCTTCCATCTAAACCAATTACCGCATCCTTATAATAAATTAAAGTATATCCTTCTGGAACTCCAGAATACTCAAATTCATTTCCAATTACAGTATAACTAATTGTTACTTTATCAGTAGTTGGTTGCCAAGTTGAAATATCTTTTTTAGTTAATTCTAATTCTCCTAGATAACTAACTTCAATACCCTCTTCAGCAGTATTTGAAACTTCTACTTCTATTGCACCTATGTCTGCAACATTTTCTATTGTTATCTCAGCTCCGTTAGTAATAGTTTCTTGACCTAACCAGGCAGTGATTGTGCTTGTAAGACTTGTCACACTTATAGGTGATTGAATATCAATGCTTTGGTCTACTGAACCATAAGCGGCAGCTGCTACTAAAACAACTGCTAATAATGGTAACATTAATCCATATAATAATTTTTTATTCATTTTTTACCTCCTTACATTCACTTGCATACTTTGTTTTTTTAAAATTGATTTCAATAATATCAACTAAAATATTTCTTTTTAATAATTCTTTTTCTATTGTTCTTTTTACTTGGTCGAATAATAAGTCTGGAGTATAAGTTATCTTTCCATCAATATTTGATATTCTTGGATTTTCAATTATTAATTTTTGAGTCATTTTGAATATGAAGTTGGAAAGTTTTTTGGGTTCTTTTCTTTCCGAACTTTTTTTATTTTACTATTTACTTCTTCCTTTAATTTCTTTCTACAAGCTTCCTCGTGTAGTCTGAAATTATAAATACATTGTGATTCACTTAATGATTTTATTTTCTTATTACAATAGGAACACTTTCTTTTGAATATTTTATCGGCCATCTTTTCTTAATACTTATAGGGTAGGGTATTTACTATATAAACCTTTCCATTTTTATGGCTTTGCACAATAGCTAATTCTCAACTTGTGCAACAAAGCTTTTTCTAACTTCGAAAAAATTAATATCTACATTTTGCAAAAACATTTCTTGGATAAGGACACAAAGATTGTGACACAAAACTTTAACTAAAATTTCATTCTCCTGAGCAATATCATTTTTAGACCTAACAAACTCACCAAATTTTGTTTTAATCATATAAAATCCTGTTTCAGCATTTGACCGTTTATGATAATGTTTTAAGAAATCTTCTTGATTATTTTTAAAATGTTTAAACATTTCATTCCAAACACTACAACCCCTTCTTTTTGCAATAGCATTTGATTTAAATAAAATATAAGGAGTAGCACCAATTGCTGATACTGCCCTTAAATTATCATGAGAACTATAAGCTTTATCTGCTAATACTTCTTCAACTTCCCAATTATCTGCAGCTCTTTGTAATAATTCTTTAAAGTGTGGAGAGTCATTTGCAGTTCCATGAGTAACCATTAATATAACTATAAAAAACTAAGCAGTAACTAATTTTTTAAAGTTTTTATGTTTTTCTTCATAAGCATCATCAAAATTTTCTAGAATATTTTTTATATCATCTCCCTCTGCAGTTTGACATTTACAATTTGGACAACTTACAACATCCCCATCTATTAAAACCTCTCCAGGATTATTCAAAATTACTTTAATTCGTTCAGTTTTTTTATTTCCTTCAAAAGAATGCCCACAAGAAATACATTTACTTTTTTCCATACTATTTAGTAGATAACAATGAATTTAAATCTTTCGGTAAAGAACCATCAAAAGAAATTTTAAGAGAATATAATTCCCTTAATTTTCCTATTTCTTGGTATTTACTAATATACCAATTTGGATGGTCATCTTTTGCAACATCTTTTATAGTAAATATATTTATTGTTACCTCATCCACAAAGCAAGGAATCGCAATAAATCCTCCAGAATCAGTTATAAACATGGCAATATAATTGCTTTGAGAATCATCTCTTTCATCAACTACAAATACACAACGATTTTCATTGAAGATATGTGTTTCAATTTCTAAATACATCTCCCCAGCCCTTTCTTTTTTAAAAAGAGATTTTCCTGTTTGTTTTAATTGTTGTATAAAATATCCTATATTATGGACTTTTAATTTTTTCTTTTTTCTATCCTCTTCACTTATCATAAAAAGATAAGAAAAATTTTGTTTAAAAATATTTGTATTATGCCTTTTCCAACTCTTTCAAGATATCTTTTCCCAACTTAGTTATAGCATATATCTTACCTTTTCTTAAATTAGGATTTTTACACTCAATTAATTTCATTCCTGTTAAATCTTTAATTACATCTGAAATATGAGAAGAACTAATATTTGATAATTTCGATAATTCACTAGGAGTTTTCATGCTTTCATTTAAAATTTTTAATACTCTTAATCTCAAATCACTTGATTTTATCTTCCCTATTAATTCCCACTTATCTCCCATGATATTAGATAGTAAACGCTTTTTAATCCTTAACTCCGTTTAATCTCCTACTTATCTCCGTTACTTTTATAAAGGAAAAAATCTATAATATTTTATAAGGCTATTACTAAAATGGTAAAGAAAAGTAAACTAAAGAAAAAAGAAATTATTATAGTTACATCAATAATTGGAATAATACTTTTATTTATATTATTAAATTCTCAAGTTTCTTATAAGGCAAAAGTTATTTATGAAGAGCAAGAAAGTTATATTGATTATAAAACAGAAACATACAAGCAAGTAGTAGACCAAAAAGATTGTGATTATCAAACAAGTTGTGGATGTATTAAAAAAGGTCTTTTTAGCAGTCTTGTTGGAGATTATTGTATAAGGTGTAGTTGTGAGAGAACAAGAACTGTTCCAGTAACAAAATATAGGATAGTGCAAAAAGAAAAATTTGTAACTAAATACTGTCCTGCATTAGAGAAAATTTTTGATTTATGTCAAAAAGAATTTATAGAAACTCTTCCAAAAGTTGTAGCTTAAAAAGAATCATAATTGTAAATAAACTCATTTAAAGACTTCTAAAGGATTCTTCCCAACTCCTATCAGCCAAACACCAAAAAAGATAAAAACCATATAAGTCATCTGACCTGTCTTTAAAGCTCCAATAAACCCCACAATCAAAAAGATTAACATAAAAATAATTCTTATGATTTCTTTTATTATTTGAGTTGTCAATAAAATTTCTTGTTTTGTCATTTTCCACTAATTTGTTTTAATACTCCAATAGCCATTAAAATTAAACCAACTGATGAACAACTCCAAGAAAAACAAGTTGAAGTGTTTTGTGTTAATAATAAACCTATAAAAAATAGCCCTGTAGAAATTAAGTCTAATTCTCCTAAAACATATCTAAAATCTCCTTGCTTCCTTATACCCATAATATTATATAATTTATTCATATTTAAATCTTTTTTATCTTTCATTTTCTTTTTTCAACAGATTTAAAACAGCTAGATGAATAAAATATTTATCAGAAGGATACTTAATAGAATTATCTTTATTCCTTTTCCTAAATTCTTTTATTTTATTTAGAACATATTCGTCTATTCTAACTTTTTTATCAGCCATTGGAACTTTTTGTACCCTATTTGTACCCAACCAGAATATAAAAACCTTTAGGTTTAATTTATTTTAGTAATAAAAAATTTTATAAACATAGAATTTTAATAAATCTTTATGAATAAATGGATAAAAGCTCCTGGAAAAATAATTATAATGTTAATCATTGGATTTATTTTTGGAGCAGTGGTCAGTCAATTTATTGATATTTCTCGTGAATATCCTTCCCAAGAAGTAGAATTAGGATATAGGGACTCAATATACTCACCAACTATTTTAGATTATAGATTAGATGACGTAAGATTCTGTCTTTGGGATAATCGGATTTATATCAATAATTATTGGTGTTTTATGGGCATTTCTTAAATAAAGTCATTGTGCAACATTAACTTAAATTGTGCAGAATTATTCATTTGTGCAAAGCCCATTTTTATTCATCATATAATTTAGCAAATTCTCTCTGAAATTCTTCCTGTAATTTATTTTCAATTTCCAATTCTGATTTATTTTTATTTTTCATCTTTTCTTTTATCTCTTTTATTTTATCTATAAATTTTCCCACCTCTTTATTTGCTTCCCATTTAGTTAATCCTCTTTTTTCATATATGTCTTGTAATATTCTTCCTTCACCTTTCATTAATCCTATCATTGTATTTTACCTCTTTTTATTATTTTTTCATGTCTTCTTGATTCTTCTATTAATTCTTTTTTCATTTTCTTATATTTCCATGTTTAATTCTGTGGCATTTTTCACATAGTATTTCACAATTAGATTTTACATATTGTAAGTGGGGATATTTACTAACCTTTTTTTTATGATGTATTGTTAGGTTTTTATCAGTACCACATTTTTTACATTTATCTAAGAACAAACTATTTTTTAAATCTTCGTATGCGAATTGTTCTAATATATCTCTGCTATGTCTATCTCTGCTCATTTTTTCTCACTCCTAAAATAATTCCACCATCTTATAAAAAATGGTTTTCTAATTTCTACTAATGTTTTTTTTGTTTCTCTTTGAACTTCTAAATGTAATTCTATTTGTTTTGTTAATTTTTCTAAAACTGGAGTTAATCTCTTTTCAATTTTTTCATCTATATTTCCTATTGCATTATTATTATCTTTTATTTCTTTTGCTATCTCTGGTGCTATTTCTTCTACAACCCTATTTGAAATATAATTTTTAACTAATAGTGGGCTTTTTAATTCTATTTCATCTTTGTATACTTTTTTAAAATGAGTATCATATATTACTGCTTCTTTTGGCATCCAATCTTCTGCATGAATTCCATCTTCATGTGCTATGAATTTTGCTTTTGAAAAATCTGCTTCCCCCCCATATTTTTTAATGAATCTTTCTGTTGTTTCTATACAAATCTTTTTAATTTCTTCAACTTTCTCTTTTATCTTCTTATCAATATCTGTTATGTTCTCTGCTTCTATTTTGTATATCGCCTTTTTTAATTCTTTCTTAAATTTTTTATTTAATCTTTCTATTTTTAATGAATAGGTTATAGTGATTGATTCTTTATCTAACATTACAGGAAATCTATTTATCTTGCAGCTTATTTTAGATCCAAAATTTGATACCTTTATATTTCCATAAGGTGTTTTTACTACACTCCCTTTACGATTTTTTATGAGGGGTGTTATATCTTTTCCAAGATTTAATTTTTCTCTTTTAAATGGTATTTGTAGACGGTAATTGTTTGGTCTCCAATAAAATGTTATAGGGTTTATTAGCTCCTTATCCTCATTTTTACACACACCCATAGTGTTACTATCATTTCCTGTGGAAGAGTTCAAAACTTTATCAAAAATAGGAGTAACAATTCTATTTACACGTTCTTCAAATGTTTCTCTTTTTTTATCTTCCATAGGAAATAGGGGGGAGAGGGGTATTATAAAAATATAATAATCTTCGATTTTCTACACACAAAACTATCTTTAAACAATCAATTATAATTGTATTACTTCTTCTTATCATTTCCCACCTCAATTGCTTGTTTAATCATATCTGTTGATAAATTCTTAAATCCACATTCACGGCAGACCCATCCAGAGTTAAACTCATAAAATTTCGTAGAATTACACTTTGGGCAATGTTTCATAATGAAGGTTGAGAAAGGCAAAAATCTATTAAGAATATCCAGATGCCTTTCTCGCAGAGCCTCCATGCATAAAAAATTGGTCTGGACTAGAATCTCTCATTAATAATTACCTCTTCTTTATTGATATTATTTTTGAACATATTCATTTGTTCATTTCTTATTTGTTTAACATTAAAGTTTGCAGCTAATTCTGTATATTGTTCCTGGAGTTTTCTTCTGCATCTAGTAATTGATTCAAAGCTTGGTAATTCCATAAACTCTTCATAAGGTATATGAATCCCATTAGCTATCATTATCTTCCAGATTAAAAACTTATCTGAGTCTCTTGTTCTAGGATCTGTTCTTAACTCTGTTTCAACTACATCACTTATTTTTATCACCATTTTTCATCTCTTTTTCTTTTAACCTTTTAATCCCTTCCATATTTATTCCTTTTTCTAAAAGTTTAAATTCAGAAATATTATTATCCTTATGTTTGATTTCAATAAAATCGTTTACTTCACAATAAAGTTCTCCTCTAGAATTATACCAAGGTAATTTGTTGTCTAATTGAATTCTATTTTTTGCTTCAGTAATTCTTGTAACCTTTCCTTTTATTTTCATTTTTGACACTTCCTCCCAATTTCTTAAATTATAAAAGTGTCTTTTCTTTAAATATGTTTCTATAAAAAAATTAAAAGATTCTATCAATGCTTAAAACTTTCAATCGTTTAACAAAATTAGAAATAAAAAAACTGAGCAATTCTGGGAGGAAATGCCCAGTTGTAAGTCCTATCGGATTCTTACACCCTACCTTATCAGGCTCACTTGCTTTGACCTAAAGTCATCTCTTTCTTACTTAGTAATTAAAGTATTTAAATCCTCCTATTTTAGATTATGCGAACTTCTTACACATAAATCAAATAGAAATCTTTATATACCCCTAATACCCTATGTGTTGTATGGTTAAGCAAAAGGAAAAGTTTAAGGTTGAATGCCCTGATTGTGAAAAAGAAATAGTTGGTTTTTCAAAACATCATGCAAAACAAAATTTAATTATACATCAAAGAACATCAGAAATGTGTAAGCAAATAAAAAGATTATTACAAAAAAACCAGAAACTCAGAGAAATAAATAAAAAACGAATAAAGGAATTACCAGATATTAAAAAAATATGTTTAAATTGTGAGAAAGAATATCTAACAAAGTTTGATTATCAAAAATATTGTTGTGGTAAATGTAGGGAAGAAAATAATTCTAAAGAATATAAAGGTCTACATGAAGATAGGATAATAGCAGCAAAAAAACTAAATAATCAGAAAATTAAGATAATGATCCCAGAAAATACCTTATGTGTAGATTGTAAGGTAAAAAAAGCAGAACATAGGCATCATGAGGATTATAGTAAACCTTTAGATGTTACATTTTTGTGTAGAAGCTGTCATAAAAGAAGACATAAAGTAAATTATAAACATTATGATTATAATAAAAAATCTAATTAATTAAAACTACTTTTCTCTTTCCCAAGGGAAATATCCATTAAGATCATAAAATTCTAACCATTCACACATCTGGTTAATTACCTTTTTAGTTATTTTTTTGTAGACCATTTTACTAATATGTTGTTTTGATATATAAATATATCTATTAAAAGTAAGTAGAATAAAATGTGGTTTTCAGGCAACCACAGAACCTATTATTTATTACCTCCATTAATTAAGATAATGATTTATTCTTTTTAAACTAAGAGTAGGGAAAATAAGTATTAAAAATAAGGTGTGTCCTTGCAGTGCCAGGAATTAGCTGGATGACTCTAGAACACAAAATTAAGAAGTTGTTTTAATATTTAAGTTTTACTAAGTTAAAGTTGTGGTGCTACATCACACCAATCATATTTACTATACTTTGCATTTTCTTCTGTGCAAATATCTGCAAACATCTGATCTTGTTCTTCGTTTCTTGTGAACAATGCTTTTATTCCCTTCCAAATCTCAGTTATTGAATTACTTAAACTTCTTCCATCTTGATAACCAACAATTTCTCTTTTATAAATATCTTCTTCAAGAGTTATATTAATCCAACTTTTAGTTTTGTTATCCCAAATTGTTTCTTCCCATTCTATTGTTCTTTGATAAACATTTTCATAGATTGGAACTTTTGCTTTTACAAAATCACTTAATCCACTATCATTAATTTTAACTTTTCCTGTTGATAAATCTGTATAAGATTGATATGAAATAATACTATCCAAAGCCTCTTTATCACTTCTTAAATCCCCTTCTGTTAAATCAACAAAATTACTTGCAGTTATATTTCCGTAAACGGTTAATACGGTTGCGTTGGTATTATTTGAACTATCTCCAATAAAAACATTTCCTCCGTCCTTAACCATAATAATATTTCCAAAACTTCCACCTGCTTGATTAACAGAAATCCCCCCTTCGCCAGTAGTCAATTCAATATCTCCCCCATCAGCACCTAATCCAGTTGAAGACCCTAAACCAGAACCTCCTGCACCAGATATTAATTTTATAGGACCTCCTACTCCCCCACTAAATCCAAAATTATTAGTTACATTTCCCCCATTTCCTGCTGTTCTGAATATGCCTCCTCCAGACCCTCCAATTTGGTCAATTCCAGCACCAAGCCCCCCTGCACCTGCCTTTTGTATTGTACTTGAACCTGCTCCAGCAAAGCTACCCATCCCAGAAGCAGGGTCACCATTTCCGCCATTAATTGTTGAAACAGTAGGAGCATTACCAGAACCAGTTGTTAATCCATCACTTCCAGTAATAGTTTGTTCTCCAGTTTGAGTATAACTTCCTTCGTGAAGAACATTTGCAAGGAGTTTTATAAACCCTTCAACTGATGATACTCCAGAAATTTCTAAAGTAATATTTCCTTGTCTTAAACCATTTCCAGCATTTATTGATATGCTTCCTCCATCTCCTTGAAAATCAACGGTTGCTGTTTCACCATCTCCTGCATTAAAAACTAATGAACCACCATTTCCCCCATTTCCACCAATACCGAATCCAAAACCTCCATCTCCAGCACTAAGTGTAAAACTGCCACCATTTCCAGCATCAATTCCAGTTCCATTTCCTCCTTGTCCCAAAGCAAAAGCACTTGGTTGAACATTAAGTCCATCAGTTTGTTGCATTTGACTTAAGTCATAAAATGCAGCACTTCCTAAAAAGGTAAGAATCCCATTAGGAACTCCGACATCAGGGCTTCCAAAAACAATAAAAGACTCTGCCCTTAATCTTAAAGCAGGTGTCCCTCTTATTATACTTCCACTGATATTAGTCTTCCTAATTGAACCAGTTTCTTGAAATATAGCATCTCCAGAAATATTAACATCTCCAAGAATATTTAAAGCATGAGTTAGACTTGTTGTTCCTATCCCAATTCTTCCTGTTGTTGTTAAATCTCCATCTCCTAATAAAATATTTCTACCAACTGTTAAATCTCTTATTACATCTGTATTCCCAACATTATTAACAAAAAAAACAGGATTATTATCTAATGCGTTCCAAACCATAAAATAACCTGTTCCATCCCCAATAACAACATCCACATCAGAACCAGTTGATTTTATTCTAATTGCATCAACAGCATCAGGATTTTGTTCAGATACCAAGTCTCCAAATTTCAGCGAAATATTTCCTACTGTTAAATTCCCTGTAAAATTAACATCTCCAACAACATTTAACTTATGTGTTGGGCTTGTTGTTCCAATACCAATATCGCCATTACCTAAAATAGTCATCTGTGTGTTACCATTCGTTCCAAGCTGAAGAGGGGCATTTCTTCGATTTAAAAGAATAATATTTGAATTGCTACTTGACAAACTTCCAAGATACCAAAGTTGTTGGTCAGGATTTCCATCAGCATCCGATTCATAACCTGTAATAACTGCATTGGCAAATACAGTATCAGCAGGATTTTGAATAATTATTTGTCCTGCAGAATGTGAGCCAACACTTCCAGCAGTATTTGCTTTAATATGAAATACAGAGTCTGGTGAACTTGTTCCGATTCCGACTTTATCAAAAAAACCAGTATTTGCTGTTATGTTCCCAGTAGTTGTAAAATTTCCAGAACCATTAAAATTATTATTTCCATAATTAATTAATCCACTTGGAGAACCAATAAAAGTTGTTGAAAGATTTGTTAAATTAATTGCAAAATTCCCAACGTTCCATTGTAATGTTAAAGGTGTTGAACCATTAGCTAATAAATGACTTGGAAAATTAGGTGAAGTAAGAACTCCTGCCCAATCAAAGATAGTAGTTGAATTTAAAGTTATTGAATTAGTTATGTTTAAATCCTGTTCAACTACATTTTGAAAAGTTGCATTTCCTCTAAAGATTATTACATCTCCAGAAGCATTATAAATTATTCCCCTTTCAGGAAACCCATCTGCTGCTAATGCACCATCACTCATTTTTATAACTGAATCAAATCCAGATACATTTGTTAAAGTTGTTGCTATTGCAGTTCCATTAACAACTATTGTATCAACAAAACATTGCCTATTTGTTTGGGTAACATCACAATTAAATCTTATACTTAAAGAAGGTTGATTAGACATTGAACTAGGCATTAAAATTGATTGAGAACTTTTAACAACATCATTGGTAGAATCTGTTAATAAAGTAACTTCTCCACTTCCAACATTATTATTTGCAGTAACTGTAAAATCATTTGCTCCAAGCATATTAGTCAGACTATAAATAAAATTTAAACTTGTTGTATTAATATTTGTTGTAGAAATATTTGCTTCCATAATTATATTTCCTACACCTGAGATTCCTATTGTATTTGCACAATCTCCATCATCACATAAAACATCTGAATTAGCAAACCAGTTTCCATCATCATCTTGAAGGTTAGTAAAACTTCCTAAATTTCCCATAAAAAATTCTTGAAAGGTTGTTACTTCATCTAATATTGTAACTCCTTTTAAGAATGTTACAGGCGTAAATATATGAATAGATCCATTTTGAATATTGAGATCTCCACCATTCAAAGTAAAGGTTGCAGGGCCTATAGAATCTATCCCTTGATGAGTTACGAACTGCCTCCAAACTTCTAAATCTCCTGTAAAGAATAAGGGCATCCCTCTTCCTCTCGTATCTGCAAAAAATCTACAGGTATCTCCTGGTGTAAAAAAATCTCCAGAAAAAGTATCACAAATAGTTATATAATTACTAAGATTTGTAAGATTTACAATTCCTCCTGTACTGAAATTTTCTATGCCCCAATAATTAGGAATAATTCCTATACTATTACCCAATCCACCATAACTATTATTAAGTCCAAATTGCATAAATAATTGTGTTTTGTTTTCTTGAGTGTAGAATAGATTTGTTATTGCACCATCAATAGTATCAGGATCATTATTCCCAAAAACCATTGCGTGTTTTGAACCTGCCCAATCTTCTGGGTCAGAGAATTTTATATAAGAAGTGTTATGTTCATCAATAAATAAATATTTCCTTGCTCTTATCTCCTTAACATTTGTAATATTATTATTATTTACATCAATATCTCCTGACATAGTACAACCAGATCCTCCAGTTAATCTACAATAGATTTCTTGAATCGTTAAAGTTCCACCAACATTTGAAAACTGTGTTGATTCTACATCATCTAAATTACCTAAATTAGTATTCCATTGTAATGCGATTAATGCCGTATCTGCGAAAATTGAATGATTAACTGATAAAGTATCATTATTGAATATAACTTCTGGAATCTGTATATTTACTTGAGGCAGATCTCCATCTTCAAAACCTACTACCATTTTAGGTGTATCTATTGGGAAATTTACAGCACTTACTAAAGAAATAGTTATAAGAACGATTATTGAAAATAGTATAAATTTCATTATGCTTATTAGAGACATACTCAAAACTACTCGTTTTCTCTATATATTTATTGTTAAAGGAAGTTTTTAAATTTAACCTTTTTTCTTTTTTAATTTAATTACTTGAAATTTGTTCTTTTCTTCTTTTATGAGTAAGAGTTTATCTCCTTTCTTGATCCTAGGTAATCCTTGTACTTTTCTTGTTGGCATTTTAATCTATGTCTATAATCTTTAAATCTTCAGACAATCCTCTTTCATTATCTCCTAATGCAATATCGCCTAATTTTCCAGTTGTTTTTATTACTAGTCCTAATAAATTAAGACTAACTATTCCACCTAAGCCTACACCTATTGCTCCTGCAATTCCATCTCCCATTTTATTTTAAAACTTTTGTTAAATTATCTTCTTCAAATTCCATTGCTTTCTTTATACCTTCGTCAGTACCAAAAATTGCTTCTTTGAACTTTTTTTCTTTTTGTTTTCTTTTTTCAGACATTTCAGACATTTTTCACCCCCATTTTGAATTTCTTCATTAATGTATCATCTATTACTTCTGGGTACATCTCTCCGACTGTTTGTTTTGATTGTTCTTTCAATGTTATTTTTTTCTCTTTCTTTTTTACCATTTAAAATCCAAATTTTCTAATTAATTTAACATCTTTTTGTAATATTTCTGCTAATTGTTTATCTCCCATAGTTCCTTTTTTTAATTTTGATATTTCTTGTTTAATTTCTTTGTTTTTCTTTTAATATTTTAATAATATTTTCCCTTACTTTAAATTTAATCCCATTAGGAATTTTAATTTCTGGGTTTTTTATTTTTGGGAATTTAAAAGGTTTTTCAATTAATTGCCTTAATAGTTTTATTTCTTTTTCTGTCATCTTTTTATTAACCCTTTCTTCATAATCATTAAGATTTTTCTCTTTAAATTCTTTATTGTTTTCCATTTTTAATAACACCCTTTAAGTTAACAATGCATTTTTCACCTCCATTTTATATACTCATTAGAAAATCAATAGTATTTCTATCTTGTTGATTTCTTCTTTGTTGTTTAGTTAAAAGTCTTGGTTCAAATTTTATTTGTTGTTTTATTGGTTGTCTGGCTTTTTCTATTTCTCTTTCAATAATATCTCTTTTTGGTTTTTTTTGTTTTATAACCTTTATTTTAAATTTTCTAGGTAATGGTCTGGGTGATTTCCCTATTACTTTTATCCCTTTCAAAGTCCCTGTACCTAATGTTTTTGCAAATTGTTTTGCACCTTTAAATCTAGAAGTCTCTTTTTTTAATTGTTTAACTTGTGTTTTCAGTTTTTCTGTTCCTCTTTTTCCTCGTAATTCAAACTCTTTTAGTCCTCTTTTAGCTTTCAATCTAGCTATTCTTTCCCTTAAATCTTTTTCACTTACCATTATTCTAATCCTAATTTAATTTTACCTGACCCTTTTCCTTTAATAAATGGTTGCTTTCCTGTAAATTCTTTTATCTTTTTGAATTGTTCTTCTAATTCTTTTAATGTTAATTCTTTATTCTTTACCATTTTAGATTACAACTTAGGTTCTTCACTGATAAATTTAAATTCTTTCACAGTTCTATCTCTTGCTTTTATAGCTTGTTCTCTTAGTTCTGGATTCTTTTTAAATTTAGGTTCTCTTCCTACTTCTTCAAATTCTTGTTTTAAAGTCATTTTTTACCTCCTGTTTTTTAGTTTTGTATTTTATTTAAATTTAACTATAAAATAAAAATAGGGGATTTCTCCCCCAAAAAATAAAATTTTTATAGTTGTTCTGAGCCTCCAGAAGATACGAATCCTCCTGCTCCGCCACCTGCACCTACTTCAAATCTCCTTACAGTAACAATTACGATAGCAATTATCAATAATATAACTACAATAGCTAGTAAACTAAACCAAGTAGTTGCGT
>SDBU01003869.1_pt1 | contig 18772 bp, 17 predicted proteins | sample 2277071 | NCBI WGS metagenome assembly SDBU01 (sample SAMN10397929, study PRJNA504765) | marine sediment metagenome | isolation source: marine sediment core GS08_GC12, 126 cmbsf | place: Arctic Ocean: Gakkel Ridge, Loki's castle | collected 2008 | reverse complement strand
ATATCTCCCCCCTTTTAGTTTTTGCAGCACCATTTGGGTGACCGCAGAGTTCCCTAACTTAAAATGTGATCAATATATTTTAACCATCCTTTACCCCCTGTCTTTAAAGGAAGCCCAAAACTCGAAGCAGTGAGAATAGGGGACCAATTTTTGCTCCCTGGTCATCGGTTACCTCTATCAACCCAGTCCAGAGAGATTGCATCCCTTGGGCAATCTTCTATGCAACTAAAACACTGGGAACAATCTTCTTGGTATGCTATGTAAGCCTTGCCTCTTCTCATCCTGATCACGTCATTCATGCAGGATTGGACACAAACATTGCAGCCGATACATCGGTAAGGGTCTATCTTATTAATGGCCAACTCCCTAGGTAACCTTGTTTCCACCATCTAATTCGTTCCCCCTGTCGGCTGAGACGGATACTGTTCTACAGGAACTGGCTCTGTCCACACTCTTGTGCCGCTATCCTCCTTCTTAACTATTACCCACTTAAGCCAGTTTACATCGTCCCTCTCTGGATAGTCCTCTCGGAAGTGAGGCCCTCTGCTTTCAGTTCGAGCCAGCGCACACCTTGGCAAGAGCTCGAGAAAGAGTAACCCGTTTCCTAAGCCAATGCTTCTAGCTAGCTCATGATAATCCCTGGCTATTAGCTTTGGTATCCCCACCTCTCTTATCTGCTGCGTAGCTTCTATTGCTGCTTTCAGTCTCCTTTCGTTTCTAATAGGGCCGAGGAGTCCCTTTTCAATTATGCTCGTACAGTGTTCCAGCACTTCTTCAGGACTCAATCCCGATTCACGTTTCATAGGTGCGAAGGTGTGCTCTTTCAGCGACTCTACCTGGGATTCGTTTATGGCTGAGTTCTCAGCTTGTAAGGCATATTTGGCTGCGGCTTCACCAGCACGATAGCCACCGATTGCTGATGCTATACCATTGCTAATAACATTGGCCACACCGTGCTCTGCGTGGTCTGATGCTGCACCAGCAGCATACAATGCCGGTACAGTGGTCGCGCCACTCCTGTTTGTCCTGATTCCTCCGGCACTAATATCACTTATCGTTGAAACATATGGAATTTTATCCTTTCTCAGGTCGAGTCCTCCGGCAGCAAAAGAGCGTATCACTATGGGAATGGCCGCCCTAATCCTCGGATGTGCTGCATCGTCTAGCCGGGTAGCATCCAAGAACACTGGCCCCCGGCCTTCCAGTATCTCAGTAGTTATTGCTCTGCCGGTCACTACTCGAGGGGCTCTTTCCATTCGTAACCTGTCCCACTTGCTCATGAATCTCTCGCCTTCGGCATTGACCAGAATGGCCCCCTCGCCAAACAAGATGTTTGCGCCCGGTGAACAGTTAAAATCTCTTGGACTGAGACCATAGGAAGATAGTTCGATGTTTCTCATTTCGCACCCAGCTCGGAAGGCCATCGCCTTGCCATCACCACTAAGACCAGGTATGCGCAATCTGGGGAGGATTGACCTTGTAGGACCGGTGGCAATTATAGTTGCCTTTGCCCTAAAGGTATAGAACCTACCAGTCCTGGTGTCGAAGCCGACAGCGCCAGCAATCCTGCCAGCCGTTGGCAGTTCTCCATCTGAAGTAAGAAGGTCTGTGCACATAACCCGTTCTACCAGGCGAGTCCCACGCCGCAGAACTTCACCCCTGAGGACAGACATGAGCTCGAAGCCCCCATTTGTCATAATGACATTTCTTGCGTGGCGGTGGCCGACACCTGGTCTGCGAAGAAATTCGCCCCCCTCTTTCTGAAACTTAACCCCCCAACTGTCCAGGTCCCTTATGCGATGGGTAGTTTCACTTATCATACCCTCAAGGCGGTTCTGGTCGGCTAACAATTGACTTATCTCGACACATTCTCTGTACCATCTATCATAGTCATCCTTTTCAGGGTCAAAATAGGTTAGGATACCTGACATCTGATGGCTTACGCCGCTTCGCCCGAGATTTGCCTTATCAACCATTATCACGTCTAGACCAGACTCCCTGGCCTTTATAGCAGCAAAGCAGCCGGCAATCCCGCCACCAAGAACCAGCACGTCAGTACTGACTACCTCAGCCTCCAATTGTGCTGAACTGCTCATCCCCAACTTCCGTCGAATTCGCCCTTGCTTTCATAGCTAAAGACAGTGCTGCTCTGCCACTGCCGACAACCAATACATCTGTTTCCACTACCATTCCCGAAATTGACATTTAGCGGCATCGGTTAACTTGTAGGCTGTGCTTAAATTATGCCTACAAGTTAACTGCCACCCCGAGTCCAGGTCCAGTGGGAACTCTTACCTTGCCATTCTCGACCTCGAGCCCTTCTACCGGGTCGCTCAGAAGTCCAAGAAATTCCCCAACCTCGTGAGCGAGGCCCAGCTTGGGTGTGGAGGCGGCAACATGGATATTTGCTGCTCCCACCAGCTGGCTGCCGGGCGCTATTCCCATACGGCAGAGAGTGTTGGCGGCTTCACATATCGCTGCTGCCTTCTTTACCTTTCCCATGCCGCCCATTTTGCCAATCTTAAGGCAGAAACTGGTAGCCGCCTGGGCGCTCACCAGTTTGAAAACATCGCTCGGTGTCTTGGCGCTCTCATCGGCCTCAACGAAACAATCAACTGCTCTGGTTACGGATGCCAGCCCAGCCCAATCGTCGTACCGCACCGGTTGCTCCACCAATACAATGTCGTACTCTTGCATTTGGCGTATCGTTCTGATGGCTGTGGTTGCATCATAGGCCTGATTGGCATCCACCGTTAGAGTTATGGCATCTCCTACCGCTGCTCGTATTTCCTTGATTCTCTGGACATCTTTATCCGGTTCCCCGGATATTTTTATCTTGAAGTATTTGTACCCTTCCCGTGCCAGCTCCACGCATCTTTGGGCAGCCTCTTTTGGCTCTTTAATCGGCACGATCCTCATTACTGTGACCTCGTCCCTCACTAAGCCGCCAAGGAGCTTGTATACCGGCACACCCAATGCTTTGCCCACAGTGTCATATAACGCAACGTCTATGGCACTCTTAGCCCAGCGGTTCCAGAGAATAATTCTATCCAGGTCTACCATTATCTTCTCAATGTCGAAGGGGTCTTGCCCCAGAAGATAGGGGGCAAAGTGTTTCTCTATTACTGAGTGCACGCTGTCCCTCGTCTCGCCCTGGAACAGGGGTGGTGCCGTATACCCCCAGCCATGAATACCATCGTCTGTGGATATCTTAACGAATAGCCCTTCAGATTTGCTTACCGTGCCTAATGCTAGTTTCCAGTTTGGGTCTGCATGGGGTGTATCCACCTCGAAAAGGTCTACCTTTACTATCTTCATTTTACCTCTCTTTCGCCCAGTATAAATATCCGCAACCAGGTGTCCTAGTTCCAGGAATACCCAGGCGTAGCGCGGTCAACGGTGTTAAACTATAATGTAGCTGTCAAATTGTGGTCAGGGGACTTTTTCGGCTAGCCGCCCCTCTGTTTAAGTGGTAAACCAGAACGAGCGCGATAACGGCAAGACCAATTAGATCGGTGTTCCAGCCGGGTATGATCAATAGGGTTCCTCCGATTATTATAAGCCCTCTTTCCAGCCAGTTTGCCGACCTTAAGAGCCACCCTTCCACCCCGGCGGCTAGACTTAATACTCCTACTATAGCTGAGACTACAGCTATTGCTATTTCACCTGGTGAGCCGATTAGTAGTAGGGCAGGGTCATAGGCAAATATAAACGGAATTATAAAGCTGACAATACCCAGCCGGCAGGCCGCCCAGCCGGTCTTCATCGGGTCGGCTTTGGCAATAGCCGCCGCTACATAGGCCCCTATTGCCACCGGCGGGGTGATAAATGACACATTCCCCCAGTAGATTACGAACAGGTGAGCGGCCATGGGGTCTACCCCGGTATGCACCAGGCTCGGGGCTATTAAGACAACCAGCACCAGATAAATGCCCGTTGAGGTCATTCCCATGCCGAATATAAAGCAGGCCAGCGCTGCTACCCCAAGCAGGAGAAATCTACTTGCTCCGGCAAATATTACCAGCTCGGTGGCTATTTTGGTGCCCAACCCGGTTACGTCGAGGGAAGCCAGGATAGGCCCGGCCAGAGCTATGGCTATCCCGGCAATGACCACGGTTTTGCCAAAGTCATAAAACGCCGCCACCAACTTAGCTGGTCCCAGTCGCGACTCTTTCCTTAACATGGAGACAACAAATAGCACGACTACGGCATAGAAACCGGCCATGGCCACTGAACGCTTGAGGACAACGATTAACACTACCAGCGCAACTATGGGCACGAGAAAATGCCAGCCGTCTTTCAGCGTCTTGCGAAAAGATGGTATCTCCTCGCGAGGCAAGCCTTTCAGCCCCATCTTTGCCGCCTCCAAATCTACCTGAGTAAATACGGAAATAAAGTAAAGGGCAGCGGGCACAGCCGCCGCAATGGCTACCTCGAGGTAGGTTATGCCCAAAAACTCAGCCATAATGAAGGCAACTGACCCCATTACCGGAGGTGTTATCTGCCCTCCCTTGGATGCCACTGCCTCAACCGCTGCCGCAAAGTGGGGCTGATACCCGCTATTCTTCATCAGCGGGATGGTGATTGATCCGGTGGCCGCCACATTTCCGGAGATGGTTCCTGACATTGTCGCCATTATGGCACTGGCAGCTACTGCCGCCTTAGCGGGACCGCCCCTCGTACCCCCCACTACCGATAAGGCAAGGTTGATAAAAAACCTGGCGGCCCCGGTATGGGCAAGCAGTGCCGCGAATATGATAAACATCATAACAATGGTACTGAGTACTCCCATCACCATGCCGAATATGCCGTAATGAGATAGATAAAAGGTTTCAACGATGAAGCCTACGCCCATGCTCTGCGCCTGCAAGAAGCCGGGGAAACTCTCGCTAAACAGGGCATAACTGACGAAGAACGCGGCTATGAGCGGCATAGGCCAGCCAATTACCCGTCTCCCTGCCTCCACCATGACCAGGAGTAGTGCAAACATAAATACCATCTCATAGGTCGTCGTCATTGCTATGTAATAGTGACTCATAGCTAGCTCGTGAAAGAAGAAATAGTAACCAGAGGTGATTACACCCGTGAGCATAAGCAGGATATCATACCATGGCAGCCCCTTCCTCGCTGTGCCCTTTCTGGCAGGGAAGGCGAGGAAGACAAAGAGAAGCATAAGGGCCAGGCTCAAACCCTTGTGAGGCTGTAGCTGATTCATGGAATATAGATGTACGTAATGGAAGAAGCCAGAGACGTAGGCAAGGTGATAAAGGGCCATCACGGTAGCAACTACCTTGCCGGCCCTTATCAACCAACCATCGCCCCTGGCTTTCAGGATGTTATCGTTTTCCATCCCGGTATAAATCAGGCTTCTTCCTCATAGGTCTCAGGCTTGGAAACCCAAGCTTACTCTATGCCCCCTAACCTATAAAAGGAAGTCCGGCCTCTTCCAAAAGCTCCTTTTGCAGCTTATCCATCCGGTCAGTCCAGACACCCCGGTCCTTGAAGTACTTCACAGCGCCGTTATGCCACGGCAGAGCTATATTGCCGGCCATCTGGTAATCTAGCGTCCACTTGAAGTTTTTGTGAAACTCGGTGTAGTGGCCTGGGGTATCCTTTTCAACGTCATCCAGCAGTAGTTTCATCATTTCATAGATAAAGCTGTCAGGAAGCTCTGAGGTGCCCCAAGCAATAAACGAATACCCCACAGTGGAGACGTCATTGTCCTGGCCCTTATAGGAGCCAGCAGGGTACCCTCCGGGACCCCACGTGAAGGATAACTTGTCGGTCACGAATTTAATCTCCTCATCCGTTAACGATGTGAAGTTGATATCCGTCAGCGTTGCCAGCTCCTTAATCGCGGGGTGCCCGCCAGGGGGACCGAGACGGACAATAACATCGGCCTTCCCTGACTGGAGGCCGTCCATAGCCTCCTGCCCGTGTGAAATCGACAACCAAGTCGTGTCATCCTTCGTAAATCCGTTGATCTCCATCAGCGCCTCGGCTACCATCCCCTGTATCGGGTTTGCCGGGTAGTTTATCATCAGCGTTTTGCCCTTCCAATCTTTTACCGAGGTGACGCCGCTGTCTTTCCGGGCCATGAAGTGCAGAACACCACCATATACGGCCAAATACTTCCTGATATTTTGCACCCTTCCCTGTTTTGCAAAGTTACCGACGCCGTTCCACGCTTCCCACACGGGCTGGTTACCGATGGCACACATATGAGCCTGGCCTATAGCCACGTTATTAATCATGCCCGCAGGGCCGCCACCCAGTACAACCTGCCCGCGCTGGTCGTGTGTCTCCAAAAACTCTTTGGTTAAGGCAGGCCCCAGGGCCACCGCTCCAGCCCCTCCCTTCATTGCTATGAAGACAAAGGTCTCTGGCCAGCCTGTCTTGTCCACCCCGGCTGGTGGTGGCGTTGGGGTTGGGGTTGGGGTTGGCACCGGTGGTGGCGGAGGTGGCGCCGGGGCTGGTTTAGCGCATCCAACCGCAATCAGACTCGCCACCAACATCACTGCCAATAAAACGGCGCTTAGAACGTATATCCTCTTTTTCACTGTATCCCTCCTTCTTTTTGGGGTTTTTGGATCGTTCAGCTGAGTTTTCTTAGCTATCTCATTTCTCACCTCCACGCCATATTGTCCTTATTATGGCGTGCCCGTCTCTTAATAGTAGTATACGTAATTAAAGCTATTCAAATGGCTGGTGTGTTTCGCCCTCTATCTGCTAACAACCTACTGGTTTTCACTTCACCCTGAGCACTTTACTCATCCCTCGGTAAGAGTGGAACCATTAACATTATTCAAGTTGTGATTGACCAGTATATCACCTGCCTAAAAGGGTGTCAAGTCAAGAGGTGGAGGAGACGGCTGAATCCTTCTGCCCATCCCACGCGGCGCATAAATAACTCAGCCCTCTTCCCTGTGAAGGCGGGGTGTGCCGCTCAAAACTTATGCCTTCAGGCAGCTCATTAGCTCCGACATTAGATTATGCGACATCGAAGACCTGTTCCACTCCGTTGGCCTTCCTATTCAGTCGTTTCTACAGGGATAGACCCAGGTGCTTTCTCGCATTACCCTCAAATATAAGCGTCTTTTTAGAAGCTGGGATACTCATTTCCTCTACTGAGCGGATTGTTTCCCTGATATGCCTATTGCCAATGTCACTGTCATACGGCATGTCGGTACCGAAAAGCAGGTGGTCGGCACCAAAAAAGTCATAGCCACACATTAGCGCCGATGTACTTCCGTAAACCGCGGTATCATCACGGAACATGCGGAAATAATCAGTAGGATGTTTTAAGAGCGGCCTCTTCCACTTTAACCCCAGGTACAGTGTGTTATACTCATACGGTACTTGATCACTTCATACTCAGCTTCACTTTGCCTATCAGCACCACTGTCGTAGGCATGGAGAGCATGGAGCAACTGGAAAAGACTCTTGCCGTGGCTGAGGAGTATCAAGCACTCAGCGATGAGGAGCGGCCTACAGTTGTTCCAGGAGGTATTGCCCTTGGTGACCCCCAAAACAATGCCGTGGAAGGCTTTAGGACTGGCAAAACCCGGTGGAATAAAAGAGGGGATAGCTGGCCAATTATAGCTCGATCCCTCAGACCTTCAGTAGCTCACTGACCCTCTCATCACGCCAGCCTTTCTGAGCTTCACAGGCCGGCGGGGGCCGAAATCGGCAGTAGCAATCCTGCGGGTCTGCCCCTAGGAGCTCCATCTGACTTATCTCAGCAGCACCAAGGCCCTTCCGGTAACAGTACCATAGATACCCTATGTCTGAGATATCGAAACCCATCAGCTGGGCTGCCAAGCAGTCTGCAGCCACAGGATCCTGGCTTGCAATCGCTACTCCCCACTGTACCGGGTCGCCATCGATGGGGCCATTGCCTTCCATGCCGATGCAGCCATCGATTACGCTGAGGTGCGGAGGATATGCTCTAGCCAGGAGATACAGATTCAGGTTATGCACAGGATACCCCTGATGGATTTTGTGCTTATCCCCACCAGCATAAACTGCGGCAGTGTCCCTCACCCTGCTAAGCCTCGCTGTGCGCCTCAGAGATGAAGGCAAGACCGCATAGCTCCTCTTGAGTAACCCTCGCAGGGCGCCACCGGCACCAGCCTTAACTCGGTAATACAGGCTCCCCATGGCCAGATTCTTGATCGAAAGTGTGACTATGACGAAATCATGCGTCTTGGCGGGGCCGATTGCGATACGATAATCGCTCTCAGCTACTTGCTTTGAAAACCGCACTTTTATCGGGCGGAGAGCCGCATCGTACACGTCCAGAACTACCCACTCACCCTCGTTGAGATCGGTAAGCTCAACGTCAAATTCTTCTACCAGATCTGGGTATCCGAACCTAATAAATCCTTGACGAGCAGGCACAATTGTTGACTCTCCGATGGTGATTTTGCCATCGTACCGTTGGCGCAGGAACCAAAGCAAAGCGCGTACTGCATCCACATGGGTTGCCGCTAACTGATTGCTGGTTGAGGTAAAGTTTACCTTTATGAATACATTTGACTTGGACTCAAGGTCAATCTCGCTCTCAATTAGCCTTAGCGCTGCCTCGATGTTGTCTCCCCGTCTGCCACCTCTGATAAGCGCAACCTTGGACTTCACTGTTTCCCCAGCCACATGAAGCTAACCTCTAAGTACTGGTTCCCCCCTTTCAATTGATGTGCCCTACCTGGTCCTTGGGCTGAAAAACAGACAACATGATGAGTCTGATAGCAGTTCACTGGCTCAACCAATCTGACGGACAGCATCCGCGTTTAAGATGTATCAGGGATGGTTTTTATTATTTCATAGAACTCGTAAGGGTTCTTATCCAATGATAATTTCTCAATGGGACACATTTCTTCTGAATTAGGCTTTCGAATGTAAGGTACGATTTGGGTGAAGTGGTGTCTAACGCCATGTTTGTCCAAAGTGTTGACGGCAAGTTGGCTTCCCAACGGACTGTAAACCTCCCGGCAATTCGCCTTAACCGCCAGCAATGCCGCGGCGTTACCCGCTATTTTATCAAAGATTATTACCTGCTGGTGGTAAGGGCCGAAGTCGTTAATATAGTCCATGATAACCTATTCTAGTAGGGTCGTAGGGGAAAGACAAATATCTGCCGCAAATATTTTGCCGAGTTTATTAGTGTAGTGTTGTAGCTGTGGGTTATACCCAGTTATACCGACGAAAGGCACAACTGGTTTTGTGCCGGTTCTGCCTTATTGTTTGGCAGGGATAAGCAGTCGACATAATCACTGGGCAACAAAAAGCGGATTTACTTGGTAAAGAACATGGGGAGGGAAGCAGTAGACTTTAGTGACAGTATACAATTTGCATTTTTACATAGTGGTATGCTGAAAAGATAATGGCGGAGAGTTTGCAAAGACCCGGATGAGCTGTCGCAATCAAAGAAGGTGGAAGATGAAGCAGTGCAGACGGGAATGCAAGAAACAGATTTGAGCTTACATAACACATATTGTGCGAACCAAATAATGGCTAGCTAAGCACTTAACATAATTATTAAGTATAGGTGATGATAGCACTAACTAATAACGCAACCGTTAGCAATATTAAAGCAACTGTTAATCCTATTAACCACTTTGTTAGACAGGACAGTCGCTTTGTATATATAGCTAGAAAAACAGAAAGAAAATCCCTTACATTATCTGAGTTTATTACGAATCGTGGCGGTTTACCCAATTCACTTTCTAAACCTTTTACATACTCAACACATTCTTCTATCTCTTTTCTCCTATGCATAGCTCGCAACCTCCTACTGCAGAATTATATACATTACCCTTGAGTGTAAAGCGATAAATTAAAAAAGGAACCTTTATTGTACAGTTTATTCAATGCCGGGAGTTATTCTTTTGGTTCAGGTAATGTCAGCGAAGATATGAACTGAACAGTATTGCTAATAAGATTTATTGGTGTTATGAACAACGATTGCATACTCCACCAATATGCAAGACTTACATAGGTATTCACATATTGTCGTCTCTCGCCTTGCTAAAATCATACCAATGTTCTGGTGTAAGTCAACCAATTTGGTCTTCGTCTCCCTCCCACATATATGGCAATATGATTTTTCTACATCAGAGGATGAATCGTTCATCTTTCTTATCACCCAAATAGGATATCGGTAGTCTATACTGTAGATATCAAGAAGTCAATAAGTAAGAATCCTTTTTCTATCTATCCCTTAACAAAACCCAACCGGGGGCAAAGAAAGGAAAGGGGTGTTTAAGAGGGGTGAAGCCCCTCTTTTTAATCTCCTCCCCCTCCCTTACCAAGGGAGGGGGATAAAGGGGGAGGGTTTCCAAATAAATCTTAAAAAGAACGGCAAAAATAGGGGGCAAATTATCTAGTTTGAGTCTTAGAGGTATAAAACCATTCAGAGGAATTTTTAGGGGCCTAGATTTTGATTACAGAGCCTGCTTTTCACCCTGTCAAATACGGGCTGTTCGCCGTGAACCAGACCATGCTAAAACGACGGAGATTACCTCGATGCCGATAAGTATCCGATAATTGCTGTAGGGTTCTTATGTCAACTGGTAATTACTTGGCTTTTGTCAAGTATCCTGCCAATCAATTTCACCAGCTTGTCCAGACCCCACTTCTTCTCGGCGGAAACCAGGACTATATTCTTCTCCGCCCGTGGGCTCTGCCGGGAAAGGTATCTTGTTGCTGATTTCTCATCCCGGCTTCTGCTACCAGGCAGTAGCAGGTCGATCTTATTAAGTGCGGTGATCCTCGGCTTATCAGCGAGGTCTAGGTCGGTGAGAATACCTTCCACTGTTTGGCATTGCTCTGGGGCATGAGGAGAGGTCATATCAACCACGTGAACGAGGAGGCTGGCTTCATTTAACTCTTCAAGGGTCGCCCTAAATGCGGTGATGAGAGTGGCTGGCAACTTCCGGATGAAGCCGACGGTATCAGTTACCAGTACCACTCTGTTATCAGGAAGGCTTAAACGCCGTATCGTCGGGTCTAAGGTAGCAAATAGCTTTTCCTCGACGAATACATCGGCGTCGGTAAGTGCATTGAGCAAGGTGCTCTTACCAGCATTGGTATACCCAACCAGGGCAACCACCGGGATACCGCTTTTGCTGCGCTTCTGGCGCTGCAGCTTACGGTGTTTCCTCACCTGCTCAATCTGTGCCTTCAAGCGCTGTATTTTTTTGCGGATAAGCCGCCTATCGGTCTCAAGCTGTGATTCACCAGGACCCCGGGTGCCAATACCACCCCCGAGCCTTTCCAGATGGCTCCATTGCCCGGCGAGACGAGGATAAAGGTACTGGTGCTGAGCCAGCTCTACCTGCAACTGACCTTCGCGGGTTCGGGCCCGCCTGGCAAAAATATCCAGGATCAACGCGGCATGGTCAATTACCTTTACTTGAAGGGCCTCCTCTATGTTTCGCTGCTGGAGCGGGGAAAGTTCGTCATCGAAGATAGCCACGTCAAAACCGATGCTGTCCTTTAATGACCGCAGCTCGGCTAACTTGCCTTTACCCAGATAATGTGTTGACGATGCCTTTGGTAGCCGCTGTATGAGTTTCCCAACTACATCAGCGCCGGCAGTTTTGGCCAACTCAGCAAGCTCGTCTATGGTGACGTCCGCCTGCCAGCCATCTTTGGTGCTATTTGTTATCACCCCAACCAGAAATGCCCGCTCTGGAGACGGCTGAGCAGCCGTTGTGTTCCGGTTGATACTCCCCTCCTACTTTATGTCAACTTTCTCGCTATCTTCCCTCTTTTGCCACTCCGCCACTCTGCCAACCGTGACAAACCTTTCACCAGCGCGGCATCGGTGATGGTAAGTGATAATCGGATATAACCGTCACCATGCTTGCCATAACCTGTACCCGGGGTAACGACTACCCCGACTGTTTCTAATAGCTCGGCGGTGAAGTCTAGCGACGTGTAACCTTCAGGGACCTTAGCCCAGATGTATAGGCTTGCCTTTGGCGGCTGGGCTTCAACACCAATACTTCTCAACACATCAATAATAAGGTCACGACGTCTCTGGTAAATCTTATTATGCTCTTCAATGCAATCCTGAGGCCCGGTCAAAGCCTCAATAGCCGCGTATTGAATTGCCTGAGGAATTCCTGAGTCCAGGTTTGACTTAATCCTCTTTAAGGCATCTATCACTTCTGTGTTACCGACCGCCATTCCTATTCGCCACCCGGTCATATTGTAGCTTTTGGAAAGAGAATGGAACTCTATTCCCACATCCCTGGCACCATCGGCTTGCATAAAGCTGACTGGCTGGTAACCATCATAGGCGACCTCTGAGTATGGTCCGTCATGGCACACGACCAGGTCGTACTTCTGAGCAAACTCAGCGGCACGGTTGAAGAAATTGAGGTCAGCGACCGCACCCGTCGGATTATTGGGATAGTTTATCCACAAAAGCTTAGCGCTTTTGGCAATGTAAGGTGGTATCACGCCTAGATCAGGCAAGAAGTTATTCCTTTGAGTAAGCGGCATATAGTACGGCCTGCCGCCAGAGAGCATAGCGCTTACCGCATAGACCGGATATGCCGGGTCAGGCACCAGGGCAGTATCTCCCGGATCAATGAGACACAGGGCAATGTGGGCGATACCCTCCTTTGAGCCGATGAGCGGTAACACCTCCTTGTCGGCGTCAAGGGAAACACCAAAGCGCCGCTCGTACCACCCGGCTACCGTCTGACGCAACTCAGGCAACCCCTCAGTTTCTGGATAGCGATGATTGGCTGGGTCTTGCGCTGCCTGGCACAGCCGCTCGATTACATGAGCCGGAGTGGGAATATCAGGATCACCAATACCAAAGCTGATTACCTCCTCGCCCTTAGCCTTTTTCTCAGCGATCTTCCGGCTGATCTCTACGAAAAGATATGGATGTAGATTTGAAACACGTTGTGACAACCTCATCTGACAGGCACCTCCGTTGGCCATTCTCCGCTAAATACTATGCTGGCGGGACCACTCATGAATACTTCACCTGCCCCGTCCCACTCTACATTCAGTATACCACCCGGTAGTTTTATATCAACTTTATGGTCAGTATACCCGTGCAGTTGGGCAACGACCGCAATAGCGCAGGCACCACTGCCGCAAGACAGTGTCTCCCCAGCTCCTCTCTCCCAGACACGAGCCTCGATTCGCTGACGGTTTATTACAGTGACCACCTCAAAGTTTATTCGATCGGGAAATATTGACAGTCGCTCCACCCTGAGGCCCAGCTCGGATAATGGGAAATCAGACACCGGGTGCTGCCAGAAACAGACGGCATGTGGATTACCCATAGAAACAAAACTCAGCAGTAACTGCCTCCCAGACACGGTTACTGGATAGTCCGATAATGGTTTTATGTCAAGTATATCGTCACCCTGCCCTATTGTCACTGGAATATCTCTGGCTTCAAATTTGGGTGTTCCCATACCGACCTGAATGCCGGACAGTTCCCCCCCAATTCTATGCAGCCTGACCTTGCTTATGCCTGTCTTTGTCTCCAACGCTATGCAGTCAGCCGTATCACTGATCAGCCCCTTGTCCAGGAGATATCTGGCAAAGCACCTTAGCCCATTGCCGCAGGTCTCTGCTTCGGAACCATCAGGGTTGAAGATACGCATCCGAAAGTCAGCGATATCCGAAGGTAGCAGCAGCAGCAAACCATCGCCTCCAACACCGTAGTGACGGTCACACATCGCTCTTGCCATCTGTGGCCAATCCTCATCGATACCACCGGCTTCAACCAGTATAAAATCGTTTCCGGTACCCTGTACCTTGGTAAAATTCATAATTGCCCCGCGCTCACCCCCTTCATCTACCTCTCCTTTGAAGTAGAGGGGGATTGCTGTTCGAGAGAGGCGAAGCCTCTCTTTGACTCTCCTTTTGTTCACTACTTATGAATTTTGCCACTAGACTTGTGATTTCTGGGTCTAGCTCACTCTGTATATCAAACCACTGTATCCTGTTGTCCGTCAAGCGAAACCAGTTATATTGGTGTCGGACAAGGCGGTGGGTTTCAAATTTGGTTTGCTGGCTGGCTGCCGCCAGGGTCAGCTCGCCTCTGAGAAACATTCCTATCTGCTTGTAGCCTATGCTGGACATGGACGGCAGGTCGAGGTGATAGCCCATACCCAATAGCTTTTTCGTTTCTTCGACCAGCCCTTGCCCTATCATCTCGTCAATCCTTGAATCAACCCGGCGGTAAAGCTCACCCCTGTCTGCGGTTAGCCCGATTATGAGTGTACTACAGGGTGGCGCTTCCTTCTGCTGGAGTTGGGGAAATGGATTTCTGGCACCACGATACACCTCCAAGGCCCGTATTACGCGGCGCACGTTACGCGGGTCAATCCGTTGCGCTGTCACCGGGTCAACCTGCTTAAGCTCATGATACAGGTCACCACCGCCAGCTATGGCCCCCTTCTCCTCTAAACTATGTCTAAATTCCAGATCGGGAGGAACCCGTGGTATCCTCCACCCTTCCAGTACTGACCATACGTAAAGTCCGCTACCGCCGACCAGTAGCGGTAATTTGTTGCGCTGCTGAATGTCTTTGATAGCCCTGTGGGCTAGCTCTTGATATTCAGCCAGGCTAAAATCCTCGTCGGGGTCGATTATGTCGACCAGGTGGTGGGGCACGAGCGATAGCTCTTGGGAGGTAGGTTTGGCAGTCCCGATATCCAGATAGCGATATAACTGTCGGCTGTCAGCACTTACTATCTCACCGTTTAGAAGCTGAGCCAGACAGAGAGCCAAGCGGCTCTTGCCTGTGCCGGTAGGACCGACTATGGCTACCAAAAGGTTCATCTACGTTTCAATCTGTGAAGTTTGCTCGACAATACTCAAGAACTCGGCGGCTTTGAGGCTTGCCCCACCGACGAGGGCGCCGTCTATCTCTGGCTGCTGCATGAACTCAGCAGTATTGGCAGCGGTAACACTGCCCCCGTAAAGAATACGAATATTGTTTGGTTTACCGAACAACTGCATCATGCTGCGGCGAATAAAACCAATAGTTGCATTTGCCTGTTCGCCGGCAGCTGCCTTGCCAGTGCCAATAGCCCATACCGGCTCGTAGGCTATCACCAGGCTATTGGGGTAATCAATCCCAGCCAGGGATGACCTCATCTGCTCGGTTACCACCTCCTCCGTTCTTCCTGCCTCGTTCTCCTCTAACCTTTCCCCGATACACAGAATAGGCTTCAGCCCGACGGCTAGTGCCGCTCTCACCTTTTTATTGACAACCTCTCCGGTCTCAGCGAAATACTGCCGGCGCTCAGAGTGTCCGATAATAACAAATTCACACAGGTCGGCAATCATCAGCGGGGAAATCTCCCCGGTATATGCCCCTTTAGGTTCAAAGTGGATATTCTGCGCCCCTAATTTCAGGGAGCTTCCTCCAATTAGCTCCTTTACCGCAGCCAGGGAAACAAATGGCGGGCAAAGCACTTTCTCAACGTTATCTATTTCTTCAAGTCCCGGTCGCAGTTCACTTGCCAGTTTTATCGCTTCACCCACCGTGGTATTCATCTTCCAGTTACCAGCGATCAATGGCACGCGCATAGTAACCTCCTAGGCACCGAATTTATTGAGCTTCAGAGCATTGGCCATTGCTAAAGCCATGACCTGGCTTGCCGGAAAACGCCCGAGCCCGCCAGAAATACAGGCTGGCTCTGAGAACTCGGCCACCTGGTCACGACGACACCATTTGGAACATAAAACGATAGGCACCGGATGCCAGCTATGCCCCTTAAGCAAGGCAGGTGTTGAGTGGTCACCGGTAACAATGATGACGTCAGGCTCAATATCCAGTAAGCGGGGTAAAGCGCTATCAACCTGCTCGATAATAGCTACCTTGCGGTCAAAATCGCCATCTTCACCGGCACTATCTATTCCTTTTACGTGCAGATAGAAAAAGTCATAATCGGCATAGTTCTGTCTTAGAGTGGTGAACTCATCTTCAATGGTAGTTCCTGTTTCCAGAACCTCCATGCCAACCAGTTTAGCCAGCCCTCGATACATGGGATAGCTGGCAATGGCAACTGGCTTCAATTGATACACCTCGCCTATAGTGGGCAGTTGCGGTCGCCGGGAAAAACCGCGGAGCAGCACCATATTAGCCGGGAAGTGATCGGCTAGCGTGACCTTCGCCCTGTCGATAAATTCGTTGGCGATATTAGCCATTCTTCGTGCTATTGCGTATTTGGCGGTAATAACCTCTGGCGTGGCTCCTGTCTGCTGAGGGTCAGAGTCGCTGACATACGGGGAAAGACCGTCTCCCCGGAAGATAACCGCGAAACGGTGCTCCCTGACCGGGTGTACCAGGATTTTCACATCATCCATTACCATATCATCCAGTAGCTGGCACAGTTCGGTACACTCCTCGGTGGAGATGCGACCTGCCCGGCGGTCAATAACTGTGCCCTGCTCATCTACGGTCCCGAAGTTTCCCCGGGCGGCTATGTCTCCCGGTTGAAGGTCAAAATCTATCCCGATTGCCTCGAGTACTCCCCGACCAATATCAGTAACTAGAGGGTCATAGCCAAAGAGAGCCAGATGCCCTGGACCACTGCCCGGGGTTATCCCCGGACTTACCAGGTCAATAAGACCGCATATGCCGCCAGCGGCTAGCTGGTCAAGGTTTGGGGTGCGGGCCGTCTCCAGTTCCGTCTTTCCTGTTTTCGGGTTTGGTAGTCCGCCCAATCCGTCAAGGACGACCAGCACTATCTTGGTTGCCGACTGCCTAGCAATTGTCTTTACTAGCTCCAGAGTTACCATATCCGCCCTGCTTATGACGACCTCCTATCTGGCAGCGTCTCCACACCAGGCAAGGTTTTGCCGCTCAAGAATCTAAGCGAAGCACCACCCCCGGTAGAGACAAAAGTCATCTTATCGGCCAGTCCCAGTTGGATTACTACCTCAGCAGTAGAGCCCCCGCCAATGATAGTGGTGGCATCAAGGCTCGCCAACAGTCTGGCCATAGCCTGCGTTCCTTCAGCAAATCGGGGTATCTCATATATGCCCATAGGCCCATTCCAGAAAACCGTCTTACACCCTTGTAGCTCTTGAGAGAAGTGCTTAATAGTCTCGGGACCGATGTCTACAAGCCGCCACTGGGGCGGTATCTCGGTCACTGATACCGTCTTGGTGTTAGCCACAGAGTCAGGCGCATCCGCAACAACCACATCAACCGGCAGCAAGAAGCGTGCGCCTTTTCGTTCCATGTCTCCCATCAGCCTGAGAGTAAGGTCTAGCTTGTCAGCCTCAACAAGTGATACGCCTACCTCGTAGGACAGAGCTTTTAAGAAGGTAGCCGCCATACCGCCACCGACTAGAACAAAGTCCACTTTATCCAAGATGTTCTCTATCATAGCAATCTTATCGCTTACCTTGGCTCCCCCGGCAAGTAAGGCAAAAGGACGAGCTGGGCTGGCTAAAATGCCGCCCAATGTCTTGAGCTCCTTTTCCAGCAATAAGCCGGCTGCTGTCGGCAGATAATTGGTAATGCCGATGGTTGAAGCATGGGCGCGGTGAGCGGCAGCGAATGCGTCATCGACGTAGATGTCGGCTAACCGAGCTAGAGCCTGTGCAAAAGAAGCATCGTTTTCTTCCTCTCCGGGGTGAAAGCGAATATTCTCCAGCAGTAGAACGTTACCACTCTCTAGCTCTTCTGCCGCCTGCTCAACCTCAGCGCCAATACTGTCCCTGGTTACTGTCACCGGCTTTCCCAGAAGTTGCGCCAGGCGCTCACCAACCGAGGCTAAACGCAATTTCTCAACCACCTTCCCCTTGGGTCGCCCCAGGTGAGAGCATAGAATTACCTTGGCCCCCCGGTCAATGAGATATCTAATGGTAGGTAATGATGCTTGAATACGGCTATCGTCGGTTATTTCACCCGTCTCTTCATCTATCGGGACATTGAAGTCAACCCTGACCAGAACACGTTTACCGCCAACTTCCATGTCCCTGACTGTTATCTTATCCACTTGTTTCCTCAAAGATTTGTATATCTAACCTCCCTTTTTAACCTCCTCTGATAGAGAGGATGGCTTGCGAGGCACTGCTCCCCAAGCTATCCTGACGAGGGCATAAACTAGAGAGACTCTTCTGAAACGTTACACCATGCTACTCAGGAAGGGCGGTAGCTCTGGTTATTAAAGAATCGGAGTCAGCGGTGTCGAACAGAGTTAAGACTTGCTGGGCTATGCCTTCAGCATTGAGGCTGTACTTGGCACGCAGGGCATCTTGATTGCCCTGCTCCACAAACTCATCGGGAATACCAATGCTCTTTACCCGGACATCATGTATTCCTGATTCCTGGAGGAGCTTCAGCACGCTACTGCCGAAGCCGCCATAGAGAGCATTCTCCTCAACAGTAACCAAGCGTTTGGTATGACTTGCCAGGTCGATTATGAGTTCAGCATCAAGCGGCTTTGCAAAACAAGCGTTAACTACCGTCGCCTCGATCCCGCTTGAAGCTAGCTCCTGAGCGGCTTCCAAAGCTGGAGCCACAGCAACTCCTAAGGCCAATATGACTGCGTCGTCGCCATATCTTAATATTTCTCCCTTACCTATAGCGAGCTCACGTAGCTCTGTGTCCAAATCCACCCCTAACCCGTAACCGCGAGGGTACCTAATTGCCATTGGCCGCCCGGCCTTCACTGCGGTGTATAGCAAGTGCTGCAGTTCATTTTCATCCTTAGGTGCCGATACAACCAGATTGGGCACTAACGTGAGATAGGAGATATCAAAGGAACCCTGG
>SDBU01003868.1_pt1 | contig 18774 bp, 15 predicted proteins | sample 2277071 | NCBI WGS metagenome assembly SDBU01 (sample SAMN10397929, study PRJNA504765) | marine sediment metagenome | isolation source: marine sediment core GS08_GC12, 126 cmbsf | place: Arctic Ocean: Gakkel Ridge, Loki's castle | collected 2008 | reverse complement strand
GGCGCCGCCGTTGTCGCCCACAGGCTCGAACGGCCTGGCCGACTGCTTTCCACAATACTCCTGGGCAACAACGTCGTGAACGTGGCGTTTGCCTCAGTGATCACGGCCTTTACCATCTCCCTTTTCGGAGAAGAGAGCACGAGCGTCGCCATCTCCACCGGGGTAGCCACCGCCGTCATCGTGGTGTTCGGCGAGGTCCTTCCGAAGACTGCGGCGGTGCGGGCTCCTGAGCGCATTGCGCTCATCTACGCGCAGCCCTTGAGGTGGGTCGAGTACCTGTTTTACCCTCTGGTGGCAGTCCTGCAATGGGTCAGTCGCGTGGTCAGTCTCGGGGACGACGGGGCCGGTACAAGAAGATCCATCACCGAGGCTGAGTTCAGGACACTAATAAACGTCGGGGAGGCCGAGGGGGCCGTCGAGCCGGCGGAGGCGGAGATGCTGGAGGGCGTCTTTCGGTTCGGGGACCGCCAGGTCCGTGAGGTGATGACGCCCCGAACCGAGGTCGTCTTCGTAGAAGAGGGGGCAAGCGTGGGGGAGGTCTCGGACATCTACTCAGAGCACCCGCACACCCGCTTCCCGGTGTATAGAGGGACTACAGACAATGTCATCGGCATACTCTCGACCAAGGACATCCTCACAGCCATGTCCACCGGCGCTATCGGCCGCGACGATTGTGTCACCGACGTGCTCAGGGATGCCTACTTCGTTCCGGAGACCAAGCGAATCGCCGAGCTGTTCGAGGAGCTGCGGGTGTCTGGTATCAGGATGGCCTTAGCCATCGATGAGTTCGGGGGCGTTGCCGGCATAGCGACCCTCATGCAACTGCTAGAAGAAGTAGTGGGCCGGGTCGGCGAGGAAGGCATTATCCCGGAGGACGAGTACGAGGCGCTCGGAGAGAACACGTTCCTGGTCGACGGTGGGATGAGCATCGACGAGGCAAGCGGAGAGCTTGGAATCGATCTGCCTGAAGGCGAGTTCGAGACCATCGCCGGATTCGTGCTGGATGTCCTGGGATTCATTCCTTCCGGGGGAGAGACGTTCGAGTACCGCGATTGGAGAGTGGAGGTCACCAGTATGAGAGACCTCAAGATCGAGACGCTAAGACTGACCAGAACGCCACGCGCACGGTGAAACCCATACCGGTCAGGCACGAGGAACCATGAGCACCGACAGTGTCGTTGCGCGGCTCGACCGGCAGGTAGCAGGAGCCCTGCAAGAGCGCAACCTCGCCGGCGGCAGACTCCTGGTTGTGGCCGTCTCGGGTGGACCCGATTCAATGGCAATGCTCCTTGCCCTGAGCCGCCTGCGAGGGGAGTTGGGTCTGCAGCTTCATGGGGCGCACCTGGACCACGGGCTGAGGGGCGAGGCGTCGAAGGCCGACGCTCGCTACGTTGCGGGAAGCTTCAGGCGTCTGGGAATCGGCCTTACCTCGGAGCGGGCAGACGTTCCCACGTTTCAGAGGAAGCACCGCCTGTCCCTGGAAAAGGCGGCGCGCGATGTACGCTACGCCTTCCTGGCCCGCGTCGCGGTGGAGCAGCAAGCGGACGCGATAGCCCTGGGTCACACCTCTGACGACCAGGCCGAGACAGTCCTGATGCACATCATAAGGGGCAGCGGGCTGACGGGCCTGCGGGCAATGGAAACCTCGTCCCGACGCACCATTGATGGCAAGGACGTCCTTCTGTTCCGCCCGCTGCTGCGATCATCCAGACAGGACACTGGGGAATACTGCGCCGCGTTGAACCTGGAGCCCCGGCTGGACCGGTCTAACCTATCGACGGAGATGAAGCGCAACCGGCTCAGGATCGAGTTGCTCCCAATGCTTGAGGAGTACAATCCCGCCGTCCGAGAAGCGCTCATACGCCTGTCTCGCAACGCCGCACGGGACATGGAGTACATGGACACTCAGGTGGACAGTGTATGGGGCGACGCGGCACGCCAGGATCGGGGACGAGTGGCTTTGAACAGGGCTGTCTTCGATCGGCTGGCCCCCTCGCTCCAGTGCCATCTACTGCGCCGGGCAGTGGCGATTGTCATGGGCGACCTGGCTGAGATCGAGCAGAATCACATCGACAGCATGGCCCGCTTGACGCGCGGACCCGCGGGGCGGACACTCGACCTTCCACGCGGAATCCGCTTCTCAGTGGGCTACCAGGAAGCAACCATCGCATCCGCCGAAAGCGACTTGTGCCCGCTGCCTCCGCTCAAGGGAGAGCACCCGCTCAAGATACCAGGCGAGACGCTGACCCCCGGGTGGCGCATCACGGCGACGGTGAAGGCACGAGACCCGTCAAAGGGCTTCGACTGCTCGTCGGTTCCCAGGACTCCGATGTTGGCGGGCAAACTCAATGCAAGAGAGGCCAACGGCCCGGGGGGCGCACCGTGGTATGGCCCGGACGGCCTGAAAGCCCGCTTCAGCCGCGAGAGCCTGGGCGGCCGCCTGACTGTCCGTGGTCGCAGGCAGGGAGACCGCTTTCAGCCCCTGGGGATGTCCGGCCACAAGAAACTCAAGGACTTCATGGTCGACGCCAGAATACCGCGTCAGTGGAGAGACAGGGTTCCGTTGGTGGTCTCCCCAGAAGGAATCGCGTGGGTTGTGGGATGGCGCATCGCAGAGTGGGCAAGAGCTGGTGAGAAGGAGGGTCGTCAACTGGAGATACGCTTCGTGCCTGAAGCAGGGTGAGGAGAGGCGTCGGCGCACCGCATGGCACGCCCATACCATAGACGTTCACGTAGTGTTTCGGGGTAGGGGCGAACCTGTGTGTTCGCCCAATCGTGGCGCCGACGAATCGGGGCCGATAGCCCCCAGAGATCGGGGGGGGGTGTCGGAGAGCAACGCTATGCCCGCCTCCGGCGGCCCGTACAACTGGAACCACCTGTAGCGCAGCCTCTCGTAGGGGCCCCGACCTGTCGGGGCCCTCGTTGCCTGCTATTCGAGCCTCGGCAGCGAAGACTTGTGGGTAGTGCATGGGTCGCACGGGTAGGACCCCGTGCATATCCTGAGAGGCTCTCTCGTCGTAGACGGTCGTGCGTGAAGCCGCCAAAGGAGATGAGCGCCGCGTAGGGAGAAAATGCAGCCGATCTGCGGGCTACATCACGCGGCCCAGGCGAGGGTTGGGCGTGATGCCGGGGGTACGGCCCCTCTTGGCGACAGGCCGCCCATCGATCTCGTGGATGTCGAAGGTGTAAGGGTTAGGGGACGCGCAAGCGAGGTAGGTACCGACGCCGAAGGTGTTGACCGGGGCGCCAGAGGCCACGAACTCCCGTATCCGCTCTGGATTGAAGCCTCCGCTGACCATTATCTCTACGTGCCTGAAGCCGGAGAGGTCCAGACGTGCCCGTACCTCTTTGACGAGGTCCGTGGTCACTCCCCCACGTTCAGGCGGTGTGTCCAGTCGAATCCCCCTGAGCCTATCTCTGAGCGCGCGGGCCACATTCAGGGCTTCCTCGGCTTCGTCCTTGAATGTATCGACCAGCGCCACTCGTGGCACCTCTTGCGGCATGTGCCTGTCGAATGCCTGTACTGCCTTGACCGTGTCGGCCATAAGCAGTGGTAGCGAATGGGGCATATTGCCGGACGGGGTGACGCCCGCCAATCTGGCGCCTTGAATTGTCGAGCAGGAAACGCAGCCTCCGATGATCGAGGCGTAGTCTAGAGTGGCGGCAACATCGGGGTGCATGTGGCGGGCTCCCAACGCTACAACAGGGATGTCGCCAGCGGCATCAACGCACTCCCGGGCCGCCGTCGCCCAACCAGTATTCGAGGAAAGGATCCCGCCGATGGCTGTCTCGTACAGTCCCAAGGAGCCATAGGGCGCCTTGACGCGCAATGCCACCTCCTTGGCCCCGACCGCCTCCCCCTCCTCCAACGCCCATACCTCGCTGCCCGTCTCAGGCAGGATTCTGGCTAGAAGCACCCGGGCCTCCGTTATCCCGCAGAAGACACCCGCGTTCTGGGGCGAGAATTCCATGGCAACCACGGGGTTGATGCTCTCGTTGCGTAAGATTGTGAGCGTGCGTTGGAGGTATACGTCGGCGGTGTCGCCGACAAGCACTGGCCGTCTAACCTCGAACTGGGCATTGACCATTCTTTCACCCCATTATCTCAAGCGAGTTGCGCACGTACTCCTAAGCCAAAAGTGGATAGGAATCCTGACGACTGGCAGGCCGTCAACGCAGTTGCGATGCGGTGATTTCGCCACTCCTCCGACCTGTCGGGCTCACTGGAGTATGTATTGTATCTGGATGCTGCTCTATCCGTTCGCCCTCTCCGATGATGCTTTCCCGATGAATCGGGATCCTTCCCGACGCGTCGGGAGGACGCTCATCCCCCGACGAGTCGGGGGTCTTATCCTCTCCCCCCTTTTGGGCTGACTGGGGTAGGTAAGCCTAAGGGCAGCGCCTGTTACATGGGCGCCCAGCCCCCCCTGTCATTGCCATGGAAGCAATGTTGTTCCACGGGAGCATCTTCCGTAGAGACGCCCCGCTGGGGCGTCTCCTTCGCTCCCAGCAAAGCAACCTCGACGTGGCAACACGATGCAGATTCCTCGTCGCTACGCTCCTCGGAATGACAAGTTGTGGTGGGTCTCCAAACACAATACCTACCCCAGTGAGCCCCTTTTGGGGGAGAGTTAGAGAGATCCGATGATGCTGTGCTCATCGAGACTCTCCCCGACAAGTCGGGGGAGGGGTAGCACTGAAGTTCAGTGTCATCAGAATCAAGTTGACAGAGTACTAGCCGGGGCGGAGGCGGTTTCCTGCACCAGTCCGGCCCCTAGTATTCTCTCCATGTGTTGCAGTGCGTAGGCGTGCGCTTCTGGATCGGAGGTAGCAACACAGTCGACAGGGATCTCCACGTTGTAGTCGCGGTTGCGGGCATCGGCCACAGTGTGCATCACACAGATATCGGTGCATACGCCGCAGACAACGACCTTCTCCGGGTGTAGCCTGGTGAGCCGTTGCTCCAAGTCGGTATCGAAAAAGCCGCTATGCCGCCTCTTGGGGATCACTTCGCCCTCATATCCCGAAAGCTCGTGAATGACCTTGGCCTCGTCAGTGCCTTCCACGCAATGCACGGGAAACACCCGGAATTCCAGATCGTCGGGATCGTGGTTGTCGCAGACGAAGAAGACCTTCGAGCCTGCCGTCAACTCTCGTTCCAGCAGCCGCCTCACATTGGGAATGATCTTGCGGGCGCCATCGCCACAGTAAAGGTCGTGGCATGGCTCGAGGAACCCGACCAACATATCCACTACAAGCACAGCGTTGGTCATTTCCCTAACTCCCGCGAGAGGCAGAGCGTACCATCAGCTTGGTATGGTACCGTGCCGTTCGGGAAACTGCAAGGGCCGTTGTGGGCCGGAGGATTTCGCCCGGCAGTGCTGACGTACTGCGATCCCGGAGGGTTGCCCTGAGGCTGTAGCTGGCGGAGCACCATCCACATGCCCGGGCCTCTTCGTGTCGCTCCCGAATCGTGAATGCGGCCAAATTGACGCTACTACGGGGATAGCCTAGAATCGAGCCATGGCGATACGGGCAGATGACATCAAGACGAGCTTCAAGAAAACTACGCTTGAGAATGGGATGCGCGTTGTAACCAGCACGATGCCGCACACACGTTCGGTGACCATCGGCGTCTTGGTCGGGGTGGGATCCAGGTATGAGCGGGCGGACCTCTCCGGCATATCCCACGTCGTCGAGCACCTGGTTTTCAAGGGCACGAAGAGGCGGCCCACACCCAGGGAGATCAGCAGCACGGTAGAGGGTGTGGGCGGCGTGCTCAACGCAGGCACTGAGCAGGAACTGACGTTCTACTGGTGCAAGGTCGCACGGCCCTATCTGAAGACGAGCCTGGACCTGCTCCTAGACATGCTTCGCAACTCGTTGTACGAGCCGGACGAGATCGAGCGAGAGCGCCTGGTAGTGATGGAAGAGCAGAGCATGGTGAACGATCACCCCGACTACAAGGTGGACGCTCTCATGGACGAGCTGCTGTGGCCCAACCACCCGTTGGGCCGTGATGTCAGCGGTACGAGAGAATCCGTCTCCGGCATAACTCGGGACATGATTCTCGACCACGTCTCGCAATTCTACACCCCGTCGAATGTTGTCGTCAGCGTGGCAGGCAACATGGACCACGATCAGGTGGTGCGACAGGTGGACGCTGCCAGCGATGGGTGGACCTCTCACGCCACGCCGGGGTGGACGCCGTTTGCCTACAGTCAATGTGCGCCCCGGTTCCGGCTCGAATACCGCAAGACCGAACAGGCGCACCTCTCCATAGGGTTTCCAGGGCTGTCCGTAGCCCACCCTGATCGATATGCCCTGGACCTGCTCAGCGTGGTCCTGGGAGAGGGGATGAGCAGCCGTCTCTTCCTCGAACTCAGGGAGAAGCGGGGCTTGGCCTACGACGTCCACAGCGGCGTCAGCCACTTCCTCGACTGCGGCGCTTTCGTCATAGACGCGGGAGTCGCCCCCAAGCAGGTATACGCGGCCGTTGAGCTCATACTGGCGGAGGTCGGCCGTCTCAGAGAGGGCGTACCAGTCGAGGAGTTGGAGAGAGCCAAGCGTCTCAGCATGGGCAGGCTAGTGCTCGGGATGGAGGACACAAGGGCGGTCTCCTCATGGATGGGATCGCAGGAGCTGCTACTGGACCGCGTGCTTGACGTGGATGAGGTGGTGGGACACATCGAGAGCGTGACCCCGGAAGCAGTCCACGAGGTAGCCAACGACCTGCTGACGAGGGAGAGGCTGAACGTAGCCATGGTCGGGCCGCGTCGTGGCCATGCTCGCCTTCAGCGATTGATGACGCTCTAGCAGAAGCGCGACAAGGATACTGAGAGGAGCGCCACAATCGCCTGGCAGCCCTCTTCAACGGGTTGACGCAACTAGGACCGGAATCTCACAGACGGTCCCGGCGTCCGGCAGGCGCCATGCGTCCCCTACCTCACCCCTCATCGCTTCCTCGCCTCTTCGGAGACCGCTCGTTGCAGCCTCTCCAGCTCCGCGCTGGTGGTGACCCGGTACATGGCAGGCGACCTGAGAGCCTTGTGCCGTTCGGGCAGGCAACCGAACTCCTCCGCAAAGGGAGCCCTCAATCGCGCAAGAGACGGCGGGTCCGCCAGGCGTCTTCCGTCCGACATGACCTGGCTGAGGAGCGCTTCGGGGCCCTCATCGGGGGGCTGCTCGTCAGCGAGGCAGATGACATCGCGAAGGTAGATCCCGCTATCGTCGCGGTAGCGGTACACCTGTTTGCGGCCCGGAGCGTTCTGTTTCTCGGAGCTCAGCTTGAGAGTCGGACGGCCATCGTACTCGACGAGCTTATAGGCGCAATCTGTCCAGGGGGCGTCGGCCGAGACGCCGACCTTTGTTCCGACGCCGAACCCCCCAATGGGCGCGCCTGCCTTCAGCAGCGCTTCCACCGCGAACTCATCCAACCCGCCACTGGCAAACACCTGGACGCCGGCAAGCCCTGCCTCATCCAGGAGGGCGCGGGCTCTGACAGACAAATCAAGGCGGTCGCCGCTGTCCAGGCGAATGGACCGCAGAGCATGTCCACGCCGCTGCATCTCTTTGGCTACCGTGATCGCCTTCCTGACGCCATCTATCGTATCGTAGGTGTCGACCAGGAATGTGCTGGCATCAGGGAACGAGTCCGCGTAGCTTCGGAAAGACTCTTCCTCGCTCTGGAAGACCTCCACAAAGGAATGGGCCATCGTTCCGAAGGTAGGAATGCCATACAGCTTGCCGGCCAGCACATTGCTGGTGCCGGCGAACCCGACTACGTAGCCGACGCGTGCCAGTTTGTTGGCCGCGTCTATTCCGTGGGTGCGGCGTGCCGCGAAGTCGACCACCGTCTTGCCGGGTGCGGCGTAGACGATTCGAGAAGCCTTGGTGGCCAGGACGCTCTGGAGATTGATCTGATTGACCAGAGATGTCTCGACGATCTGCGCTTCGATGATCGGAGCGGTAACCTCGATAACCGACTCGTTGGCGAAGAAGATGGCGCCCTCGGGCATCGCGCGCACGCTGCCTGTGAAACGCAACCGCGAAAGGTACCTCAGGAAGTCCGCGTCGAACTGGCCCGAGGAGGTGAGGAACTCGATGTCGTCGTTCGAGAAGCGGAGGCCCTCAAGGTAGTCGAGGGCCTCTTGAATGCCGCCAAGCACGAAATAGGCGCGGTCGGGAGGGTAGCTGCGGAAGAAGAGGCTGAAAGAGGCTCGTGCGGTCATGCCGCTCTGCCAGTAGGCCTGGGCCATTGTCAGCTCGTACAGGTCTGTGAACAGCGCCTGAGACGGCCTCGTATCCGTCATGAGGTCGGGCCCTATCTTCAACCAACCATCACGTCTGGGATAACAGTCTACGTATGGCTTCGGCTGGCGGTCAAGTCGCGCGAGAGGAGTTCCCGGAGATGTCCACGGGGAACCCTCTCAAGGCTCCTGCGGCAGGGGTCGGAATGGCCGAGGACATGCTCTCCGATAGCTCCGACGTATCGGAGCTATCGACCCCGACTCGTCGGGGGATGAGCGCAGCATCATCGGATAGAGCGAGCGGGCCCTCCGTGCCCTTTCAAGGAATCCGCCGCTATCTAGCGTCTTGCCTTGATCTTCTCCAGCATCACCGGAGGAAGAGGAAAGACCCATCCCCGGTTGATGATGATGACGCGTGCAAGGGCTGGGGGTATTGCCACGATTATCTCAGGCTCAATGGAGAAGCGACCGTCGAAGCCGCCGATGGCGCTCCTGGCGTGGACGCCTGCGAAGCCTCCGGGGTCAACCCCGTTCTCTGCGAAGTCGCTCTGTCCTCCACCGAACACCGAGTGCCACCTGAATGAGAACCCGTTGGTCACTGGAGGCCCTGCGCTGGTTGCGCCCCCGCCAGGCGTCACCACCATCCCCAACACCTTCACAGTATAGAGGACATCGTTCAAATCGCCTTCTCCCCCGCAGCTCAAGGCCCAGTGAAGCCTACGAATCAACGTGTCGGCGGCGTCTTGGGCGCCCTTCTGTCCGTGCTTGATTCGATCTTCGTCATCGTTCATCGGATAGACGCCACCCGAGGTGCCGGACAGAAAAACCAACCCGCTCTCGTGGATAACCAGTCCTGCGAGGGCCTGCCCTTCCAGCGAAGTGACGTTCTCATCAAATGTGCCCAGGTCGATGCCGAGGCTGCGAATCCTGTCGTACACGTCGAAGTTGCGGCGCAACTCGTCCGGAATCAGCGCTTCGTCATAGTGCTTGCTCAAAGGTACTCCTCTAACACAGATTTGGGCCAGATGCCACGAGCGCAGCCCCTCCGCGATGTTATCAGAAACCTGAGCCGTTTGCCCAACGGGACAAGCGGGCTCCGAGACAATCGAGGCGACCTGGCGTGGTCTTGCAGCCTGTTCATTGCTATGACAGTAACGTTGTTTCAGCGGGGCATCTTCCGTAGAGACGCCCCGCTGGGGCGTCTCCTTAGCCCTCAGTACAGCTTTCACCCTTTGCGGGTGCAGTTCACAACTGGCACGGACGATTCTGAGCAACACTATGGCCGCGCAAGGCGGACCGTGCATATGGGACTAACCGCGCCGCAGTGTCTCGTAGGGGCCCCGACAGGTCGGGGCCCTCGTTCCTGAAGAACGCGCCGCCCGGAATCGCCCTGGGAAGCGAGGCGGCACTATAATGGAGGGCGGCAACGCTATGATGACGGTGCAGGGGTTGGGGTAAGGCGTGAAGTGCAACGGTGCCTTGGCGAATGAGTTGGCGGCGATACGGCGTACCGCCGCCAGCCGCCCTCCCTTGGTGCGGGGGTTTCTGAATCGAGCGTCTTTCTCCCAGGACAAGGAGGGGTCGGATGGATATCTTGATGATCTTCGTCGGCGTTGTCCTCGGTGCTGTCGCCACCTGGCTGGTGCTGCGCGCCAGGTCCACGACGCTCCGGGTGGAGCTTCAGACGAAGCTCGAGGCAGCCCAAGAGAAGCTGGAGGAGTACAAGCGTTATCAAGAGGAGTCCCAGAAGGGCATAAGCCAGACGTTTGGGTCACTGGCTTCTGAGGCGCTGAAGAGCAACAACGAGGTGTTCCTCCAGCTAGCCAACCAGGCATTTGCTGCCCAGATCGCGCAGGGCCGGGGAGACCTCGACTTGAGGCGCCAGGCGGTTGAGGAACTGGTCAAGCCGCTCTCCGATTCGCTTCGCTACATCGAGAAGGACCGGAGGGAAGCCTACGGGTCGTTGCGAGAGCAGATAGGCAACATGACCCGAGGACAGGGGCAGCTTGAGAGAGAAACCAGGAACCTCGTTCAGGCCCTGCGCGCTCCGCAAGTGCGTGGACGGTGGGGTGAGATGACTCTCCGCCGGGTTGCAGAGCTGGCGGGCATGGTAGAACGCTGCGACTTCTTCGAGCAGCCAGTTCTTGGCGGCGAGGGGAGAGGCAAGCGCCCGGACATGGTGGTCCACCTGCCAAATGAGCGTCGGATAGCCGTGGACGCCAAGACCCCACTGGACGGCTACCTCCAGTCCATTGAGGCCGACACGGAGGAAGAGCGTGCATCGGCCCTCGGCAGGCACGCCAGGCAGTTGCGGGAGCGCATCCGCGAGCTGTCCGGCAAGAGCTATTGGGCGTCACTGGGCTACACACCCGAGTTCGTCGTCCTGTTCCTGCCCGGGGAGTTCTTCCTCGGCCCGGCGCTGAAGGAGGAGCCGAGCCTGCTGGAGGACGCGATGAAGGAAAGGGTTGTGCTGGCGACACCCTCAACTCTTATATCCTTGCTGCACGCCGTCGCCTACGGGTGGCGGGAGGAGCAGCTTGCGGAGCACACCCGGCGCATCAGTGAGCTTGGGCGGGAGGTCCACGACAGGGTCGCCACATGGGCGGGATACCTCGACAAACTCCGAGTCTCACTGGAGAGGTGCGTCGATGCCTACAACGATAGCGTCGGTTCACTTGAGCGCAGGGTGCTTGTGTCGGCACGCCGCATCAAGGAGCTAGGCATCGCGACAGACAAGGAAATACCAGAGCTACCGCCGATCGAGTCGAAGACCAGAATGCTGGCTGGGATGGAGCGGGACAGCGTCGATTCCGACTCGACCGATTCTCAGCAGTCGGCCTAGAAGGGCCATCCGACCCGGCGGTTGACAGAGACACACCCGCCAGACCACGCTCGCACAACCGGAGGGATCGCCGGACGCCATCGCGAACTGCAATCCGGCAGGGTGTTCCGTCTCGTAGGCGTCGGCGTCTCGGGCTTCGACCAGCCGCAAGCTCAAGATGCCATCCAGCCCCGGCTGGCGGGGTTCTGAGGGATCTGAGTTGCTGCTCTCCCGATAGCCGTGTGAGAGGCTTGGGACTAACGAGTCTCTTCGTGGTCGGCTGAACTGATATTACTCAGGATTCCGTTCCTGTGTTGACAGCGTGGAGTATGTGGAGCATAGTGAGTCTTGGAGAACCATCACCAGGAGCAGTTTCATGGAGGATATCGAATTACCTGATGAGGTTTATAGGAAGCTGCAAGAACTCGCAGTCCCGTTCGAAGACAAAGAGCCTGCCGACGTAATAGGAAGGTTGGTACCTCTATTTGAGAAAGAACCCACCAGAGACGTCGAGATATCACCACAAAGCACTTCTGACCTTGTGTGCAAAGGCGGGACAATCCCTCACGGTACCAGGCTAGGACGTAGAAGCTACAAGGGATGTTCTTCTGAAGCCGAGGTGCTGGACGGGAAGATCCGGCTCAACGGGGAAAGCTACCCATCTCCATCCAAAGCTGCCAACGCTGCTGCACGTTCCATAGGTACCGCAAGCCTCAGCCTAAACGGTTGGGAACCCTGGGAGTACTCTGATAGCTCAACAGAGCAATGGAAACGACTGAGAGAATCAGAAGGTTGGCATTCTGGGATAGCTTAGTGGCTGTTCATGAATGAGCATCTGCTTTTTGTCGTACCCACACCGCTTGGTTTCCGTGTACGCGTCACACGCGCCTATTGGGACTCTATTGTTGCAGTCAAGCATCCTGTGATGGGTCGATGCCAAGCAGATGTGCAAGATGCTTTGCGGATGCCTGACGAAATCCGGAGGAGTCGCAAAGACCCTGCTGTGCTCCTGTTCTATCGCGCGGCCTATCCCGGACGCTGGATCGTTGCAGTAGCCAAGCGGCTCAACGATGAAGGGTTCTTGATTACCGCCTATCCAACAGATGCAATCAAGATGGGAGCCAAAGTATGGATCAAGTGAGAGTCTACCACGACCGTAAGGGTAACACCCTCACCGTCTGGTTCGGTGACCCACAGGAAGAGCATATCTGTGAGGAGACGACTGACGAGGTCATCTTGATGAAGGACCGAGACGGACAGGTTATCGGGTTCGAGAAACTCAACTACTCGGTCTCTTCACCGGAGCAACTCCGGGTCTCCTTTGAGTCCGTGGGTATGTGACGATGCTTGGGAGGCGCCTGGTTCGCTTTCGCCGACGCTGGACCCGTCAGCCCACCGTCGCCCCCACGAAGTCGCCGTAACCCGCGACAAACTCGCGAGCGCTGACGGCCTTCCTGCCTTCCAATTGCAGGCGGCTCACCTCCAATACGCCATCGCCCGTTGCGATCTCAAGGCCGCCCTCCGGCAGTGATACCACGAGACCCGGCGGCGAGGGTCCGCCAGGATGCGGCTCCACGGCGGCGGCATCGACGACCTTGAGCAGCTTGCCACCCCAGCGGGTGAAGGAGCCGGGCCAGGGGTGATGAGCGCGCACCTGCCTGGCAATCCGGAGCGCCCCGAGTCCCCAATCGATCTCGCCGTCTTCCCTGGAGAGGCGTCTCGTCACGGTCGCATCGGCCTCGTCTTGCGGTCGCGCCTGCACCTGACCCTCCGCCCACCTCGGCAGGACTTCGACCAACAAGGACGCCCCCATCTCGAACAGCCGCGCCGTCAGGTCCTCGGTGGTCTCATGGGGTCCAATGACGGCCTCCCGCTGGGCGACTATTGGGCCGGTGTCCCAGCCCTCGTCCTGCTTCATCACCGTGACCCCGGTGATCTGGTCGCCGTTGAGGACGGCCGAGGCGACCGGCGAGGGCCCCCGGTACTTCGGCAGCAAGGACGGATGGATGTTGAGACAGCCAAGAGGCGGTAGGTTGAGGGTCTCTGGAGGAAGGAACAGGCCGTAGGCAGCCACGACTATGACATCCGGGGATAGGCACACCAGCTTGTTTTGCACCCGCTGGGGCCTCAAGGATGCCGGCTGGAAGACATGCAGCCCCCGTCCCAGCGCATACTCTTTGACGGGCGTGGGCGCCAGCCGTTTGCCCCTGCCCGCCGGCCTGTCGGGTCGCGTGTATACCCCAATCACGTCATGGCCGGCCTCCAGGAGAGTGGAGAGCACAGGAACGGCGAATGCCGGAGTCCCCATGAATACGATTCTCATACGGTGTTCACCCCCCCCCCCTATTTGTGTCGCGGACTGGATAGGAGCATATCGCGAAACGACCCTCACGGCTTCGGCCCCGCCTGCCCCGACCGATCATGCGGCAGTCGGTCCCGGGGTTCACCCTGGGGTACAACGAACAGAGCCCTGGACGGGCGCCAGGGCTCTGTTTTCGGTCCAAGCTGCAAAGAGATCAGTTGTTGGCAGCGATCTTCTGCCTGATGACCGCTCGCATCTGCTTCACGCGGTCAAGGTTCGGGTGTCCGCCCTCATCGCTCTTGTCGAATATCTTCTCACCGTCCATGTGGACTTGTAGGATTCCGCCGACGCCCGGCGTGAGCGAGATCGCTACGTTGTTGTCGCCTTCTGCGAAAAACTCGGTGGCCATCCAGACCGCCTCGCCATGATACGCTCAAGGCACGCAGTAAGCGATGTCGACGTTTACCTTGCCTTCTACGACCATGCCAGTCCCTCCTCGTCAGTCTTGACTTGCTGCCCAGCCGGTCAGGTCGCCGGCCTGTGCAATCCCCCGAGAGTCAGTCCCTCGGAACGACCACCCGACTCTACCATAGGGGTTGCTGGGTGTCAACGTAGGAAATCGGGGTTCAGGGTCTGGGGCCGAGGGGTCAGAGCCTGTCTCAGAACTGGCTTCGTGAACGGTCGTCTCTTTCCTCTCCCGTCAAGGGAGAGGATTCAGGTGAGGGTGATCCGGCCAACGGTTGGAAACAGTCATCAGATGACTGCCAATTCCGACTATCGTTGGCACCCCCTCATCCTAGCCTTCTCCCCCAAGGGGAGAAGGGACTTTTGAGACAGGCTCGTCAGGGTTGCCCATTGGCTGAGCGGGTAGCCCTTCGGCTTGCAGCCTACGCTCATACTCTCCTTCCGCTTCAGCGGTTGGTTGCCGGAGGGCGACTGGGTATCTTTGAGCGCACCTCTGGGTTTGCCAGGGACATGGGCCACGTCCTTCTCAGGATCCTTGCCGTCTCGCCCCCTACCCTGAGCTTGCCGCCGGAGGTTGAAGCCACCGACCCGCCCGCGGAGTGGGGCGTCACTATCACGTTTGCCATCTTCAGCAGCGGATTGTCGGCAGGCGTCGGCTCCTGTTCGAACACGTCCAGCCCCGCTCCGGCAATCTCGCCTTCCTGGAGCGCCCTTGTCAGTGCCTGCTCATCGACAGTCCCTCCGCGGCAGGTGTTGATGAAGTAGGCCGTGGGCTTCATCGCCCTGAAGAAGGGCTCGCCGATCAGCTTCGATGTCTCGTTGCTCAGGGGTACGTGAATCGAGACGTAGTCCGAGCGGGACGCAAGTTCGTTCAAGTCAGGAGCCAGTTGGACTCTGTACTCGTGGGTGATCCACGGGGGCACATGTGGGTCGTAGGCTATCACCTCCAACCCGAACACCACCGCCCTTCGCGCGGTGGCGCGGCCGATGTTCCCGAGACCGACGATGCCAAGGACCTGTCCGTCTATGGGAGGTAGGTCGAGAGACAAATCGTGCGTCCCTGCGTCCCACTGACCGGACTTCACGATGTCATGGAATAGGGTCAGCTTCTTGGCGCAGGCCAGAAGCAACATGACGGTATGATTGGCGACCTCCTCGCTGCAGTAGCCGGCGCAGTTCACAACCATGATCCCCCTATCGGTCGCCGCGTCAGCATCGATGTGATCGAAGCCATGCCCGAAACTCACTATGGCGCTCGCGGTGTCGATCTCGTCAATGACCTCCCGCGAAAAAGGCACGACCTGGTTGACAATGACGTCAGCGCCCTTGATAGCCTCGATCGCCTCTCCGGGGGTGCAGCGCGTGTGAACGCTCATTTCGTAGTCAAGACCAGCCAGTGCCTGCTCTAGCCACGTAACGTCTGTTGTCTCGTCCCGCGTGACGAACGCAATCTTATGCTTGGCCATGTTCCCCTCCGTGTTGCCCGGTCGAATTCGGGATGTACTATGGCGGGCCAACTTGGTCATGAAGGCCCGCGCGCTCTGCCCCCTGCTCGTTAGTCACGCTCCAATACGTCTTTCAAGGTCGTCAACAGAGGACCGTTGCTGACGTTGCACCTGTCGGCCATCTGCCCGTCTGTTGTCTGGCAAGTCAGCAGGCTGCGACAGGATGTGGAAATAGCCGCTATGGATGAGTGAGTCCCAAGCAGCGAGACCAAGCGTTTGGTCCTTGCCTTGCTGAACACGCAGTGGCACAGCGATCTTGGGATAGCTGACAACTGCCAACTGCACCAGCGACACCTCAACGCCCAGACGATACTTGCGGTCCACGTCCTCCAGTCTTTTCCCCCGGTCCAACATGGTGCTTCGTATCCTGTCCTCAATCCTTTCCAGGTTAGCGCCCTTCCTGCTCCTGCCGGCTTCCAGCCTTTCTACCATGCTCTGGTAGTGCTGCGCCACCTGGATCTTCTCTGACCGCGCCTCGGATGCCAGGGCCAGTTCCTTGGTCTGGACCAAAGGCGCGATCTCCTTCCGAAGTTCATCCAGCGCGCTGCTGCAGGCATCGTCGAGGCCGAGCTCTACGTTGGTCTCGGGAAACACCTCAGGCTCTTGAGAGCCGTAGAGGTGCAGCATTGACTCCTCCAGCTTCATGGTGGTCCATCCGCTGTGCAGGTCCACCGCCACGTCGTAGAAGGCTTCCTCCTGAATGTCTGCCACCAAAGAAACCTTGAACCGAAAGAGAGCGTGGTGGTAGAGGTAGGGCTGCTCCTTGCCGACCTCAAGAACGTGCCCAGGAATGCGAACATGCTGCCTGACCTTCTCCAAGGTGCGTCCTCTGCTCAGGTGCAACCCATTCAGGTAGATATGGGCCGCATCGCCCAAGGCGAGAGATGCCTCGGTCATCGAATCCAGCAGGGGACTGCCGTAGGACAGGAGTTGCGCCTCCGGGTTCTCTCGGGCTACTTCGGAGGAGAAGGTCAGCAGGAGATAGTCCTGGCCATCGAAGTAGCTTTGCACCGAGTCTTGCAACAACACCTCGATGGTCCGATATCCCGTTGGTTCTACGAGGCCAACCTTGTTGAAGAACCGCAGGGCCGTATGTTCAAGACTGCTCACCACTGCCCACCTCCTGGAAAAGGGCGTCATCGAGGGCTCTTATTCGCTCGTAGTCCTCTTTCGGACCTCGCAGTCTCTCCCCCAGGTCGTCCACTCTTGCCCATAGCTCCTCGTCGCTTCCGCTTGTGCCCACCATGTCCATGATGATGTCCTCCAGGTCCCCCCCACCCTCAAATCTCCCGAGTATCAGGTCGAGCTCGCCTACCACAAGCTCGAATAGGTTGATCTTGCGGTCCAGCACCTCCAGAATACGGTCCTCTATGCTCCCGGCGCTGGCAAGATTGAAGATGTACACGTCTCTTTTCTGGCCAATGCGGCTGAGGCGACCGATGCGCTGCTCAATGCGCATGGGGTTCCAGGGGAGATCGAAATTGATCAACAGGTTGCAGAACTGGAGGTTCCTACCTTCGCCCCCGGCGTCGGTACTCAACAGCAGCCGGCTATCTTCCCGGAACCGCGCCACCACCTCATCCTTCTCTCGGGCGCTCAAGCCCCCCTGGTACACTTCCATCGGCCAGCCCTCCAATTGCTTCTCCAGCCAGCGGAGGGATGAGAGATAGTGTGTGAAGATGATGGCCTTCTGCCCGTCGGCCAGCTTATCCAGAGTCTGTAGCAGGGCGTCCAGCTTAGACGTGTTGGTGGTGGACCGGGCCACTCCCAGGATGCCCCTTAGCCTCTCGGCGTCGGCGTCTGGAAGGGGGCGAGAAAGCAGGCGTTCCACAGTAGCGGCCAGGGCCGCTGGGCTGCTTCCCAACTCCATCTGAAGGGTCTTGAGGGTCAATCGATTCAAACCGACGCGCCTCCTGCTCCTGGCGCCCTTCTGCGCGCCATCGACTCGTCGGGCAGACTGGCAAAGGGCGAGCCCCCCATCCGACCCATCTCTCGGGGCACTCGACGCACCGGCTGTCGGACGACGCGCTGGAGTCAACCGGGTGTAGACATCCCTCACCAGTCCCGTAACCAGGTTGCGAAGCTCCATCTCCCCTGGCGTGGGTTCCACCCTCACGGTGTATGCATGGCGCTGCGTGAAGCCGATGCCCACGGTGCTTCTCCGGTTGCGAATCATCACCTGGCCCACCAATCGCTGCAACTCGTCCACGTTCTTGGGCTTGAGCCGGTCGCCCCGAACTATGAAGTTCTTGCGGAACTCCCCCGCCGTCTTCAACTGTCCCGGCTTGAGCAAGGTAATCAGGTTGAAGAGCTCTTCCAGGTCGTTCTGCACCGGCGTGGCCGTCAGCAGCAGGATGTACTTCTTGTCCAGGCCGTTGACGAGCTTCCAAGCCTGGGTGTTGCGGTTGCGTAGATAGTGGGCCTCGTCCACGATCACCAGGTCGAAAGGGGTGCCCTGCACCCGCTTCAGTTGCTCCCTTCTCTTGGCCTGGTGCATGGAGGCGATGATGCGATCGAAACGAGACCACGCCTCAGGGCCCGCCTTCTTGAACTCCTCGGATTCGCTGGTAGTGAAGAGCAGGTTGAACTTCTGGGCCATCTCCTCCTGCCACTGGAACATGACCGAAGGCGGTGTCAGGATGAGCACCCGCTTCACCAGCCCGCGCAACAGGTACTCCATCAGAATGAGTCCCGCCTCCACCGTCTTGCCAAGGCCCACCTCGTCGCACAGAAGCGCCCGACCCCTCAGGCGACGCAACACGGTGGTCACGGTGTTCAACTGGTGCTGATACGGGACCACGCCCTGGGCTACCCGCAGGGACAGGATCTGGTCGAATCCAGGTTTGACTGAGTGTTGCGAGGTGTCACGGGACAGGAAGAACTGCTCCAAGGAGCAGAAATCACCGCGAGACACTCGTTGTATCACAGCGGAGGGATCGGCCAGGGAAACGCCTCCCGCCGACTGCCTCACCGACTCGTCCCCAGCCGTCAGGACGTTTCTGAAGAGGAGTCCGTAGCCCTGGAGCTCCAGTTGTACAAGCCCGCCCAGCTCAAGCAGCCGCTCTCCCAGTCCATTGGCCGACAGAATCGCACCATCCCGCACGGCATGGAAGCCGCCCAGACCGAGCAACTCCACCGTCGGACGGAAAGGCAGCAGGCCGGCTAGAGCCGTTGGCAGCGCCAGGTGATCCTTGTCAACGACAACGCCCTTTGTAGCTAGAGAGTATATCTTGGGTAGCCGGATCACAGCGCACACCGATATGTGGTTTTCGCTACCACCCTAGCCCAAAGTGGGTCATCTTGCAAGGGACGCGCCCCGCTCACGGGTCCGCCGCCGCCATCGTGCGAAGGGTGAAGGGTGAAAGGCGAAGGGCGAAGCCCCTCGTGAGGGTCAGAGGGAAACCTGCAAAAACACGTTTGAGGGTGGGTGGG
>SDBU01003867.1_pt1 | contig 18785 bp, 7 predicted proteins | sample 2277071 | NCBI WGS metagenome assembly SDBU01 (sample SAMN10397929, study PRJNA504765) | marine sediment metagenome | isolation source: marine sediment core GS08_GC12, 126 cmbsf | place: Arctic Ocean: Gakkel Ridge, Loki's castle | collected 2008 | reverse complement strand
TGGTCGCGGCGTTTCGGTCGACGTCCGTCCCCCACGGCGGCAGAGTAATGACCCCGTTGAGGTGGTCGATCAGGTCCAGAATGTCAGACGGGCTGCTGGTCCCGTCACCGTTGACGTCGGCGGGCAGATACCCGATCCGCGTGCTCCAGCCGCTGGCATTGTGAGTAATGACCGTCCAGTGCCTGGTCGAGATAGCCGCGTCGAATCCCAGCGTCACGTCGTCGCTGCTCGGGTGCCCCACCGTGGTGATGCTCGGCGGAGGCTCATCAGCCGGATCGACGGTGACAGTGAAGTCCGCGGCGGTCACACCGGACGCGTCACCGTCACCACTGATTTCGATCGAGTCCCAGCCGAAGGTCACCCCGCAATCGTCGATAACCGTCGGCTTACCTGCGTCGATCGCACCGTCGGGCGGATCATCGCTGGTCACGGGGGTCCACTCCACGCAGCCCGCATCCAGGGTGATGGTGAAGGTTCCGGTACCCTCGGCGCTTGTTTCCCAGCCACCGACGCGGAGCTTGTAGCACGTCCCCGCGTCGACGTCGAACGTCATCGTCGAAGGTCCACCGACGATTCCACACCCGTCGTCGTCGCACCCGGTGATCCGATCGTCGGTCACCGGACACTCGCAGCCCACGTAGGCGGCTTCCCGGGTGTCGTAGTCGGCGTCACCGCAAAGGCTCACGGTGACCGTGCCGCAGTCACTCGGGGTGTAGTCGTACCAGACGTCGTGACCGAGGACATCTCCGGCGCCTTGATAGCACTCTTCAGGCAGGCTTGGCCCGTCCGTGTTTGTGTTTACGGTCGTAAACTCGTGGGCACCTTCGGAGATCGCATACGCTTCCCAGCAGTTGTCGTTCCCCGGTGGCACCGGCTCCTCGCAGAGCACCGCGGCTTCCGCCGCGCAGGTGGCATCCCACTCAAATCCGCCCTCAAACTGGCAGCACCACGGATCGTGTTCGCAGACCAAGTTGCAGCACTCCCGGTCGTTACAGGTGGGCGTCCCGTTGCCGGCTGGATCCAGGCAGTCGCCGTCGCCGTTGATGCACGCGGCGATTCCGCAGTCGTCCTCGAGGTCCGCACAGGTGTCGCCGCCGGTCTCCGGATCGCCGCCCAGGCCCGCGCAGTCCACCGGAAGCGTATTCTCGCAGATCGTGCTTCCCGGATCCTGCGGATCGACCGAGCAGCAGGCCGCGGTGCCGCAGACCGGATCGAGATCAGCACAAAGGGCGTCAGGCGTCCAGCGGTCGCCGACCCCCTCCCCTATACAGTCCTGATGATTCAGATCGTCGACGCAGGTTATGCTCTCCGTCGAGCAGCACGCACCCCTGATATCGCCCCAGCACACCACTTCAATATCGAAGCTCCCCGCCGGGACGCAGGGTTCCCCCGGCCAGGGGCAACCGTTAGGGTCGAAGCCCCCGTAATCCCACCACCCCGTCCACTCGCTACCGCCCCAGGTGAAGTAGCCATCGACGGAATAGCCCATCTCGATGTAGTCGCCAAAGTCATTGTTAGCCCCGGTGAGCACCGGGCCTGACCCGTCCTCCAAGGGCGGGGCACACGGGTCGACCGTGTGGGACAACCAGATCTTCCCGGGCACGTTAATCCCGTAGAAGGGACCGGCGGTCAGCGCCTGCGCACCGCTGGCCACAGACGGGAACGTCCATTCCGTGCCCGCAATCGGGTCCCCGGGCAGGTCGTCCAGCGGTTCCTCCGGCGTGCCGGGATCGATGTTCTCCAACAGCACGGTTTCGACCGTGTAATTGGAAACGGTAGAGAAGAATGTAATGGTGTACTCGGCGACCTCGCAAGGCCCGCAAAGCGTCAGGTCGTCGGCCCACGGCTGGTCCTCGTCGCAATTGTAGGGGTCATAGCTAGCGGTGTTGAAGTCGTTCAGATAACACGTAGTAGTGGCCCCGCATGGGTTCGGATCGCACGAGGTGCCCGGACCCTGCCACGACCCGCCGCAACCAGCATCGGAGGTTTCCGTGCATGTGTCACCTACGCAGCACGCCCCCATGTCCTCGAGATCGCAACGGATATTCGCCCAGAACCCGGCCCACGGGCCGTCGTGAATATAGTAGTGCCCACAGGGCTCACCCGGAGGGTCGTAGGCGAAGGAGTTCCCGGTCGTGCCGAGCTCGGCCTCTTCTCCGAAGAACCAACCCGCGTCGTCCGTCGAGAACGTCGCGCTCATGAATAAAGTCTCAGGGATCGCAATCGACGGATCGAACTCGATGCTGAGGAGGTACCCCGCACCATCGGGGACGCCGATAAAGTCCTGCTCGGTCCCCGGAATCACGGCAAAGGGTCCCACACAGCCTTGGTCCACAGGATCCTCTGACAGAAGCTCAACGTGCACGTCGAACGCCCCGCCGCCACCACCGTAGACCAACAGATCATAATAGACCATGTTGCATCCCGGCACGGCGAGGGTGAGGTCATCAGCCATGAAATAGCCCGCCCCCGGCCCGAAATACCAGTAAGTTGGGTCTATCTCGTTGCGATACACCGCGGTTCCCGGGAGACCGCGAGCCTCTCCACCGAATCGCAGAATCGGCGTGTTCTCCGGGAGAGGTCTGATCCTCTCCGAAGCATCGCGCAGAGCGCCCATATACTGTAGCTCGCCCTGAACTTGCCCCACTACCGGCTGATCCGCGCCGGCCACTCCTGGATCTGCCGTCACGGTTACTGTTGCAACCGCGGTCCAGACGCAGGCTGCCAAACTCAAATCCCACGATGTCTTGCTTCGCATCATACCCACCTCTCTTTTCCTACCACCTGTGAAACCCAAAGCGAACTAGAGAGCCCAGCTTGGAGCCTATCCTAAAACTGTGGCACAGGTTTGTAATCTGTACGTTCGTTCCACCGGTTGGAAACCGGTGCCATACAGGTTATGGGATAGGCTCTTGGGACCCGACTCGATCGTCCAACCACAACCCGTTTATGGAATCCCCCCGTTTAGGGAACCCCCACGCTCGCCGCCAGGCACGAACGGCAGCAACCACAAGCGATAAGATGGCGGGGTAGCTGATTCCTCTCCTCCCCCACAGCAGGCAGCCCTAGAGGTCCATGCCGGAAGTCCCGAAACCTCGCTCGGTACTTCCCCTCTGGAACCTGGATGGAACCCAGACTCCAGTTCGGCGAAACCTCTATACTACGCCTTAAACTACCAACGAACCGCCCAGCACACAAGACCCCTGCAGCAAAACAGCAAAAGTCACACCCGCATCGCCGCGGGGGTCGGTCGCCAGAGACACCCTCTCGAGATTCCGTAGTCTCCAAACGCGTGGCGGGGAGCGGCCCATAGCCCAAAAGCCGGCAAAAAAAAGCACCTTTGCCGGTTAGCCAATGGTAGGCCCGCACAATGCGGCGAGTAAAGGCGAAATGTGCGACAACCTGCATTGCACCGCAAGAGGATGTACTAAATCTACACTGACGCCGAGTTCCCTCTGCAGTTCGCTAGCGGAACGGTGGCCGGGCGATTCGCGAAGTGGGTCGGGTTGACCGCAACCAACGTTCTATGTTATTATCGACCGTTCTCCGCCACGGGGTGGGGTGTGGCGGAGAGGAGGTGGCACGGCAACCGGCCGGCGTTTCGGGCGGGAACTTCCCCACGGAGTCAGAAGCATGAGATCCCACTGCGGCTCGGACGACCGAGAAGCTCACCAGACAGATCACGGACATTCCCGAGCTACGCGGCACGGTTTCCTTTGGCGATGGTTTTTGGCCAACTCGATCCTGGGTGGGCTCTTTGCACTGGTCTGGTTGATCCTGCGAAGCGGGTCGAAACCCAGCAGGTTCACCTACCCCTGCCAGCAGGCGGCGTTATCGGCTGCCACGTTGGCCTTCGGGGTCCCCGTGGTGTCGGCGATAGTGAGCGCCCGGCGACGATTGGCAGTGGCCCTGCGCACTCCGGGCGGCGTTGCGGTGGGGGCCCTGGGCCTGGTGTGCACGGTCGGCCTATGGGCTCACTTTTCACGCGCGGACGCCTATGCGGGGCCGGTCCTCCCGCCACGCGGTGACTACCGCGCGCAGGTTTATCACGTAGAAGATTGTCCGCAGGATCCGATCGGCGACCGTTTCGTCGGTCTGGACAATTTGCTTACCCTTATGGGACGGGAGGGCCTGAAGTTCTACCTCTCGTCTACCGAGGCGCTGCTGTCCGGTCCCGACGGGATCATCGCCGCTGACGACGTCGTGGTGATCAAGATCAACTATCAATGGCCCGAGCGCGGGGGGACGAACACGGACGTGCTCCGCGGCCTGATCCGGCGGCTTGTCGACCATCCCGATACCTTCACCGGCGAGATCGTGGTTTGCGAGAACTCCCAGTTCAATTCGATAAACAACTTCAACAGATCACAGAACAACGCCGAGGACCATGGCCAGTCCCCGCGCGACGTCGTTCTCGGTTTCCAGAGTCAGGGCTACAACGTCTCAACCTACGACTGGACCGTGCGACGCTACACATTGGTCAGTGAGTACTCGACCGGCAACATGACCGACGGGTACATCGTCTACACCTATGACTCCCAGCTTCACGGCCGAATCTCCTATCCGAAGTTCCGAACCAACTACGGTACCTACATCAGCCTCAAGTATGGCCTTTGGGACCCCGGCAGCAGCACCTACGATCGCGAAGGTCTCAAGTTCATCAACCTGCCGGTGCTCAAGTCCCACAGCGCCACCTACGGCGCGACGGCGTGCGTGAAACATTACATGGGCGTGGTGACCGGCGAACTCGGCACCAGCTCACACAGCGCCATCTACTATGGGCTCCTCGGAGGGGTCATTGCCGAGATTCAGCCGGCCGATCTGAACATCCTCGATTGCATCTGGATCAACGCGAATCCCTACGACGGGCCTTGGACCTCTTACGCGGGGGCCACACGCAGAGACGAACTGGTTGCCAGCGTCGATCCGGTGGCGGCCGACATCTGGGCGGTTACGAACATCCTCATTCCCGCTTTTCTGGAGAACGGCTATAACCCGCCCTGGCCCTACCCGAGTGCAGATCCCGACCTTCCCAGCAGCATGTTTCGTATGTATCTGGATCGCTCGATGAACTACATCCTGGCGGCGGGCTACGACGCGACCAACGATCTCGATCAGATCGACCTGCACACCTGGAACGGTTACGGCGACGACGACAACGACTCCGACGTCGACATGATCGATTACCACGCATTGCTTGATTGTTTCTCCGGACCGGTGGACCCTGCAGATCGGGAGTGCGCACACTTCGACTCCGACGGGGATCGCGATGTGGATCTGACTGATTTCGCCGAGCTAGAAGGCATCCTCGCCGGGCCGGCCCCGTTCTAGAGGCCTTGGATGGGCGGAGTCGGCAGCCGGGCAACTGGATCACTACGCAATACAGCTCCCCTCCGCAACCGAAGGCTGCAGAGCGGGGAGGGGAGAGCGGCACGATCAAGATGATAGTGCCACTAACATGTCACATTCCCTACGGGCAGGAGCCGTCGTTCACCGGCAGCGGCGAGCCGTTCCACGGGTCGAACGCGCCGGCCCCGTTCAGCAGATCGATCACCGTCAGGATGTCCGCGGAGTTGCAGTCGCCGCTACGATCAGCGTCGCAACTGTAGCTGCCCCACGGTAGCACAAGGGCGTTGTTGAGGAAGTCAATCAAGTCGAGGATGTCGAGCGGGCTCGACCCGGGGTCGCCGTTCACGTTGGCCGGGTGGGCGATGAAAGCGCCCGTATCGGTGCCGGCGTACCTGATCGTGGTCAGCGATCCGGGCGTGATCGGGCGTTCGAGCGTGATCGTGTAGGTGCCCATGCCGTCACCGACAACGCCGGCGATACCGTTGGGCCCGAGGTTGTTGTCGTCTGTCTCACAGAGCTCCCAACAGGACTCTACAGCTCCGTCCGGAGCGCCGACCAGGATGGTGTCGATACCCTGGGGCGGCGTCGTGCTGCTGACGTCGTGAGGCTGGCCCGCGTCGACGACCCCATCAGGCGGGTCCAGCCACTCGACCGGACCGGAGGGACAATCCTCTACAAAGGAGAGCAAACACATGCTGAGGTCGAAATCGGACTCACCTATGACCCCGCACGATATGGCTCCGTCGGCTTCCAAGCAGGATGATCCGTCGCCACCACCCGAGCTGAGCCATAAGAACCAGCAGTTCTCGCCTTGGTCCTGGCCCTGGATGGACACCCAGCCGGTGGAGGTGCTGATCCCGCTGCAGCATGGATGCAGACCGATCTGGTAGAACTTCTGCAAAACGAACCCGGTGTATACTTGCTCGGCCGCCCCCGTGATGCTGACCTGGTAGGTGCATACCGGGTTGTCGTCGTCCGGCATGCCGCCGGAATCGTTATAGAAGACAATCTTAAGCGGCATCGGCTTTTCGTCGCACTCGAACCACCCGCCGCTAATGTACAGGTCGGCACCCCGGAAGTTGATACCGCAGATTGCTCCAACGTCAGGGAAGGACTCATACCGGTTGTACTGCTCGGGGTGGGCGGTGTCCGAAACCGCAAATGTCCATGGATCAGCCGGCTGGTGCGGAGGCTGTTGATACAGGCAGTCCCCGCCGGCGGGGCAGTCACAGTTGGGATCGGAAGCGGCATCCGCGGCGCAGACGTCATCCCACTCCACCTCGCAGCAGTGCGGATCGTACGAGCAGACCGACGAGCAGCACGCCTCGTCCTCACAGTATGGTGTGCCGTCGGCTTCGCAGCAGTCCCCGGTGTCCGGCTCGCCGCAGCCGGGAATGCCGCCGCCATCGCAGGTGAGCGTGGCGACGTATCCCGAACCGCAGGGGACGGAAGGACCGCCCAAGTACGGGGCGACAAAGAACCACCAGGTTCCCGGCCACAAGGTGGCGGAGACACTGACCTGCTGGCAGGGTGCCACGGTGGCGGAGACGAGGAAGAAAGGCGCGGGGCACTCATCGATGCCGCCGTTGTCCACGATGCCCATGTCCAGGTGGAAGTCCGCCTCGACGGTCCAGGTGACGTCGGTGGTCTCGGTAAGGACGATCTCATACCAGTCGGTGTCCCGCGTGGCGTCCTGCGCCGCCGTGCCGCAGATGGTCTCCTGGCAACTGATGGGCGAGAACACCGGCGGGGTCGAGTTGCACCCGCCGTTGACGAAGTCCGTCGGGAGTCCGCAGTTGGGCTCGTTTTCGTCGGTCGCCCCGTCCGGACAATCAGCGCAAGCTTCGGCCTCGCCACCGCGCGCCGGGCCGTCGCCGTCGAACGCAATACCGCGGACGGCCGGTGCCGGCTTCACCGGCGGATCTTCTGTTCTTGTTGCCTTGGTGCTGACCTCGGAAAGAGCTGCGGGCGGCAGCTCTGCGGCGAGTGTGGTCATTGCGACACAGAGCCACACCGTCAGTGCCCCTGCCGTAGGACCTTTGTGTATTCTCATCCGCAGCTCTCCCAAGGAGAAGCAAGTGAACGTACAGACGAGCCGGACCCCCGTAGCTCTGAGTCGGAACTCTGTCCGAACCCCGGCGCGCCGGGGCTTGACTTTTTTCCTGGCGTAGGAATCAGGCCACTTTTCCCCCAAGCACTGTGAAAGCAGTGGCGTATCATCCTAATCGATCGCGGGAGCATTTTCAACCGGCAGATCGCGTGCCCTCAGTCCAGAGTATCGGTCCCGCAGGCTCAGGTACGGGCCGTTCTGTTCGTTGTTGGCACAACATCGCACGCGGAAGCGGTGGCCTACGCCAGCGGCTCGATACACCGCGGAGAATCGTTAGCCGGGTCGTTCACCAGCGTGCTGACCGGATAGGCGGTCATGCTCGGGGTGGGGAAAGGTCCTAGAAGTCGCGGGAGGGTGTCTGCGGGAATATCGGCCGGACCAAGCCACATTGAATAGTGCCTCGGCTCGAGGATCACCGGCATCCGGTTGTGCAACGGCCTGATAAGGTCGCTGGGCTCCGTTGTGAGCAGAGTGCACGAGTTGATCGCGGAGCCGTCGGGACCTTCCCAGCGCTCCCACAGACCCGCGAAAGCGAACGGAGCTCGGTCAAGCATGCGGATGTAATACGGCTGTTTCTTTCGGGTCGTCTTCTTCCATTCGTAGAAGCCGTCCGCGACGACGAGACAACGCCGACTTCGCAGGGCGGCTCGAAAGGCGGGTTTGCTCGCGGCCGTTTCCGCCCGAGCGTTTATGAGCCGTGCGCCGATGCCGGGGTCATCCGCCCACGACGGTACCAGACCCCAGCGCAGCATGGTGAGCCGGCGATCGGCGACGGCGTCCCGGGTGAGCAGCACGGCCGCAACCGGCTGGGTCGGGGCTACGTTATAGCGGGGCGAAAGGGTCGGTACCTCGGCGAGCTCGAACAGCTCGCCGACGACCTCGCCCGGGGCGCTCAAAGTGAATCGACCGCACATTACTCCATCCTACCCGCTGCGTTTCCTGCGGGCGAGGGGCGTCAATCCGGACCTGTGGAGTCGATAACTCGTCAGACACCAAACGACCGTGCGTGGCCCGGCACCTCCCTCGACGGTGCAGGTCCCCGAGGCGCGGGCTTCAGCCCGTGCGGACATTCGTGCAGGCGGAAGCTGGCGGCGCAGAAGCCGCCCGCATCCGGCGTTTGTCCGCCCGGCAAAGCTATAGGGCGTGCACGGGTTTCGCTCAGCGCAGCCGGTAGGCCCTTCTCTTACCCGACAGGTTGCTCTGCAAAGAAAAATGTGCAGCGGTGTAATAATGATGCCACGCTGAAGGCAGGTGGCGAATGTTTATAAGACGTCGCTGGGACTCGGCGAACAGCGGGAAGGGCACGTTGACTATCTGGAGTTGCGGGTCAAAGATCGGGTGTGAATCCTGCCGACCGCCTGACGCGGCGGGAGGAAGGAGTAAGAGGAGGCCTTCCCAAATAAGGAAGACAACGATGAAGAGGCATATCCTCCAAACTAGGTGCAGAGCCCTAACCTTCCTCGGCGAGGAGAGCGGGGCAGCCGGCACGGAGTACGCGATCTTGCTGGCGTTCGTCGTTCTCGCCGCGGTTGGGGCGATCGCCTCGCTGGGCGGCTCGGTCGCCGCTACGAGCGATGCGATCGGGAATGGCGTTCCGGCCGGTTCGGGTCCAGGCTGACCGCTCATCGGCGCCATACTCGCCCGAACCGAACCGCGACCGTCAGGGAACGGCGAGCTTGGATGGCGAACGACGTTGTCCGCTTCCTTACGGGCGCGGCTGCGAATGGCTGCGCCGCGAACTTTCCATTTCAAAACAGAGCTGCGTTATCGGCTCCGTGTCACACCAGCGCCCATGCTGACCAGAAAACCCGGCTGACAATACTGGCGGGCCGCCACCGCGAAGGGGAAGAGGTCCAGGCAGTGCTGGGAACGGCGTACGGAGCGTGCAGCCCGGAAAACGAAGCGTCCCGTTCGCGTCGGTTGTAGAATCGAACGTAAGAAATTGTCTTGGGTAGCACGCTCCAAAGATGCCCCCTGGTTTATCAGAACGATTGTTGTTATCATCCCTGGCCAGCCGAAAGACTGGAGGGGCGACTGATGGATCGACCGCATCGGCAGGAAGCCACATCATTAGGTTACGTGTAGGGCGGGGCACAGGCCCCACCCGACCTTGAGGTTCACACCTTATTGTATCGGTCTTCACGCAAAGGAGCGTACGCTATGAGACCATTGCGCAAGTTGCATGTTGGGGCCCTGCGGAAAACGGTAATGCAAAGACCATCTTTGTTTTCCGGGTGTTTGCCCTCCGTCGTGATCGTGGGGGTGTTTGTATTGGCCATGCCGGTCGCAGCCAGCGGTCTGGATGGCATGGCGAGCGACCTGGTCGCCAAGAAGCCCAAGCCGGACAAGAAGGACAAGGAGGACGGGAAGGAGGAGAAGCCCGATTTTCCGAAATTCGAGGAGGTCGCCAAGGACTACGAGAAGGTTGCCACCACATCGGAGGCCAGCCTGTACACCATCTGGACCCGCAAGAAGGACTCGCAGATGCTGGCGGAGCTGCCTTCCGGTTTCGAGAAGCAGCGTCTGTTCATTGCCTACACAATCGCCGGCGGGGTGCCCATGGCCGGGGTCCAATACGGTGACAGGTACGTCCACTGGAAGAGATACGACAAACGACTGGCACTGATCGAGCCGAATGTCGCGGTGCGCACCTCGGGCGACCTCGAGTCCAAGAAGGGTAAGGAGCGCGTCTTCACCGACCGGGTCATACTCGACGTGCCCATCGCGACCATGGGCCCCGGGGGAGGGCCGGTGATCGACATGGATGCCCTGCTCGTCGGGCAGGCGTCCAAGTTTTTCGGCTACTACACCAAGGAGGCCAATCCGAAACTGGCCACAATCGTCAAGGCCAAAGCCTTTCCCAAGAACGTCGAGCTTGCCTTCGAACTGCCTCTGCGGGGAGGCCGCCTCGGAACACTCCACTACTCGATCAGTGTGATTCCCGAAGACAGCGATTACAAGCCGCGCGAAGCGGACACCCGTATCGGCTACTTCACCACGACGCACCGCGACGTCGGCAAGCCCGGGGCAGACACCCCGTGGGTCCGTTACGTCAACCGGTGGAAACTGGAGAAGGCTGATCCGAAGCTCAAGTTGAGCCCACCCAAAGAGCCCATCGTCTTCTATCTCGAGCACACCATCCCGGTGCGCTATCGCCGGTGGGTTCGTGAGGGCGTGCTGGAGTGGAACAAGGCCTACGAGAAGGTCGGAATCATAGGGGCCATCGAGGTCTACCAGCAGGATGCCCGCAGCAAGGCCCACATGGAGAAAGACCCCGAGGACGCCCGCTATAACTTCATCCTGTGGACCAACGCGAGCATGGGCTTCGCCATCGGCCCCAGCCGGGTGGACCCGCTCACCGGGCAGATTCTCGATGCCGACGTAGTCATGGACGAAGGGTTCATCAGCAGTTGGACGAGGGCCTGGAAGCACGTGATGCCCGAAACGGCGATGGAGAGCTTCGGCCCTCAGACGCTCGCCTGGCTCGAAAAGCACCCTGATTGGGACCCGCGAGTGCGCCTCGCCCCACCGTCCCAGCGGGCGGATGTGATTGCCGAGCTGAACTGGAAGCGGGCTAGCCGGGAGTTCCAGCGGTTCTCCGGTCATCCGGCTGCCAACGCCGATCCCACGATGCTGGGGGACGATCTCTACGACGGCCTCAGCGGGCGAGTGAGCCAGATCAACGGGGCTTGCAGCCACGCCCTGGCCAAGTCGCTCGACGTCGCGTTGCTGCGTCTTAACCCCAATCTGTTCATCGAGCTCGCCCGGGGTAAGACTGCGGACGACAAAGACGGCGACAAGGACGGCGACAAGGACGACGAGGATGAGGATGAGGACGAGGATGAGGATGAGGATGACGGAGAGCAGATGCTCGACGGGGTGCCTGAGTCCTTCATCGGCCCGCTGCTGAAGGAAGTCATCATGCACGAGGTCGGACACACCCTCGGGCTGCGCCACAACTTCAAGGCCTCCACCATCCACAGCATCCAGGAGATCAATACCGAGGAGTTCAAGGGCAAGGCTCAGACCGGCTCGGTGATGGACTACAACCCCATCAACGTCAACTTCGAGGACGGACCGGTGCAGGGCGATTACACGATGGTTACCATCGGTCCCTACGACCACTGGGCGATCGAGTACGGGTACACGCTGAAGGATGATCTCAAACCCATTCTCAGCCGGGTGGCGGAGCCGGAGTTGACCTACGCCACCGATGAGGACACCTGGGGCCCCGACCCGAAGTGTCGGCGCTTTGATTACGGGTCCGATCCGCTGGACTACGCGGATTCGCAAATGCGGCTCGTCAGGCACCTCCGCGGAGAGATCCTCGAGCGCATGGTGAAGGAAGGCGACAGTTGGGCGAAGGCCCGTCGATCCTACGAGATCCTCCTGGGACGCCACTTCAGTGCGGTGGCCCTCGCCGCCAACTGGTTGGGAGGCTCCTACATCAACCGCGACAAGAAGGGTGATCCGGGCGATCGCGACCCGGTCGTCGCGGTGCCGGTGGAGAAGCAGCGCCGGGCCATGCGGTTTGTCATGGACAACATGTTCCAAGACGAGGCCTTCGGCCTGACCCGGGAGCTGCTCGCCAAGATGACCGTTGACAAGTGGTGGGACGAGGGCGGGTTCCGCAGCATTTTCCAAGACCCGACCTGGCCGGTGCACGACCGCATCATGGGTCTGCAGGCTTCGGCCCTTACCATGATGATGAACCCCACCACGCTCAACCGCGTCTATGACAACGAGTTCCGCATCCCCGAGGACCAGGAGTCTATGACCCTGCCGGAGATCATCTACGACATCGCGGATGAGATCTGGTCGGAACTAGATCGTCGGCCTAGCGCAACCTACACCGCACGCAAGCCGCTGATTTCCAGCCTGCGACGCAACCTCCAGCGCGAACACCTGGGGCGTCTGATCGACCTGAGCATGCTGGACTCCGGCTTCGGCGCTTCCGGCCAGCCGATCGCCAACCTGAGCTGCTACAAGCTCCGTGAGCTGCGCGACAAGATCGACGGGCTCCTGACCCAAGGCGGCTCGAAGATCGACCCGTACACGGTGGCCCATCTGGCCGAGGCCAAGGTGCGCATCGAGAAGTCGCTCGATGCCCAGTACATCTACAACCTCGACGACATCGGCGGCGGCTTTGGCAGGTCGATGTTCTTCTTCCAGCCGGAGAATGAGTCCCGCTCGCAACGTTGACCGCCGCAAACCCACAGCCTACGGGTAGTGCAATGATCCTCTTTGCCGTGGGTAGTGCAAAGAGCCTCTTTGCAAAGTACAAGACCGTGCGAACCGGGCCGTTTCCAACAATCTGCAGGCGGCCCGGTTTCTCATCCAGCGGACTTGCGTGGACAGGTGTACAAGACGAAGGGCCTCGACGCGTTGGAAGAAATCACGGTTGAAGGCCCGGGGCCAAAGTCCGTGATCCGCAGTCAGGTCCGCAGCCACCCCGGCAAGGCGTTGCAGGTGGCCCGTGCGGCTTTGGTTCTACGGTACGTTCCCCCGTGAACGGTTACCTTCAGAAGCTACGAATTCGCGGGGTTGAAGATGGGGCTAACCATTCAGTTCCGCCAGATGGTCCGCGAGTGCTTTCCGTTCCGCGAGCAGGTCGACCAACCGGCGGCGCTCGGCTTTAACGATCTCGGGCTTGGCGCTTACCAGGAACTTCTCATTGCCTAGTTTGCCCTGCTTGCCGGCGATCTGTTTTTCAATGTGAGCGAGCGCTTTGGCAAAACGCCCCCGCTCCGCCTCATCGTCGCTGATATCGTGCACGTAGATGCGCAGACCCTTAACGGCTACGCCCCCCGCGTTTGGCGGCCGCTTCGCCTGTGACACCACCTCCAGATCGTCGACCCCGGCCATGTGCCGCATGATGTGGGCGTGGGCGGCGAAGGACTCGATGCGCTCCTCGGGCACCACCACGGTGACGTTGACCTTCTCTCGCGGCGGGACATTGCAACTGCTGCGCAAATCGCGCACGCCCCGGGTGGCGTCCTGCAATTCGGCGAACGTCACGAGAATGCCTTCGTCCTCGAGCTGTGGGTAGCCCTCCACCGGGGGGAATGCCGCCAGGATCAACGCACCCGAGCCGCGGGCTTTGGCCCGCGCGGTGTCCCGCGCCCCCCGGTCCTCTCCGTCCACCGAGGCGCGGGCTTTAGCCCGCGCGGAATCTCGAAGGTCAGCAACTCCCGGAATCCCCCGCTCGGGTACGATCGCGTTGAGCTGCTGCCACAATCGCTCGGTGATAAACGGAATCGTCGGGTGCCACAGCCGTAACACCTGATCCATGCAGAAGGCCAGCACCTGCCTGGCGGGGTCGTCGCTCGATCGAGGTACGTTACCCGCGGCTGGTGTATCCGCGCGGGCTAAAGCCCGCGGTTCGCTTGTGTGCGGATCGTTCGCGCGGGCTAAAGCCCGCGGCTCGGGGGCGAGGCGGGGTTTGGTCAGCTCGATGTACCAATCGCACAGGCAGTCCCAGAAGAACTCGCGCAGCTCCTTGACCGAGGCGGAGAACTGGTAGTTTTTCAGGCACTCGTGGTATCGCCGGATCGTCTGCGAAAGACGGGCGAGAATCCATCGATCCTCCGGCGGCAATGCGGCCACGTCGAGGGGCTGACACTTCGTGCCCGCAAGGTTCATAAAGGCGAACCGGGCGGCGTTCCACAGCTTGTTGCAGAAGTTACGGCCGATCTCGAACTTATCCGACGTCTCCCGGGCAACGGATAGCTCTTTCTTGACTGCGTCATCCGCCCACTGCGTTGCAAACTCCTTGCCGCACTCCTTGCTGGCGCACTTGACGCGGTGACAGTCCGCCGGCTGAAGCTCGCGCTCGAGCTTTTCCCCGCGCGACTTGCGTCGCTGCGTCTCGGCTTTCAAAGCCACCGCTTGATCGGTGAGCTTTCCGCAGTGCGGGCAGATGTAGTCGACGGGCATGCGGATGTCCTGCGTCTCGGTGGTGATGTCCGCCATCGTGTAACGCAGGGCGTCAGCCCCGTGGGTGTGGATGATGTCCACCGGGTCCACGCCGTTGCCCTTCGACTTGCTCATCGTCTCCCCGCGACCGTCGAGAATCTTCGGGTGAACGTAGACCTGGTGGAAGGGGATCTCGCCGATCGCGTAGAGCCCGAACATCACCATCCGGGCCACCCAGTTGGTGATGATGTCCCGCGAGGTGCACAGCACCGAACCGGGATAGAAACGCTTAAGATACGGCGTCTGCTCCGGCCAACCTTGGGTACTAAACGGCCAAAGCGCCGAACTAAACCAGGTGTCGAGGACGTCGGGGTCGCGGGTAATTCCGTTCCCACTGTGATCCACAACGCGATGCAAGGCGGAGGCTGACTCCGCTGCATCTTCGAAGCCCTCAGGATGCCTCCTTGCCCTCTTGGGCGATTCCCCACCATCTAGTCTCTCGAGTCTGAAGCTATCATGAAAGACTCGGAAACTCTCTAACGCGCGATCCGCATCTTCTGACAATGTGGAGAGCATTACTCCGAAAGATGATCGTGATGAACCTAGACGGATGAAGTATTGACCGCGTTTCCCGGCGGCATCAAGGTACTCACCGATGGCGGCCGCCAACTTCCTCCGCACTTCGGCGGCATAGTGATCGGCATCGTCACTCTTTGCTTCTACTTCAGCGTGAAGCTTGTCGCCTGGGACGATCGTCCATACCGCAATCCGATGCCCCCACCAAAGCTGTCGACTGATGCACCAGTCGCGTTTCTCGCCGAGCCAGTCGAGATAGCTTTTCGCGTAGCGCGGCGGGAAGATCTTGATTCGCCCGTCCGTAACCGCGTCCATCGCCGCCTGGGCGAGGCCGGATGTAATTGACCCATCGCCGAGCTTGACGCCGGTCCGGTCTATGTCCCCCATCTTCAGGAACCATTGATCCGAAAGGTAGGGTTCGATGGGCTGTTTGCTGCGGTCGCTGTGGCCTATCTCGACTTCGTGGTCCTCGATCTCGTGCAGCAGGCTGCGGGCTTCCAGATCAGCCACGACCTTTTCACGCCCTTCGCCGGTGAACGTAAGGCCTTCGTACTCGCCGCTTCGCGGATTGGGGCTGCCGTCCGGCTCGATGATCTTGGCCACCTTGCCGTCGGGGCTCAGCACGTTGACCATGGGCATCTTATGGCGCAGGCCGACCTCGTAGTCGTTAGGGTCGTGCGCCGGGGTTATCTTCACACACCCGCTGCCCTTCGTCGGATCGGCCCAATCGTCGGTGATCAGCGGGATTTGCCGCTCGACCAGGGGAAGCATCAACTTGCGGCCGTCCCGGGCCATGTCGCGCAGGCGCACAAGCTCCGCCAGGTGCGACTCGCGACGGGCGAGCAGAGCTTCGAGCTTCGTCTCCGCCTCGCTTCGATCCTTGCCGGCGGCTTTGCTGATCGTCTCGCGAAGCAGTGCTTCCTGTTTGTCGAAGAAACTTTCCGGGTCCGGGTGCACCGCCACAGCCGTGTCACCCAGCATGGTCTCCGGCCGGGTGGTTGCGATGATCACGTGCTTTGGCTCGCCGGGTTTGGGCTCGATCACCGGATACTTGAAATGCCAGAAATGGCCCTTGACCGTCTCGTGATAGACTTCGTCGTCGGAGACGGCGGTCTGCAAGTACGTGTCCCAGTTGACCAGTCGTTTGCCGCGGAAGATCAGGCCGTCCTTGAAGAGGTGGAAGAACTGGTGACGCACCGCACGGGCCAGGCCTTCGTCAAGGGTGAAACGACCACGATCCCAGGCGCACGAGCAACCCATCAGTTTGAGCTGACTTATGATGCGCGACTCGTACTCGTCCTTCCACTTCCAGATGCGTTTGACGAGCTCCTCTCGGCCCAGGTCGTGGCGGGTCTTTCCCTCGGTTTCCAGGATGCGCCGCTCGACGACCGCCTGGGTGGCGATTCCGGCGTGATCAGTCCCCGGCTGCCACAGGGTGTTGAACCCGCGCATCCGGTGGTAGCGGATCAGGATGTCCTGCAGCGTGTTGTTCAGGGCGTGGCCGAGGTGCAAAGCACCGGTCACGTTGGGCAGCGGGATGACGATGGTATAGCTCGGTACGTCGTGGGGGGCACCCGGGTCCGGGCTGAACGCTCCGGACGTTTCCCACAGCGAGTACATCTCGGGCTCGACGGATCGCGGATCGTACAGCTTGTCCAGAGCTTCGTTTTGAGTCATAGAAGTTATCAGTTATCAGCCATCAGCTTTCAGTCGTAGGGCGGGCTCAGCCCGCCGACGCCAACGTGCAATAGTGTCGGGCGGAGCCCGACCTGCCGTTTGCCTCCGAACCCGATCGGAACGTAGCGGACCGACCCGAAAAGTCAATTCGTAACCCCTAAGTTCGTATTCTGTAATTCGCTATTCGCTATTCGACATTCGCATTTTGTAACTTGTAACTCGTAACTCGTAACTACGTCTTCACGTTGATACCCAGCTGCATGGCTGCGGCCGATGCGGTCTGGTCGATGAGAGTGGCGATGGTCATCGGGCCCACCCCGCCGGGGACGGGGGTGATCAGTGAAGCCGGCTCTATGGCTGTGTCGAAGTCGACGTCGCCGACGTTCCCCTCGTTGTACCCCGCATCGATCACCACCGCACCGACCTTGATCCAACCGCCCTGCACGAAACGCGGCTTACCGACCGCGGCAATCAGCACGTCCCCGCCGCGAACGATGTGCGGCAAAGAACGAGTGCGTGAGTGGCAGAGCGTGACCGTGGCGTGGGCGTTGATGAGCATCGATGCCATGGGCCTGCCGAGGATGGGGCTGCGGCCGATCACGACGGCGTGGGCTCCGTCCAGCTCGACGCCGTACTCTGCCAGCAGATGCATGATCCCCGCCGGAGTACAGGACGCCCAGGCGGACATGCCCAGGATGGTTCGGCCAAGGGCCGCCGAGCTCACCCCGTCCACGTCCTTGACCAGCGGGATGGCTTCAAAGGCGGCCCGCTTGTCGATCGGTTCGGGAACCGGGTGTTGGACCAGGATTCCGTGCACCGCAGGATCGCCGGCAAGTTCTTCGATCTTGGCGACGAGCCCTTCGGTGGTGGTGTCGGCGGGCAGCTCGACGCGGACCGATCTCATCTGAGCCTCTTCGCAACGTTTGTGTTTCATGTGCGTGTAGGCCATCGACGCCGGGTCCCTGCCCACAAGCACGGTCGCCAGTGCCGGGGTGACCCCGGTGGCCTCGCGGATCTGCCGGACCTTGACCGCCGCGCGCTCACGCAAGCGTTTCGCCGGGGCCCGGCCATCCATGCACTTGGCTTTATGACTTGCCGCCATGAAGGGAGGATACAAGGGCGCGGTCGGTGTGTCATGGGACGGAAAAAGGAGTCGGGAGACGTTTTCTTGACTGACTTTGTAGTTCTGGCAGCAATGGGCGTATGACCGGGCGACCGGTCCTGGCAAGTCCGCATCGCCCACTCAACCGTCCGGGCGTCGAAGAACGCGATCTCGCTGCGAACCAGGTCGTTCACCCCGGCGGACCGGACGCGGTATCCACAGCTCACGCGGTGTCTTTGCGAATGTGAATTACGAATTACGTAACTGTGGGGGTAGTCGCGTTTCTCTCGAGGGCGTCCGGGGCGTCCGGGAAAGACCGGGAAGACGTGAGAAACGACTCCCGACTCCTTTTCTCAGTCGTTCACGCACCCCTCGTAGGAAGGACGATCCCCTGAGTAGCTGCGCAGGCCGGTGGCGATGATCGCCGCGGGCAGGGTATCCTTCTGCCACCCGTTTCCGCGGACGATGATGCACTGATAGCGGTCGAAGGTACCCTCGGTGCCGTCCAGCCAGGATGGGTAGGAGCTCAGCTCCTCGTTTCGGTAGTGCTCGGCGAAGCCGTCCGAATCCTCGGTCGCCTCGATATAGATCCTCTGCGTTTCCGCGTGCGCGTCCACGAAAGCCCGGTTGTAGGTCCAGTCCTTGCCGTGCCAACCCGCGAGGGACTTGGTCGGACCGACGTCGATGCCTTCGAGCCCGCTGATCGGACACTCGTCGCGTCGGGCGGCCCACGCCCAGCGCCCGATGTTCTCCTCGTAATAGATGGTTCGCGCGGGTGTCGGTACACGGCTGATCGGGCGCATGTAGGGCGAAATGCTCCCCAGGCCCTGTGGGGAATTCGAATAGCCGGTCAGGAACATATTGGCGGCGAAGCTGTTGCCGAAGTGATCGTAGGACGACCGCTCGTTGTGATCAATCCAATCCTGGCAGTGCCCGCCTCGTGGCGGGCCGTCGTCGCCGGGACACTTGTACAGGTCGAGGTCGAGCAGGGTGTCCGCCAGGGATCCATTCCGGTCCCAATTCCCGTCGGAGTCCCGGTTCTCCGTAAAGCCCGAG
>SDBU01003866.1_pt1 | contig 18788 bp, 18 predicted proteins | sample 2277071 | NCBI WGS metagenome assembly SDBU01 (sample SAMN10397929, study PRJNA504765) | marine sediment metagenome | isolation source: marine sediment core GS08_GC12, 126 cmbsf | place: Arctic Ocean: Gakkel Ridge, Loki's castle | collected 2008 | reverse complement strand
CCCCGATCCTCGATCCACAATCCACGATCCGCTACTGCCCCTCCTGGATGAGGTTGCGATTCCACTCCGGAATTTCGACCACCATGTCGGCGGTTCCGTCGGGCACCGCCTGACATGCCAGCCGGCTGGTCGACTTGAGCCCGGGAGCGTTCTCGAGCTGGTCCTCCTCCTCCTCCAGCGCTTCGTTTAGCGTATCGAGACCTTCCTTGACAACCACGTGGCAGGTAGAGCAGGCACAGACCCCGCCGCAGGCATGGTCGAGCTGGATGCCGTGACCCAGGGCGATGTCGAGAATGCTCCCGGGAAGCCCGTTGTGATCGTAGGGCAGCTTGTCCGGGTCGACCTCCACGGTAAGATCCATCGGAAGGAAGGTGATCTTGTACTTGCCGCCCGGAAGGTCGACCTCCGGCTGCTCTATGTAAGGGTTGACTCCACCCATCGCCGCCTGACTCCCGCTGTTACCCCGTTCAAAAAGTCTCGGGACTACTGTCGGGTGGCATGGGCAAACTTGTTTGCCCGTGCGCTTCCCTATCCGTTGGAGCTTCCCCACAGGCAAGCTGCGCTTGCCCATGCCACCCACCGCCTGTCTCTCTTTATGTATCCCTGCCGGTGGTCGTGACCTCGTCGGGGAGCGGTTCCGTCTCGAGATCGTTCCCGGGGCCGATTTCCTCCACCTGTAGCGTAGCGGTCATCGCCTTCTCCGCCAGTAGTATGGTCGATCGGTTGAAAGCCTCGCGCCGCTCGTTGATCGCGACGGGATCATCGCACTCTCGGGCGAAGCGCCTAAGGTCCATAGCGTCTGCTTCCAGTTGGGCGCGCCGGGCTTCATCGACAAGATGGCCGAACCGCTCGAACATCTGCTCCGCTTTGTTGAGATCGAATTCCAGCGTGGTACGCACATCGATGAGGTGATGGGCGGTCATGTCCTCGCGGGCGTGCTCGAGGGCCTCGGCCTCCAGCCGCCGGACCTCCTCGCGGGTGAGCCCGTGGGCGGGAACGATCTGCACGCCGGCCGCCTGGCCGCTGCGCTGCTCGACGGCCGAGACGTGAAGAATCCCGCTCTGGTCGATCAGGAAGGTCACGTCTATCTTGGGGATACCCGCGGGCATGGGTGGAATGTCCGTCAGCTCGAAGACCCCCAGACTGCGGCAATTGGCGGCCAATTCGCGCTCGCCCTGTAAAACATTGATCCTTACGCTGGTTTGTCCATCCTGAAACGTCGTGAAAGTCTCCGTCGCCTGGCAGGGCACGCGCACGTTCGCACCGATCAGCTTGCCCATCGCTCCACCCAGCGTTTCGATCCCCAGTGACAGCGGAGTGACATCGAGCAGCAGCAGATCACGCTCGATGCCGCTGAGGATGGAAGCCTGCACGGCTGCTCCCAGGGCGACGACGTGCTCCGGATTAAGCGCCGTATACGGCGTGCAGCCAAAGACCTCGCCGACCCGCGCGCGAACGTACGGAACCCGCGTGGAACCGCCCACCATCACCACCGTGTCGATCTCTTCGGGCGATAGCTGCGCCGTCCTCATCGCCTGCGAGCAGGCTGAGATGGTCCGGCCGATCAGCGGCTTGATCATCACCTCGAACTCGTCCCTGCCGATCGTCCGCCGGTAGACGCGGCCTGTGCCAATGGCTATCTCCACCTCCGCGGTGTCACTATCGCTGAGCTGTTTCTTGATCATCTCCGAGAGGGTGCGCAGTTGCTGCTTGATCGTTGGAGACCTGATGTCGACACCGAACTGCTCCTCGATTTCGCAACTGAAAAGATCGCTAAGCGCGTTATCGAAATCGTCCCCTCCCAGGTGGGTGTCGCCGTTGGTAGCCAGCACCTCGAAGATGCCGTCCTGAAGCCGCAGAATCGAGATGTCGAAGGTTCCGCCCCCCAGATCGTATACCGCCACGGTGGCGCTTTCGGTGCGATCCAGCCCATAAGCGAGGGCTGCGGCGGTGGGCTCGTTTACGATCCGCACGACGTTAAGGCCGGCGATCTGCCCGGCGTCGCGGGTCGCCTGGCGTTGGCTGTCGTCGAAGCGTGCCGGCACGGTGATCACCGCCCGTTTCACTTCGCCACCGAAGTGCCGCCCGGCCCGGCTCTTGAGCTCTCGCAGGATCATCGCGCTGAGTTCCGGCGGGGTGAACACCTTCTCGCCCAGAAGTACGGAGGCGACGTCCCTGCCGGCGAGGTCTCCTCCGCCGCACTCTACGCGATAAGCGAGGCGTGACAGACTGTCGACCAGGTCGCCAAAGCTCCGCCCCATCAGACGTTTTATGGAGTACGCGGTGTGCAGGGGCCGCTCGACCGCATGTGCCCGGGCGTCGCGACCGACGGTGATGCGCCTGCCATCATCATCGAGAGCAATGACCGACGGAAGGATGACGTCATCTTCGCCGGCCGGGCCGCTGATCAGATGGGGGCCCGTTTCGTCGGCGAAGCCGACCAGTGAGTTGGTCGTGCCCAGATCGATGCCGATGATAGTCTGGGGGGGATCAGCCATCGCCCTCTCCCGAGGCTGCCGCCAGCGGATCGGCAGCGAGCTCCTCAAGCAAAGTCTCGTAGTACTTGACCGAATTGATCAGCTTTCGGAACTCCCGTTTTTCCTCGTCGTCGCTGGTGGCAAGGCGATCCGCACGAGCTGCGATCTGCTCGAGGATATCCGCCCGGTAGGCGCTTATGGTGGAACGAAGCCGTTCGATCTGAGCGTCGTCGCCGGTTGCGTGGGCCTCCTCGATTTCTTCCCGCAGCGTCATCACCTTGGCAAGCAGGCTGCCGGGTACATCGCGGACTTCCGACGCCCCGGGCCCCCCGGCTAAGTCCAGCATGTAGCTCGCTCGAAGCAGCGGGTTTTTCAATGCGTCAACCGCTTGGTTGAGCCGGGCGCTTAGCCGCGTCGAGAGGGCCCTGGCCTCTTCCGGCTGGTCCGTGAACCGGTCGGGGTGAATCTGCCTGGCCATCGCCCGAAAGGCAGCCATCAATTTCGTGTCACTGATCTCGTAACGCCGCGGAAGCCCGAGCAGTCCGAAATAATCCATCGAGGCCGGCATCGGATAGAGCGTGCGACACCCGCTGCAGACGATCGGCGAGGCCAGATCAGCCTCACACTTGAGGCACTTCGCGGGAACTGTCGGACGGGTAGCCATTGTCGCTCAAGCCGAGAAGCTCGACCCGCACCCGCAGGTGCTCGTGGCGTTGGGGTTATTGAAGGCGAACCCCCGCCCCATGAGCTCGTCTTTGAAGTCCACGGTCGTGCCGTCGAGGTACAGGTGGCTCTTGGCGTCGCAAATCACCGTGACCCCGTGCTGCTCCCAGGCCTCGTCGTACTCACCCTTGGTCTCCGCCAGGTCGAGCGAGTAGTTGAACCCGCTGCAACCTCCGCCCTTGATGCCCACGCGCAGATAGAACTTCCTGGGCTCCGCGCCGTCGGGCTTCGCCTTCTCGCTCTGCTCCCGGATTATGTTGGCTACTTCCTTCGCTGCTCTTTCAGTAAGGGTGACCATCTGTAATCCTTCCAATGTCCTGTCGCGAACACATCCCCTACGAGCTGGTTACCGCCTGCGCCGCCGCGGGCTGGGCTGTCTTGGCCTTTAAATCCGCGATGGCCGCCCGAATCGCGTCTTCCGCCAGGACGCTGCAGTGAATCTTCACCGGCGGCAACGATAGCTCATTGACGATGTGGGTATTTTTGATCTCCAGGGCCTCGTCGAGCGTCTTGCCCTTGACCCACTCCGTTGCGAGCGAACTGCTGGCGATCGCGCTGCCGCACCCGAACGTCTTGAACTTCGCGTCAACGATGCGTTTCTCGCCGTCGACCTGAATCTGCAGCTTCATGACGTCGCCGCACTCGGGGGCCCCCACAATCCCGGTTCCGACGTTTCTGGCGCTCTTATCCAGTGAACCGACGTTCCGCGGTTTGTTGTAATGATCTACTACCTTGTCACTGTACGCCACTTATACACTCCTTAATGGGTCGCCCACTGGACCTTGCTGAGGTCAACGCCCTCCTGAGCCATCTCATAAAGCGGGCTCATGGCGCGCAAGTGGTCGACTGTCTTTACGACCCGTTCGATCGTGTAGTCGATCTCCTCTTCGGTGGTAAACCGTCCCAATGAGAACCGAATCGAGCTGTGGGCCAGATCGTCGCCCACCCCGATTCCTTTAAGCACGTAGCTGGGTTCCAAGGAGGCGCTGGTGCAAGCGCTTCCGCTGCTCACCGCGATACCCTCGATTCCCATCATCAGGCTCTCCCCCTCCACGTACAAAAAACTGACGTTGAGCGTGTTGGCCAGCCGGTGCTGCGTGTTGCCGTTGAACGTGATGTCCGTAAGGTGCTCACGCAGGCCCGCCCAAAGCCGGTCGCGCAGCCCAGCGAGCCGAACGCTTTCCACGGCCATCTCTTGCAGGGCGAGCGTCGCGGCTGCCCCGCAGCCCACGATCCCCGGAACGTTCAGCGTGCCGCTGCGCATGCCGCGCTCATGCCCGCCCCCGTAAATGATCGGGCGCAGGCGTACGCGAGGCCTCCTGCGGCGGGCGTACATCGCCCCGACACCCTTGGGGCCGTATATCTTGTGGGCGGACATGGTCAAAAGGTCGATGCCCATCTTCTCGACGTCGATCGGCACCTTGCCGAGCGCCTGGGTGGCGTCGGTGTGGAACAGGACACCCTTCCCCTTGCACACGGCGCCGATTTCCGCAATCGGATGAAGCGTCCCCAACTCGTTGTTGGCAAACATCAGCGACACGAGGATGGTGTCGGCGCGGATCGCCTCCGCCACCCGCTCGACGTGGATTCTACCGGTCGAGTCCGGCTCCAGCCAGGTCACCTCGAACCCCTGCGTTTCGAGCCATTTGCAGGGATCGATGACGGCTTTATGTTCGATAGTGCACGTGATGATGTGCTTGCCCTTCTCCGCGTACATTCCCGCAACGCCCTGAATGGCGGCGTTGTTGCCCTCGGTGGAGCCGCTGGTCCAGACGATCTCTTTGCTGTTGGCGTTGATCGCCGTGGCCACTTGGTCACGGGCCGTCTCGACCGCCTTCTCCGCCTCCCAGCCGAAGCTGTGGTTGCGGCTGGCGGCGTTCCCGAAGCTGCCCCGGAAGTAGGGGAGCATGGCTTCCAGAACGCGCGGGTCGACGGGAGTGGTGGCGTTGTTATCCAAGTAAACCGGCTTCATCAAGCAAACTCCTGCACACAAGACGATGCTGTGTCCTCCGGCTGGCGGCGCGTCGGAGTCGCCGCAACCCCCTGGTTCTCAAAGATCTCCGAAAGGGTCATGTTCTCAAGAAACTCCTTGAGCCGCTGACGGATGCGATGGGCCGGCAGCCGAAGCGGGCACGACGACTCCAGGTCGCACGAGTTCTGCCCGGGCTCGGGCTCCGCAATCACGCACCGGACAAACTGGAAAGGCCCCTCGATCGCGGCGATCAGCTCGTGCAGGGTGATCGCCTCGGCGGGCCTGGCCAGCCCGTACCCACCGGACGCCCCCCGTACGCTGATGAGTACACCTGTTTGGGCCAACATCTTGAGAATGTTGGTGAGAATCGGCAGGGGCAGGTGGTAGACGCGGGCAATCTCCCGGGCGCTGACGATCCCTCCGGGATGCTTAGCCAAATGCGATAGCGCGATCAGGGCATAATCCGTTTTTTTAGTTAGCGCTAGCACCGCCTACACTCTCCATCAATTGCGATGATCAGGCTTCCCGATAAGATATAGAACCAAAAGAGTGCTATATCCTCTACGGAAATATAGTATGAAATCGGTCCTAATTAAACCCCAACCGACGGTTTTCTTCAGTTTTTTTGTAACCAATTGACAATAAAGAGGTTACGTCTTCCCGGGCTGCTTGATGGGGCCTGAGTGGCGCGCGTTTTCGAACAACTAACACTTGATTCTGGGGCTGGATGAACTTATGTTCCCTTGCGGGTCGATCGTGACGGTCAGCCGCAGAACGCTGATGGAGCAGTGCTATGAAAGCGTGGCATGATTTCATCCAAAACCAGACGGCGGGCGGGGCAATCGCCTGCGCGCATGACCGTTGGCCGGGAATCGCCCGCTTTTCGGAGCTGGATACGGAGTACCGCGGACTCGCTTCCGGCCCCGCACTGGTGGATCGATCCTACCGGGGGCTGCTGGAAATCCGCGGTGCCGATCGGGCCTCCTTTGTGCACAACTTCACCACCAACCAGGTCACCCCGCTCAGGCCAAACGCCGGCGTCTACGCATTTGCACTAAGCGCGTCGGGGCGGATCATCTTCGACCTTAACATCCTGATCCGCGAGGACTCGATCTGGGTGGATCTGGATCGACGCTTCCTGGAACGGGCCCGGGCGTACTTTGACAAGTACACGTTCACCGAGGACGTCCTTACAACCGATCGCAGTGACGACTTCGTGCGTTTGGGGCTCGCCGGTGACAAATCAGTCGTTCTGCTCGCCGGGTTCGGTGCAATGCATGCTCCGGCGATGGCACCACTTGCCACGACGAACATCCAGTGCGGCGGCACGGAGATGACATTGCTGCGGCACGACTTCTGCGGGCAGTTCGGGGTCGAGCTCTTCGTCCCCGCCGGCAGATCCGTCGAAGTCTGGGGGCAGCTCATCGCCGGCGGCGATGCGGCGCCCGCGCTTCCGGTCGGGGACGATGCGGTACAGGTCCGTCGGATCGAGGCCGGGCTGCCCTGGCCTGGAAGTGAGATCAATGATGAGGTGCTTCCGGCGGAAACCGGCCAGCTCCAGCGTGCGGTGAGCTTCAACAAGGGGTGTTATCTCGGGCAGGAAGTCGTCGAGCGGATGCGCTCACGCGGGGTGGTCGCCCGTCACCTTGTCGGGCTCTTGCTGGACGGCGAGGATGTGCCGCCTGTGGGGGCAACTTTCACCGCCAAAGAAGATCAAACCGTCGGGAAGCTGACCAGCGCGTGTCGCAGCTTTGACAGGGGCAGCACCATCGGATTGGGTTATGTAAAGAGCACGCACGCGGCTGCGGGAACGGCGGTGCGGGTTACGTGGGACGCAGGATCGACGGAGGCTGCAGTGGCCAAGCTGCCCTTCACCGCCGGGAGGGGTGATTGACCTATTCGAGTCGGCCGAAACGGCGGTTTGTCCCGTAGGGGCTATTGTCATTTCGTCCCTATGGGACGATGGTAGACGGGACATCGGCGATCGCTTGGGAAGGTGCAGTCTGGAGCACTTTGCGCCGCAGGCTCAAGTGGAAACCGGTGCACGGCTTGGAGGACCCGCGATGGAATCGTCAGTTGTAGTCGTAACGGGCGGTGGTCGGGGAATTGGCCGGGCGATATGTCAGCGGTTCGCCGCCAAGGGCGCCCAGGTGGTGGCTGCCTCGCGCACGGTCGATGAACTCGCCGAAACGAAGCGAATCATAGAAGAAGCAGGAGGGCGCTGCCACATTCAAGAGGCCGATCTGCGCATGGGGGAGGAGATCGACTGGCTCATCGAGGGAACGCGGAGCCGCTTCGGCAGGATCGACGCGCTCATCAACTGCGCGGGAGTGGCCTGGCTCGGCAAGATTGAGGACCTGAACCCTTCCCTTTTTGATACCCTTCTTTCGGTCAACGTCCAGGCGGTCTATCGTACCTCTCGAGCGGTTTGGCCGATCATGAGCGGGCAGGGGGGTGGGGTCATTGTGAACATGTCGTCGTTGGCCTCGGTCGATCCGTTTCCGGGTTTCGCAGCCTATGGAGCTGCCAAGGCCTGGGTGAACCTGTGGACGAAGGCGTTGGCTGACGAAGGCCGCGAGTGCGGCATCCGCGTATATGCGGTGGCCCCCGGGGCGGTCGAGACACAGATGCTCCGGTCTTCATGCCCCCAGTTTCCCGCCGATCAAACGATGCAGCCCGCGGCGGTGGCGGATGTGGTGTTTGCACTATCTCAGCCGGATTGCGGCGAAGAAACCGGGCGGACGGTGTTCGTGCGGAAAGAGGATTCCCCTGGCTCATCGATGGAAAGATAGGATAGAACAATGAGCATGTTTTGGACGATGCGCGCAACGCGCCACTCGGCCGTGGCGGCAACGGAGGCGGCTAGGGCGACCGGAAAAGCGCAGAGCGCGCAGACCCACGTTGCGGAGCTGGAGTCCCGCCTGGACCGGGCCCTGCTCGCTTGTGAAGCCATGTGGACCATCCTGCGCGACAAACTCGGGATGACCGACATCGAGCTGGTCGATCGCATCAACGACCTGGACTTATCCGACGGAACGCTCGACGGTAAGGTTCGCAAGGGGTCCGTCTCCTGCCCCAAGTGCAGCCGGACCATCTCCCGCCGATTCCCGAAGTGCATGTACTGCGGCCAACCGCTGGTACACGACCCGTTTTCGTAGGGTGGGCATGGCCCGCCCTACGGGGCTCTTATCAACGGAGACGGACGTGGCCGGGACCGGGCTTGCACAGGACGACAGATTCCAACGCCATCGGACCGGTCCCGGGCATCCGGAGAGGCCCGAGCGGCTCGCGGCGATCGCCACTGTCCTTGAGGATCGCGGTATCGCGGCCAAGTGCAGCGAGGTGGAAGTCACGGCCATTGACATGGACCTGGTCCACAGGGTGCATGCGGAAGAGTACGTGCGTCGCGTCGAGCGGGCCTCTGCGGACGCCTTGCCGTATATCGACGTGCCCGACAGCGGGATCTGCGGTGACAGCTACGAGATCGCCCGGCTGGCTGCCGGTGCGGTTGTTGCGGCGGTGGACGACGTGATGGGCCATCGGGTGGACAACGCGTTTTGCGCGGTTCGCCCCCCCGGCCACCACGCCGAGCACGATCGCTCGATGGGTTTTTGTCTGTTTAACAACATCGCGGTGGCGGCCAGGCGCCTGCTCGAGGACCATGGTCTGCGGCGCGTGCTGATTCTCGATTGGGACGTTCACCACGGCAACGGAACGCAGCACGCCTTCGAGGACGATCCGCGGGTGCTGTTTATAAGCCTGCACGGCCATCCGGGGATCGTCTATCCCGGCACGGGCGGTGCCGACGAGCGGGGCGTCGGGGCGGGCGAAGGGTATACGATGAACTTCCCGATGCTTCCGCCCAGCGGCGACGAGGAATACCGCCGGACGTTTGACGAGTCGATTCTACCGGCTATCGACAAGTTCGCCCCTCAGTTCGTCCTCATCTCCGCCGGATTCGACGCCCATCGCCTCGACCCGCTGGCGCCTCTCGAGCTTGCTACCGAAACATACGGCTGGATGACAGATGAACTCGTGGGCGTAGCCAAGACGCACTGTGCCGGCAAGCTCGTGAGCATCCTCGAGGGTGGATACCACCTGGATGCCCTGGCCGATTGCGTCGCCCTGCACGTTACGCGACTGCTCGACGCCTGAAGGAGAATGCAGAATGCAGAATGCGGAATGCGCGGGTGCCCCATCCTTTTCGTTAGAAAAGGGTGGGGGACGGATTGGACAGCTAAGCTTGTCGTACGAGCGTCCATTCCCCACCCTTCGCTGGGCGAAGAATGGGGCACCCTGCGGGCTTCACGTTTGTTGCCCGTTGGCCTTCGCTGTTCTCGATTCGCCATGTGCCCGGTATCACGCTCGGCCGGTTGGTCCGCGACTAATTCAGCAACCGCTCCATCTGCCTGACGAGTTGATCGTAGCGTCGCATGGTGGCTTCGATCGGGGCGGGGGTGTTCATGTCCACGCCGGCTTTGCGAAGGATATCCAGCGGGTAGTCCGAGGACCCGGCTCTTAGGAAACCGAGGTAGGCTTCCAGGGCTCCGGGTTCCTTGTCGATCACCCGTTCCACGAGGGCCGCGGCTGCGCAGTAGCTGGTCGAGTAACGGTACACGTAGAAGTTCATGTAAAAGTGGGGGATTCTTCCCCAATAGGGATTGAGTTCCTCATCGCGCGCCACGTCTGGCCCCCAGTACCTGTAGAACGTTTCGGTGTACAGTTTACCCATGGAGTCGGCCGTAAGGGCGTCGCCGCGCTCGGCCATTGTGTGGATGCCGTGCTCGAACTCGGAGAACATCACTTGACGCACCACCGTTGCACGGAGCCCGTCGATGGCGTGGTTGAGAAGATAGAGCCGTTCCTGGGGGTCGGCTGCGTTCTTCAGGAGGTGGTCCTCCATGAGGATCTCGTTGAACGTCGAGGCCACCTCGGCGACGAAGGGGCTGTAATTCCCGTACACCTTGGGTTGAGTCTTGGTGGTAAGGTAGCTGTGCATTGAGTGGCCCATCTCGTGGGCGATGGTGGAGACGTCGTTGAGGGTCTTGGTGTAGTTGAGCAGGATATACGGCTGAGTGTCGTACGAGCCCCAGGAGTATGCCCCGCTACGCTTGCCCTTGGTCTCGTAGACGTCGATCCATCGGGAGGCGAATCCCGTTTTCATGGCGTCGCAGTACTCTCTCCCCAATGGAGCGAGGGCCTCGACGATCATAGCAACGCCGTCGTCGTATTCGATTTCCTTGTCCACCGCAGTGACGAGCGGCTGATACAGGTCGTAGACGTGCAGCTCGTCGACTTTGAGGACCTTTTTGCGCAAAGCCGCCCAGCGATGCTGCACGGACAGGTTCTTGTTGATGGTGTCCACCAGGTTGGTGTACACGCTGAGCGGGAGGTTGGCCGGGAACAGGGAAGCCTCGATGCAGGAGTCGAACCCGCGGGCGCGGGCGAAGAACAGGTCTCGCTGCACCGCACCGTTGAGGGTGGCGGCGATGGTGTTCTCGAAGCCCTTGAAGGCCTTCATACAACCCATGAACGCATCGCGGCGCACGCGACGGTCGGATGATCGCTTGTACTTGTTGAACCGTCCGGAGCTGAGCTTTACGTCTTCTCCCTTTTCGTCTTTGATCGTGGGCCAGATCAGCTCCGCGTTGCTGAGCACGTTGAAGGCGCTCCCCGGTGCGGCGGCGAGGTTGCCGGCCATCGCCAGGAGCTCCTCTTCCCGGGTGGACAGAGTGTGCGTTTTCTTGCGGATGACGTCGTCGAGGTAGTGCTCGTATACCGACAGGCCGGAGTGTTGCTTGCACCACGATCGGAGCGTTTCCTCAGGGAGAGTGAGCACTTCGGGCTCGATCCAGGAGGCGGCTCGATCGAAGGAAACACCTAGCGTGATCGAGCGGTTCTTCGGTCCGATGGCGGCGCTGTCCCCGGTGTTCTCGTCGGAGCGCTGATGGGCATAGACGGCCAGCTTGTCCACCATGAAGTAAGTCTCATAGCACAGTTCCAGGGTGTCGTACAAGTCCTTGGCGCTTTTGCCGAGCGTTCCCTTTCGCTTTTCGAGTTTGGCGATTGATGTTTCACACCGCTCGAAGTCCGCTTCCCACGCCTGCGCGCTGGCGTACATGCTCTCGAGGTTCCATTTGTACTTCTGCGGGATCTGATCGCGGGTCGGAAGCTCGCGGGAGCCTTCTTGCCCTTGGACCACCGGCGGCCAGGTGACGGCAGCCATGAAGCAAAACGCCGGCATCATGATTCTCCGGATAGTGAACATGAGTCCTGTCTCCTCTCTAAGAACTTCGGGTTGAAACACCTGGTGCGATTCTGCAAGGGCCTGCGCGTCGGCGCCACCTCCATCCGTCCGGAGGATACACTATCCACTCGAGCCCATCTGGACAAGTCGCCCGCAGGAATCCCCTCCTGCAGCTTGGGGGAAGGGATTCCCGCCACCGTGGGTGCGAAAAGGAATTCTCGCACCAGCCCGAGCGAGAGGGGATTCTCGCACCAGTTCGATACCAACCGCCAGGGGGTTATGGTATGTTGCCGTACCATGATCGTGACGATTGACGGTTCGGCCGGTTCCGGCAAGTCGACGGCCGCACGCAAGCTGGCGGCCCGTCTGAAGGTCGCCTATCTGGATACCGGGGCGATGTACCGGGCGATCGTCCATGGGGCCCTTCAGCGCGGTGTTGATCTCTCTGACGGCCAGGAACTGCTGGCGCTTGCCCGGTCGATCAAACTGGAATTGGATTGCGGTCCGACGCACACGCGTGTTCGCGTCGACGGGCACGACGTCAGCGAGGCGATCCGGACAATGGAGGTCAGCGCCGTCGCATCGTTTGTAGCCGGACAGCAGCCCATCCGCGACCTGCTGGTGGGGCAGCAGCGTGAGATCGGGCGGTCCCTGGGCTCGTTCGTGACGGAGGGCCGGGACCAGGGAAGCCTGGTCTTCCCGAATGCGGACGTGAAATTCGTGATTGAAGCATCCCTGGAAAGACGGGCTGAGCGCCGTCGGCAGGAACTGAGTTCGGCCGGCGAGGAGGTCAGCCTTGCGGAGGTAATGGACAATCTTCGCGCGCGGGATCGAGTCGATTCGAAGCAGTGGGAGCCGCTTCTCGCTTCCGGGCGGGTTGTGGTGATCGACACGACCAACCGGACCATTCGGGAGGTCATCGACCTCCTCGCAAGGGAGGTGGACCGGGTACGGCCGGACGGGGACAGCCGGGGCGGACCCGGCGGAAGCTGAACGTGCTTCTTTCGGACCATCTCGGGCCGATAATTCCAGACTTCCCGCTGGTGCGAGAATCCTCTCTCGCACCTACCCTGGCGTTTCGGATTGCACGCTCCCTTACGGTCGCGGTTCTGATCGACAATCCCGAATCCGCAATCCACAATCCGCAATCCGCCCCTGTACGCTCCCTTACGGTCGCGTCTCGGTCTTGGTCGCGTCTCGGTTTGGGGTCCGCCTGGCCGTCTTACCGCCCGACCTTCTCCTTACCCCGCACCTGGGGCGGGCGGGCCGGCTGCAATCGCAGGGTATGATCCGGTGTACAAGCTGACGTAAACCAGCGGCGGGGGGCCTTTGCGCAGCTCGACCGCGGTGAGAGGTACGGGCAGATGCATCCCGTTTTGGGGTGGCATGTCCGCCTTTTGGGCGGGCATGAAATCCCGTGGCGATCGACATGCCCGCTTTGAAGAGCGGCCATGCCACCCACGCTTCAAGGAGTGGCCATGCCACCCAGGATCGGCGAATCGCCACCTTTTTTGGGACGTACCCGGCACCGGCAGCCAGGCGGCATTGACGCGGCCGTTTGAGCCCGCTAGAGTAAAGTCCGGCAGGATGCCGCAGTCTCTACCGCGGGCTCGGCCTGACCGTGACCAAGGATGGTCGGATGACGTCAGCCAGTGCACTCTTCGCCGGGCCTCTCATTCGCGCCTACGTTGTGTTCGGGGGGGCTTCGGCGCTCCCGCCGGCCTGAGGGCTGCTCGCAGCCGATGGTGAGAAGGTTCTGAATGCCCAGTTTCACGTACAAGGCGGTCAGTGAGGGAGGGAACGCAGTCACCGGCGTCCTGACGGCGGAGAACTACCAGGTCGCCCTGCGCATGCTCGACGAGCAGGCCCTTTATCCGGTTTCGGTTAGCGAGGGAATGGAGGCGAGCACGCTGTCCCTTAGAGGGGGGCGGAGGATCAAGCCGCACCATCTGACCACCCTGTACAGCCAGCTTGCCGACCTGCTAAAGGCCGGCGTTCCGATGTTGCGTTCGCTGGATGTTCTTTCGCGGCAGAGTTCGCACAAGGCGCTCTCGCAGGTGGTGCGGGAGTTGCGCGAAGACGTGGCCGGCGGGATGTCGCTGGGCGACGCGATGGCCAAGCATCCGCGGGCGTTCTCGATCCTGCACGCCTCGATGGTTCGGGCGGGTGAGCAGGGCGGCTTCTTGGAGGACGTGCTCGAGCGCATTGCGATTTTCTGCGAGAAGCAGGACGAGCTGCGCAACAAGGTCGTGGGAGCTATGATCTACCCGGCGATTCTGGTCTGTGCGGGATCGGGGGTGGTGCTGTTGCTCATGCTGTTCGTCGTCCCCAAGCTCGGTGAACACCTGCGTGAAGAATCCTACAACATACTGACTCACGTTCTTTTTGGGCTTTGCGATCTGCTCAAGAACCACTACCTGGCGATCCTGCTCGTTCTCGCGATCCTCGTCACCGCGGTCGTCACTTTCCTCAGGACCGAACAGGGAAAGTATCTGTTCGAGCGTTTGAAGCTGCGGGCTCCGCTGGTGGGCAAGATCATAACCATTGTCGCTTTGTGCAGGTTTTGCCGGATTCTGGGGACCATGCTGCACAACGGCGTGCCCATCCTGCAGGCGCTCAAGATTTCCAAGGACTCCGCGGGCAACAGGGTTCTTGCGGAGGTGATCGAGAAGGCCGGCGACAGCGTCAAAAAGGGTGCCGCTCTATCGACACCTCTGGGTGAAAGCGGGCTGTTTCCCCCCGTGATCGTGGACATGATCGCGGTGGCGGAGGAGAGCAACACGCTGGAGACGGTGCTCATACAGATCGCTGACACCAACGAAGCCCGCACCGCCCGGGCGGTTGACCTGGCGGTGCGCATTTTGGAGCCGGCCCTGCTCGTGATCATGGCCGGTGTCGTATTCGGTATCGCTATCGCGATTCTGTTGCCGATTCTGACAATGGGAGCGGGCGTGGATTAGGTGATGGGCGGACGGCGATTAGCCGCCGAAGTCGGATGACGACGTGTGGTAGACGGACCGAAGGGTGCAAAGCGAACTGTAATGCGGACGATCGGTCGGGATGGTTTGCGAAGGCCGGCGCCGCTGGAAGCGTTAAGTTAAGAGAGTACTTGGGGTACCGAGGACCTCATTGTTTTGGAGACAGTAAGATGCGGCGAAGAACTCACAAGAAACGGCAAGCGTTCACTCTGATCGAAGTGTTGCTGGTGGCGGGCATCCTGGCAGTCCTGGCGGCCTTTGCGATTCCGCAACTGTATAAGCGGTCGAAGAAGGCAAAGATCATGATTACCGAGGCGGCCGTCGGGCGGAACGGGCCTATCGCCAAGGGGCTCGAAGACTACCGCTTCGACATGGGCAAGTACCCGGAAACTGACGACGGTCTGGCGGCTCTGTTCCAGAAGAAGGACAGCCGAGACGACGAGGACGACCCCTACGACGGGCCATACATGCGCGGGTCTATCCAGGAGCTGGTCGATCCCTGGAGCCATCCGTTCGAGTTCCGGTCGCCCGGAGAGTTCCATGAGGACGAGTACGACCTGTGGAGCTGGGGTCCGGACGGCGTCGACGACGAGGGCAAGGAAGGCAGCGACGACGTCAAGAACTGGATCGAGACGTAGGGCGGTGGGTGAACACCGATGAATCGAGTTCGCTCACATTCCCGGGCTGGATTCACCCTGCTCGAGTTGACCCTGGTGATCGGCATTTTGGTGGCGATCGCCTCGCTGGTGATGCCCACATTCATCCGGCAGATCGAGCGGGCCCAGCTTCCGGAATCCGCCCGGCGCCTGCGTTCGCAGATCGCCCTGGTTCGAGCCAACGCCGCCTATGACGGGAAACGGTACCGGATTCGGTTTCCAGTGGAGGATGAGGACGAAACAGACCCGCTGGGCGGTGATCGCCAGCCGATCATCGAGCGCGAGGACGATCCGATCGAAGAGCCGGATGAGTTCAACCTGGTAACCGCCCCGTGGGCGGTGGGGGTGACCCTGCTGGACGGCGTCTGGTGCCCGGAGGTTCGTTTGGGAAAGCCGACGATCGAATCGGTCCGGGATGCCCGGGAGCGGCGCAGTCTGACCGAAGACGATCTGGAGGAGGAGTTTAGGGAGTTTCAGGAGTTCGATCCGCAGCGCCCTCCGCTTTTCGTCGAGCCCGACGGAACCAGCGAGTGGGCGACGTTCGTTTTGACCGGAGCCCCGCGGGACATGGATTTCGATGAGCTCGAGGATGAGCCGCAAATCGAGGTGATCCTCGACGGGCCGACGGGGCTGGCGTGGCTGCAGCGCCCTTTCTATGACGAGGAGCTCGATCTGTTCGAGGAACACGGCTGGCCGGCGGTCTTGCGACGGGACTTCCTTGACCGGCGCGTGCTGACCGAGGACGACGTGCTCGAGATCTTGCCGTTTCCGGCAAGATAGCTTCCGGTGGAACCATGAAGTCCCTACGGTTTGACCGACAGCCCGCTTTCCACGTACTTCGCCCGCGAGGGGTGCGTCACCCACGAGGGGTGACCCCACCACGGCGGCGGGGCTACGTCCTGCTCGAGACGGTGATCGCCCTGGGGTTGCTGCTGGTCGGGCTGACGGTGATCGGCACCCAGGTTCAGGAGTCGTACGCCGCGGTGCACAAGATGCGTTTGCGGCTGCAGGCGATGCAGCTCGCCGAGTCGCAGTTCGCCATGCTAGATCTGGGTCTTATCGAGCTGGATTCGGTCGACGAGGTTCAGGAGGAGAACTTCGGGACGCGGTATCCCAACTTCGCCTGGCGACTCACCATCAACGAGACGGCCGACGAGGCGTTGTACCTGTTGCAACTCGACATTCTGTACAAGCTGCGCGAGGACGCAGAGGAGACCTTCGACGAGGACGACTTTGATTTCGATAACGCCCAGAGGCTGTACACGCTCTATGCGATGCGCCCTGCGCCTCCGAAGCTCGACCTGGGCTCGGAATTCGGGCTCACCGAGGAGGAGGTTGAGGAGCTTGCAGAGAAGCTCGGTGCCCTGGGTATGGAAGGACTCAGCACCGACGCCTTCGATCCCTCCATCCTGGCGAAGCTGGATTTCGAAGAGCTCATTGAGGTTCTTCCGCCGCTGCTGGATGCGTTTGGGATTCGGCTGGACGACATTATGGCGTCGCTGCCACCCGAAGCGCTGGAGGCCCTTCGAGAGTCGGGCCTGCTGGACGGTGGAGGCGAGAGCGGGGCTCCCGGCGAAGAGGGCGACCCGGGCGGCGGGAGGGGGCCCTAAATGACCGTGCCCAATTCCGCGCCATTGATCCGAGCCCCAAGCGCCAGCGCGGGGTTGGTCTCCCGGTCGCTTGCGCCCGCGGCTCGGAAAGTCTACCGGTCGCTTGCGCTCGCGGCTCGGAAAGAAAGGCGCGTAAACGGGCACGGTCGTTTGGTCATGCGACGCGGGGCCATGCCCGAGCCGAAGGCGCGGGCATGTTTGCGTCAGCGCGGGGTCACCCTGCTGGAGATTACGTTGGCGATGAGCCTGCTGGTGCTTCTCACCTCGATGACCTACTGGTTCTACGGCTCGTCGCTGGAGACGCGCGCGCAGGGCAGGGAGCGGGCTCACAAGCTGCGGCTGGTCCGCGTGGTTCTCGATCGAATCACCGCCGAGATCAGGCAGGCCAGCGTGATCACCACCGACAACCGGCTGGGGATCAAGGGCCAGGCGGAGCGCATCTGGCTTTCCACCCTCCGCTTGCCCAGTCGGGAGATCGGCAAGGATTACTCGTACCGGGAACAGCCTCCACCGACGGAGTACGACCTGGTGAAGGTGGAGTACAAGATCGTCCGTCACCCGGAGATCCTGGATGAAGAGGACGGGTATGAGTGTGCCCTGGGCCTGGGGCGGGTCGAACATCTTATTCCACGACCCGACAGCTTGGAAACCGGCGAAGCCCTCGAGGATGACGGGCAGATGTTCATCGAGCCGATCGACGACGAGAGCACCATCGAGGATCAGTTTTTCGAGGATCTCTATGAGGACGAGCAGGCCGATGACGTGGGCCTGGGACCGGACATAAACTGGGAGGAACTGTACGCCCCGCGGATTCGCTTCCTTCGGTTCTGCTACTTTGACGGCTACAAGTGGTGGGATGACTGGAACGTCACCGGGGAGAACCCCTTGCCCCAACTGGTGATGGTGACCGTGGGCTTCGATCAGCATGCCCCATTCGGGGATGAGTTCGACCCGGACAGCGAGTGGGCGGAGGAGTTCTGCCAGTGCCTCAACGAGGAGCCGGTGGACTGTCTGCCTCTTTCGGAGGATCAGTTCAGTGCCGTGGTTCGCGTGCGGCAGGCCGATCCGTTCTTCCGTTCGCGGGTAACCCGGGAGACGCAAGCGCTGATCCAGGAGCTGGGTGGTGGTGAGGACCTCGGCGGCCGGGGGGAAGACGGGGGTGAGCGATGACAACGGCTCGTCGAGCGGTCATCCTGCCGGTGGTTCTTTTCATGCTCGTGCTTTTGGGGCTTTTGGTGGCGAGTTTCGCGTTTCGAGTGGGCGCTGACTTGGCATCGACCAGGGCGGTGGAGTACCGGCTGCAGACCCGCCTGGCGGCGGAGGCTGGTATCGAGAAGGTCAAGCTCATCCTGCAAGCCTCCCGACACGAAATGGACCTGTGGTATGACAACCCGGAGGAGCTCAATCGCATCATTCTCTGGAGCGCCGACGGCGACGAGACGGTGTGGGGCAGCAACGAGGAACTGGATGAGGGGACCAAGACCTATCGGTTCAGCATCGTGGCGGACGACCCCGGAGATGACGAGGACTTCTGCCGCTTCGGGATCACCGACGAGTCCTCGAAGCTCAACCTCAACGGGGCCACCCCTCAGCAGTTGCTGAGGCTTGTAAGCGCGGTGGCGGGCGACGACGAGGACATCGTACCGCAGGAGATCGTTGATGCGATTCTCGACTGGCGGGATGGGGACTCCGACCCCCGCGGCGAAGAGGGCGACACCGAAGGTGAGTACTACGCGTTACTGGACAAACCCTACCGGGTTCACAATGGGCCGTTCGACACGGTCGAGGAACTGCTTCTGGTAAAGGGGGTGACCGGGGCGATTCTCTTTGGGGAGGACTTCGACCGCAACGGCCTGCTTACTCCCAACGAGGACGACGGCGATCAGTCGTTTCCGCTGGACGATCAGGACGGCGAATTGAATCTAGGGTTGTACCCTTATCTGACGGTCCTCTCCTACGAAAGCAACGTCAGCAACGACAATCGTCCCAGAGTCTATCTGCTGGGCGACGAGGCATCCGTTCGCGAGCAGCTTGCGGAGGTGTTCGAAGAGGAGCCGGAGATCGTCGACTTCATCGTCGCCGCCACGCGCCGCTCCGGAGGCGGCGAGGGCGGAGGCGGCGGGGG
>SDBU01003865.1_pt1 | contig 18789 bp, 18 predicted proteins | sample 2277071 | NCBI WGS metagenome assembly SDBU01 (sample SAMN10397929, study PRJNA504765) | marine sediment metagenome | isolation source: marine sediment core GS08_GC12, 126 cmbsf | place: Arctic Ocean: Gakkel Ridge, Loki's castle | collected 2008 | reverse complement strand
AAGTGGAAGATATACCCTGGTAGAATTTGACCCGGAAAACAGGTCCGTGATAGTAACAGATAAAAACGGCCGCACCTTAGATGCCTCGAAACTGAGCAAAGGCGCCTATGATCAATTATTTTTTGCTATAAGGATAGCACTTTCAGAAGAAATATTTGACGGGGGGAAAGGATTCTTCATCATGGATGATGCATTTCTGGCATCAGATGAATACCGGCTCAATAAGCAGTTCAAGATGCTTAAAAAACTTGCAGAGGAAGGCTGGTCCATAATATATTTTTCAGCTAAAAGTGAAATAAAAGAACTGCTGCCGAAATATTCCGGTAACAGGCTCATAACCATTTAAAGCCGGGCAAATATCAAAATATAATAACGGGGAGAAGTGATCATATGCCAGTAAAGAATTTTGATTTCAACCCAGAGTTTTATGACCTCCAGGTGGACTGGGTCAAGAGGATGAAAAAGGAAGAGGAGTTTTTCCAGAAGATCTTTAAAGAAAGAAAGGTCTCAAGGGTCCTTGAAATAGGCTGCGGCACCGGCCATCATGCACAGTTATTTTCAAAATATGCAGAAGAAGTAATAGCTATCGATCCCGCAGGGGATATGCTTGATTATGCCAAAAAAAATATAATAAAATCCCCGAAGGTCGTATTGATCAAAAAAGGATTTGAGGGCCTGGATGGTCTTGCATATAAAGAATTTGACCTTATTACCAGCCTGGGTAATACCATAGCCCTTCTTGAAGGCCGTAAAAAGGTAAAGCAGGCCCTGAAGAAGACCAGGCAAAAGTTAAGTAAAAATGGAATGGCAGTGCTCCAGTTTTTAAACTTCAATTCAGACATCATTGAGAAAAACAGGTTTTATCCCCCTAAAGTATTTAAGAAAGACGGGATGACCTATATTTTTATCAAGCATTTTGAATACGGGATCAAAAAGACCAGGCTGGACTTCATAATAACTGCCTTAAAAAATGACAGGCCCCAGGATTATTTCGTAAACTCATCATTTCTATGTACGCTGAAAGCTGGATTATTCTTAAAAATGGCAAAAAATTCCGGTTTCAAAAAGATAGAGCTTTTAGGTCCAGGGGGAGAGGGCCCATTTGACCCTAAAAAGCATATAAGCCTGTATGCCCTCCTGTACAGATAGCTGCCGCAGCGTGTTCCTGTTTCAAGCATTTTCCTGGCCGTACCTGCAATATTTTAGAAGCCTGCATGCCCGGCACCCGGGTTTTTTCGCGTCACAGGTACCCCTTCCGTGAACTATTACCTGGTGAGAGAAACTGCTCCAGTTTTTCTCCGGGATTATTTTCATCAGGCCGAACTCAATTTTTGCCGGATCAGGGTGTACCGTCAGGCCAAGCCTTGTAGAGATCCTCTTCATATGTGTGTCTACTATTATTGCCTCCCTGCCGTATACATTTGCAAGCACTACATTGGCAGTCTTTCTTCCGACCCCATAAAGAGAAGTCAGGTCCCCGATATTATCAGGCACCTTTCCGCCAAACCCGTCGATCAGATCTTTTGAACAGTTCATTATGGCTTTTGATTTATTTTTATAAAAGCCTGTCGGTTTTATATCCTGCTCAAGCTGGGTAATATCAGCGGAAACAAAATCCTCCGGGGTCTTATATTTTTTAAACAAGTCCGGGGTGACCCTGTTTACCAGCTTATCCGTGCTCTGTGCAGAAAGGATCGTTCCGACCAGGAGCTGGAAAGCAGTCCTGTGTTCGAGCGAAGTAGAGGCGACCCTGGGGTAAAGGAGCTTTAGGATGTCCAGTATTTTGACAATATTTTTTACAGCGGGACCATATGGGCTGCCGTATATTTTTTTAGGGCTATTTTTCATATTATACTTACCGGGCCTTTTTATTTTTTAAATATTCATCAATTTTTTGGGCAGAAAGAGTATTTGCCACATCATCTTTTTCAAGCCAGCCTTTTCGCGCAATATTTACCCCAAACCTGTAATCCTGGAGGTTTGCCAGATTATGTGCATCAGGGTTTATAAAGATCTTTACCTTTTTCTGTTTTGCATATTTACACATCCTCCAGTCCAGGTCAAGCCTGTATGGGCTTGCATTTAACTCAATGCCTACATCATTATCTGATGCTGCATTTATTACCCTTATAATATCCACCCTGTATGGGTCCCGGGCAAGCAGCAATCTTCCGGTCGGATGTGCAAGGATCGTTGTGAACCTGTTTTCAATGGCCCTGATGATCCGCTCTGTCATATGCTCTTCGTCAAGGTTAAAGTTTGAATGGACCGCAGCGATCACAAAATCAAATTTAGATAATACCTTATCACCATAATCCAGCTTGCCGTCCAGGAGGATATTTGACTCTATTCCCTTAAAGATCCTGAAACCGGGGTATTTTTTATTCAGCCTGTCTATCTCTTCTGATTGAAGATCGATCTGGCTTTCTTCCAGCCCTCCTGCATATTGTGCCGATGCGATGCCGTGGTCACTTATCCCGGCATACTCGAATCCCAGGTCTATCAGTTTTTTGCAGGCCTGTTCGGCGGACATATTTCCATCACTATATGTGGTATGGATATGAAGGATACCTTTCAAATCACTCTCCTCGACCAGGGCGGGAAGCGACCTGCTTTTTGCTGCTTCAATTTCTCCATGGCCTTCCCTTATTTCCGGCGGTATCCAGTCCATTGAAAAAAAGTCAAAGATATCTTTTTCACTACTGCATTTAACAAGCCTGCCGTCTTTAAAAAGGCCGTATTCATTCATCTTTGCATTATCTTTTTTGGCCATGGACCGCATGGCGGTATTATGTTCCTTGCTGCCGGTAAAGTGATGGAGGGCATATGGATACTGGAAGTCTTCAACGGCCCTGATATCAACAGTAACCCCGGATTTCAACCGGATGCTCGATTTTGTAGCTCCCTTTGCAATAATATCCCCTGCTTCATCCAGGCCCGTGAAAAAATCCATAACTTTTCCCGGATCATCCGTGCCGGCCACTATATCTATATCCTTTACTATTTCCTTTTTCCTCCTTACACTTCCGGCAAGGCTTGACCTCTTTACAGATCTGAAGTCCTGTATTTTTTTATGCACGGCCCTGGCTTCTTCTATGATCCCTGCAAAAAGAAATTTGCCCATAAATTTTTTCAGGACTTCTATTCCCTTTAAAATATTGTCCTGGGATCTCTTGCCAAAATTTGGAAGGCCCGCGATCCAGTTCTCATTACAGGCATATTCCAGCTGCCCGATATTTTTAATATCCAGGTTATCAAACAGGTATTTTATTTTCCTGGGCCCAAGGGTGGGGATCTTCAGCATTTCCAAAACACCGGGGGGAACAGTTTTTTTTAGCTCCTCATAGACTTTAAGGTTCCCGGTACCTGCAAGTGTCCTTATGCTTTCTGCAATACGCTGGCCTATTCCATCAATACTCTTTAGATCCTCGATCTTCGGGTCCTCGCCCAGGAAGATATCTGATATTTCAAGAGCCCGGGCGGAATTCTGGTATGCCCGGATCTTAAAAGGATTATCACCTTTTATTTCCAGGAGCACACTGATCTCTTTTAAGACCCGGACTATTTCTTCCTTATCCATAATATTTGAACCGTTTTAACATTTATAAAAATAAGTCAGCCTTTTTATGGCCTTGATCTTTTCCGTCCTGCCGATCTTGCTGTCTTTTAGGGCATTGTGGAGGATGTCTATGGACCTATTATAATTTTCCCGGTCCACAGGGTAGGGAATACCGTCTTTCCCACCGTGTGCAAAGCTGAACCTTACCGGGTCCTTTATGCTGTACCGGGTCCCATAAACAAGCTCTGAGATAAAAGCAAGGGCCCTTATGGTCTTTGGGCCCACACCTTTCATCGCAATAAGTTTTTCAAAATTTTCGGGCTTTCTTTCATATGTTGAAATAAATATCTTCTCCAGATGCTTTAATCCAATATCATCCAGTTTAATATAATGCCTCTCCGGCAGGGTATGGTCATCTTCCTGGTGCTTTTTTATTTTTTTTAGATCTTTCAGCAGCAACTTCGGTTTTTCCCCCGCAAGCTCAGTGATCGTCTTCCGGGCACTGCTGCTTTCAGCTGCCGTCAGGTCGACTACTGCATTTTTCCTGTCACAGCAAATAGCATTATGCGGTTCACAGATAAAACTGTCCAGGTCCTTTGAGAGCCAGTGATATCTCCTGGCCATTCTACTGGCATCATTCATTCCCTGCTGCACAACTGACCACTGGCTGCCGTCAGCGGTAAAGAAAAAACAATGATGGTAAAGCTGGTAGCCATCCTGGAGCGCATTGCTGTCGACTTTGGCCACTATCTTGCTATTATATACAAGATCGCTGAAATCTTTCCCGACCAGGTTGGCAGCAGTCTCAATTTCAGATGGGGTCTTCCTGGAAGTCGCTCCCTTGCCTCCTGCGACAAAAAATCCCAGGTCTTTTTCCAGCCCTTTTACAGATTCCTTTATTGCCCCGCATACTGTTGTCGTGACTCCGCTGGAATGCCAGTCAAAACCCAGCACGCACCCGAAGGCCTGGAACCACAGTGGATCTGAGATCCTGTACAGTATTTCTTCAGGGCCGTACTCAGATACGATCATGGATATTATTTCCCGTGATAAGCCTTTCATCCGTGTAAAGAGCCAGTGAGGGGCCTTTCCATAGTGCAGCGGTAGATTGACCTGGCCTGTTCGCATTATTGACCTATCCCTAAAGGTTTGCTAACTCCCTTTATAATAGTGCCAGATATGATTATCTACAAGTTTAATATGCAAGATTTTATTATTTTACTTGACAAATGATACAAAAATAGTATCATTATAACCATAGTAAAGGTCTCCGGAGTAAAAAAAGTATTTTTTAAGTATCCGGAAGACAGGTAAAGATATTTAGTTAACAGGGATGAGACCGGGATGAAGCTTATTACAAGAGATACTGATTATGCTGTAAATGCACTCTATCTTATGGCAGAAGATGCAGGTAAAGTCCATACGGTAACAGAACTTACGGAAAAACTAAATATCCCCAGGGCTTTCCTGAGAAAGATCCTGCAGATATTGAACAAGAAAGGGTTGGTCAGGTCTTTTAAGGGAAAAGGGGGAGGCTTTAAGTTAAATACTGATCCTGAGAAGATACGCTTGCTTGAAGTAATGGAGGTCTTCCAGGGGAAATTCAAGTTAAATGAATGCATCCTTAATAAAAGCGCCTGTCCCGGACAGAGAACCTGCGCATTAAAGAAAAAAATAGATACTGTTGAAGAATATGTAGAATCGGAGCTCAAGGCAATAACACTCGGTTCCCTGATGCAGTAAAATTTTTAATAGTTAAAAAAGCAAAGTCAAAGGAGAAAAAAATGGTAATGAGAAAAATTGTAAAAATCGATGAGGATAAATGTAATGGGTGTGGAGATTGTATACCTAATTGTCCCGAAGGAGCTCTTCAGATAATCGATGACAAGGCGAGGATCATAAGTGACCTTTTTTGTGACGGACTGGGAGCCTGCATAGGGGAGTGCCCGGAGGAAGCCATATCGGTTGAAGAGAGGGAAGCTGAAGAATATGACGAGAGAAAGGTAATGGCAAATGTAGTAAAACAGGGAAGCAATGTCGTAAAAGCCCACCTGGAGCATTTAAAGGGCCACGGACAGACAGAATATTTTGATCAGGCTGTCCAGTACCTGGACGAGAACGGGATAGAGAATCCCCTGGGAAGCGAAGAAGACAGTGGAGAGGACCTCAAAGCTTATGCGTCCTGTCCGGGATCAAAGATGATGGACCTCCGGGAAGAGGAGAAGCAGACAGCTGAAGAGGGATACACCAGGCAGAAATCCCAGTTAAAGCAGTGGCCGGTACAGATAAACCTGGTTCCTCCCAATGCCCCTTATTTTGAAAATGCAGATCTCCTGATCGCTGCTGACTGTGTTCCATTCGCATATCCGGAATTTCACCGGGATCTCCTAAAAGACAAGATCCTGCTGATAGGCTGCCCAAAACTGGATGATGCTGAGTTCTACAGGGATAAAATAGCTGAAATAATCAAGCTAAACAATATCAAGTCAATAACTGTTGCCCACATGGAAGTACCCTGCTGTTTCGGACTGGTAAAAGTAATCGACGAAGCTGTCAGGATAGCAGGAAAAGACGTACCCATAAAAGATATAAATATCGGTATCAAGGGCGAAGTCTTAGCTGATGTAAAATAGAAAATAGTCCTGACCGGACGATAAGGATCATGATGGTCTGCGGTGTGTGCATATAAACAGCTTACCGGCAATAAATTTGTCATCTGCCTGTAAGCGGAACAAAAGCAACATCGCAGATCTTATTTTTCCTGGTCTTTTTTCCTTTTTTTACGACTTTTATCAACTCCTGGTTCCAGGTGGAAGGGCCCACCGGGATCACCATGATGCCGCCGTCTTCAAGCTGGTCCGTAAAAGCTTCGGGGATATGGTCCGGAGCAGCAGTCACAATGATCCGGTCATACGGTGCATATTTTTCCCATCCCAGGGAACCGTCGTGATTGGATATTTTTATATTATTATAACCGGATAATAGTTTCCTTACCCTTTCATAAAGCTGTAAAACAATTTCTACGCTGTATACTTCTTTTACTATCTCAGCAAGTACTGCCGCCTGATAACCCGAACCTGTCCCGATCTCAAGGACTTTTTCATTCCCTGCAAGGCCGAGACTCTGGGTCATGAGTGCCACAATATACGGCTGTGATATCGTCTGCCCCCTGCCGATAGGAAGCGGCCTGTCTTCATAAGCAGAAACTATATTCCCTGCACCGGAAAATCTCTCCCTGGGGACTTTTCTCATGGCCGCGAGGACTTTTTTATCACTTATCCCCCTGGACATGATCTGGTCCCTGACCATCATCTCTCTCTGCTGTTGAAAACGGCTGCTGCCGGACACGGTGCCTTGTTTGTTTTTCATATTTTTTGAGAATTTTTATGTTATAATACCCTGGTTTGTTTTTCGTATAAGTGACATTATTATAGCATAGTAAAAAATATTAGGATTATATGATCAGCTTAAACCTGGCAAGGATATTAACAAATCTCGGAGAGATAAAAAAGTCTGGGCCGCGGGGCAAGGAACTGGTATTTAATATGGTGAGGGCGGCCAGGACCTTAAAGGATGACCCCTGGACGATCGATAAGATACAAAAAGGTGAAGGGTACCAGAATTTTCCCGGCATTGATAAAAAAAATTATGCCCTGATCATCGAATATTTAAACAATGGAAAGATCAGGGAGTATGAAGAACTCCAGCAGGCATATTCCGATGACCTGCTGAGCCTTATAAGGGTGGCAGGCATGGGTGGAAAAAGATTGTTTGAGATCTATGATACCTTCCAGGTCAGGGACCTTAAAAGTTTAAAGAATATAATATTTAATGCTGCTTCAAGCAAGGACCTGGTAAAGGATACCGGCCTGTCAGCAGACACATTAAATGACCAGTATTTGGCCAGGCTAAAAAGTTCCATCCTGTATTTTGAGAGCACGAAAGGGAAGATCCCCAGGGGGTCAGTAGATTTTTTCATTTCAAAGATGGTGGACAGCATCGGAAGAATAAAGGAAGTTGAAAAAATAGTTATTACCGGATCTGCCAGGAGGAAAAAACCCCGGATAAGGGACATAGATATAATGATCCTGCCTTCCTTTAATACCAGGGGATATAATTTCAGCGAAAGCAGGAAGCTCATTGAAAAAATCCGGTCCCAGGATTTTATAAAGGGGCTCCTGGACACTGATTCCAGGGAGAAAAGCTTAAGCGCAAGGTTTAAGACTATATATGAAGTCGACCTGGAAGTCATCATAAGCAGCCAGGACAGCTGGGCCCTTGATATTATCTACACAACAGGAAGTAAAAAACATTTAAAAAAACTGGAATCGGCAGCAAAAAAGAAGGGTTATTTTAAAGATGGAAGAATAAGCCCCGGATCCCGGACAGCCGGGGAAGAAGCGGTCTACAGAAAGCTCGGCCTGCAGTATATTCCCCCTGAATTGAGGGAAGATACAGGAGAGATAGAGCTTGCAGCTGCAAATTCACTTCCAGTCCTTGTCACGCTTGGTGACATCATGGGGGACCTCCACATCCATTCAAAATGGAGTGATGGAATAATAGATTATGATGTGATGATAGAGAAGGCAAAGAAATATAATTACCAGTATATCGCCATCTCGGACCATTCCGAGAGTAATTATTATGGAAGGGGCATTGATACTGAAAGATTACTGGAAAAAAATAGGACCATTGATAAATTGAATGCTGAAACAAAGGGCCTGGAGATCCTCAAAGGGTCAGAAATCGACATTATTGGCGTAGGAAAGTTTGATTATGAGGAAAGCATAATAGGACAGCTGGATATTGCGATAGGGTCTCAGCATTCAAGTTTTTCAATCAGCGGCAGGGAGAACACAGCCAGGGCGGCAAGTGCGCTGGAAAATAGGAATATTGATTTTATTGCACATCCGACCGGAATTGTTTTTGGAGACAGGGCTCCGGTCTTTATAGATATTGACAGGCTGGTTAAGATAGCAGCAGAAAATAATAAGGCACTGGAAATAAATTCATATTTTTTACGCCTTGACCTGGATGAGGCAAATGCAAGAAAAGCCGGGAAGGCCAGGGCAAAACTGGTGATAAATACTGATGCACACCGGCCGGGCAATATTGACATGATAAGCCTGGGAGTAGATATTGCGAGAAGGGCAGGGCTTGAAAAAAATGATATTATCAATACATATACATTAGAAGAATTAATAAAATGGAAGAAAGACAGGCCTTAGGTCAGCTATTATCTTCTTTTTTCCTGTAATATTTAAATATTTTTTTATCACTGAAATCAGGTATAAAAAGGTCTTCCCGGGAATCCGGTGGCACAAGATCCTGTGTCCAACCAAAATCAAAACCCTTTTTTTCGGCATATTCTACTATATCAAGATATTCCCCGGCTGTTATCCTCCTGCCCAGGGCCGTGGACCTGCGAGCCCTGTAGGCTGGATGGTACTGGGCCATTATTGAAAGGTATACATCCGAGGAGAGTTCACTTTTAATAAAATCCAGCGTTTTTTTTGTCCCGCCAATATTTTCAGGTAGCACCAGGAGCCTTATAAGCAGCCCCTTTTTGGCTATCTGATCCCGGTCAAGTTCAAGCCCCCCGACTTGACCGTACATTTCTTTTACCGCGTCCCGGTTATTTGACACGTAATTTTCTACAAGCGAGTATCTTTCTGCCATGGCATTATCGCTGTACCGCATGTCCGGCATATAGATATCTATTATGCCCCTGAGCATTTTGATGATCTTCGGATCATCATATCCCCCGGTATTGTAGACAAGGGGAATTTTTAATCCTTTCTCCCTGGCATATAATACTGCTTCAATTATCTGTGGGATCCAGATCGTGGGGGATACAAGATTTATATTATGGCAGCCAGAATCCTGTAGCCTTATCATATGCCCGGCAAGCCCGGATATGCTTATCCCGGCACCTCCGTACTGCTGGCTTATCTGGTAATTCTGGCAGTAGATACACTTCATATTGCAGTGGCTAAAAAATATTGTACCGGAACCGGATCTGCCCGAGATAGGGGGTTCTTCACCATGGTGGGGCACTGCGGAAGACATTACCGGAATATTATTGGCCCGGCAGGTCCCATTCCCTCCAGCGGTCCTGTCGGTCCTGCATTTATGCGGGCACAAAACACATTTTTTTAGGATCCTGTTAAGGGATCCGGATAAGCTCTTTAGTTCCATTTGATATAAAATAATATTTAGGATAATACAATTGATTTTGAGATTAAAATATAATATTTCTTAAATTATTGCAACTTAAAGAAAATTTTATGTTGATATTGCAAAGTGCTATAATAACTAAAATGTTTATGCAGTCAGCAAGACTATACTCACTATATAAAAATGAATCTTTAGGAATGAAAGGCGACCATGCATAAAACAATCCGGATACTTTTTTTAGCAGGTTCAGAATCTGATATTTCACCGGCCCTCCGGGAAGTCAGCAAAAACGGTTATGAGCTGAAGCATAAATTTGCAGATTCAAAAGAGGCTTATTCCGAACTCCTTAAAAGGAATAAGTGGGATGTTGTTTTTGCAGATTATAAGGTGAAAGGATTAAATTCCAGTGAAGCTTTAAAGATATTAAAAAGATATGATCCAAATATTCCTTTCATAATCGTCTCTGGCGTGATCGGGGAGGAAAAGGCCATATCCCTGATAAAAGAAGGTATAAATAACTATGTGATGAAGGATAATCTCGCAAGGCTGATACCTGTTATGGAAAGTGAGATAAAAAATGCAAGGCTCAGGAAAAAGCATAGAAAGACGCTGGGCAAGCTGAAAGCAAATGAAAGGCTTTTCAGGTTCCTTGCTGAAAATGCTTCAGATATAATTTATTCCTATAGGTTTAACCACAGGGAAGGGTATGAATATATCAGTCCATCCGTGGAAAGAAAGCTGGGCTATAAGCCTGAAGAGTTTTACCAGGATCCCGCAATCGAAGGCAGGATCGTGCATGAAGGTGATAAAAGAGTAATCGAAAATATAAAAAAGGGTGATTTTGATTATTCCAGGCCTGTTGAGTTCAGGTGCATCAGCAAGAGTGGTGAAATAATATGGTTTGAGGAAAGCACAACACCTTTTTATGACAGGAGGGGAAACCTGCTGGTAGTCGAGGGTATTCTAAGGGATATCACTAAAAAGAAAATAACTGAAGAACAATTGACCTATATATCTTTTCATGACGGTCTTACTGATCTATATAATAGAGCCTATTTTGAAGAGGAATTAAAAAGGATGGACACCAAAAGGCAGCTTCCTCTCAGCTATATTACGGGAGATATCGATGGATTAAAGCTGGTAAATGATGCCTTCGGCCATAAGGAAGGTGATAGGCTGTTAAAGAGCTGTGCAAAGATCTTAAAAAAATGCTGCAGGGCAGAAGATATCGTTGCAAGGTATGGCGGAGATGAGTTTTCAATACTTTTTCCCAGGACCAGCAAGGAATATGCCCTGGATGTGGTGAGCAGGATCAAGGAATCCTGCCTGAAGTATAAAGGGAGCAAGATACCCCTGAGTCTGTCTCTTGGGCTCGCAACCAAAAATTCATCCATCCAGGATCTTCAAAAAATAATAAAACAGGCCGAAGATGATATGTACCGTAATAAACTTCTTGAAGCAAAAAGCATAACCAGCACTATTATATCCTCACTCAAGAAGTCTTTATTTGAAAAGAGCGCCAAGACCGAAGGCCATATGGAAAAAGTAAGGGAGCTGGTACTTCAAATAGGGAAGTCAATGGGCCTTTCCGGCAGCCAGCTGGATGAGCTGGCGCTGCTGGCCACTATTTATGATATAGGGAAAGTAGCCGTTCTTGATGATATTTTAAATAAAAAGCAGGCCCTGTCAGAAAAGGAATGGAAAATGATCAAGAGGCACCCCGAAGTCGGATATCGTATTGCTATTGCCTCAAAACAACTTTCCAGTGTTGCCGAATATATTTTGACTGTACATGAATGGTGGGATGGAAGTGGGTATCCCCAGGGGCTGAAAGGGAAGAAGATACCCATATTATCAAGGATAATCGCCATTACCGATGCATACCAGGCAATGAGGGACGGCAGGCCCTATAAAAAACCACTTGGTAAAAATGAAGCTATTGAAGAATTGAAAAGATGCAGCGGCACTCAATTTGACCCGGAATTGGTAGAAAAGTTGATAACTATTTTAAACAGCAGGAAAACCTGAGACCTGCAGTATAGTTAAAAAATACTTCTACTGAGTTTGAATATCCGGTAAATGATGATTTCGGCAATATGCTTCATATTTCAGCTGGATCACCGGCAAAAATTGTATGAATAATAAAAAAAAAGATATGCTCATATCAATAATACTGATTTCTGTCATGGCGGTATTGTTGGGCATTAATATCTATATAGTCCAGGGAGTCAGGGCGGTGGTCTGGAATAGAGAGGAGTATCACAGCAGGCTGAAAGCACAACAGCTTGAAAAATCAGCACTGAGAAAGATAATAAAGGACCGCCTCGATGGCAATAAATACCAGAGGCAAAAAACTGTCAGTGAGATCATTGAGTTTGATGAAAAATATATTCCCATCAGGGACGACTTTCTTGGAAAGGTAGAGAGCCTTTCGGCTAAATTTGAAAGTGGTGTGGTCAACATTGAAGGACTGAAACAGCTTACTGCTGAAAGGATAGACGCTTCAGAAATATTTAAGCAGGAATTATCATCAATAAACATGGTCCCGGGACCGATTGAGGATTTTTACGGAAGCTTATCCGAGTTTTTGGAAAAAGACATTGAAAAATGGAATCTAATTTTGACTTATTATTCAAGAGGAGATCTCCAAGAAGAACTTGACCTGGATAAGAAGAATGTCAATGATCTTTACCACAAGGCCGAAGATGAGAGAGCCAGGATATATACTGCCTATGAGCTGGAGAGCCTGCTGAAGTAAGGACAGCTTATCCACCGGGCAGCCCACCTGAAAAGAATAATCACTCATTGTGTATATGTGTATTTACTCCTATGGATATTTATGGTATAATATTTATTATTTACACCAGATATGGACCATGGGCCGGGTGCCCTTATTAAATGACCAAAAACTCCATAAAATATTGGCCCGAACTGGAAAGGCCCAGGGAAAAGTTAATAAATAAGGGTGCCAGCACCCTTTCTAACGGTGAACTTATTGCTATCCTGATCGGGACCGGGGCAAGTGTTAAAGGCATGAGGATGTCTGCCCTTGACCTTGCTAAAGAGATACTGATAGAGCATGAAAACCTTAAAAACCTCCTGGAAACGACACCTACGGAATTATCAAAGATCAAGGGGATAGGAAAAGCAAAAGCAAGCCAGATCATAGCTGCACTGGAAATCGGGAAAAGGGCAGTATCTGAAAAGAATGGAAATAATGTAAGCTTCAGGTGCAGTGAAGAAGTAGCAAATTATTATTTGCCGCTCCTGAAAAATTTAAAAAAAGAACAGTTCAGGATCCTGCTGCTTGATATCAAAAATAAGGTAATAAGGGAATTGATGATATCGCAGGGTTCCCTTACTACCTCCTTAGTCCGCGAAGTGACAACCTAATTTTTAGGAAGAAGATAAAGATAATTTGACAATTTTATGGTTTGAAATGGCACACGATATCATTAAAGAGGAATAACAGAATTTAAAGAAGAAAAATAATAGACTTATTACTTAAGATTTTTTTTATGATTTATTCATTTATGTTCCTTTACAACAGTTAATATATATTTTAAATTCAATTCTTTGTATTAGTTAGTTCAATACATTAATTTTTTGATAATAAAGAATCCAATGATATTCTCAATTTATTTGCTACATAAGGATTATTTTTATAATAACTATAATATCCGAAATCCGAGTCTTTTAAACCAGGTCTTTCCAGATATACATGCCTATTATCAATAATTCTAAAATATGGTGTTATGTTCTTAGCTTTTTTAATTATCGTTAAACGAATATTTATATTTTTCGCAGTTAATCGCACTAAAGGATTTTTAGTGCCACTTAATAAATTTCCAGAAATTATTGAAATCAAAATACCTTCTTCAGCTTTTTTCACTATTTCATTAAAGATTTCTCTACTACCATAAAATCTAAGATTTCCGTTTCCAACTTGAATTATTATTTCCTTCTTTGTTTTGTTCAAATCATTTATAAAGATTTTTTTTGCTAAAGCAAAGTTTAGAGGTCGATTTAGTATGCTATTTTTTTTTATTAGTATAAGTTTTATAAATTCATAAATTGAAATAAATGCAAACACGATAAAAAAATAAATTATTATAAAGAAAAATAACATGATATTTCCAATTAATAATAAAATTAATGTAAAGTTATGTCTAAATGATATAACTGTCTTCTAATATATATTGTTTTTAAGTATTCATAAAGAACGTTAAAAATAAGAAAAATAAAACTTGTAATAAATGTAATGATTATATATCTAAAGTTATCAAAAAGCTCTATATCCCAATAATAAAATCCATATATGTGATAATCTCTTATCAGAATAAAATTAATAATAAGGAAAAAAGTTGAAAAAGATATGCTTAATTGCGTAAGTAAAAAAGAGGCTGTACGAATAAATTTACTTATTGTGAAAGTAAAAACATGTTCGATACCTTGCTGTATTTCATATTTCCAAAACTCAAAAGATGAAAAGAAAAGTTGACCAATTGATAATACCATTATAGAGGCGAGTAGCGCTTCCATAATAACTCCCAATAAAAATCTTAATATAACTATAATTTACTTTAAATTTGTTGCACTAATTATTTCATTTATACATATATTTGTAAATTATTATTTAGGAGATCTTCATAGTCTTTTAAATCTAATTTCAAAAAGTTTAAACCAACCATTTTTATCTTTATTAATTTTTTCCTTTCTAATTTTAATTAATAGTTCAATAATTTTTTTGCAAACAGAAAATATTCTCATTCTTTTAATATCCTCATGTGTCAGCCTGTTCCTGTCTATGGATGGGCTCCCATACGATACCGGGTAGAGCCTGGAAACTATAATGATCGGCTACCTGCCAGCATACAGCATAACAATAAAAGTATACTCGGGGGTTATCCATCAGACAGTAGTTTTTTAACTTAAGGATGTTAAGGTTGTTTACAAATAAATACTAATTATAAAATGTTAATAGTATTTTATTTTAATTTTAATACTCTATTCTTATAGAGATAAAAAGAATTTTAATAAAGTATAAAAGATATTATAATAATTCAACAACAATAAATATATAGAACTAAGATAAAAGAGAAGACAGAGATTTCATTATTATTAGATTCTACCAATATGTCGACTATAAATAATTTTTTTTTGAAAAAAAAGAAGTGGTCAATAATAAAAGATGATGTTCTTGATTATTATTTAAAGCCTTACTTGTCTAAAATCTTAAGAACTAATAAACCACTAGTAATTGTTGACTGTTTTGCTGGAAAAGGTAAGTTTGATGATGGTAATGATGGTTCACCAATAATAATATCTAAGAGAATTAAAGAAATTTACAATCATTCTACTATTGCTATAGAAGGTATTTTTATAGAGAAAAAATACCATAAATATTTAAAAGAAAATTTAAAGAAGTTTGAATTCGCAGACGTATGGGCTGGTACTTTTGAAGATAATTTCCAAAGATTACTTGATTTAGGATCTAATAGAAATATTTTTATTTATATTGATCCTTACGGAATAAAGAGTCTTGATTTTAATCGTTTTAATAAAATCAGCAAGATAAATTTTAATAGTGTGGAGATGTTAATTAATTTTAATTCATTTGGATTTTTAAGAGAAGGTTTCAGACTATTAAAACAAAGTGATTTATTTGAGAATGATAATGATGGTTTAGAATATGAATACGATAGTACTAATAACATAAAGAATATGAACCAAATTGCAGATGGAAAATATTGGCAATCAATTATAAAAAAACATAAAGAAAAAACAATTAACATACAACAAGCAGAAGAATCATTTATCAGGAAGTATGTTGGAAGATTAGAAAGCTTATTCAAATATGTAGTTAACGTTCCTATTAGATTGAAATCAACACATGTTCCAAAATATAGAATAATTTATTGCACCAACATTCAAGACGGTTTGTTTCTAATGGTAGACAACATGAATAGTAAGTGGAAAAGAATATTAGAGGATTATGGAGGCGAACAATTAACTTTTTTGGAATTTGATTTTTCAATATATTCAAATTATGATTATTCCAATCTTGAGGGAGAAATACTCAAGGAACTTAAAAAACAAAAAAAGAAAATATTGCTACAAGATTTTTTAGTTGCACTTATTAAAAAAAATGGGATACTTTATTCAACAAAACAATACCAGAATAAGTTAAGGGATTTGGAGAATAGAAAAATTGAAGTTATTAGAGATCCCAAAAGGACCAAAAAAAGTCGTAAACTTGCTACTGCTTTAAGTCATGGTAATGAGAATTATAAAATTTACTTGAGGTTAAAAGATGCCTAAAAAAATAAAAATAGGTATTAAACGAAAATCAATGTTATATAAGACAGGTGTAGAATATGGTGATTACACACTGAATCATATTGAAGGGTGTTCTCATGGATGCAGATACCCTTGTTATGCTATGATGATGGCAAAAAGATTTGGTAAGATTAAAAATTATAATGATTGGATAAAACCCAAAATTGTTGAAAACACAATAGAACTTTTGAAAGAAGAAATACCTAAATATAAAGATAAAATAAAATACGTACATCTATGTTTTACAACAGACCCTTTTATGTATGGTTATAGGGAAATATCAGACTTAACTTTAGAAATAATAGAAATGTTAAATAGATCTGGATTAAAATGTACAGTTTTAACTAAAGGTATTTTACCAATAGAATTAAGTGGATTTGCAAGGGATAATGAATATGGAATTACCCTTATATCATTGAATGATAATTTTAGAAAAGAATATGAACCATTTTCAGCAAGTTATGATAAGCGACTGAAAAGTCTTTTAGACTTACATAAAAAAGGTTTAAAGACCTGGGTAAGCATTGAACCATATCCTACTCCAAATATTATCAATCAGGATTTTGATAAGATTCTTAAAGAAGTTGCTTTTGTAGATAAGATTATTTTTGGAAAACTAAACTATAACTCTAAAGTTTCAGAATATCCGAATTCTAAGGAATTTTTTAATGGATTAAGTCATAAGGTAATAGATTTTTGCATGGAGAAGTGCAAGATTTATCATATAAAAAAAGGAACATTGACCGAAGAAAAATCCATAATAAAACAGAATGAGTTAGTAACAGTACAAAATAATCCAATTAGGTGAAGATTGTTATTATTTCGAAATGCATAGTTAAATGTACTTTTCTGTACCTATCTTATTTCAGTCCATGTCTATGTAATAGAAGTCTGTTTTAGTTGTTAAAAACTCTCATTTTTAAAAAGAAAAGTTTGATTAAATTATTTGAGAAAGTAGACTGCATGAAAATTTAATTATCTCAAAATAATATTAATTTAAAATAAATTAATTAAAAGAATCCAATTATTTGGGTTCTTTTTTTATTGATATAAATATTAACATTAAACATGAAGGGTGATTATTAAGATGAGAATTAAAGATGAATTATTTTCAACTACAGATTTTTATCTGGCCTGTTTCTTAAAGGCACTGGATATCAAGCTAATAAAGGCTATTTGGCTAGGGAATAAAGTTGTCTTCTCTTTTAGAAATAAAGGAAACATGGAAGAGATAATAACCAGTTTCTATAGTGACAATGAAATGGTATCTGCAAACAAGTTTATAAATGCAATTAGAGATTTAAAAGCGTTAACGCATAATCTTAAGTAAAGATGAGGTGAATAAACATGAGCGAGGGTTGGGTAAGCATTCATAGAAAAATGCTAGAAGACTGTTTGTGGTTTACCGGCACACCGGCTCAGAAACTACTAATGATAACAGCAATACTGAAAGCTAATAATAAACCGGGCGAGTGGGTGTGGAAGGGAGATAAATATACAGTACAAAGAGGTCAATTTATAACTAGCATTGAAAAACTACAAAAAGCTATCGGGCAAGGTGTATCCAGGCAAAATATAAGAACTGCACTAAAGAATTTAAAAAAGTATGGATTTCTAACCGACGAATCAACAAAGGCAGGAAGGCTTATAACTGTACTAAATTATGCTAAATATCAGGACAACCAGAAAGGAGCTAACATAGAAACTAACCATGAGGTAACCGACAGGTCACCAACAGGTAACCAACAGGTAACACCTAACAATAATGATACTACTGATAATAATATTTCTTCATCGAACCTCAAAAAGAAATTCGACCAAGATTCCATTGAACTTAAATTATCCAAGTACCTATTTGAAAAAATTAGAAAGAATAATCCCAATACCAAGGAACCTAATTTCCAACTATGGGCCAGAAATATTGATTTAATGATTAGGATAGATAAAAGAAAGCCTGTTGAAATAAAAAAGGTTATCCAGTGGTGTCAGGCGGATTCATTCTGGTATAAAAACATATTATCCACCGAAAAACTACGAAAGCAATATGACCAGTTGGTTATGAATATGGAATCTAAATCATTTAACAAATCTAAAAACCTAGAAAGAGCTAATGAACTCAAACCAAAAACAATTTAAGACTTTAAAAACAAACCAGCTAACCGATATACCAATAAACAATACAGACCTGGAATTAGATATATTAGCAACAATAGCTTTTAATCCTAAATTGCAATATAAAATCACATCCTTAAATGAGGAAGATTTTTACCACATCGACACAAAAGACTTTTATAAAAAATTTATGGAAATGTTTGACCGGGAAGGAGTAATAGACATTTCTCTTATGGATAAAAAATCTAACAATTTTATTTTAACTTTAATAAATAGGAATAATACAACTCTATCAACACAATTTAATGCCAGGATTAAAAAACTTAAAGACTTAAGTAGTAAGAGAAAAATCCAGGAGATAGCATATCAAATGACTGTTATGGTTTCCAGTGGTAAAGATTTAAAAGACATAAGGGATTGCGGAGCGGAGATTATAAAAATAGGTGAGGATAACTTAAAGGATGTTACCAATGAGGATGTAGACGAGAAGCTAGAAGAATACATGACACGAAAAGAAGATCCAGCGGTTAAAACTGGGTTTCCAAAACTTGACAGAGCTACCGGCGGTTTCCTGGGTGGCACGCTAAATATAATTGCATCAG
>SDBU01003864.1_pt1 | contig 18790 bp, 19 predicted proteins | sample 2277071 | NCBI WGS metagenome assembly SDBU01 (sample SAMN10397929, study PRJNA504765) | marine sediment metagenome | isolation source: marine sediment core GS08_GC12, 126 cmbsf | place: Arctic Ocean: Gakkel Ridge, Loki's castle | collected 2008 | reverse complement strand
CCCTCTCCTTACAAGGAGAGGGGGAGATATTATATTGGAGGGATTGAATCCCTCCAAACCTCCCGCTTTTATAAATACAAAGCCCCTCTTGTACACCCCGTTACTTTATTTTGAGCTGCGTCCCTCCAGACTTTCCTTTATATACCATACTCCTCGTAAAACGGGGGAGAATAAGGAGTTTCGCCACTCTTAAACTCCTTCCTTAAGGGTGGTATAATTATAGGGCGAACTTACAGATAGAGTGCTTATGTAATGGCTGACCCAGAAATTGAAAAGGAAAAGAACGCTATTGATATGATTACCGATTCAATGTGTTCGCTTGATTTTTTACAGGGTATTACCAATGTTATATTTAGCCCAAATCGAGATTCAATGACTGTCGGTCAGTTCTACGACGAATGGTTAAAGGCTAGTGGTATTAAGGAACCAAAAATACCATTTAGTCTTGGTGCGATCATCGGCTGTTTATACTGCGGGATTCTACTGGTTAGAGAGAATTGGTACCATCTACTTCCTGAGAAAGATATAACATCTACTGATTTCCCATTTAGAATTTCAAGAGATTGCTTTCATTCGCCTGAGGTAAAAAATCCAACATTGAAATATACGGTAAGAAGAATACGGAACGCACTCGGTCATGGTAGATTCAATATTCTTGTTCCTAAAGAGAATATAAAAGATAGATCTGAAATTATGACTAAGTTTGCCATTGACTTTCATGATGAAAATCCAAAGAATCCGAAAGACACCTTTGATATCAAGCTAAGTCTTATGCAATTATCAGATATTATTAAAATGCTTCAATCGGCTATACACCAGGATGTCCGAAGTAGGATAAAGTGAATCAACGGATTGTCAGGTTATTTATTTTACAAAATTGGTCTCTTTGCCGGTACGCCTGAACGTCTGGGGTATTTATCAGGGGTGGGGGCTATTTTGTCAACTATCACCAGATAGCGCTCGTCGGTAAGCCCTTCTAGGTCAACCCTTTTCACCTCTCTCAGACTACCACCCAGTGTCTTGATTGCTTTAGTTGCCTTGTTTACTTCTGCGTCAATATCTCCTTTTTTCTGGGCGATAAAGCGTCCACCGATAGTACAGAAGGGCAGTGTTAGTTCGGCAAGGACCGGTAGCTGTGCCACGGCGCGGGATAGCACGATGTCAAACCGCTCGCGGTATTGGGCTTGGCGGGCGATATCCTCCGCCCGCCCGACCACTATGTCAACATCGTCAAATCCCAGTTTCTGGGCTAGATGGCGTAAGAAGGCTGCTTTTTTAGCAGTGGCTTCAAGTAGCACTAGTTTTATGGCGGGGAAAGCAATCTTGAGGGGCAGACCGGGGAAGCCGCCGCCGGCGCCGACATCGAGAAAACGCAAGCCGTCTATCGGCTGTTTAAGGGCAGGGGACACGCTGAGGGAATCCAGGAAGTGCTTTATCTGGACTTCTTTAAGGTCAGTTATGGAGGTGAGGTTAATCCTCTGGTTCCACTCCATTAACTCCTTGTAATAAATAGAGAACTGCTCAAGTTGCGCTGGGCTTAACTCAATTCCAAGATTAGCGGCGCCTGTTTTTAAATCATGCATTGTTTCTATTATAGCATTGCGATTGTAGGCAAGGTATATAAAGGGAGGTTTGGAGGGACGAAGTCCCTCCAATATAATCTTTCCCCATCTCCTTACAAGGAGAGGGGGGATTAAGGGGGAGAGGTTGGTTGCAAATACTAATCTAGTTTTATTATCTATACCCGCCCTCCGCCCTTTAATGAATGGGGTGAGGTTGGTGAATAAATGTAGCGTTTTGCATTATAGGCATACATGTGATATATTTGTCTAAGCAAGTGAACTGCTAGGGGTGCTCACAAGCTGAGAGGCGATTTTAGCGCCAACCCTTAACACCTGAACTCGGTAATGCGAGCGTAGGGAAGCGGCGGCAACCTGAACCAAGGACTGAGGTAGCAGCCGAAGCCCTTGGTTTATTAATATGAGGCGATAATGACGCAAATGGAGCTGGCCAAAGAAGGAGTCGTGTCACCGCAGATGGGGCAGGTGGCTCAGAGCGAGGGGCTGGCGGTTGAGGTAATCCGCCAGGGTATGGCGCAGGGCAGAATAGTCATACCAGCCAATATAAACCGTCGTGGGCTTGTCCCCTGCGGTATCGGCCACGGGCTGAAGACAAAGGTCAATGCCAACATCGGCACCTCTCCTGACTTCGGCGACATTGACACCGAGCGCGGTAAGCTGAAGGTGGCTGTTGATGCCGGAGCGGATACGGTTATGGATCTGTCTACCGGTGGCGATATAGCCGCCATACGGCGGGCTATCATTGCCGAAAGCACACTGCCGGTGGGCACCGTGCCCATCTATCAGGCGGGAATTGAAGCCATGGCCAGGCATGGTTCTATGGTCAAAATGACCGATGATGATTTGTTCGGGGCTATTGAAGAGCACGCTCGGGACGGCGTCGATTTTATAACGGTTCACTGCGGGGTTACCCGGCAGGCTATCGACCGGCTGAGAATACAGAAGCGGGTAGCCGATGTCGTCTCCCGCGGTGGTGCCTTCCTGATGGGCTGGGTGCTGCATAATGAATGTGAAAATCCCCTCTACGAGCAATACGACCGCCTGCTGGAAATCGCCCGGCAGTATGATGTCACGCTCAGCCTGGGTGATGGTATGCGCCCCGGTAGCCTGGCCGATGCCACCGACCGGGCACAGATTGAGGAACTGATTACCCTCGGCGAGCTTGTCCAGCGGGCACACCAGGCTGGAGTCCAGGTTATGGTCGAGGGCCCCGGGCACCTGCCTATAAATCAGATTGAGGCTAACGTTCAGATGCAGAAGTCTCTCTGCAATGAAGCCCCCTTCTACGTTTTGGGACCGCTGGTAACCGATGTTGCTGCCGGCTATGACCATATCACCGGAGCCATCGGTGGCGCTGTTGCCGCTGCCGCCGGCACTGATTTTCTGTGCTACGTGACACCGGCCGAGCACCTGTCTCTGCCCGATCGTGAAGACGTCAGGCAGGGGGTGATAGCTTCGCGCATCGCCGCTCATGTTGGTGACATAGCTAAGGGGGTAAAGGGAGCCGGCGAGTGGGACCGGAAGATGTCCCTGGCGCGGAAGAGTTTTAACTGGGCGGAGCAGGCCAGGCTGTCTCTTGACCCGGAGCGTTTCAGCCGCGTCCATGAGAAACATACCACCGGCGGACAGGCTTGCAGTATGTGCGGTGAGTTTTGCGCTATGGAGATAGCGGAGAAATATCTAGGTATACCGGTAACGAAGTGTCCCTAAAGGTGTTGGTGGTGACAGTCAACTGCGTCATTGAATTGATATCGAGATTTTAGTATGGCCAGGGCTATCGTCTATCTGCTGGCCATAATCGCCGCTGAAGTGGTCACGGTCGTCTATCAACCTATATTGGGAATAGCCTGCTATGTTGCAATCCTGCTGGCGGCGGTGATAGACTCGGCGCTGATAGATAAATACTACTACGGGCGGCTGACTCTATCGCTATCGCTGGTGCCACTGGTAAGAATAATCAGCCTGTCTATGCCGCTGGCTGATATACCCCAGCTCTGGTGGTACCCTATTATCTATCTACCCCTGCTGGCGGCGGCTATTGTGCTGGCGCGCCTCCTGAATTATAAGCCTAGAGATATCGGCTTTAGTTTCGGTGATAATCTCGGCTTAATCCCGGTCCAGCTGCTAATCGGGCTGATGGGGATCGGGCTGGGGATAGTAGAGTACTTTATTCTGGCTTCGGAGCCACTGGTGGTCGATCCTACCTGGCAGACTGCCTGGCTGCCGGCACTGGTACTACTGCTTTTTACCGGATTTGTGGAGGAGCTTATCTTCCGTGGGGTGATGCAGCGAGCCGCGGTGGAGGTGTTCGGTGGCTGGGGGATAGTCTACGTTAGCCTGCTGTTTGCCGTCCTTCATATAGGCTGGATAGAAGCGGCAAACCCTCTTTCCTGGGTAGACATAATCTTCGTCTTCGTTATCGCTCTTTTCTTCGGCTGGACAGTCAAAAAGACAGGGTCGCTTTTTGGAGTGACCCTGTCTCACGGACTGACCAATATAACGCTGTTTATTGTTGCCCCTGTTTTCTTCTAGGCAAGCACCTGGGTTATTTTTATAACCATTATCACGGCAAATGCCATTAACAGCGGCACGATGCTGATGGAAAGGAACCTGCCTAAGCGCGAGGAGAAGCCAGAGCCCTTAGCCATAGCCAGTTCCTTGGTAGTCAGGAAGAAAACCAGAATGACAGCCGTGGCTATACTTATCGCTGCAGTAAACCCCATTGCCGCGATGGCAGTTACGGTGGTGACAGTCGTTGTTGATACTGTAGTAACCATATCCCTCTTCCTTTTCCGGTTATATTATAATTGTAGCACTAAAAATCCTTTTGTCAAGGACGGTCGTATCTATTTAAGGAAATACTAGCATATAAAAAGACATTTGTCAATACCTTTGGTACTAAAGTACTATAAATATAAACAAATAACTGCCTTAAAAAGATACTATTGGCAAGGAGTAACGATAGCCCGACGTAAGTAACCGGACTGGTTGCCTTATGTTGAACCCATTTTTCTTGTGTTGGCAGGAGGGATGAAATCTGATAGACTAGCCTTACTTATCAGGTTGGTATCAGTGGAAAAAGTTTTTTGGCTCGATAGTGTAGGAATGAATAATATAATCTATACTGAACAGGAAACTGGATTCCAGTGGTGAGCGGTGTTGCCATTGTTACCGATACGACGGCCTGTATTCCACGGGAGAAGGTGGCTAAGTATGGTATCGAGCTGGTACCGATAGAGGTTATATTTGGTAACCGGGTCTATCGGGATGGTATTGATATAAGCCCTACCGAGTTTTATAAAATGCTCCGCCAGGCGGACAAACTACCGACAACCTCAGGCTCCTTGCCCGGTCCCTATCTTGAGGCTTATCGCCGTGCCAGCCAGAGGGCAGGTGGTATCCTGTGTATCACCGAGTCATCAAAGTTCAGCGGTATGTCTAACTCGGCACGTTTGGCTATGGAGATGGCGAAGGAAGAACTACCTGGTGTGGCGATACAGGTGCTGGAGTGTTCCAGTGCCGCCGCCGGTCAGGGATTGGTGGTGCTGGCGGCGGCCAGGGCGGCGGCATCGGGGAAGAACCTGGCGGAGACGGTTGAGATGGTTATTAGCTTAATGCCCCGGGTGCATCTGTTTGCCTCGCTGGAAACCCTTCACTATCTGGTCAAGGGGGGGCGGGTACCGCAGGCGGCGGCTCTGGTGAACTCGATACTGAAGATTAAGCCCGTATTCTCCATTAACGGTGGTGAAGCTCATACCCTGGCACTGCCCAGGAGCACCGATAGCGCTATCAATAACATATTGAGGCTGATGGGGCGCAAGATAGGCAAGGGGCAACCGGTTCGTATAGCCGTGATGCACGCCGACGCCCTGGAGCAGGCACATTATCTCAGGGACAGGATAGCCTCCCGGTTTAATTGCATCGAGCTGTTCATTACCGAGTTTACCCCGGTGATGGGGGTTCATACCGGGCCGGGGGTAATCGGTGCCGCCTTCCACTGCGAGGAATAGGAATACAGGCCAGATTCTAGCAGTGCCTGCTTCACTTTAAGAAACGGTGATTATTACCAGAATGTCGGTGCAATCCCTCGCTCTATCTGGTGAAATGGGGGGAAATACTTTATAATCAGGCTGTGGAGCAGACCAAAAAGGAGAGCAAAATGGAGATTAAGGTTATAGCTGGTGATGCCACTCAGGTTGAAACGGGTGCCATAGTAATCGGCTTCTTTGAGGGCACGGATGGTCTTGATGGTGGCTTAGCCACTATAGATAAAGCTCTTGATGGAGCTATATCCTGGCTTGTCAGCCAGGGGGAGGTTAAGGGTAAGACGGGTGAAATTAGTGTTATTCACAGCCTGGGAAAGATTCCCGCCGCCCGGGTGGTGATTGTCGGGCTGGGCAAGAGGGAGGAGCTTACCCTGGACAGAATCCGGGGCGCTGTGGCTGAAGCCTGCCGCTGTTTACAGCGGAAGGGCGTGGATGATGTGGCTGTTGGTGCCGTTGGTGGTGATACTATAGGCATAACTCCGGAGATTTCCGCCCAGACGATAACCGAGGGCGCTTTACTCGGGGTCTACTCATTTCGCAAGCATATCACTAAGGAAGCCGAGCACGGCGAGATTAAGAAGCTATCGATAATAAGCAGGAGCAAAGATGATATTCGCTCTTTAGAGCAGGGCGTTGAGAAGGGCAGGGTTCTAGCCGAGGCGGCTAATCTGGCTCGCGATATGGTTAATGAGCCGGCTAACTATATGACGCCGACCAATATGGCTGGCGTGGCGGAGAAGGTGGCTAAAGACTATAGTCTTGAGCTTACCGTGTTGGAAAAGAAGGAGATGCAGGAGCTTGGCATGGGGGCGCTGCTGGGGGTGGCTCAGGGTAGCTGCCAGCCGCCGAAGTTCATCGTTCTTAAATATAGTGGTGGCGGTTCAGGTGATGTTGACCTGGCTCTGGTGGGCAAGGGGGTAACATTCGATTCGGGGGGCATTTCTATAAAGCCGTCGGCGAAGATGGACGAGATGAAGGACGATATGTCCGGCGGGGCGGCGGTTATAGCGGCTATTTCTGCCATCGCCCGTCTCAAACCAAAGATAAACGTCGTTGCTATCGTACCGGCGGTGGAGAACCTGCCCAGCGGCAGTGCTATAAAACCAGGTGATGTTCTGACGGCTATAACCGGTAAAACCATTGAGATTATATCCACCGACGCTGAGGGCAGGCTTATCCTGGCTGATGCCCTGGGTTACGTTAATAGGCTCAAACCCAGGTTTATCGTTGATGTGGCTACCCTGACCGGTGCCTGTATAGTGGCTCTGGGCAATATCTGCACCGGGGTTTTCGGCAACAATCAGGAGCTGGTGAATAGGGTTATTGCCGCCGGAGCTGAGGCTGGAGAGCTTATATGGCAGATGCCGATGTTCGAGGAGTACAAAGAGCAGAACAAGAGCGAGGTCGCCGATATTAAAAATGTCGGCGATAGGGGTGCCGGTCCCATAACCGCCGCCCAGTTTCTAGCCGAGTTTGTCGGCGATACGCCCTGGGTTCACCTGGATATCGCCGGTACCAGCTTCAATGATAAGGAGCGGAGGTATCTGGTGAAGGGGGCTACCGGGGTACCGGTGCGGACCCTGGTCAATCTGGCGCTGGCTATCGCCGCAAGTTAGCATCGGATGGTAGCCATTCCAATAGGGGAGATAAGAAGCGAAATGGTCTCAAGGCTAGAGTTACTTAAGTCCTCACCCTACTTCTCAGGGCTGAGCTCTGCTGAGCTCGAGGAAATCAGCCGGCTTGTGTTCGAAAAGAGGTACGACCGTGATGAGATAATAGTCGCCGAGGAAGAGAAAGCCGAGGCATTGTACTTTGTTGCTTCTGGGGCGGTTAAGGTCTTAAAGACATCGGCTGATGGCAAGGAGCAGATACTGGCTATTATACGCCCGGAGGAGACCTTCAATGAAGTCTCCGTATTTAATGGCGGCTTGAACCCGGCCAGCGCTCAGGCTATGGTGCCGGTTGTTGTCTATGGCATAAAAAGGGGCGATATGGAAGTCATCCTGCGGGCAAAACCACAGGTGGCGTTAAATATCATCAGGGTTATGGCCAAGAGATTGCGTCATCTGGTATCTCTGGTCGAGGAGCTGTCGTTTAAGCGTGTTATCAGCCGTGTCGCCGGGATACTCCTTGACTATGCCGGAGATGGTATAGCCTCCGGGACGCGGTTAACACAGCGTGATATGGCGGCTATGGCGGGCACTGCCCGGGAGGTGGTCGGCAGGTCGCTCAAGATACTGGCAGAAGACAGAGCTATCAGGGTGGACCGACATCGTATTATAATTACCGATAGGGATGCCCTGGAAAAGATAGCGGAGCGATCATTTTGAGACGCAGGTCACAGCCAGAGAATGAATAATACTGTAAAATACAGGGAATGGAGCTGGAGTATATGATGACACCGCAAATAGACCGGGATAAGTGCGATGGTTGCGGGCTTTGCATCATTGTATGCTGGCATCACTGCCTGGTGCTGACCGATGGCGTTGTCGCTATCATAGAAGGTGTTGACTGTGACTGGTGCACCCAGTGTGAGGCCGTCTGCGCTACCGGGGCTATCACCTGCCCCTTCGAGATAGTTCTGGGCTAGAATAACGCTCAGGATTCGCTTCTAGCTCCCCCAATCTGCTCGCCAACCTCACCCTTCAACTATGGGATGTTTGTTCTCTTATTACTTCCTGCGAGACTAAAGTTACATACAAACGCTGCCCCCTGGCATAGACTATCGGCGGAACCGGTTAGCTAGGCACGGAACTATCGGGCGTATGGCTGACCAGCCTCAATACTCTATTAAGGGTATAAGTATTATGGTAATGTGGAAGACCAGAAGCTGTCCCAGGTGCGGCGGTGATATATTTATTGATGTAGACGGTGATATCCTGCTTGACCATTGTCTGCAGTGCAGTTATATGAGGCCGAGGCTTAATGCGTCCTGCCCCCAGTGTGGCTTCGGTATGTATTTTGATTCCGCTGGGGGGAAGAAGTATTTTTACTGCAGTAATTGCGGTCATAGTATTGAACTGCATAATGTTGATGAGTGAAGCGGACGGGGGCTGTTTAAGGTAACAACTGCCGGGAAACTAGGTATCCTGCCCGGCAAGTAGTAGCCCTAACGCAGACTCTTTACTCATACCATCGATGGCAATAATCTTGTTTCTGGCGGTATGTCCTTTAACTATACTTACTCTGTCCTTGCTTACCGCCAGCAGTCGGCACAGGAAACTAAGCAACTCCTTGTTAGCCCTGCCTTTTATCGGTGGTGCCGCTATCTTTACCCGTAAGATATCGTCGGTAGGGCCGGCTATCTCGTTCCTGGCAGCATTGGGGTAAACCCGTATTGAAATTGTGGTTTTCTGGATGGGCATGATAGATGCTAATTAGATGATGGTGCCGCTACCTCGGCTTTCACAGCTCCCCGCTGGCGATAACGCCAAAGGAGATTCCAGCCAGAAAGAGGAGCCCTGCCAGGCCTCCCCAGAACAGGGTAGTTGTGAAAGTGGCGCCGAATTCCATAGTCTCGCTCATAAAGGCTGGAGATACTTCCAGGGCGGTCAGGGCAGCCATAATAATACATAGAATACCTACGACGGAAAACGATAAGGATGCCAGCTTCATCGTACACCTCCCTTTTACCAGCTTCGGGTATGCTTCGGTTTATTTTACCGCCGGATTCCGATATAATCTGGAGTATACAGGATAGTAGCACAAAGTTGCCTAAATGTCAATATATATGCCAAATAAAGGCTAAGTGTGTTACTTATCAGCTATAACGGAGGTATTATAATACAATGGCGGCTCTGGAGCAAGATGTCGGCGAATTGCTTCATAGGAAGGGGCTGACGCTAGGGCTGGTAGAATCGGCAACCGGGGGGCTGATATCTCACTTAATAACCGGTGTCCCGGGTAGCTCGGACTACTATAAAGGCTCTATTATCGCTTATAGCAATCAGGTTAAGATTGGCTTGGTCGGGGTAAAAAGAGAGACCATTGAAAGGTATGGTGCGGTGAGTTCTCAAGTAGCCGAAGAGATGACGCAAGACGGTAGAAGGGTGTTGGGTGTGGACATATGCCTGTCGGATACCGGCATCGCCGGGCCCGGCGATGCCACCCCGGGGAAACCGGCAGGCTTGTTCTACATCGGCTTGTCACACGAGGGCGGGACCTTCAGCCGGAAGCATAGCTTTCAGGGAGACCGAGCGCAAAACAAACAAGCCGCCGCCGAAGCCGCTCTATCCTGGCTTAAGGAGTATCTGCTCGGGTTGGAGTAGCATCTTACGATAGGATGAAAGTTGTCCGATAGAGTCTGGAGGGAGAGAGTTGGCGGACAGTTTACCGGAAAAGCATGTCGTTACCTGTTTTCTTGAATGTGATGGCAGGATACTGATTCTGCGTCGCAGTGAGCTGGTGGGTAGCTTCAGGGGAAGGTGGGCTGGGGTCAGCGGCTATATAGAGACGACCGCTGACGAGCAGGCGCTGGTTGAGATAGAAGAAGAAACCGGCTTGTGCCGGGAAGATGTAGAACTGTTGAAGAGGGGCAGACCTCTCAGGGCTGAAGGCGAGGGCGTCAGGTGGGTGGTCTGCCCGTTCCTGTTTCGGGTAAAAGAAAGGGATAAGATTAGAATTGACCGGGAGCACAGCGATAAGCGGTGGATAAACCCCGGGGAGATTGATGATTACCCGACGGTGCCGATGCTCAAGGAGGCATTGTATCGGGTGTTAGGAGAGTCATAGAGAGGCGAAGCCTCTCGATATAATAAATATCCCCCTCACTTGCAAGGGAGGGGGATACAGGGGGAGGGTTGATTGATTAAAAGATAAGTTGGTGGAGCGGAAGTTAGCCATATAGTAACTTTTTTCCCGCCCCTTCCCCTTGTAAAATATGGAACTTATTCTTCCCACCAACCCGCCATCGGGAGCTTTTCCCTGAAGTATGCATAATTGATACTACAAACCATGAATGTTATACTCTGGTGGATGGAAGGGAGTATCCAATGAAAAGGATTGATGGCCGTGACTATGACGATTTGCGGCCGGTGCGCATAATCACTGAGTTCCAGAGCTTTGCCGAGGGCTCGGTGCTCATAGAGCTGGGTAAAACGCGGGTGGTGTGCTCGGTTAGCGTGGAAGAGAGGGTGCCCAATTTTTTGAGGGGTAGCGGCACCGGCTGGATTACCGCCGAGTATTCTATGCTGCCACGTGCCACCGTCACCCGTACCCCCCGCGACATCTCACAGGGCAGGATTGCCGGCCGGAGCCAGGAAATACAGCGCTTGATTGGCCGCTCCCTGCGGTCGGTAGCCGACCTCACCGCACTGGGGGAGAGGACTTTGATTGTAGACTGCGATGTTTTGCAGGCCGACGGCAGCACCCGGACGGCGGCTATCACCGGCTCCTATGTCGCCCTGTACCGGGCGCTGCAAAACCTGAGCAGCATGGGGATAGTATCATCAATTCCACTGAAGAGTGCCGTGGCGGCTACCAGTGTCGGCATTTTTCATAGCCACCTGCTGCTTGACCTGTGCTACGATGAGGATTCCGATGCCGAAGCTGACTTCAATGTGGTGATGACCGGCAAGGGGGAGTTCGTCGAGGTGCAGGGAACGGCTGAGACGAAGCCGTTCTCCAAAGAGACTATAGATGCCGTACTCACCCTGGCGGAAAAGGGCATCAGGAAACTGTTCGAGATTCAGCAGGCGGCTCTGAAAGGTCAATAGGGCTTTCAGTTTGTCTAGGGTCTCACCTGACCACTGCCGAAGATAAGCCACTTGTAGGAGGTCAGCTCCTTTAGCCCGATGGGACCGCGGGCGTGCATCTTCTGGGTGCTGATACCCAGCTCCGCCCCCAGACCGAACTGAGAACCATCGGTAAAGCGGGTGCTGGCATTGACGTAGACACAGGCGGCATCCACCTCGTTGAGAAAGCGCATTGCCGCAGTATAGTCTTCGGTGACGATAGCCTCTGAGTGACCCGAGCTGTAACGCTCGATGTGGTTGAGGGCTTCGTCCAGCGAGGGCACGACCTTTATGGCGGCTATAAGCGATAGGAACTCCTTACCCCAGTCTTCATCCGTAGACGGGACGAGCTTTAGGCCGGAGCTTGGCTTGAGTATGGATAGAGCCGTCTCATCGCAGTGCATCTCCACACCGGCTTTGGCGAACTCGACGGCTATTTTCGGCAGGTAAGATTCGGCGATTTCGGCATGTACCAGCAGGCTGTCGAGGGCGTTGCAGACGGTGGGCCGCTGCACCTTGGCGTTGTAGGCGATGGCTACCGCCATACCTATATCGGCGCTCCTGTCGATATAGGTATGGCAGACGCCGATGCCCCCGGCTACTACCGGCATAACGGCATTCTCCTTGACGAATTTGATTAGACCGGCGCCGCCCCGAGGTACGACCATATCAATATAATCCCCCATTTTGAGCATCTGGTTGACCAGGGTGCGGTCGGTGTTTTCGATTAGCTGGATGGCGCCATCGGGGACGCCGGCTCTGGCTATCGACTTCTGTACTAGTCTAGCCAGGGCGATATTGGAGTGGATTGACTCTTTGCCGCCCCTTAAAATAAGGGCGTTGCCCGACTTTAGGCACAGGCTGGAGATATCTATGGTGACGTTGGGTCGGCTCTCGTAGATGGCACCGATGACCCCCAGCGGCACCCTCTTTTTGCCTATCATCAGGCTGTTGGGTAGGGTGCGCATCTCGAAGACCTCGCCCACCGGGTCGGGCAGGGCGGCTACCGTAAGCACATCCTGCGCCATAGCCTGCAGGCGCTCCACCGTCAGCAGCAGGCGGTCGAGCATGGCGGCGCTCATGCCTGAGGCTCTGGCTTCTTTGTAGTCGAGCTTGTTGGCTGTCAGAATATCATCCTTTTTAGTCAGCAGGTCATCGGCGATGTATGCCAGGGCTTTGTTCTTGACCTCGGTGGAGAGGTAAGCCAGCCGCTTTGAAGCCGTCTTGGCGGCTTTAGCTTTTGCTTCCAGTTCGCTTTCCGGTGTGTTCATAATAGCTCTCCTTATATTATATACCTCTCCCTTTTGTAAAGGGAGATAGAGAGGGATTTGAAATCCCCCTTAGTCCCCCTTTTACAAAGGGGGAAAGATTTTTAATGAGGGGTTTCGCCCCTCAAACTCCCCGTTATTTTGTAAAAGCGTTCCCAGGGACATTCCGCTTTTGAAGCTGGTGTTATTATATCCTCACCGGCTGGTTAAACCTGCTATTTAAGCTCTCCGTTGCCTCTGAAAGTATAGCAATAGAGTGGCGATAGCCCGTAGACAGCCCGGTTGACCTTCTTTTTAAGAAAGCACCTCCCTGTGCGCCCATCCTCAAGTACGATTATATAGCTGTCGCCGTCTCTGAGGCGCCTGAACTCGGTGAGGGTAAGTTCTCCCCACCAGTTCTGCGACTCGTTATAGCATTTATAGTCAACTTCAGCCAGGAACTGTCCATCGTAGTCATAGAGCTTGCCTGTAGCCATCGGGCTCCTTTCTCAATTAAAGTATTACCAGATTATTGCGATGCACCACCTCGGTGCCGTAGTCATAGCCCAGTAAAGTGGCAATCTGTCTGGAGTGAGACCCCATAATAGCTTCGATATCCGCCGAGCTGTAGTTGGTGATGCCACAGCCAATCCGTGTTCCCTGCGGGTCGTGGATGTTGACTATATCCCCGCGCTGGAACTTACCCTGGAGGCTCTTGATGCCAGCCGCCAGCAGGCTCCGCTGTTGACTCTTTAACGCCATCGCGGCGCCTGTGTCTACTATGAGCTTGCCCCGGACGCAGAGACCGCTCAGAATCCAGCGCTTACGGCTTTCGAGCCTGGCATGGGCGGGCGAGAAAATGGTGCCGAAGGCTTCCCCCGAGGCTAACCGGAGGATGACATCTGGCTCCCGGCCGTCGGCGATAATTACTGTCACTCCGGAGGCGGTAGCCAGTTTAGCCGCCTCTATCTTGGTCGCCATACCGCCGGTACCTGACTTATTTTGAGTATCAGCCGCCAGGCGCTCAATCTCCGGGTCTATCCGCTCCACCCTGGGTATGAGGCGGGCGTCGGGGTGGCGCTGGGGGTCGGTGGTGTATAGCCCGGCAATATCGGTCAGCATCATCAGAAGGTCGGCGTCAATCAGGTTAGCCACCATAGCCGATAGGTTATCGTTATCACCGAACTTGGCTTCCTGAATCTCGTCCACGGCGACCACATCGTTCTCGTTGACGATACATAGCACGCGTAGCTCCAGCAGGCTCAACAGGGTATTACGGGTATTGAGGTAGCCAGACCTGTCGGAAAGGTCGGCTTTGGTCAGCAGAGCCTGGGCTACGGTAATATCGTACTGGCTGAAAAGTTTCTCGTAGACGTTCATCAAGCTGTTCTGTCCCACCGAAGCCAGTACCTGCCTGTAGGGAATGCCTTTTAGTCCTTTGGTCAGCCCCAGTTTGTGTCTGCCGGCGGCGATAGCCCCCGAGGAGACGATCAGCAGCTCCATTCCTTGCTGGTGCAGGCGGGCTAGCTGACTAGCCAAAATAGACATAATATCCTTATCCAGCTGGTTACTGCCGCCGGTGAGCAGGTTGGTGCCCAGCTTGATTACTATCCGGTGATAGGGTAAAGATGACTTAGCCATTTTAATAACCTGAGTAATTTTCCCCATTATAGCAAGCCAGAACGGGTTGGACAAGGAAAGAGTCTGTGCTAGAATATTACCTTAGGGCTAGTCGATTCCGGCTAGCCCTAAGGGCGTTTGGAGGGAGCTTTGGAGCTAACCGGTCTATTGCAGCTTGTTTCGGAGATGCCAGCCTATCGTCGGCTGGCGGCGGATTTGAGACAGAGGAAGGATAGTATCGGGGTGGTGCTTGACGCCGCCAAGCCTTACCTGGTAGCCGCACTGTACCGTGAACTCGGACTACCAGTGCTGGTAATAACCGCTCAGCCGGAAAACGGCAGAAGGCTTCAGGAGCAGATTTCAGCCTGGTGCGGCTCCGACCGGGTAAGGATTTTCCCGGAGCCAGACGCATTGCCCTACCAGCGTGTTGTCTCGGATGCCTCGACCGAGCTCGAGAGGATACAGGTGCTGTCAGCGTTTACCGTAAACAGGCTTAATGGCGAGATGCCTCTCATTGTCGTTTCGGCTTCGGCTCTAATGCAAAAGGTGGCCCCTTTCAGCGATTTCACCTCCGCCTGGCACACGGTGAGGCTGGGGATGGATGTCGAACCACGGCAACTGCTGCAACAGTGGCAGGCTATCGGTTACCGGAGAGAGGATATAGTTGAGGTGCAGGGCACGATGAGCCAGCGCGGTGGCATCCTTGATATCTATCCCCCGACCAGTGAACTGCCGGTCAGGCTTGAGTTCCTGGGCAACACCATAGATAGCCTTCGCCTCTTCGACCCGGAGAGCCAGCGCTCGCTCGAGGCGTTATCGGAAGTAGATATCGGGCCGGCGACGGAGTTGATAATGCCCCTTTCGGGCAGTAGAGCGGAGCCGGAAATGCTGATTGAGAGACAAATACCGGCTGACAGGCAATTATACGCCCCGTTGTTCAATAATGGTTGTATTTTAGACTATCTGCCGGAAGGAGCGCTCCTGATAATTGATGAACCGGATGGCATACGAAATGCGGTGGAGGCTCTGGATGCCGAAGCCAGCCAGCTATTCAGCGATAAGCTGGAGCGGGGAGAACTGCCGCGAAATTATCCCGTGCCGTATTTTACCTGGGGGGAGCTGGAGCCGAGGATAGCCAACCGCTTTAGTATAGCGTTGACTTCTTGGGAGCCTGCCGGGAAGGAAGAGATATATAAGCTCAAATTCACCCCTGCCCCCGGCTGTGCTGGGCAGTTAACCCTGTTTATTAAAAAGGCGAAGCAGTTATTGGGCCAGAGACACCGGCTGATACTGGTCAGCCATCAAGCCAGCCGGTTGTCGGAGCTGCTGGCTGAAGAAGATGTTATCGCCTCACCGGTTACAGAAGTGAAGCAGATACCGCCACCCGGCTCCCTGACGCTGGTTCAGGGCTTGCTGGCTGGCGGCTGGACTATGAACGGAGATAGCCACCTCCTGACCGATGCTGAAATCTTTGGCTTTATAAAACAGCAGCGGCTATTAAAGAAGCGATTGGCGCCACGCCATAAGCTCTTTGTTGACATAACACCGGGGGACTACGTGGTGCATATTGAGCATGGCATCGCCAGGTTTGCCGGTGTTACCATGATGAGCAGTGACCATATCGAGAGTGAGTATCTGGTGCTGGAGTATGCCGGCGACGACCGGCTCTATGTTCCTACCGACCAGATAGACCGGGTTAGCCGGTACATAGGCGCCAGTGACCGCACACCGGCCTTGAACCGGCTAGGGACACCGGGGTGGTGGCGAACCAGGCAGAAAGTCAGGGAGTCCGTAGAAAGTGTTGCCCGGGAGCTTTTAGGTCTTTACGCCGCCCGGGAGGTGGTGCCCGGCTTCGCCTTTTCCCCGGATACGGTATGGCAGCAGGAACTTGAAGCCTCATTCCCCTATGTCGAGACCCCCGACCAGATAGCGGTTCAGGAGGAAGTGAAGAACGATATGTCCAAAGCTAAGCCGATGGACCGGCTTATTCTGGGTGATGTCGGCTATGGAAAGACCGAGGTTGCTATACGCGCCGCCTTCAAGGTGGTTATGGATAACAAGCAGGTGGCGGTGCTGGTGCCGACGACGGTGCTGGCGCAACAGCACTATACCACCTTCAGCCAGAGGCTGGGCGCTTTCCCTGTTAGGGTTGAGGTATTGAGCCGTTTCCGCAGCCCGAAGGAGCAACAGGCCGTCCTTGAGGGGTTGGCTAGTGGTACCGTGGATATCTGCATCGGCACTCACCGCCTGTTACAGAAGGACGTTGTCTTCAAAGACCTGGGGCTGTTGATTATCGATGAAGAGCAACGCTTTGGTGTCAGCCATAAAGAGTATCTGAAAAAGATGAGGCAGGATGTGGATGTGCTGACCCTCAGCGCCACCCCGATACCCCGCACCCTCCATATGTCGCTGGTGGGGGTGAGGGATATGAGCACTATTGAGACGCCCCCCGGGGAAAGGTTGCCCATCAGAACCTATGTTGCCGAGTACGATGACCGGTTGGTAAGGGAGGCTATCCTCCGTGAGATTGAGCGCAATGGTCAGGTCTTCTTTGTTCACAACCGGGTTCAGAGCATAAACTTCGTCGCCGATAAGGTTCAGGCGCTGGTGCCGGAAGCCAGGCTGGCTGTCGCCCATGGCCGGATGGCGGAAGGTGAGCTGGAGGCGGTCATGACTGACTTTACCCGGGGTGAGATTGATGTCCTGGTGTGCACCACTATCATCGAGTCGGGGCTGGATGTGCCCAATGCCAATACGTTGATTGTCAACCAGGCGGACAGGTTCGGCCTGACACAGCTTTATCAACTGCGGGGGCGTGTTGGGCGGGGGGCAAACTTAGCCTATGCTTATTTCTTGTATGATAAGGGCAAACGGCTTACCCCGGACGCCGAAAAACGTCTGCGCACCATATACGAGGCAACCGAGCTGGGTGCCGGTTTCGGTATTGCAATCAAAGATATGGAAATCAGGGGTGCTGGCAATCTGCTTGGGGTGAGACAGAGCGGGCATATCAACGCCGTGGGCTTCAGCCTCTATACCCGGCTGCTGGCTGAGGCGGTAGAAGAATTAAAAGCTGGCAAGGCTGGCAGACCCGTAGAGAAAGCCAAGCGCCTACCATCACCGACCATAGACCTGCCCCTCCCGGCCTATATCCCCGAAGAATATGTCTATGACATTAATACCCGGCTGGGACTATACCAGCGTTTGACTGGTATAAGTAGCGCCGGGCAGATCGAGGACATGTCTCAGGAGCTTGCCGACCGCTTTGGCGCTCTGCCCCGGGAGGTGAAAAATCTGCTCTACGCCGTCAGGGTTAAGCTCCTGGCAGCCAGAGCCGGCATTGAGTCCATCGCCACCGAGGAGGGGCAGATTGTGCTGCGGCTGTTCGAGGGCATGCAGTTTGACAGGCAGAAACTGGAGCCAGACTTAAGGGATGGAATAAAGTTTGGCTTGAAGCAGATAAGGATAGATTTTAAGCGTTTGGGTAAGGAGTGGCAGAGGGTGTTGGAGGATATATTAAAAAGGGTGGGGTGATATAATGTATTACGAATAATACTTAGGGAGGTGCTCCTAAAATGGATTGGGTTTGGGGATTTTTATCGGGAATAGCGTCGCTAGCCGTCGCAATTTTTACGTACTTTAAATACATTAGATATAGACCGAAGGTTAACGTAGAAGCCAAAGTTGAATTTGAAGAAGCAGGAGGAACGGGAAGCGCCGATGATACTTTTTGGAGACTTTGGAAAGATGTCTATATAACAATCTGTATTGCTAATACAAGGGGACCTGCGACTGTGAAAACTGCTTTCATTTCTATGAATAAAAATGGGAGTGAAGTACTTCGTTTCCATCCTTATAAAACAATACAATATATCGATTTTAAGAAACCTTATAAGTCTCCCCAGTTAGAAAAGAATCTGGCGGGTTCAAGAATCGATACTAATGACTCGTGGGGGCCACATGTGGTTGTCTTTACAGCAATAAGAGGTGGGAAGAAGGAAGAGATAACATTATCAGATTGCGAATCTTTTTTGATTATAGAAGTGGTTGGGCAGAAACTCAAAAGCTTGCCTGTAAAAGTTTTTAGTTTTCCCTGATAGGATAAATAGGATATTTAATAAAGAGGTGCTGAAGAGGGTGGGGTGATATAATATAGTTAATTCGTGTAACAGTTTTAAGGCAGTACTGTGAGCAACACTCAAATACAATTGCGAAAAATAGTTATAGCTGCAATTATCATAATATTCGTACTTTTAGTCGCAGCCATTTGGCTATCTGCTGCATGGTCCCCGTCTTGGAATCCTCTGCTAGGGTCGTTATTTCTAAACATAGCTGCTAGTTTAATAGGTGTATTAGTAGGTGTCCTTATAGCAATATTTGTTGTCGAAAGGTATTTACAGCATCAAAGGCGTGAGACCCGGAGAAAGGAGAACTTACAAAAGGTTTACTGGCTCTCTGGTGGGCTAAGTGTATTAACTGCTATGATTATGCATCTATCGTTTTTCCTTCTCTATGGAGTAAGAAAATGGCAAGCTCTTATGATTTTAGATAATGTGCAGACAAAT
>SDBU01003863.1_pt1 | contig 18795 bp, 16 predicted proteins | sample 2277071 | NCBI WGS metagenome assembly SDBU01 (sample SAMN10397929, study PRJNA504765) | marine sediment metagenome | isolation source: marine sediment core GS08_GC12, 126 cmbsf | place: Arctic Ocean: Gakkel Ridge, Loki's castle | collected 2008 | reverse complement strand
CTGATAAAGTTTACGATGTTCAGGAGAAAGCACTGGAATACTTAGCTGCTGGAACCAAAATGGTTTGGGTAATCGAACCTATGGCAAAAACTGTCACTGTCTACCGTTCACCTAACGACATCAAGGTACTAATACTCTGTCACATTTATATTGACAAGGTAACCTCCTGGTCGCTATTATCGAGTGCAGGAACATTCTCCCACAGACCAATCACTTTTAGTGTGACAGAGTACTAACCCAAAACGATACCATCACAGGAGAAGAAGTCGTCGAGGGCTTCCAGTGTGCCGTGACAGAATTCTTTGAGTGAAGTGCTGAGTGTAGATTTCAAAGATAACCCACTGTAATAAGAATTAACATGATGATGACAGTTTCCGCTATCATGCCCAGCACAACAGTGATTGCGACACTGATAGCATAGCCAATTCGGATGATACGGTCGGATGCCTCGGCTTGTTTGCATGACCATGACCGTATTATAAGCAGAGTCGCAACAATACCGCCTATTATAAACACGTCACTGATTAAAACCATAAGTATAATACCTGCATCGGACACAAATTCCATTTGAACTCCTTTTAACGAGCAGGCTACCCGCTCTACTTTTAAAAAAATCCCACATGCCGGAGCGTGAGTAATGTGATAACACTCACAGCTAAACCGCCAAAGACTATTGTGATGGCAATGCTGACAATCCACACGGCTCTTATTAAACGGTCACAGGCATCAGGTTGCTGACGTACCCAGCCTCTTGCAATATACCATACACCCATTACGCCGGCTAATGTCAAAATATATGTAGCAAACAACGTAATCATAATGCCTTTGGGAATCATAATATTTTATATCCTTCCCTCTGAATTCGGAGTTCTAAATTTGAAATTCGGAATTAGGTAATTTTCAATATTAAATTTTACCTTTGATGTGGATTCGCTTCTATATCCGCTGATTGCTTTGTTCCTCGCAACGGCGTCTACACGAATCAAAAATATTAGCGAAAATTCGCGAAGATTCGCGGATAAAAAAGTGTAAGTTTATTTTTCAAAACTACCTAAGGAAGGCTAGCCCCCTTGCTCTCTTGCTTCCTTGCCTTTTTGCCCTTTTGCCCCTTTGTTTTCTTGGATTTTTTGCTCAAGTTGCCGCACTCTCCAATTCAAAATAGCAAATTGTTGTGCGAGTTCCTTATGTTTTCTGGAAGATGATGAAATCACAACTGAGAAATGGAGGAGAATTGCCAGGATAAACACCAAGCCAACGACAAATAGGGCATTCGACGGTATCTCTATTCCTAACACTTTCGCAATCAGTCTCAAAGAGTCTTTCCACAAAGATAAAACCAATAAAACAACAATGGTCAGAAGCCACAACAGCGAGTATTTTTCCTGAAGCTTCTTTCTTCTGACGAGTTCCAGCACAATACTCAACAAGCCCAATAAGCCGATTAAAAATATGATTTGAACTTTTTCAAGCATGTTCCTTACCACTCCGCGAGGGAGGTTTTCTGAGTAAACCGATAAATAGCGATAACAAAACTTTAATAACATAATATATCGAACGAAACGGTGTAATGGAGGTTTTGCCTGCCGCCCTTTCCTTCATGGAGACCGGCATTTCCAAAATGCGAAATCCAGCGCGGTGTAACAGCGGAATCGCTTCAACCTCGGGATAATCCACCGGATATTCCGTAGCATAAAATTCGATAACATCGCTATTGACAACTTGAAATCCAGATGTTGTATCAGCAATTTTTTGACGAATGATACAGGTCGTAATGAACGAGAAAAATTTCGCCCCAAGCGCACGACACAAAGATGCTTTGTAGACCTCAGAGTCACCTTGAACACGCGCTACATATCGTGAGCCGATAACCACATCCGCCTCACCTTCCTGTATCGGTTCAAGGAGTTGCGCAATGTCGGCTGGGTCATGCTGCCCATCTCCATCGACCCGAACAGCAATGTCGTATTCCATTTCCGCCGCAAATTTAAATCCCGTTTGCACCGCACCGCCTATGCCCAAATTAAACGGTAAATTCAAGACAATAGCCCCTGCCTGTTGAGCGTGTTGCGCAGTGTGGTCGACAGAGCCATCATTCACCACAACAACATCGGCGGCAGGAAGATGCTCGTTCACCAGGGCAACAACATTGCCGATACATTTTTCTTCATTGTATGCTGGGATGACTACAAGTATTTTCTGCATCTTCAACACCATCCCTATCGGAATTCGGAATTCGGAATTAAAAGATATTTTATCAGGTAGAAAGGATTTACATTGGCATGAAAATTAATGAACAGCATTGGCCTTAACCCCCTTGCCCTCTTGCCCCCTTGCCCTTTAGCCATTGATTTTTAGACTTTCAAGGTAATCTCTCGTGCGCTGATACCAAATTTTTTATACCACTGCCGGATTTGTTTATTGGTCACTTTTGTCTTTTTTTTTATCTGACGCCGCTTTTTCAACATCGCAGGCATGCCGAGTAATGCCGACTGGTACGATTTTAGAAGAGTAAAAACTAAAGCGCGTTTAGAAAATTCGCGAGTGAATTGACCGCTTGCGCCGCTTCCGAACATCGCGCCATACGCGTTTAGCACATATCTCACGAAGGTATAATAGAAACTTGTAATCAACATTGACAGCGGCAAAGTTTTGACTACAGACCATATTCTATTGCGTTCTACAAGATATGCTTTTTGGGGGCTGTATCCGCCCATCGTAGCCGAATATTTATGATACACAATTGCCTGCGGCACATAAAGACACTTCCATCCTGCTAATCGCCCGCGCATCCCCAAATCGCTATCTTCTACGTAGATAAAAAATTGTTCATCGAATAATCCTATCTCGTCCAGCATCGCCTTACGATAAAACGCGGCGCATCCGCTTGGGAAAATGACCTCCTCGATTTGGTCGTATTGACCGTTATCCGTTTCTCCTCGTCCTCGTCCTCGACTCAAACCATCCGGGTATATAAGATGCCCCACACAGTCAATTTTATCGCGGTCATAAAAAGAAAGAATTTTCGACGCAAACATGCCCACATCGGGGTGTTTTTCAGCGACGTCTACGAGGGCACTAATCCAATTCGCATCAAGTTCGGTATCGTTATTCAGCACAACAATATACTCGCCTGAAGCCGCTTCAATGCCAATATTATTTCCTATGCAAAAACCAACATTTTCCGCGTTACGTATCAATGTGACCGTGTCTGGAAATTCCTTTTGAATATATTCTATCGAACCATCTGTCGAACCATTATCAACCACAATGATTTCCAGATTTTCGTAATTCTGCGCGCTCATTGAGGGCAAACAGTCCTTCAGATGTTCCAAACCATTCCAATTGAGTATGATGACCGAAACCAAAGGTTGCGTCATGAGCAGTAATCCTATTAATCCGCGTCGCTGGGGTTGTACTCCAGGGTGAACGGGTGTAGGTCACGTTGTGAAACGTAAAACGTAAAATGTGAAACGTGAATTCGTAATTCGTAATTCGTGATTCGTAATTCGTTCACCGTCTTATCCACAAAAGCGAACTAAGCCCGGAAATATAGATTATCCCAAGCGCTGCAAATTTCGACAACAACGCCGCCGCTACCGCGTCCGCGATGTCAAATTGCAGCAATGAAATTAAGTATGCAAAACTCGCTTGTCCCGACCCCAAACTGCTCGGGATGAAACTTGCCGTTCCAATACCAATAGATATTGCCCAACTCGCTATGATGTGCGAAAAGGGAGCGTTCAATATAGCTCTAATTCTAAGGAAAAATGACGTCGCCACCAACATCCACGAGAACGTTGCAAGCAACAGGAGAAGTCGTTGAATATGTAGTTTTTTGAGAGTATCCAATCCCCGGTAAAATGAATCGAGTCCGTTACGCAAAGATTGGATTCGCGGTGTCGAAAAGAATTTTGCGAGAACCGACAGAACAGAGAGCGCAATACGTTTTGATAAAACGAAAATTAATATTAAACTGAGAAAAGCAACAAGGATGGCTATTGCGATGTAGAACGCTTTATTAACTGCGTGGGGCAAATTGGCGAATGTGACATAATAACTAAAACCGCAGACTGTGATGAACACAACGCAGATAAGGTCAACAATCCTATCGACCAGAACGACTGAGAAACCTTCTCCTGTGGAAGAACCGATGTGTCGCTTTAAAAGAAAAGGAGCGAGAGCTTCACCGCTTCGCGCAGGCGTAGCATTGCTAATCATAAAATTGAGAAAATATAAAGGTAAAAATCGTGTGAATGTGATATTGGTTTTGAGATATTTCAACAGAATATACCACCGCGCAGCCCTCACCACAAGAGCGAATAGGAACAGGAACACACCAGCCAGCATATATCCGATATGGACATCTTTCGCGGCATCGACTATTTTACTTGGCCCAGCGAGAATAACTAACAACGCTAAAATACCTATGCCGGCAAGCAACAGTAAGAAATTGATTATGGTTCGCAAATTCCGCCTACCTTACACAACTCAAGATGGCAAAGGGTTTCATGAGTAATATTCCTATACCCTCTAGCCCCCTTGCTTTCTAGCCCTCTTGCCTTCTAGCCCTCTAGCCCTCTAACCCAAATACCCTAAATCCTTCAAACGTTTCTCAATTTTCTGGTGGTCATCTTCGGAAAAGCTATATTCATCGGATTCCGCATCATCGGATTTTTCTGTTTCTTTCATTTGGGTTGGATGTAAACGGAGATATTCTTCATCAAAGATATCTGTCAATATCACACCATCCATGTCATCGGGTACAGGAACGTTCATTTGGTATAATGCCGTTGGGGCAATATCCATAATATTTGCGTTTTGGATTTCTACACCGGATTTGATGTTTGGGCCCATTGTCATAAAAATGCCATTTGGTCGATGTCCGCCGGTTCTGTCCCACAGAAGCGACAAAGTAGGCGGGATTGTCCATATAACCGATTCGTCATCTGACGGTGGGAAGTTGAACATGCGAAGGTATTTGTAGCCCTTCCAGCCGATAATCAGGTCGGGCATTTCCTCTAGATACTCGCCGCAATACAATTCCTCCCGTTTGTATACTTTCTCGACAAGGTTTTCGCCGGTATCTGGGTCCGTAAATGTGTATAATTTTTCTGTGATGACATCTCTTAACGATTCATATTTCTTTCCCCATTCGACGATGCCCTCCGGTTGTCTACCTTTAACATTTATAAAAATATCGCTGAAATGCCCGACGGGATATGCTGAAGTTTGACTCCAATCAATGCCCGAGTATGATGCTCGCGATGCCGCTGTATTTGCTGCTGATGGTATCCATTTTTTGACGAAACCTTTGAGCCCCACTGGCATTCCTTCTTGAATTCTACGGATGAAAGTATCTACTGACTTCTCCAATCCTAAGAAAGAGCCTTTCATTTTCATAAAACCCTGTTGTTGCAACCAACGATGTACGCTGACCGTCTTGTGGACGGGCCCAAAACCGTGGTCTGAAACGATAAATAAAGTGGATTCATCATCAAGCATCGATAAAACTTCCTCCAGAATGTCGTCGATTTTGATATAGACATTTAAAATCGCATCGCCGTATTTCTCCCTCTCTGCTGTGGAAATGGAGAGTGGAGTGTCCGCATCCATGTATTTCCAGAAATTGTGCGAAATTCTATCCGTAGCGACGAACGCTATACAAAAAAACTCAGGTTTGTGCTTGTCATAAAGATATTTCATAGTAGCGCGCCGGTTGTCCATCATCTCCATCACTTTGGCAAGAAAGATGTCTCGTTTATCGCGGCCAGAAAAGCCAGACACGTCCACATCAATAATATATTCGCCGATATTTTGTTTTATTTCTCGGTAAAGATTGTCGGGAAACGTGAAACTACTGCCCAAGCTGGGGGACAGCATGCCGGCGGTAAGAAAACCATTGACAGTTTCTGGAGGGAAGGTCACAGGAACATTCATGACTCCGACAGTAAAATCGTGTTCGCTTAAAATTTTCCACAGAGTTTTACCACTTCTTGTGTGTGCATTCACAAACTCAACATCATAGTTGTACGGACTTGATTTGACAAAATCGAGGATGCCATGCTTACCTGGATTTTTGCCGGTCGCAAATGATGACCAAGACGCCGCGGAAATAGGCTGAATGGTAGACATCAGTTCTCCATACACACCGTTCTCCATGATTTTGGCGAAGGTGGGTAATTTGCCCTGTTTTGCCCACGGCTTGACAAGTTCTAATGTCCCTCCATCAATACCTAAGATGAATACTTTATTACGTGTCATAGAAACTGTTCCTTGTGGTGCATGAAACGTGATGCGTGATGTGTGTTACGTGTTGCGTGATACGTGATGCGTGATACGTGTTGCGTGTTATTTATTATCTGAGCGCTCGAATAGCGAAGTACAGCAGATTTTCCAAAATCGGCTTATTGACTTTTAGATGAGCGTTTTGCCCATTCATCAATGCCGTCACGATGTACATGCCTTTACCGTATTTCAACGTGGCGATAGCAACATCTTGACCGTCGCCGCCTGTCGCTAATATATTGTATTTTGGGCTTGGTTGAGTCCACATATCATCAACGCGTATTTGTTCCGCTGAAATACGATTGGGCGTTTTGAATAGATTTCCCGCGGCTTTGTTCGGCTGAATACCATTTACGGCAACCTTTTCCACTCCGATGATTGGTTCTGGGAGAAATCCAGTCGCGCACTGCCATTTTGGGTCGGTATCTTGACCGGACACAATCACAATTCCGCCTTTTCTTACGAAATTTTTAATTCGCTCTTCTGTACTGGCGTCAAGAGGGTATTTTCTTCGCGAAACGGCTCGATACCCCAACCATAAAATCTGAACCTTATCTAGATTCGGTAATTCGAGACTTTGGGCTGGTTGGCAGACAAGGGGCTTATTAGCAATTTTATCCCACTTGGACAACGCTGCAAATTCTGCTACAGAACGATTGCCCATAAGCACTAGAATTTTGATGGAGCCTGGTTTAGCAAAATCAAACGGCTTCAGCATTTTGAGCAGTAATTTCTGAAAATCTTCAGTGCTGCCCTTGTAGGTGCGGTGCATATAGACTTCAATGTGCGTAAAATTCCACCACATCTTAGGCTTTGGTCGCCCCGGAGTGCGCATCTGAAACCACGTGCCGTTGACATGACCCAAGGCATCTACCGAGCCCATCGTTTTTTGATAAAAAACAATAATTGGCAAACCAACTTTCAGTTTCTTTGCAAACATCTTCGGAGAAGTTAATCTGCCTACGTATTGCCCAACGGCAATGTTAATCTTTATTTCTTTAAATATGCTCTTGCCTTTGATATTGTCGGTGACTTTAACAATAACACGCATCCTTTTAGAGTCAACTGATGTCACCGTCCCAAAAATGATGTTGGTGCTTTCTGAAATCACTTCTTGCAGTGCATAACGCCGTTCGACAAATGCATTTACGTTAGGAAGTACAAAAATGGATAGCAACAATGTGAGAAAACAATACAGGATGGTCCGATATGTCGATGTTTTTTTCATGATGATAATCCTTGAGATTTGATTAGTGAAGGAATAGCCGCTGATTAACAGACCTCGCTGATATACCACGCGCGATTGGGTTTTGTGAATTTGTATTTGGCTATTGTGCCGCTATCTCTACATTTAAGCAATCGCAAATTCACAAATTTGATTCGCGCTCCGTATATAATCAGTGCGGTCTGAAAATCGGCGGCTCTATAGATACTTTGCTTACGCAAAGGCTTTGCTCACATAAAAGCTTTGAATGGTTTTGACGTTTTTACTGTCAAAAGGTTTGATTCGGGTAAAGTGGTAATTTGGATACTACCTAATTTCCGTTTTTCCAAATTACCAAATTACCTCTTAACGATATCTCCACGCTTGAGTTTGTCAATACCTTCTAGTATTTTCGCTTTGGATAGCGATGGAGACATGATATCGATAATCTCAATCAGACCAACCTTTTCCTCTTCGTAGCCCAGAACTTGACCTGTTTGAGGGTCGGTAATTTCCGCGCCTTGCGTATACACCACCAGCTTGTCGCCTACAGCAACGCCTTGCTCCGAGCCCAAAGTGATGTACGCCTGTGGTGGTTCTGTTTTGACACTAGCTATCATTCCTTTGGGGGTAACAGTTGGAGTTGGTTGGGATGTGGATGCAGATATCTCTTCCGCGGTAAGTTCCGGCCCAATGCGTTGTCGCAGCTTACGGATAACTTCATTCAGCACCTTTTCAGTTGCAGCCCAAAAGAGCGTTTGCCTATATTCTAAGCTGTTAAATTCAATCTTATCAAGCTTATCAGAACTTACGATGGGGTCTGGTCCCTTTTTCGTGGATATTCTGGATGTCCCCATTTTAAATTCTGTACCTCTATTCGTCGTAACAGCTTGGAATGGCGTTGCGCTGATGCCGCCTAATTCATACACCGCGCTTTTATTCACTTTGGATATCGCGATTTCGCGCCCTGTCGCATCATACATTTTTATCTTGAGATGCACTGTCGCGCGATAGTAATATCCGATGGCTTGTATACCGCCTACGCCTACGGCTGTTTTACCACCTTCCCGTATCATGCGCGCAGCGGACCCACGCAAACGTTCCTGATTGAATCTACGAACATCACCAATAATCATCGCGTCCAAATTCAGCTTATCCGCCAGTTCCGCTCGTTTCGCCTCGTATTTCATATCACGTTTGGACATTTCCAATTCTGCAAAGGTGATGGCTAAATCATCAGGATAGATAACTTCGTAATGCTGTGATTCTGTGAGTTTCTCATTCAACATATCTCGAAACCCCATTTTTAAATTCCACTTTCTGTGTCTACCCTGACCGAACAAAAAACCAAAGGGACCAACAGGCAAACAACCACAGCCTGTAGGCGAGTCAAATCCGCTGTGGTCATCAAAATACAGTATCGCTACCCGTTTGACTGCTTCCCCATCCATGGGAAAGACCATTATCAAACTCAATATAGTTATCAATATCAGCCCAACAACAAAACTTGTTTTCATAATATCACCTGCGTTTTTTATTTAAAAAATAACAGGCGAACAACGCTTTTTTATATTGGAGTAGAAGTCCTCTTTTGACAAGTCAAGTTAGCGTGTGCGATTGCACGTGCTATTCCATTCCAATTCGTAACTCGTAATTCGTAATTCGACTTGGTGATGATTATATCAAAATTTGGCGGATATTTCAAGTTTTTTTTTAAGACCCATCCAGTACATTTTTTGCCAACAGATTAAAAAGAAAACTTCTATGCTAACGGATTTCTTGCTAAACGTAATTTTGCATTTGACAGATAGGAAACATTTTGATATACTTCCTGAAAAGAAAAGTGGAAAGTGGGAAGTGGAAAGTAGCCGCTGATTTGATACTTTCCACTTTTCCCTTTCCACTTTCAAGGGGGGGGTGAGTGATATTAACATTATTTGCACAGGTATCAGTTGCTCTGGGCGCAAGGAATTAATGCATGATTTTCAAAAGTTGTGTGAGCAAAAAGGCATACGCATCGGTTTTTTCAACGTCGGTGATTTTATGAAATACGCGGCGGCGGAAGCAGGAATTGAGTTCACGGAGAAAGTGTTAGATTCTGATAGTGCGGTACTCGCCCTGGCGCGGAAATCCGCTTTTTATGAAATTATCAACCTGGCACAAAACTATGAACACGCAGTCATTGGCATACACGCTTGCTTTCGATGGCGCGGGGTGTTGTTAGAAGGCTTTGCGTTTCGCGATATGTTAAGTTTTCCCGCAGATATATTCATCAACGTCGTGGATAATTTGGAAGACATCGTCTTGCGAATGTCAGAAAATCCGCAATGGTCTGGCATGCATCGGGATGAAATTAATGTCTGGCTGGATGAAGAAGAATTTCTCACAAAGCAATTGGCGAATCTCAACAACAAACCATATTACATCGTTACTCGACAGTATGACCTAGAAAATTTTCATGACCTGTTATTTTCGCAGAAGAAAAAATTGTACTTGAGCTATCCTATTACCCTGTTGCGCGCGATGCCTGAACAAATCGAACAGATTCGCACTGTCGGCGCAAAGTTGTCACAGCATTTCATCGTGTTCGACCCACTGGATATTAAAGACATGGAATTGGCTATAAACTTGGAGCGCGGTGACATGGAATCTCGCGTTAGTGATATTGATAAAAAATTAATTGAACGCATTAAAACCCGAACAATATCACGCGATTACCAGTTTATTCGCCAGAGCGACTTCATTGTGGTGATGTACCCGACCGATAAGCTCTCACCCGGCGTGCTGAGTGAAATGAATTTTGCCTCAAGATATAATAAACCTGTTTATGCTGTATATACACATGCTCAGAGCATATTCTTTGAGAATCTCTGTGAACGAATATTTTCTTCGTCCGATGACCTGGAACAATTCTTGATTGAAAGGTACGGTGTAGGAAAAGTGAGTGAGTAAGCCAACCCACTCACTCACCAAAAAAGGCGAAAGGCGAAAGTAAAAATTGTAATGAGAAAGTTAGTGATTATCTTAATCTCTGCTGTGATAGCAGTAAGTCTATTATCCTGCCTAAGCCTGTCTCCGCCGAAAGGACAGGTAGAAAAAAAAAAGGTGATAAAACGGGAACTTTCCTCTACACAGCGCAAACGGGTGATTTGGAAAAGCGTCAATGTAAAGCCTATCTCCACAGCGGAGGCTAAAATAGTAGAGTCATCGCAAATGAAAAGCGCATCGGATGAGTTGCTTCAAGGGATGGTGTTAATCCCCGCGGGCGAATTTCTGATAGGAAGCGCAGAGAACGAAAGAGATAAGGACGAACATCCACAGCATCTGGTATATCTGGATGCCTATTACATTGACAAGTATGAGGTGACGAACACTCAGTATTATCAGTTCTGGATTGCGGATGGTAGCGAAAAGAGCAAACACACGCCCGCTAGTTATGGCAGTTCCTATTTGATAGGCGACTGGCCTGAAGTAGCTAAAACTAAACCGAACTGTCCCGTAGTCGGTATAACCTGGTATGATGCTCAAGCATACGCCGAGTGGGCTTCAAAACGGCTTCCGACAGAGGCAGAATGGGAAAAAGCCGCCAGAGGCACTGAGGGCAGAACTTGGCCTTGGGGCGATGATTTTCATATCGAAATCGACGGTAAAAACGCACATTCAAATCGCTGGGACGGGAATGATGGCTATGATAACACCACAGCGCCCGTTGGCTCCTATCCGACTGGCGTTAGCTCCTACGGTGTTTATGACATGACTGGAAATGTTTGGGAGTGGGTTGTTGATTGGTACGATAAAGATTATTATAGCCACAGCCCCAAAAATAATCCAAAAGGGCCAGATAAAGGAAAATTGCATGTCGTCCGCGGTGGTTCGTGGCGAAACCGCGAATATATCCAGAGATGTGCCAATCGTTACTACTGCTATCCGGACATCTGGGGGAATACTCTTGGATTTCGGTGTGTGAAGGATGTGCCTTAGTTAGATTGAAGATTTAAGTAAGTATGAAGTATAAAGTATAAAGTATGAATTGAAAAAAACCACGTTGATACTGCGTTTCTGCCTGTGCTGACCTGTCTGCCTTCGGCACAGGCAGAAAGCAGACAGGTCAGCCAGAAAAAAGTGCAAGTTCTTTTCTAAAACTTACTTAGTTCGCCAATGTCATATTAGAAATTAGAGCCAACCGTAGCCTGATTGCTTCGTTCCTCGCAACCTTCGGCTTTCTACGTTGGCAGAAGAAAATCCCATCGGCTCAAACCAAGGTTTCGATGATTTCGATACGGGTGGTTTCGATACACCCTTCGGGCACTCAACCCAAGTCGCTGGTTTCGATACCGTTCACGGAAAAGCCTACTCAACCCAAGCCTCAATCCGGCGCCGCTACGCTACTCAACCCGGCGGATAGAATCTTGGGCTACGCGGAAATGTGACATTGGCGAAGTAGGTATTTTTCAATATTAAAGTTTACATTTTGGGTTCTGCAAATCTATGAGGACACGCGTTTTTTCCAATTCGTAATTCGTAACTCGTAATTCGTAATTCACATAATAGGAGGATTCAAAGATGTCAATTTCAGTATGTGGTGCGTATGCCCTGAAAAAATTAACAGCACTGATTCTCACCCTGGCAATGGTATCCTGTGTGAGTGCGAAAAAGCTTGATGCAAAAAACAGGATAGACCAAGCGCATAAAGGCGGGGAATATCAAGCCTTACAACATCAAGAGATGAGAGTATTAATAAGCGACAAAGTCCACTCCATCTCAGATGACATCAGCAACGTCTGGATTGCAACTGACCGAGGCGTATCGAGATTTAGTAGAGAAGATAACCGTTGGACGTCTTACACCAAAGAGGATGGCTTGGTGAGTGACAACGTGTATGTTGTCGTGTCAGACGGCGAAGAAGTTTGGCTTGGAACGGATAACGGAGTTAGCAGATATCAGCCGGCTAAAAATAAGTGGACAACCTACAGAGAGGAAGATGGGTTAATTTCAAACAAAGTCAATTGCATCGCCATAGACTTAAACTATGTCTGGATTGGAACTGACAATGGGCTTTCCAGATACGACGGGCGCATCAACAGTTGGGCGTCGCGCACAAAAGAAGATGGGTTGACGAGCGATATTATCACATCCATTGCTGTTGAAAAAGAATACGTCTGGGTAGGCACAGAGGCAAAGAGAAGACGACACACTGGAGATTGGGAATGGCAGGAGGAAAAGAGACGTTCCGGCGTAAATAGATACGATAAAAACACCGATTCGTGGAGTACCTACACTCCAGAAGAAGGCATGGTGAGCGGGCAGTTGAGTTCCATTGCGATAGATGAAAACACTATTTGGTTTGGAACTTCAGATGCGGGAATCAGTTGCTACAGTAAGAAAGACCAAGCTTTCGTCAAGTCATATACAAAATCTGACCTGTTGGCTACTAATAACATTGAAGCCATCGTTGTGGACGGCAACTACACATGGATTGGCACAGCAAATGGCGGAGTATATAGATACATAAAACCGGCGGATTCATGGATGCAGTATACGACAAAAGATGGTCTTACTTCTGACCACATCACATCAATAGCCGCCTATGGAAATGAAGTCTGGTTCGGCACTTATGAAAATGGCGTCAGCAAATATAACAAACTCACCCAAGAATGGACAACCTATATTAAAGCAATTTATCTTTCGGACGACGACGTAAGAGCAATTTCAATTCACAAGGATGAAGTATGGGCAGCGACAACGAGAGGATTATCGAAATATGATATTCAAAGTGGACAGTGGATGAACTTTGGTGTCAAAGATGGTTTGACAAGCAACTGCATCACCAATGTAGAAACTTACGGCGACGAAGTCTTTATCGCGATGGCAGATGGCAAGATGGCAAGATGGCAAGAGGGTAAGGGGGCAAGGGGGAAAGAGGATAAAAGAGTAAGTAACCCCTTAGCTCTTTCGCCCTCTAGCCCCTTAGCCATTTTACCCCTCATCGACTTTGGCGATGACTTAGCATTCGTGACATTTCTGAAGGCGTATAACGACAACCTTTGGATAGGAACTGCCAGGGCTGGTGTCTTTCGGCTTTCCCTGGACAAAATCCCCCCCTTTGAAAAAGGGGGTAAGGGGGGATTAGAAAAAATTGTAGCAGCGGATAAATTGCCCAACCCCATTGTCACGTCAATAGTGGTTGATGAGCCGATTCTTTGGATAGGTACGCAAGATGGATTGTTCGCATACAACACATCCACTAAACAGGGACAAACTTACACCCAAAAAGATGGATTGGCTTCAAGTTACATAAATACTATCCTTCAAAATGGTGACATCCTTTGGATAGGCACACTCAAAGGACTCTCAAGATACGACATCGCGAATAATATTTTTCAAACGTTTACAACACAGGATGGATTGCCGAACAATAACATTCGAGCATTGATGTTGAAAGACGATGCACTTTGGATTGGTACTCCGAAGGGTTTGGCTCTTTGTAGGGCAAGCAGGAAGCATGAAGGCACAAAATATTTAATTAAAAGCGCTTCCTTCTCTGAAGAAGGAAACTCGTTTTACGACAATATCAGGTCAATTGGCATCAGGGGAAACACGTTATGGCTTGCAACTGCCGCTGGAGTCTTGGAATTTGACTCTTCTACGGATATCTGGCAAGAACATCGAGCAGAAGCTAAAAGAAGTCCTTTCATTGAAGCAGGCGTTTCGAATATCGAATTTGATGGCAAAGACGTGTGGCTAAGTAATTGGGCGTCATCGTTTTCAGGCTGCATAGCGAGATTTGACCGTATCAGCAAGTCATGGTTGAGGTATACCATAAGGGATATTTTGCATCTAGTAGCGGAAGTCTCCGTACTTCCAGCGAAAACGCAATCAATATCCAGCGTTCAAGAGATTATTCCTCGACCAGATTACGTCTGGTTTGCCACAGACTATGGCGTACTGAGGTATGACAAAGAACAAGATACATGGCGGCATTATACCACCGCCGATGGGCTGATAGATAACAACATCAGATATTTGGTTCCAAGTGGGGAAGAAGTTTGGGTAGGTGGCTCCGGCGGGAGGAAAATCAATAAATATGACAGCAAAAGCGACAGGTGGATGACCATCAGATTCCAAAATCCCAATGATAGGGAGGACAATCCGATTGAACGCGAAGACGAATGGCGGTTTGAAGAAATCGAGAGGCGCGAACGCGAGGACCGTGGGGGAGGTATCCGAGACTTTGCAATCGCCGATGGCTCTCTTTGGCTAATAATGGATGAAGGAATCATGTTATTTGACGAATACACCAAGACGCAAAAGCGTTATTCGACAGAAGACGGATTGGCGTCGGATAGAACACGGTGCATCGAATACGATGGAAGATATGTCTGGGTCGGACACGAATCGTGGGATGAAGGTCAAAAGGGAGGTGTCAGTCGATATGATACATCGACTGGTACGTGGACAAATTACTCTACGAAAACTGTACTGGCAAGTGATAGAATTGAGCGGATTCTGGTTTCAAAAGAGCATGTCTGGTTCCTGCCGGAACGTCATTCGAGAAGCGGTGCCACTGGATACAACATCAAACGCGATGACTGGTTCATTTTGGAACCAAGACCGAGTTCAGAGGATGAGGACGATGGCGGGCACTTTGAAGGCGGCATAATGGAAGTGATGGATGACGGAGAAGACATCTGGGTAGGAACACCAAGAGACGGCATTCTGAAATTCCACGCTGCTTCCGGTGCCTGGACGCTTTTCCGCGACAGGGAAAACATGGCGAATAACATAGTGACTCAAGATGGATTTAAGGTCGATGAAAACTATGTCTGGGTGGGTACACTTAATGGACTTCGTCTGTATGACAAAAAATTGGAGACCTGGACGAATTATACCAAGCCTGTTACACTGACCGGCGACGAGGTAAGAGCTATCACTGTTGATGAACGGTATGTCTGGTGTGGGACGACTTACGGCATCTATCGATACGACAAAATTGAAGACGATTGGATTCACTTTAAACAGAAGGGTGGAAGACAGATGATAAAAGTCGGAAATGACACTTATGACTGGTGGCAAGAAGAATCAGAAGAAGGACTGGTCAACAATCAGATTACCGGGCTTTCAGTCGATGAACAGTATCTTTGGGTTGCCACTCAACGAGGCGCAAACAGATACGACAAAATAGCCGACATCTGGGACAGATACACAGACCGACAGGGCTTGCCGACCAGAAACATTACTGCTGTGACGACCGACGGTTCGGACGTCTGGATGGGGACGAGCAAAGGGCTTTGCAGATACCCCAGAATGTCAGATGACCAAAATGCTTGGATAACCTATACTACTACGATAGAAATTAAACCGATGATTCTTTCAGAAGAATACGCCAGCAGTTTGGTATCGAATAAAATTCGAGCGTTAGCCGCCGAAAAAGATTATATCTGGGGCGGGACGGAAAGAGGTGTCAGCAGATACGATAAAAAAAACGATACGTGGCAGACGTATACAAGCGAAGACGGATTGCTAGACGACAAAGTGAGTTGTATTGCAGCCGATGAAAATAATGTTTGGTTCGGCACAGCCCGCGGCGTCACGATGTATTCCAAGCGAACCCACGACTGGATAAACTTTACGACCAAAGATGGACTGCCAAGTAATCAGGTTACATGCATCGCCATAGATGGCAATCGTGGTGCCATCGCTTCGCAGACTTCCTGCGTAGTATGGTTCGGCACTTTCGACGCAGGCCTAGCAAGATACGACCCCAAAACAGGGTCTTGGACGACGTTTACTGAAGAAAACGGCTTGGCTCACAACAGCGTGCTGTCAATGGCAGTGGATGGAAATTTCTTATGGTTTGGCACCCGACGCGGCTTGAGTAGATATGATAAACAAACGAATGCGTGGACAACCTACACAGAATATTATAGATGAGCTTCGGCAAAAATTAAGATAATCCAGTCAATACAGGTTTACTACAGGTCGCCCGTACCGGGCTAATTGCTTGGACTTGTGGTTTCTTGCGTTAGGATATATTCAGTCAACTTTTTACCTGTCCGCTCCTGAACCTACCCTACACTATACGATTTTTGCAGTTAGCAGCTAATCCTTAGTTGAGGAGTCGGAATCCTCAGATTCCGATGGACAATTCAGATTGCTTCACTTCACTCGTGATTGCTTCGCGGAGTTTATCCCGAGAATCGGGGCTCGCAACGACGCCTACTTCGGTCTGAGGATGCTCACTCCTCTATGGAAAATCTTTTAGGGAATGCTATAACTGCAAAACTTGTATACACTAAACAAAACTTGACTTTGTTCGCAAAGTTGAGTATAATCATCATCAAAATTGATAACGATAGCGGAAAGAATATGCCAGAAACTAAGATTGTATTTTTCAAAGAATATGATGGAACCATTCCGGTGCTTGATTGGCTCTATAGTCTTCCGCCAAAGGTTCAAGACAAATGCACCACTAAAATTGAACGCTTGAAAGCACTCGGACACGAACTTCGCCGCCCTGAAGCCGATTATTTGAGAGACGGCATCTATGAACTTCGGATTAGACGAGGGCACGTTAACTACCGTATCCTCTATTTCTTTTACGGGAAGATTGCCGCTGTGCTTTCTCATGGGCTGGTCAAAGAACGAAGAGTTTCTCCAAAAGAAATTAACAAGGCAATTCAGCGAAGACAGAAGTTTGAACAGAACCCAGAACAACATACATGGGAGGTGCTTTGATTATGTCACAGGAGAGAAAACCTACAACAGATGCTGTTGAAATACTCCATCGACTATATTACGAAGGAAACCCTGACAGATTGGCTTCTCTCGAAGAGGAACGCGCTAACGCGGAGATAGCTCGACAAATTTATGACCTTCGCACTGAAGCAGGCTTGACACAGCAGGAACTCGCTAAACTGGTTGGCACAAGCCCGTCAGTAATTGATTCACTCGAAGAGGCTGACTACGAGGGAAACGCACTTGCAATGTTGCGCCGTATTGCCGCCGCGCTAGACAAGCGGGTTGAAATTCGGTTTGTCCCTGCGAAAAGCGTAGCGGATTGATTATGCATATTGAAACTATCGGCGAACCACATGGGCGGATTTGTTTTCGGGCTTGTATGCCATAAAATTCAAGACCATTGCTGATAAAGATGATTTCTTCTCCGCTAGGTGAAATAAGACGGAGGTGATGATGATGCCAACGCTGGAGTTAACAGATGAGCAGGTGATTAAGTTAGTGAATCAACTACTGCCAGACCAGCAGGAATCACTGTTCAAATCCTTACTTATGAAACGTTGGGAGGCGTGGATAGACTTGTCCAGTTACGGCGAGGAACGTGCGCGGATAGCTGCTGCACAGCATGGCCGAAACTGGGACGCAATGACGGAAGACGAGCGCGTAATGTTCATTGATGACTTGATACATGAGGACAGACAATGCAATGGGTAGTTGTATTCGACACCAACATCTTGATATCTGCGCTCCTTTCACTACGCGGTAGTCCATTTTGCTGTCTTTCGCTGGCTAAAGAAGGGATAGTCCAATCGGTAACATGTCAGGAAATTCTTCATGAGTTCCAAGAGAAGTTAGAGGTCAAGTTCGATTACTCATCTCTGCGTGCTCGTACGGCTGCCGATGAAGTGCGGGATTTCTCACGGTTGGTGGTAATCACCAATACCCTGGAGGTTGTCAACACTGACCCCGACGATGACAAAGTTTTAGAGTGCGCGGTGGTTGGTGGCGCTACTCATATTGTCACGGGTGACCGCCGTCATTTGCTACCACTGGGCAGTTATCAGGGTATCTCCATCGCTACTGCTGCTGACTTTTTGACGCTGGTATCCGTGCAGCGATGATGGTCAATTAGCTCGAAGAGGCTGACTATGAGGGAAACGTGCTTGCAATGTTGCGCCGTATTGCCGCCGCGCTAGACAAGCAGGTTGAAATTCGGTTTGTCCCTGCGAAAAGCGTAGCGGATTGATTATGCGCATTGAGACTATCAGCGAACCACTGGTGACCCCGCCATTTGCTACCACCCAGACATCAATCTCAACAAAGTCAATTATAGACGAAATTTTCAATAGCCAACCTGCTGGGATATCGTATGTGAATTACGAATTACGAGTTACGAATTACGAATTGTAAAAAGCATATGTTCTCATAGGTTTGCGGAATTCGAAATGTAAAGTTTAATATTGAAAACTACCTACTTCGCCAATGTCACATTTCCACATAGTCCAAGACTTTGTCCAGAACACTTCGCTTCAGCCAACTGAGTGCCTACCTGAGAAGTCATAATACGTAGC
>SDBU01003862.1_pt1 | contig 18797 bp, 16 predicted proteins | sample 2277071 | NCBI WGS metagenome assembly SDBU01 (sample SAMN10397929, study PRJNA504765) | marine sediment metagenome | isolation source: marine sediment core GS08_GC12, 126 cmbsf | place: Arctic Ocean: Gakkel Ridge, Loki's castle | collected 2008 | reverse complement strand
CCGAAGAGCTCGACGCGGACGGGCAAACGGTGGCAAGGAGAGAAGACATCCACGATCCCCCCGCGACGGCTGAAGCTCCCCAGATCCTCCACCTGCGGAGAAGCCCGATATCCCACCCCGTCCAGGAACTCCATCAACTCCCACAAATCGACCCTTTGGCCCTTGCGAAGGACGCGGGTATTGTCCCGGAGCACGTCAGGGGGCAGGGTCCGCTGCATCAAAGCACGAGCTGAGGTCACCACCATCCTGCCTTCTCCGCGCTCCCCGTTGGCCAGCTCGGAGAGCACCCCGATGCGCCTGCTCACAGTCTCGGGATCCCAGGGGATATCCTCGTAGAACATGGGATCTGGGGCCGGGAAAAGCATCACCCTGCCAGGATCCGAAGACCATGCCTGGAGAGATTCGTGGAACCGCGCCGCTTCCTCAGGTCCACACAGAACCACCAGCAAGGGTGTGAACCGTTCCTCCTGCAGAGCCGCCGCCAAGAAGGGCCGTGCCGCCTCCGTGATATCCACTCCCACGGAAGCTCGATCCTCCCGTCTCAGCTCCGCCTCCAAGAGGCGATAACATGGAAGCTCCCTGAGCAGCGACAGCAACCCACAGAGTCTCACGTCACACCCCCGGCGTTATGGAGGTTCATGGCGACCTCGATCCCCTTGGCCAGGAAATCCTCGATCATCTCCACGACCCTCCCATAGGCCCTCTCCATAACCTCGGCCTCAGCCGGATCGAAGTCTGAAAGCACATGGTCCACCGAATCCCCGCCCCTCGGGCGACCGATGCCCAAGCGAAAGCGCGGGAAATCCTGAGTGCCAAGGGCCTCTATTATCGATCCGACGCCCCGGTGACCGCCCGCCCGTCCTCTCGGACGCAGCCGCACGCGCCCCAACGGCAGATCCATATCGTCGTAGATGACTAGCACCCGATCCGGAGGCAGACCGTAGCCGCGCGCCAGACGCGCTACTACCTGGCCGCTTCGATTCATGTAGGCCAACGGCTTGGCCAGAACAACGGGCACCCCCCCAATATGACCCTCAGCCATGGCCGCCTGGCCTCGATCCACAGAGAATTCCAGGTTATGCTCGCAGGCCGCCGCATCCAGCGCCCGGGAGCCAGTATTATGCCGATTCCTGGAGTACCGAAGCCCGGGGTTGCCCAGACCCACGATCAGATAACGAGGCCTGATTCCCCCCCGATCCACGGCTCCCAAGATAGTGCGGTGCAGCGATCGCAGAAACGCCACCTGCGCTCTTTCCCTTCCCAACTCCGCCCACAGCCCTCAAGGGCTGACGGAGACCGCCAGCCCTGTGACTAAACGCTATCTCAAGACGAGTGGAGCCTCGTACGGCTCAAGGCCCCTCGCGCGACCTCGGTTTGGTGATCGTCCGGATGAGCCAACGTAACAGGCCCGCCACCGTAACGACGGTGACAAAGAAGCCTATGATTCCCCCACCAATGCAAAATGCCTGCCCGCACAGATCCAAGCCCAATCCTCTCGTTATCCCCTCCAAGGGGCCTGCCGCCTCGGGGGTGGGAACTATGGGCTGAAGAAGGTCGGGTGTCGGAGGCGCTTCCTCCTCGCCCACGTCCGGCTGTCCCACGACCACCGGGGTGGCCGTGGGCACCACCACCAGCGGCAGCGTCGCCGTGGGCGTCGGCGACTCGGCGGGCGTTATAGGCGGCGTCGTCGTGGGGGAAGGGGCTTCAGCGTTCGCCACCATCACGTTTTGGACCCTGTATTCTCGATAATTGCCCGTCTGCTCCACCACCGTTAGGAGGAGGGTATAGGGCCCATCCGGGATCAGAGTGGTCTCCCACACCTCCAGGAGGCCATCCTCCACCGGCGTGGTACGGATAGCGTTCACCACGGTCCATTGGCCCGGATCGGCTCCCATCCCATATTCCACCTTGTAAAACTGGAAGCTGGGGATGGAAGCGCTCCCCTTAATGCTTACCGTCCCTCTCACCACCTCGTTCGCGCCAGGAGAGGCGATCTCCACACTCACATCCTGGCCATACGGCGCAGCCAGCAGAGAGGCGTCGATTCCTCCCAACAACATGAGGCCCGCCAGGGCCACCAGCAGTGAAACTCCAAGGAGCCTGATCGCTGTCATATCACTCGCATTCCTTGAGCAGCTCGAACATCCTAGCGATTTTAACGCAAGTGGGAGGCAGGGACAAACCCCGATGGCACCATGCTCGAAGGTGCAACCGGCTCGGAAGGCATCCTCCCACGCTGCGAGAGCATCGCCGGTCAACAATAGATGATAGCGAATAAGCAGAAAGAACGCTTGACAAGGCGAATCAGGACGGATAGAATCAGAACATCGGGAAACCGTAATAGAAAAACTTATGCGGAGGGAAGAGATGAGAAAGATAGGATTGGCACTGCTGATCGGTCTGGTGATCCTGGGCCTTGTGGCCGGATGCGCCCAAAGTCGAAAGATCACCATCGGGACGGACGCTACCTACCCACCGTTCGAATCGGTCGATGAATCCACCAGCGAGGTGGTCGGCTTCGACCCGGATCTGATGGCAGAGATAGCCAAGTTGGCTGGGCTCGAATACGAGTTCCAACCGACCGCGTGGGACGGCATTTTCGTTGCTCTGGCAGCCGAGGAGTTCGATGCTGTGATGAGCGCTGCCACCATCACCGAAGAGCGGTCCAAGGTCGTTGACTTCACCATCCCTTATTACCAAGTGGGGCAGGTAGTCTCGGTGAGGGAAGACGAGGAAGATATCAACAGCTACCAAGACCTGGCGGGCGGATCAATCGTGGGGGTCCAGCTCGCCACCACGGGAGACTTCGCCACGACAGACGAAGCCATGGTACCTGAGGACAACGTCCGGCGCTTCGACACCATAGATCTGGCCTACCAGGCGCTGGTCAACGGGGATGTGGATGCTGTAGTGGCTGACAGTCCAACTACTGAGAACTACGTTGGACGTTTCGAGGGCCAGATCAAGATCGTGGGCGGCGAAGGCCAGGCGGCTTGGTTCACCACCGAAGACTATGGCATCGCGGTTCAGAAAGGCGATGAGGAGTTGATGGCTGCCCTCAACGATGCAATCTCGAAACTGAAGGAGGACGGCACGATCCAGGAACTCCTGGGAGAATGGGAAGTCGAGTGATGTCTCCCTGGGCATGATGGATTACTAGGGATATTCGGGCTTGCTGGCTATTCTTATCAGCAAGCCCGAATTGCGTTGCGAATCTGATCACCCAGTATCGAAGCGATAACCAGAGGGAGACTGGCTTATGCCTGAAGAGGGACACATCGAAGGAGGCGACCGGACAGAACAAATGCAGCTTAGCCCGGGCAGCATCTTAGGCCGCATCGGTGGTCTGCGGGCCCCGAGTGCGCTTCCTTGGTGGGCCATACTGCTCCTAATCACTATGATCACCGCCGCTTATTTCATGTTCACCTCGGTAACCTATAAGCGAGCGCTCGACTTCATCTCGAACGGCGTTTGGGTAACACTGTGGGTCACCGGGGCGGCATTTACCATCGCTCTCGTATTGGGACTGATCACCGGGCTGGGCCGGGTGTCCAAGAATCCGGTTTTCTTCAATCTATCCACGCTCTATGTGGAGGTAATTCGTGGCATTCCCCTGATAGTCCTAATCATCTACATGGCATTTGTCGTCACACCCTTGGCGCTTCGCGGCATCAATCTGCTGTTGCTCACCATCAACCAATTGCTCGCCGGCACGAGCATTAGACTGCCGGAGGCTATAGTAACTAGTCATATAGGATTCGCCGTCCGGGGAATGATCGGCCTGGCATTCGGCTACGGCGCCTATCTGGCGGAGGTATTCCGCGCCGGCATCGAATCCATCCCCCGCGGTCAGATGGAAGCCGCTCGATCGCTGGGCATGAGCTATCCCCAGGCCATGCGGTATGTCATCTTGCCGCAGGCGATCCGGGTGGTACTGCCGCCACTAGGCAACGACTTCATCGCCATGCTCAAGGACTCGGCGTTAGTCTCGGCCGTGTCAGCTCGAGACATTACCTATTCGGGCCGTCTGTTTATCTCGCGCACCTTCGACACCTTCACCGGCTGGAACACCGTGCTGTATCTATACCTGGTCCTGACACTGTCCCTTTCACTGATGGTTCGCCTCTTGGAGCGACGCACCGCTTTCGACAAGTAGCAAGCTACACTGGACCAACGTAGTAAGGTGGGAGCTTCTATGGAAGCCGACCCGATCATTCAAATTGAAAACGCCACCAAACGCTTCGAAGATATCGTCGCCGTTCGCGATGTCAGCCTGGAGGTAGACGCGGGCGAGGTTGTGGTCATCATTGGGCCGAGCGGCGGTGGCAAGAGCACTTTGCTGCGTTGCGTCAATGGCCTGGAGACCATCGACGAAGGCCACATCATAGTCGATGGCGCCGATATAACGGATCCAAAGGTGAATATCAATCGGGTGCGAGAAGAGATCGGCATGGTATTTCAGCAGTTCAATCTATTCCACCACTTGACAGCCCTGGATAATGTCTGCCTGGCTCAGAGGCTAGTCCGCAAGCGAGACCGTCAGCGCTGCCAGGAAGTAGCCCGAGATCTCCTGACGAAGGTGGGAATTCCCGAGAAAGCCGAAAGTTACCCATCGGAACTCTCGGGCGGCCAACAGCAGCGAGTCGCCATTGCTCGAGCACTGGCGATGAACCCCAAAATCATGCTGTTCGACGAGCCCACCAGTGCCCTCGATCTGGAGATGATCAAGGAGGTTCTCGACGTGATGCTGGACTTGGCGCGCGACGGAATGACCATGATGGTGGTAACTCATGAGATGGGCTTCGCCCGGGGGGCGGCAGATCGGATGATCTTCATGGTTGAGGGGTCAATCGTGGAAGCTACTGACTCGGAGGAATTCTTCAACAATCCACGTGAGGAACGGACCAAGCGGTTTATGGAAAGCATCCTGCATCACTGATCACCCTTGCCACAACAGCGATGAGATCGGGGGGAGCGCGCTAGCGCGCTCCCCCCGATCGTTCAGCTCCAGCCGAAGAAATCCCTACTTCCACAGGTCGCGGGCTACATCGTCCAAGCCCAGCGCTTCCAGAGTCACCTTCTTGGGCACGGCGGCGTCGAGCGTCCACCCCATCTCCTCCAGATGCTCGCGCACCAGCATGCCCACCTGCACGTCGATGCCAGCCGTCGGGCCATCGGGAAGCGGGGGATGGCCGTACGCCCGCTCGGGATCGGGCCGGGTTATCGGATTGATGCCATCCCGCACATTGAACGCTTGGCGCATGTTGGCGACGCGCTCCCCCGTCTTCAACATATCCTGCAGGGTGAACTCCTCGCCGGTCACCGCGATCATGAACTCCGGGATCATATCCACCTTGGTCGACAGGTACCCGAACAGGCGCATGCCGCTGCAATTCATGGTATGGGTGAGCAGCTCCGCCTCCTTCACCCATCGCCCACGGCCTTCCTGCTTCTCAATGCCCTCGCCAAACCCCGGCCGATCGGACTCGTATCCCTCGGGCACGAAGTACTGGCAGGCCTGGGTATGCCGTCCCGGCGTGGCATTCACCTTGTAGATGACCGCTAGAGCCGGCTCATAGCGAGAGTCATGCATGGCCAGCTCCTGGCCACCCGCGTGGATGGCGAAGGATTCTGCCTTCGGCCCCAATTTCTGTGCCGCCCGCATCACGCCGTCGGCGATGACATCCCCGAAGTCCTCCCTGCGGGCTAACTTCTCCGTCATGTCGGTGATGGCCTTCGGATCGCCCCACCGCAGTTCCAAACCACCCGTGTCCGCCTTGGTGATAAGCCCGTGTTCGAAGCATTCGAAAGCGAAGGCCACACAACCTCCCGCCGAGATGGTGTCCAACCCGTAGCGGTTGCACACATCGTTGGCCTTTATTAGGGAGAACAGATCGTTGTTCATCATCATGGAGCCAAAGGCCGCGCCCGTCTCGTACTCGGGCTGATGGGTTTCGATCTCCTCACCATGGTAATTGATGCGGCTCGTCCCCCAGCAAGCAATGGGGCAATGCCAGCAGGCTTTTCGTTCCCCCCTGTACTTGACCAGTTCCGAGAACTTCAAAGGGGCGGGGTCAGGAGCATGTGCGGCGCTGATCAGCCAGTTCTGGAGGGGCGAATCTCCATTGGTCATGCCCACCGACGTATACCCGGGCGTGCTCTCGCCAGTGTAGGCATCGGCAAAGCCTACGCCATCGCGGATCTGCTGGATATACTTCTTCATGAGCTCACGCGCCCGCTCGGGATCCGCTACCGCAGCGGCCTGACTCCCTCTGACCACTACCGCCTTCAGGCGCTTCGAGCCCATGACCGCGCCCACGCCGGACCGCTGCCCGGTCCGGCGTGGGCGCGGTCATGGCGGCGGCAATAAGGGACAGATTCTCCCCGGCCGGGCCGATGCAAACCGCCTCCGCGTCCTTGCCGAACTCGGCCTTGACCCAGTCATCGGTCTCGTAGCAATCCTTGCCCCAGAGGTGGCTGGCGTCGCGAATCTCCGCCTTGCCATCTTCCATGTACAGATAGACCGGTTCATCAGCGATGCCTGTGAAGAACACGCAGTCGAAGCCCGCCGCCTTCATCGCGGGTCCCATCCATCCGCTTCCATTGGCATCTCCCCAACCACCTGTCAGAGGAGACTTGCAGGTGACCGTATAGCGAGTCCCCGTTGGAGCCGGAGATCCGGTCAAAGGCCCGGTTGTGATGCCCAGGATGTTCTCGGGCCCCATGGGATCGATGCCGGCCGACATCCTGTCGTAATAGAGTCGGGAAGCGACGCCGTAGCCCCCCACGAAATCGCGCAACAACGAGTCATCCGGCGTCTCGACGCGCACCTCCCCCGTCGACAGATTCACCCACAGAAACTTGCCCGCGTATCCACCTAGCAGTTCATCCTCCCCTTTCGAAACATGTATTGAATCCATCCCCTGCCCTGCAGGGGATCACCACATCCCCGCTGAGTCAATCCTGCCGTCGGAAAAGTCGATGCCTCCCGGCCGTCGCGAAGAAACGGGCGCATCACCCACCATCTCGTCTCCCTCGCTCGAAGCCTTTGAGGGCTCGCTCCAATCGCCGCTGCTGGAGGACCAGGGTCAGATCGCCTCTGGTTCGCTCCAGCACGCCCCTCACCATATCCGTGGTGCGTCTGAGGCCCCCGGTGATGGCGTCCGGAAAATCCACCGTCACCAGGAATCCATAAATCTCATCCATCGCTTCCAGCAATTCCTCGCAGCGTTTCAGATCGTCGCGGCGAATCAGATCCAGGACGTATCTCCTCAACTCTCCCACGGCCTCTCCCAGCCCATTCATATAGGCCGCGTACTCGACCCCCATGTCGTCGGGATCCGGAAGCGCCCCCCCTTCGGTCAGAGCATAGGTGATGCTGGCCTCGGCGTATTCCTTCAACGCATCCTGGACGTATCCAGCAAAATACAGGCCTGGATATCCCGCGACCGTTTGGCGCAGGCAAGCTACATCCTGGCGCGCTTCATTCAGCAAGCTTTGCGCCTTATCCCGCTCCTCGCGGTGGGTGGCGCGGATGCTCTTAGCAGCGCGCTGAATCACGCGCCGCGAGACGGCGAGAGCGGCCTCCCTCGCCCGGTTTTTTTCCTCCAGTCCGCCGAGAATCCGCTCCCCTATGGTTTCCAGCTCCGACAATTGCCGTCCCCTTTCCATGGATTCCAATCAGCCGCCTCCAGCTAAGCTGGCAGGTAGGAATACAGATACCAATTGACGATCTCCTGGCCATACAGAAGCCCCACCAGGCCCCCAAGAATCAGGTACGGCCCATAGGGCATGTAGCTCCTCCGGTCGCCTCGGCGCAGCAAAAGAAAGAGGATTCCTCCCGCCCCGCCCAACAGGATGGCGATGATCACGACCAACAGGATCTGTGGGAATCCCACGGTCAGGCCCAGGAACGTGGCCAGGGTTATGTCTCCCTCCCCCAGGGCGCCACGGCCGAAAAGGGCCCGGCCCAGGAGGACGAGGCCAGCGAAGATCGCAAATCCCACTCCCCCACCCACCAGAGAGGACGCCATCCCCAACCTGGGGTCGAAGCAGCCGGCGATGATGGCTATGACGATGGCAGGCAAAAGGACCACGTTCAAGATCCGCCGGTGCTCCACATCGGTGATAAAAGTGAGGATCAGGACCAGGACATAGAAACTCACCAGGGCCAAAGAAAGGCTCAAACCGAACCGCCACCACAAGAGCAAGAAAAGCGCTGCGGTAACCCATTCGACGACGACATGGCGGATAGAAAGCCGGACGCCGCAGCCGTCACAACGGGCTCGGCCCAGGAAATAGGAGAGGGTTCCGGATAGCTGAAGGACATCCCTTCGTCGACCGCAACGAGGGCACGTTGGAAGGCTCGGAGTTGGAGACGGCTGGGGAAGAACATCCCCCAACCAGTTGAGCAGGATTCCCAGCAACCATCCGACCACGCCATAGAGCCACATATGTTGTATTGGCCTCCCGGCAGGATTATAACAGAGTGAGGAACCATCTCAAAGCCTTCAAGAGAGTCGGCGTCGATCCAAAGGAGGAGTCTAACACCAAGGCCCAGCCCAGCAAGATGCACATCAGATGAATCAGCTCAGATCACATCTTGACGGCGCCTTCCGTCAATCCCTTCATGTACCAGCGCTGCGCGAGCACGAACCCCACGATCCCCGGCGAGATGGCGACAATGTACATCGCCGCCAAACGAGGCCATTCCCATTGACCAAAACCGAATGCAGCCCGAGCCAGCATCACGGGAAAAGTTCGTTTCTCCAAGTCATCCACGAGCGTCATGGCTATCAGATACTCGCCCCAGGCGACCACGAAGTTCACCAGGATGATCACTATCAGGCCGTTCTTGACCAGGGGAAACATGATGTGCCACAGCGTGTACCAGGAGTTGGCGCCGTCCACCTTCGCCGCCTCCACGATCTCGGTCGAGATCTGCTCGAACACGCTCCGCATGATCAGGACGCTCAGGGCCGCGCCAATCGACACATAGGGGAAGATCAGACCGTAGGTCTCGTTCTGAAGGCCCAGGACCTTCTGAACCTGATAGATGCCTATCAACGACAATAAGCGGGTGGGGAAGAACAGGGTCGCCACCAAGAAGGCCAGCACCAACGCCTTCCCCGGCGTGGGCAGGTGCACCAGCGCATAGCCAGCCAGGACGGAAATGACGCTCACCAGGATCACCGTGGCGATGGTCACCCAGATGCTGTTCATGAGGTTCTGAATCAGGGTGGGGACTTTGGTGATCACATAGGGGTAGTGCTCCAACGTCCACTCGGTGGGCACCAAGTAGCCCTGGTAGGCGCTGGGGACATCCTGGAAGGACAACTTGAACACCCACAGCAGCGGGCACAGGACGATGATGATGAACAGGATGATTACGGCGTGCAGCAGAACCCTGGTGGGGCGGAACTTCCGCCTCTCTTCAATCTGCACCTTCCGCTCAGCCTGGGTGGTATGCACGCGCTATCCTCGAATTGGTAGGGTCAGGGCGGTCTGCGCCTGGGTCGAGCGACTTCCAGCCGCCCCCTCACATCTTGACGGCGCCCTCCGTCAAGCCCTTCATGTACCACCGCTGCGCGAACAGGAACCCCACGATCCCGGGCAGGATGGCCACGATGTACATCGCCGCCAAACGAGGCCACGCCCATTGAGCCTGCCCCCCCGAAGTCTTAGTCAATATCACGGGGAAGGTCCGCTTCTCCATATCGTCGATAAGCGTCATGGCTATCAGGTATTCGCCCCAGGCGACCACGAAGTTCACCATGATGATCACCACCAGGCCGTTCTTGACCAGGGGAAACATGATATGCCACAGCGTGTACCAGGAATTGGCGCCGTCCACCTTCGCCGCCTCCGTGATCTCCGGCGAGATCTGCTCGAACACGCTCCGCATAATCAGAACGCTCAGCGCCAGGCCAACCGATACGTAGGGGAAGATCAGACCGTAAGTCTCATTATGAAGGCCCAGGGCCTTCTGAACCTGGTAGATGCCTATCAACGACAACAAGCGGGTGGGGAAGAACAGGGTCCCCACCAGGAAGGCCAGCACCAACGCCTTCCCCGGCGTGGGCAGGTGCACCAGCGCATAGCCGGCCAGAACGGAGATGATGCTCACCAGGATCACCGTGCCTATGGTCACCCAGATGCTGTTCATGAGGTTCTGCATTGCTGTGGGGAGTTCGGTGACCACATAGGGATAGTGCTCCAACGTCCACTCGGTGGGCACCAAATAGCCCTGGTACGCGCTGGGGATGTCCTGGAAGGACACCTTGAACGTGTACACCAGCGGGCACAGGACGGCGATGATGAACAGGATGATTATGGCGTGCAGCAGAACCCTGGTGGGGCGGAGCTTCCGCCTCTCTTCAATCTGCACCTTCCGCTCAACCTGGGTGGTATGCACGCGCTATCCTCGAATTGGTAGGGTCAGGGTGGTCTGCGCTCGAGTCGAGCCACTTCCAGCCGCCCCTCACATCTTTATGGCGCCCTCCGTCAAGCCCTTCATGTACCACCGCTGCGCGAGCAGAAACCCCACGATCCCGGGCAGGATGGCCACGATGTACATCGCCGACAAGCGAGGCCACGACCATTGAGCGTGACCTAACGCAGCCTGAGCCAACACCACGGGGAAAGTTCGCTTCTCCATATCATCGATGAGCGTCACTGCTAGGAGGTATTCGCCCCACACCACCACGAAGTTCACCATGATGATCACTATCAGGCCGTTCTTGACCAGGGGAAACATGATGTGCCACAGCGTGTACCAGGAGTTGGCGCCGTCCACCTTCGCCGCCTCCACGATCTCAACGGAGATCTGCTCGAACACGCTCCGCATGATCAGAACGCTCAGCGCCAGGCCAACCGATACGTAGGGGAAGATCAGACCGTAGGTCTCATTCTGAAGGCCCAGGACCTTCTGAACCTGGTAGATGCCTATCAACGACAGCAGCCGGCTGGGGAAGAACAGGGTCCCCACCAGGAAGGCCAGCACCAACGCCTTCCCCGGCGTGGGCAGGTGCACCAGCGCATAGCCAGCCAGGACGGAGATGATGCTCACCAGGATCACCGTGGCGATGGTCACCCAGATGCTGTTCATGAGGTTCCCAACTACCGTGGGAATCTGGGTGAGCACATAGGGGTAGTGCTCCAACGTCCACTCGGTGGGCACCAAGTAGCCCTGATATGCGCTGGGGATGTCCTGGGCGGACAGCTTGAACATATACAGCAGCGGGCACAGGACGATGATGACGAACAGGATGATTACGGCGTGCAGCAGAACCCTGGTGGGGCGGAACTTCCGCCTCTCTTCAATCTGCACCTTCCGCTCAACCAGGGTAGTATGCATGCGCTATACTCGAATTGGTAGGGTCAGGGTGGTCTGCGCCTGGGTCGAGCCACTTCCAGCCGCCCCTCACATCTTGACGGCGCCCTCGGTCAAGCCCTTCATGTACCAGCGCTGCGAGATCACGAACCCCACGATCCCGGGCAGGATGGCCACGATGTACATCGCCGACAAGCGAGGCCACGACCATTGACCCTGACCCACCGCAACCTGAGTCAAGACCACGGGGAAGGTCCGCTTCTCCATGTCGTCGAGGAGCGTCATGGCGATGAGGTATTCGCCCCACACCACCACGAAGTTCACCATGATGATCACCACCAGGCCGTTCTTGACCAGGGGAAACATGATGTGCCACAGCGTGTACCAGGAGTTGGCGCCGTCCACCTTCGCCGCCTCCGTGATCTCCTTCGAGATCTGCTCGAACACGCTCCGCATGATCAGAACGCTCAGCGCCAGGCCAACCGATACATAGGGGAAGATCAGACCGTAAGTCTCATTATGAAGGCCCAAGGTCTTCTGAACCTGGTAGATGCCTATCAACGATAACAACCGGGTGGGGAAGAACAGGGTCCCCACCAGGAAGGCCAGCACCAACGCCTTCCCCGGCGTGGGCAGGTGCACCAGCGCATAACCAGCCAGGACGGAGATGGCGCTCACCAGGATCACCGTGGCTATGGTCACCCAGATGCTGTTCACGAGGTTCTGCATCGCTGTGGGGAGTTCGGTGACCACATAGGGATAGTGGGCCAACGTCCACTCGGTGGGCCACAAATAGCCCTGGTACGCGCTGGGGATGTCCTGGAAGGACAGCTTTAGCGTGTACGCCAGCGGACACAGGACGGTGATGATGAACAGGATGATTATCGCGTGCATCAGAACTCTGGTCGGGCGGAACTTCTTCTTCCGCAAAACCATCTCCTTCTGCCTCTCCTCAGCCAAGGTATTCTCCATGTGCGATTCTCCTCAATCCCGGTTTCGGAAGAGCCAGAACAGGAAGGCTACTATAACCAGCATAGCCGCCGCCCCTATCCAGCCGATGGCGGACGCGTATCCCTGCGACCAGTCGCCCAGCTGGAAGGCCAGGTGCCACATGTACACCGTCCAGGTGTAGGTGGAGGTGTTGCGCACCAGGCCGCCCAGGATCAGATACTCGTCGATCACCGCCATGGCCGTGCCGAACCGCAGCACGGTCAGCACCAAAAGCATGGGGCGCAACCGCGGAACGGTGATCCGCCAGAACGTGTTCCACTCGTTGGCGCCGTCCACCTTGGCCGCATCGTACAGGTCCCTGGGTATGGTGGCCATGCCCGCCAGGAAGAACATGGTGTGATAGCCCAGCCCCCACCAGTTCTCCATCACCACTATCGCCGGCAGGGTGAGCGTTCCACCTCCCAGCCATTGGGGAGCATTCCTGAAAGTGTAGAGGCCCAGGATGTTTACTAGAATCTCGTTTAGGGGCCCTATCTGGTAGTTGTAGATCGTTCTCCACATCACGAAGACCATGGGGCCGGGTATCATGGCGGGGATGAGCAGGATGATTCGATAGAAGGTGGCTATCCTCCCCTGAGTGACCCGATCCACCATGGCCGCTATGGCCAGGGGGAGCAGGATACACCCCGGCAGGAACAGCACCGTGAATATGCCGGCTCGCAGCAGGCCCTCGTGCACCACAGGGTCCACCAGAGCATTGCCGAAGTTCTCCAGTCCGATGAATACAGGAGGGTCTCCCCTGATATACCAGTAGTCGGTGAAGCTCAGATAGGCAACGCGAGCCAGCGGATACGCCTGCCACCCCACGAAGAAGATGACGAAGGGCAGCAGATAAAGCCAGTTGATGGTGTGCTTGAGAGTGGCTATGCGCTCCCGCCGCCTCCGCGTGGCTTGCAGTCTCGAAGCTGTGGCGGCCATTTCAATCCCCCATCAGAGGATGGAGTGAGCCACTGGGGCTCACTCCATCCTCATTCGATTTGCTATCCGGCAGAGGCTATTAGCCTATCTTCTCGATCTCGTCAGTGACGGCGTCGTAGGCCTCTTGCAGGGCCACCTTCGGGTCGGACTCCTCGCCGGTGATGTACTTCTCCCAGTAAGGCTTGCCGATCTGGAACTGGCTCAGCCCGTACTCGTGGTTCTTGATGGCCACGGCGGTATCCAGGCTCTCGCGGAGCGGCCATACCCATCCCTGATCCTGTATCCACTCCGGGTCTTCCTCTTTCCACTTCTTGTAGAGGGAGGCGTAGGGAGGGACGTGCATGGGGTGAGTGGCCTCGGACCCGGCGATAGACTCCTCCCAGATCCTGCTGTTGTAGGTCAGGTCGGTCAGGTACTCTGCACACTCTTCCTTGTTCTGGCCGTAGGTGAACAGAGCGCATCCGGTGTCCCAGAACACGCTCGAGCCCTCTCCGCCCGCGAACGTGGGCAGCTTGCCCAGCCGCATTAAGCCCGGATCCGGCCACAGAGCAGCCATCCGCGCCGGGGCGTTCTGATACTTGATGTAGTAGGCTACCCTCTGCACAGCGAAGGCGACCTCGTCCGGGGTCCCGTTGACGCCGCCGTCGGAGGCGCCCTCCAGGAGCACGTCCGGGTGCGACAGCTCGAAGAACTCCTTCATCAGCTCCAAGGCTTGCACCGCCTCGTCGCTGGTGAACTTGAAGCGGCCCTCCGGGCCCTCGTACACGTCGGAGCTTATGCTGTGGGTTATGGGAGCCAGCGAGCGCCAGCCGTGGGCGTCGAAGGTCACGCCGAAGTCCGCCGCGCCGCTGTCTATGACCTTGGCACCGCTGTCCGCCCACTCGGCCCAGTCGACGGGAGCGTGTTCACCGTCCAGGCCGGCGTCGGTTGCTAGCCCCGAGTTCCATGCCTGCCCGATGATGTCCAGCAGGAAGGGCCAGCAGTACAGCTTGCCGTCCACCGAACATTCCGCCTTGATGGACGGAAGGATGTCATCCATCACTTCCTTGGGGATGTAGGGATCCCAAGGCTCGATGACGCCTGCCTTGATCAGCGACTTCATCTCCACGAACGGCGTCATGCCTGAGTACAGATCCCAGGTGCTCATCTTGTCCCTGGACTCGGCCACGAACCGCTCGATCCCGAAGCCCTCCACCGGAGCGATCTGGAAGTCTATCTTGTCCCCCCAGACCTCTGGAATGTAAGGGTGCAGGTCGGGCTGCCAGGAATAGAAGGTGGGGGTGAGGATGCGCCCCTCTGCCTCCTCCTCTGGCGGAGCCTCTTCAGGTGGAGCCTCCGTGGGCGCCGCCTCCTCAGGCGGAGCCTCGGTGGGCGGAGCCTCCTCAGGCGCCGCCTCCTCAGGCGGAGCCGCGGTGGGCGCAGGCGGAGCCTCGGTGGGCTCCGTAGTGCAGGAAGACAAAGCTACACTCGCCCCAGCCAGAGCCAGGCCTCCGTAAACCATTCTGTTCATGAACTGCCGACGAGAGATTCTGCCCCTTCTCAGCTGGCTGACTAACGATCTCTCCATCCGATTGTGCTTTTCGTTTCTCATTCGAACTTCCCTCCTCTGATATATGTGTAGCCAACTCTACACTTAGAAACTACATCTTTCCTTCCGCGTGCTCTCCTTTCTGCAGTTTATCTCAGCCAGAAGCAAAAAAGGCGCGCCGTCTGAAATGGCACGCCTAAACCGCTGAAACAAGCACAAACCGATAACGCGCTGTTACACGCCAGCCACAACCTCGCTGCAAGCCGACAGTGCTATGCCAATCACCGACCTCTTCAGACTTCTCAGGAATGCTAACCAAGGGACCCTTCCATCTAGCCTCCCGCCATCAAGGCGAAACAGCCGGTAACCTGATCCGCATTATCAGTCTGATCTATCCAATCCTGCAATGCGCTCCTTGCGTTCAGCTTCACCTCTTTGTGAGAACTAGCGCCTTCAAGGCGCCAACGCACTACCAAGATTACACCAAAAGTATACCATCATTTCTCCCCTCTGTCAATAGCTAGTGTCGCGCGTGATCAACTTGCCGGCGGCTCACGACCGCACGAGCCGAGTCGCAACGGGCTGTCAGCTGTCGTCCCCTTTCTCCCGCCCACCTTGCCGTATGATGCCCAAGAGGAAGTTGGTTCTGGGCACAGCCTCCATATGGCAACTGTAATCATCGCCGAACTTATCCGGATTGACGCGGTCTGCATTCATCGTGATCAGGTAGCTGAAGGAGGGGCATCCGGTGGCGGTCTATCCGGGCTACAGACTGGCCGCCTATGCATTTAGCGATGGATAGGAGATCTTGCGGCAAGCTATGTCCCACATGCTCTATCGGCTTCCATCGCCCCAGCAATCCATTGTAGTACTAAAGTAGTATTGACAAAAAGGGCTCAAGGTGCGATAATCTCTGTTAGGAACGATGGCTCCAGCATCACGCCCATTCATCGATTCGTTCCTAAAAGGGGAGGAGAGCTGACTCGCTCTCCTCCCCTTCTTCCTGCCCTGTCCATGCTCACCGGCATGGAGACAGCTCCTCCTCTGGGGTGACATTTCCATTGAACTCCAACAGCACACTTCCGGACCAGCCGGCTGAACGCCGCTCGATCTCAGCGCACTATGCTATACTACAACATCGTCAATCAGATGAGTCAGCGCGGCGTCGTTTTTGTGCAGGATAGCAGCCCAATGAGCTCTATCAGCTTACTGTATCGGCTTTTCAAGGTGGTACAGAGCCGCTGAGATCGAGCTCCCGGCATCCAGGGCTATACAACCGAGATGGCAGAGAATGACAATCAAGGCGAACAACCCTACGAACTCTGGCACTGAGGCATCCCCTCGCCGCTCTCTCATCCTCCATGCCCCTACTATTCTACTGTGGATCTTCATCCTAGCCTACATCCTGTTCTTCTCCGCCTACAGCCTCCAGCTGCACGCGACCCTCAACTCATTCGCAGCCGACCTTTCCCTCTTTGACCAGCCGATGTGGAACTCCCTCCATGAGCGTTTCCTGGAGCGAACCCTCGGTGACCGGCAAGTCCCTCGAGTGGCCGATCACTTCGAGCCGATCATCCTCCCCATCGCCCTCGTATTCTATCTATGGGACGACGTGCGTGCCATCCTCATCATCCAGACTCTCGCTCTCGCCCTGGGCGCGGTGCCAGTTTATTGGATCGCGCGAAAAGCGCTCTCTGACAGCCTAGACGAGCATGGAGGCGCCGAGACTCATACCCTTACTGAACCCGTTTCACACTACGCTTCCCTGCTTGCTCTCAGCTTCGTCGTGGCGTATCTGATGTTTCCAGGTCTACAGGCTGCCAACGTCGCCGACTTTCACGCCGACCCTCTAGTCGTCACACCGCTCCTCTTCGCCTTTTGGTACGCCACACAGCACCGATATCGGGCGATGTGGGCCTGGGCGGTTGTGGCCATGCTAACCAAAGAGAACCTGCCTACTCTCACTTTCATGCTGGGCTTGTACCTTCTCATCGGCTCGGAGGATGGAGAATCAAGTATCCACTCATTCCCCGGTTCACTGTTGACCAAGCGGCGGCAGCATGGTCTGGCACTAATGGCTGTCAGTGCGGTTTGGTTCTACGTAGCCTCGTTCCTCATCGTCGCGCCGCTGGCCCGCCAGGTCTACGGCACCGATGGACCGGTCTACATGGCCCACCGCTATACCGAATTCGGCAGCGGGATGCCTGGCCTGCTCCTCGATCCGGACCGACTTCTCTACCTGGCTGGCCTGTTCGCCTCAGTGGGTTGGCTGGCGCTGTTGGCTCCTGAATACCTGCTGCTAGGACTGCCGATTCTCATCGCCAACACTCTCAGTAATTACCCCGGCCAGTACTCCGGCGAACAGCACTATTCGGCACCGCTGGCCCCGGTTTTCGTCATCGCGGCCATTTACGGTCTCCGGCGGCTTGTCGGCGGATTACGTGCCCAGCATCCTGGCAGCTCGGCGTCTAAGCGATTCCTTCCCGCACAACTACAACGTTGCGACGCCAAGACGCTTGCAGTGGCAGCCGCTGTCTGGCTGCTAGTCTGGTCCCTGGGCTACCACTATCTTCGAGGATGGACGCCTCTGGCCCGCGACTTCCATTGGCCAGACATCACGCCCCATCATCAGTTGCTGCCCCGCTTCGCAGACCAGATCCCTGCCGAGGCTCCTCTCTCCACCACGCCTCCACTTCACCCACATTTCGCCCACCGAGAGAAGATCTACCTATTCCCCACCATCGCTGACGCCGACTTCGTGCTCCTCGACGTCTCGGGGGTCACCGACGCTCATCCCAACGATGTGCGGAAAGCCTACGACTTCCTTGTCGAGACAAACGAGTTCGGCGTTATCGATGCAGCAGATGGATACGTGCTGCTCGGAAAGGGTCAAGACACATGGGAGGGCATAGGAACTCTACCCGACGCGTTTTTCGACTTCGCGCGAGTGAAGGACGCACAGCCCCAATACCCGGTGAAGGTTGAGTTTGATGGCCAGCTGCGCTTCCTGGGGTATGACCTGATAGATGATGCCAAATGGCAGCAAACCTATCTGCGGCTATACTGGGAGGCGATGGCTCCACTCCCGGATGATCTGCGTCTGTGGCCTTTTCTCTTCAGCCAAGATGGCTTTCTACTAGAAGATACTCTCCAGCGGCCCATGGTAGCTCCCATCTGGTATGCGCCCTCCCAGTGGAAGCCCGGTGAGATCGTCGTAACCAAGACGCTGCCCTGGACCCTGGGCCCACGCTTCAACGTCGGCCTAGCCGTTCTTCGTACCGGTACCGACCCGGTGGCCACGTTCGCCGATCCGGAGCAACACTTGCCTATCACAGCCGCCGATCCCAGTGTCATCACATTTCGCGACGAGACCTGGGCACAGGTCGGCTCCTTCGCTCGCGATGGTCGCCATCTCGCTCCTCTCTTGCAGGATACAACTCTCTATCCTCTTCACAGAACTTTCAGCAACGGCATCCAACTCACCCATTCTCGAATCTCAGATGTCGCCTGTCAGGAAATGGCGAGCGGTCAGCTATCATATAGCATTTGCGTACCGTACGATTCGTGTCGTCCAGGCCACCTATGTCAGCTATCCGCGCAATCCGGAGAGTCTCTATCAGTTGTGCTACAGTGGCAAGCTACTGCTGCCGTCTCCCGCAGCTACACCGTCTTCGTTCACCTGGTCGATCCCAGTGGAACCATGGTAGCTCAGTCCGACGCCCAGCCCACCTGGGTTGCTCCCTGGCCCACCGACCGCTGGGCGACCGGCCAGCCAGTCCTCGACGGGCATCGAGTCCCTCTCCCCCCAGACCTCACCACCGGACGCTACGAACTACGCGTGGGGCTTTACTACTGGGAGACCTTGGAGCGATTGCCGGTTGTCGACGATAGCGGGCAGCCGATCGGCGACTATGTGGTACTGAGCGAAGTGGAGATTACGCGTTAGAGGGATTCTGGTGAAATGCCAGGACGTACGAGATCAGTCGGCGACCAAAGTGACGACAGGCC
>SDBU01003861.1_pt1 | contig 18799 bp, 15 predicted proteins | sample 2277071 | NCBI WGS metagenome assembly SDBU01 (sample SAMN10397929, study PRJNA504765) | marine sediment metagenome | isolation source: marine sediment core GS08_GC12, 126 cmbsf | place: Arctic Ocean: Gakkel Ridge, Loki's castle | collected 2008 | reverse complement strand
GGGATTGATCCACAATGGCAAGATATCGTGGAACTGAGATGGAGCAGAGAGGATTACTACGATGTTATCATTTGCCTATATGTCTTCCAGCATCTTAGCTATGATGATTTCGCCAAAATTGTTAGACATATGAAGTACAGCTTGAAAAAGGGGGGAACAATAATTCTAGGCAGTTTCAAGACACCGAATAATGATCTCTCTTTGGAGAGCATGGCTCGCTTATTCTGTGGGGACGACGAGTTTGAAATGCTTGTCAAGGATAGTTGGAAACGAATAGATGTTTCTCATGGTACCCCTCATTATCACGAGGGGTTTAACCTTGTGGTTAAGAAGGTGGGCAATTGAAGAAACAGATAGCAGCTGAGTTCAATTGTGCCGAACTATGGATTAGCGAGTTTATCCCACTAATGGACTACGCCTGCGGTACCGGTGCGTTGGGTGTTGCCTTCTACTCTGATAAAGTTATCAGCTCGTCTTTTATTAGGTAGATCAAGACTTAGTTCCATAATTGAAGCTACAACATATAGTGACGTGACGGACGCCACATCAACCAAGTGGGCACTCCTAGAACTGGCACCTCTTTGGTCACTGAGAAGCCAAAACGCTCATAGAGGCGTACGTTTTTTAATTGTTCTGTCTCCAGATAGGATGCCTGGTCAAACTGATCTACATACTCACAAAAGTATTCCAATAACTGACTTCCGATACATTGCCCCCTTTTTTCTGGCAGTACACCTAACGGACCAAGATGCCAATGTGGTTGTTTTGGATCGTGCTTTGCCCACGTAGACCTAAACCTAAGTGTTTGGAATGAACTACCACGGGCAGCGATGATCATAAATGGTAATAACTTTCGGTTTTGTAATGGTGATAGTTGGCAATGTGGCCATTCAACCATACTCATGACTCCGACCATCTCGTGGTTATCTTTGGCTAATAATATCTGGCCGTGCATTCCCTCGAGCAGGATTTTAAAGATGGCTTCAGGATAACGACGCTGCTTTTCACTTTTCCCTTGGTAAACAGCGGCTACAACGGGTGTAGGCGCAAAGGCACGACTTAGTAAAACAGCGGCTTCCGGAATCTCAATATTCTTTGCTGGCTCGATGACTATTTGTCTCATCTACCCCCACTCATTGGAATTAATGTTCCAATATAATCACTTTGTATGATTATAAGATGTCGGGTTCCAAATAACAACGAAACCAACAGCGGAGATATCGGGGTGTTTTTTCCTCAAATAAATACCAGAATCAATCTTGACTGCGTCATTACCGCCAAATACCACTAAAAAGGTGCGCTGAAATTCACGTTTGGAGGTTAAGCGTGAGACCGTGAGATAAAAAAGAAGCCATTTTTAGATTGCACATTCTGACGGATTGTTATCTCAGTTCTCAATATGGTAAATTGAGAAAACAATTTGATGGAATGTTTAATGTGGTACAAAAGTAAATTCCCCTTAGGGTGTGTAAACTTTTACCACAGCTTCACTGTGAAGAGGAAATCTTCCGGTGTGCGCTTAACCCAGTTATAAACATACCCTGGATTCGGAGGCCGGTAGAATGAGCTGTTGATTTCTACCATATTAAAGAACTGAATATAATACTCGAGCTCATTTATCTTACCTGAAGGATAGAAACACCCCTTCCAGGTACCATTACCTTTAGGATAGGACCAGCCTGATGTACCGATATATATCCTTGCTTGCCCTGACATTACTAAATTGCCCTTGAAACAATTATATGCCAAAAACCCCTTGACAATGGAACATATGTTCTACTATAATGTTATTCCTTACCCTCTGGAGTTGGTCCAATGTCAAAGCTTATTGGTGAGCCAGTCAAAGTATACGGGAAGGACGACTCCACGATAACTGTTTTTATCTGGAGGAAGCGCCTCTACCGGGTTAATGAGGTCATTAATTGGTGGCGCGAGCCTGATGAGTGGTGGAATGGTAAAGCCACGCGTTTCTTTGTGCGTGTAAACGCCACCAACTCCAGCACGGGAACATACGAGCTCTATAGACTCGGTAAAGAGTGGTTCCTTCAAAGAGTCCTGGACTAGGAATTTACTATGGGTTTTATTCACCTCCATGTCCATTCGCAATACAGCTTTCTCGATGGTGCCTCATCCTTAGATAGACTGCTGGAAAAGGCAAAGGCTCTGGTAATGCCGGCTCTAGCCCTCACTGACCATAACAGGCTAACCGGTGCTGTAAGGTTCTATGAGAAGGCCCGGTCACTAGGCATAAAACCTATCATCGGCGCTGAAATTGACCTGGAAGGCGGCTACCACCTCACCCTTCTCTGCAAGGATAGGGTAGGCTATACCAGCTTGTGTAGGTTATTGACTGAAGCTCATTTAGCTAACAGAGGCAAAAGCCCCAATGTTACTAGGGAAATGCTGCGCAGGTTTAGTGCCGGGCTGATAGCCCTGTCTGGCTGTAGCTGGGGTGAGATACCCACTTTAATTGAACAGGGAAAGACTACTCAGGCCAGAAAGGCGACTCGTTTCTACAGGGAAATCTTCGGCGATAGCTTCTTTATTGAACTTATCCGCCACCCTTCCAAAGACGGCATACTTGCCAGTTATAGGCTTACCGACTTTGCTAAAGAAGAAGGGATACACATTGTGGCTACCAACAATGTTCACTATGCCGAGATGGAAGAGTATCAGGTAAAGGAACTGCTCAACGCCATAGACCAAAACATCACCATCTCCCAGTTAAAGGGTTACCGCACTGTAGAGCAATATCTCAAGTCTTCAAAGGAAATGCTAAAGCTCTTTAAGGACCTGCCTGAAGCCATTGACATGACAGCGGAAATTTCCTCCAGATGTAATCTGGAGCTAGAGCTGGGTAGACCGCGCTTCCCCAGATTTGATATTCCCGAAGGTGAGACTGACCATAGCTATCTATCGAAGCTGGCCTATGCCGGCACATCAAGCAAATACAGAGTGCTGACGCCTAAAATCAAGAATCGCCTGGAGAAGGAACTGAGCACGATAAGAAAGCTCGGCTTCTGCGGTTACTTTCTGGTGGTCTGGGACATTGTTAGATGGGCAAGAGCACGCGGCATAAGATGCCAGGCAAGAGGGAGCGCCGTAGATAGCCTGGTCGTCTATGTCCTAGACATTAGCAATGTAGACCCGATTGGGTATGACCTTCTCTTTGAGCGCTTCATGCATCCATTAAGATATGAGCCACCCGATATTGACCTGGATATTGACCGGAAGCGGCGGGGTGAGGTGAGGGACTACGTTTACCAGAAGTATGGTGTGGATAATGTTGCCTGCGTGGGCACTATAAACACCTACATGGCCAGAGGCACTATTCGGGACATCGGCAAAGCTTTAGACATATCTCGCAAGACAATCGAAGACGCCTGTCATGGCATCCATTACCTGCCTGCCTCACAACTTCTAGAATATGCAAATACTCTTCCCGAGCTAAAAAGAAGTACCGTCTACAGGAGACCTGAATTGGCTGATTTCTTTAAGTTGTGTGCTGCTATTGACGGATTCCCCAAGCATATGTCTGTTCACCTGGGCGGACTCTTAATTGGAGATGGCAGACTTTCTGAATCAGTTCCCTTGGAGTGGTCCAGCGGAGGAGACGTTATCAGCCAGTATGATAAAGATGACATTGAAAGGCTGGGTATTGTCAAGATGGACCTGCTGGCACTACCTACTCTTACTGTTATCGAGGATACACTGGCTGAAATCAAAGAAAACCACGGGGTAGACATTGATATTGACGGGACGCCCAGAGATGACCTAGAAGCCTTTGCCATGCTTAGAGATGGTAAAACCCTCGGCACTTTTCAGCTGGAGTCACCGGCGCAAAGAGAGATGGCAGGCAGGCTGCTGCCAGACTGCTTTGAAGACATTATAGTCTCAATTTCACTGGTCAGACCGGGGCCGCTGAAATCCAATATGGACAAGATATATCTACCAAGAAGGCATGGCACTAGGCCGGTAACCTATCTTCACCCTAAACTTAGGAAGGCTCTCGGCGAAACTCTAGGGGTAATACTCTACCAGGAGCAGGTATTACAGGTTGCCCATGACCTGGCTGATATGAGCTATGCTCAGGCAGATGGTTTTAGGCGGGCCATGACCCATGACCGGACTGCAGCGGAAATGGAGAAGATGCGGGATTCATTCATTTCCTGTGCCGCCAAGAACGGGGTGAGTAGAAATATTGCCAAGATGGTATTCGAGCAGTTGGCTGCATTTGCTGCTTACGGCTTCTGTAAGGCTCATGCTGTTGCCTATGCTATCCTGTCCTACCAGACTCTCTGGTTAAAGTGTCATTACCCGGCCGAGTTTTTTGCTGCGGTACTCTCGAATCAGCCTATGGGATATTATCCACCTCACGTCCTAGTGGCCGATGCCAGAAGGTTTGGGGTGAAAGTATCTCCCCTTGATATCAACAAGTCTCTCGACCGCTATACTGTTGAAGACGGAGCGATAAGAGTTAGCCTCAGGCAACTAAAGGGAATGTCACAAGAAGTGATTGACACTATACTGTCGGAGAGAGCAAAGGCCGGTTTCACTTCGCTAAGAGACTTTGTCCTAAGGACAAACGCCAGTCGGCCTATCCTGGAGAATCTTGTCAAGATTGGTGCTTTTGATTCCCTGGGCAGTACAGACGAATTACTCTCAGAGATTCCGAGGCTGATAAGTCTCAAACATAAGGTAGGTAGGGGGGCAAGGCCTTTGTTTGAAGACGTTAAATCGGGGTCTGGATTAGCGGGAGGTGCTGTCAGTAATGATAAAAAAGCAAGGATGCTATCTGAGAGGGAACTTCTCTCCCTTGATTTATCGGCACATCCCCTGGATTTCTATCATTATGATAACGGATTTACTAAGATTAAGGACCTGCCCTCAGTAGCTACGGGTAGGTCTGTTAAAATTGTAGGCTCAGTAATTCGCTATCAGACACCGCCTGCCAGGAATGGGAACAGGGTAGTCTATATCATAATAGAGGACGGGACAGGGGTAGCTGATTTAACAGTGTTTAGTGATGTCCAGGAAAAATGCGGGCAAGTCTTGTTTAGAGAAGACTGGTTGGTAGTCAAAGGGAAAATCCAGAGAAGAGGGCCGAAGGCACTTTCGATCATTGCTGAGGATTTAGCTGTAGCAAGGTGGAATAAGTGAAGCCCTCACATGCTATAATACTTACACAGGCAGACGCCTAGACGGGGTAGAAACGATGAGAAAGCATATCTTATCTGTTGTCCTTACAATACTTGTTTCAGCAACGCTATTCACTGCCTGTACGGGTCCAGAAACAACAACAACTCCGCCAACGACGATATCGGAAGAGCTAAAAGTTCATTTCATAGATGTTGGTCAAGGTGATGCAATTCTAATTGATTTGGGAGAGACCGAAATTCTAATTGACGGTGGGGGTAAATCACCTGGCGTAGTAGCATACCTCAATGACTATGTGGATGGAGTGCTTGAGGTCATGATAGCTACCCATCCGCATGCTGACCATATAGGTGGACTTATTGCAGTTTTAGGCGCTTTCGAAGTACGGGAGATCTGGCACAATAATGACATAAGTAGCTCCCAAACCTATGCTGAGTTTATGGCTGCTGTTCAAGCGGAAGGTGCGGAGGTTCATATAGGAAGACGAGGTAATGAGATTGATGCTGGGGAATTAACCTTTATAGTCCTGAACCCTGAAACATTAGCCGGCACTACAAATGATAACAGCATTGTCCTAAGTCTTAGCTATGGTGAGGTAGATTTCCTATTCACTGGAGATGCGGGATACGAAGCTGAGTTGAGTATGCTTACGGCAGGTATTGTCCCGGATGTGGAAATACTAAAAGTGGGACATCATGGGTCAAGAACATCCTCCTCTCAAGCCTTCTTGGCCTCGACAAGACCGGAAGTTTCTATTTATATGGCCGGGGAAGGAAATAGCTATGGCCATCCGCATGAGGAGATTATCACAGCTCTTACACAAGGAGGAACTAAGATATTCGGCACCGATACTAATGGCACTATAATAGTAACCACTGATAGCGAAACCTACGAGACGCTTATATCATCTACGATGGACTTATCTACTAGGTAGCCATTTGGAAGAACAATGACTCTGAAATGGCTGTCTTGCATAATGGTGAGGGACAAGAGGCATCCAGTAAAAGCTATTGAGGAGCTTGTCAATTGCAGCCTTGCGTTGAAGCATATCTAGACATTGAAACGACGGGACTCTCCCCCTGGGATAGTAAAATTACTGTGGTTGGCATCCACCTTTGTAACGGTGAGGATACTAGGTTTATTCAATTGGTTGGTGACGATGTAACTGCTGATAACATACTGGACGCACTAAGGGGAGTGGGTATCATCTATACCTATAATGGCAGCCGATTTGACCTGCCGTTTATTTATTGTCGTTTAGGGATTAACCTTGCAAGGTTACTTAAACACTGTGACTTGATGTATGACTGCTGGAGAAATGACCTGTATGGTGGTTTCAAATCCGTAGAAAGGCAACTAGGGATACGGAGGAAGCTAACAGAAGTGAATGGCTATGAAGCAGTACGACTGTGGTGGAAATATATGGACTATTTCGACCTAGATGCCCTCAATATGCTCCTTGAATACAACAAGGAAGATGTGTTAAACCTAAAAACTTTAAAGGAAAGGTTGCTCTAGTTTCTTATAATGCTATATATTTAGCAATGTTTTATACTGCCTCTTCAACTGAAGGAATTGTTGGGATAAATGAGCAGCCGAGCAGGTAAAATAATAAAGGAACAGAGGAAGAAACTATCTCTTTCTCTAAATCAACTTTCGGGACTGTCAGGTGTTTCCGTTTCGCATTTGGGACGGATAGAACAAGGGAAGCGTATTCCATCAACTCGAATCATACAAAAGATTGCTGAACCACTTGGCTTTGACCTATACGAATTACTCGTTATGACTGGCCATCTATTGCCAGGATCATCATTGTACTCAGAAGAGCAAAGAGAGAAACTACGTGTTGAGCTATATATGCTATTAGAGAGGGTGGTCTCTGATAGCAAACGTATAAAGGAAATAGTTGATAGACTTATTCTATCAAAATAGAACTAACACTTACGCATCATTGCACCAGAAACCACATATAATTACCATCCTTCCCCACCATTAATTTACCGGTCATTATTCTACCTGTATGGTTTTACCACCATAATTAATTTGGTTGTTGGATTTCATTGTTAACCAAATGCACTTAAAGATGGATTGTATCCCTCCAACTAGGCCTATGGAAAGTCCACTGCCACTGAGTGGCATCAATAAGCATGTGCGCCACATTGACTGGTCTTTTCTAAACGTCTAGAATTTGAGGAAAATCTGTTAGTGATGCAAAGCAGCAAACCGATGGGTAATGTGATAGGAAAGCTCTCGCGGTTGATGACCTATTCTCAGGAGCTAGGCCTAGACTTAAAAACAGAAGAGGACAGATTCAAGTGGTTTCTGGCTTCGGTCCTCTTTGCAAAGAGAATCTCCTCTGAAGTAGCCAAAAGGACTTACCGGGAATTTGAAAAGGAGGGGATTGTAACAGCCGAGGGTATTACAGAGGCTGGCTGGGATAAACTGGTAGGGGTATTAGACTCCGGTGGCTATGTTCGCTACGACTTCTCCACTGCGTCAAACCTGCTTGAGATAGCAGCTAGCTTAGGGAAGAAATACGGCTCATTGGATGCCCTATACACTCAGTCAAAGGATAGCCGGGACCTGGAGAAAAGACTACTTGAATTCAAAGGTGTGGGTCCAACCACAGTGAACATTTTTCTAAGGGAGCTAAAAGCGGTCTGGGAAAAGGCAAGGCCACAGATTTCCCCTCTCGCCAGGGAAGTTGCTTCCAAGCTTGGACTTGGCCAAGAGGAACTGGAATTCGCTTCTGTAGAGTCTGCTCTGGTAAGACTAAACTTGGAATTTTGCAAACGTAGAAGATGCTCCAGCTGTCCGGTTAGAGAAGGGTGCCGAGAGGCGGGACTATCTGATCCGAACGTGATATTAAGAAAACGCTGAAGCATCGTCCTATTGACTGGGCAAGCGCCTAGCTGAAAGTCATAATCTGGCTTATTGTTACATCTGCATATGCAGAGAATTGTCCTTGTATTTTAGAGGTATTGACAACGACTTTTTCGGGGAATAGACTTGCCATAGTAGATACATAATTGAATATTTCCTGGGCGGGTGGATGAGGCGAAGATAAAAAGGGCACTTGTTTAGTTAGATTAGGCATAGCTAGTGCCCTTTGTAATTGTTCTAAGTCGTTAAAGGGAGTTGCGATGATAAACAAGTGGATAATTATTTCAATCATTGGTGTCTTGGTAATAGGACTCGCAACAAGTTTGTTATTATATTTCCAAGAGTCTGGAAAACTGAAAGATGCCAAATCAGATATAGCTACCTTGGAAGGTGACGTTTCTTCTTTAGAAGCAGATCTGGCATCTGCAGAGTCTGAAGTCTCGGACCTAGAAACTGACTTGGCTACAGCAGAAGCAGAAGCATCAATCTTAGAGTCAGACTTGGCTGATGCTAAAGTTGAGATATCAAGCTTAGACGCAGACCTTGCTGATAAGGAAGCTAATGTTGCAAGCTTAGAAACAGAATTGGTGATGGCGGAAGCTGATATCTCTACCCTGGAAGCAGATCTGGCAGCGGCAGAGGCTGAGGCTTCAATCTTGGAAACTGAGCTGGCCGATGTAGAAGCCGAGGTCTTAGGCTTACAGGAAGACTTATCGACAGTAGAAGCTGATGTCTCTTCTCTGGAAGCAGAGCTGGAAGTGGCGGAGGCTAGAATATTAGAACTGGAAGCGGAGTTGATATCAGCAAAACTTACTGATCCGAATCTTGAAGCTGTTATTCGTGAAGCAATAAACAAGCTTGAAGGTCCAATTTATATGTCTGACCTTGAGTCCCTTACTATGCTCGAAGCTCCAGAGAGGGCTATCTCGAACCTCACCGGCTTAGAATATTGTGCAAATCTGCAGGAGCTTAACCTCAATGTCAACAACATCAGCGACATCTCACCGTTGGTCGGACTTACCAACCTGCAATATCTTTACCTTGGGCAGAATAACATCAACGACATCTCACCGTTGGTCGGACTTACCAACCTGCAACATCTTTACCTTGAGCAGAATAACATCAACGACATCTCACCGTTGGTCGGACTTACCAACTTGCAACATCTTTACCTTGAGCAGAATAACATCAGCGACATCTCACCCTTGGCCGGCCTTAGCAACTTGCAGATTCTCTACCTCCATGTCAACAACATCTACAACATCACGCCACTAGCTGGCCTTACCAATCTGACCGATCTTTACCTTTGGAGAAACAATATCAACGACATTTCGCCACTGGCTGGCCTTACCAATCTGACTAATCTTTACATTTGGAGTAACAACATCTACAACATCACGCCACTAGCTGGCCTTACCAATCTGACTAATCTTTACATTTGGAGTAACAACATCAGCGACATCTCGCCACTGGTGGCGAACAGTGGGCTTTCGACGGGGGATACCGTGGATTTGAGTGGCAATCCCCTAAGCACCACCTCAATAAATGTCTATATCCCTCAGCTTATAGCAAGAGGTGTTGATGTAACATATTAGAAGTCATACATGACACCATCGTTTCCCTTGGCACTTTCTTATTAAAGCGTATTGCACTTTCTGACGGAAAGTGTAACAAATATCCCCATAATACTCCTACGATTATGGGTGTAGAATTACACAACTAATAAATGGTGCCTTGTTCTACAATCTTTATTTCATCTTCAGTTAAGCCGTAGATTTTATATACTAGGTTATCTATCTTCTTGTCCGTTTTAGCTATCTTGTTTTTGAGGTCGCTCCATTCTTCTGAGTGCTCAATGACTTTGGTTAGTTTTTGGTTTAAGCCCAGCATGTCTTTAACTAAGCTAACTAGGTTATCATGCAACTGCTTTTCAGTTGAGTTGCTGAGGTCAATTTGGCGGATGGGGAGTTCCTCGAGATACTGAGTTCTAAAACGCAAATATCCACCGCCCATGTGGATACCGCTATAAAAGGCTTTAAAAATAAAAGTTAGGAGACTAGAATTCAACAAGGTTAATAGATAATACAGATTATGTTCTCGACCAACAGTGGTACCAAAATAAACACCACCCTGGCACAGCCCCTTTGAGAGATCCAAGGAGGCTTCAATTCTCAAAGCATCTTCTGCAAAGATGATTTTAGGTTTCAAGCAATTCGCTAGGCGAGTAGAATTCCCACGCTTCAGTCTATCTAAATAATTTCGAGAAACATAAGTATTTTCAGCAACTGGAGAATACCTGGTAAATTGAAATTGCTTGATTATCGGCATCTGCGAGTCCCCATATCTTTTAACCTCTTGATCCTGCGGTATGCGCAATCCCTCTTGGATATCTAAGATACTCCCTAATGCGGGATGCGTTTTAGCTATTTTCAAAGCGAGCTTCAAACTCACTTCATCCACATTGATTGGTAGAATTGAGCGGGGCAGTGATTTTACTTCGTTTGCCTTCAACTGGTATTTTGGACGAAGGGCAAATAGATCGTTGGGTTCATGAACTTCATAATAGCGCAGCTTTACAGCTTCCATATTCTTACGAACAATTGTGATTACAGGATAATTTGCTGCATCTTCAAACACCCGCATGGTACTCAGGCTGACTAGAGATATTGTATTATGTCCTTCTAGTATTAATTCACGCAGGCGTTGACCAGTTGTGTTAGTTAGGAATCTATTAGGAGTAATGAAAGCAAATACACCATTCTCTTTTACAAGACTTAGAGCTAATTCAATGAAAAGGTAATATATATCGTACTTACCTTTTGCACTTTCGTAAATATCTTTCCAGTACCTCTTTTCATTAACAGATAACGAATCTACCCGAACATATGGTGGGTTGCCTATAACGACGTCAAAACCACCTTGGGCTATTATATCCGCAAACTCTTCATCCCAGTTGAATGGCTTCTTGTCCTTCCAGCCAGTGCCAAAGTATCCCTTCAGATCATCTTTTGTACCTGATATTAAAGAGTTACCTTGTTTGATGTTGTCTTCCAAACTCGGCAGCAGTTCCCGTTTGGCAAGACTTCTTAAAAGCAAATTTAAACGAGATATCTCTACCGCTTGTATATCTAGATCAATACCAAAGATGTTCTTGCAGAGTATCTGCAACCGTTCCCATTGGTCAAGTTTGAGAATCGGTTTGCCTTTAGCACCTGCGTGGTAGTTAAGAAGTTCATCGAAGGCGCGTATTAGGAAAGAGCCAGAGCCACAAGCGGGGTCAAGGACTTTGATGTTAAGAGTTTCATTATAACTATGCTCTTTAAGAAAACGACCGACAGTTTCTTTAACTATGTAATCTGTTACGAATTGAGGTGTGTAGTAGATCCCATGCTCCTTCCGCTTCTTTTTTTTAGCCGTAAGCTCGAAACTAATGTCATCGGCAGGGAATCCGAGGTCAAGTTTGGCTTGTGCTGCCTTGGCCTTCTGCTTAACTGCAGCAGCAACAAACCCGAGGTATTGCTCGTAGACAGTACCCAGTACATCTGGCTCAATAACTGAAAAATCGTATTCGGCTATACTCTTAGGAACTTTATACAAACCATTCAAAACATCTTCTATAATGACATTGTCGATAAAGACTTCATCGGTTAGATGGTACCGGAATAGGTCACTGTCATAATATCCATCATAGTAATTAAATATTTCTCTGAGTTTATTAATAAGGTTGCCTTTAATCTGCCTCTTCTGTGTTTGATGAAGCAGTTCTAGAAGTTTCTTGTCTTCGATTTTCCTATCTTCGGCAGTCCTTATAAAAATTAAGCGGTCAAGAAGCCTCTGGATAACCTCGTCAATCAGTTTCATATTGCGGATAGTGAACTTTGAATCATTGTAGTAAAGTAGATTTTTAAATAGCTCTTCACGCCAGTGTCGTAACTGTGAAAAAAGCTTGTCCTCGATTGTCTGCTTAGGAGGCAGATGCCCATACTTGTGCCCCCATTCACTAATTAAGTTATCCTTGACAGATTCTTTTGAAAGTAGCCAGAGGTCGTTGAAAGAGGTCCCGTATTCCAAGTAATTGAGGTTAAGGCTGAGTTTACCGGTTTGAGCAACATATAAGTGCAGATTTTCGAAATCGGTGAGTACTGCCCATGTCACACCTTTGTTATAAGCATAAGTGACTGTTTGTTTGACATAGTCAGATCGTGTTATATCTGCACGCAATGGCTTGGCTTCTATGTAAATGCGAGAAACTTCCTTGATTTTTAAGGCATAGTCCACCCGTCCACTTGATGCGTCCTCTTCTTCAGAAAATTCCTTAGTGTCGTATATGTCCCAGCCAAGAGCCTTAAAGAGCGGTTCAATAAAAGTACGTCTAGTGTTAGCTTCGTTGTATCTCTTGATTTCCTTTGAGCTTAAGGCTTGATATTTACCAACCAGTTCGGTAACTTTTACCTTGGCTTCTTCTTTGTTCATATTGCCAATATTATATAGGTTTAGCCCATAAAAGCAAGAGACATACGTGTTAGCGATGAACCATTAAAGAGAATAACCTAAGGTGGATTAAGACTTAACTACACTTTCCTGACTTTTGTGTAACCACATAAAGTGTAATGAAGCTCGCATATACGTGATAAATTAAACCCTGTTTGGACAAACATTAAAAGCCCCCACCCTTGACTTGTAGCTACAGGAAAGATGATAATGGGGAATATTTTACGATTGGTTAGATTAGTATATGAAAGTAGCGATTATAGGGGCCGGTACGATTGGAAAGGCAACCGGCATTGGCTTGCAAAGGTTCAAAAACGACGTAATATTCTATGATAATGACGACGGGCAATTAGCATCCCTGAGCGAGCAAAACTACTGTACCGCCTCAAACATTGAGGAGCTTTCCGGTTGTGAAATCTACATGGTTTGCGTTAATACGCCCCTGCTTGAAGAAAGCTACGACCTGAGATTCCTAAAAGCGGCGCTGGTCCAACTGGGCGGCTTATTAAACAAAAAACGAGATGTATACCAACTTGTAGTCATCCGAAGTACGGTATTGCCTCATACCACTAGGGATATACTGCTGGAACAACTAAGCAGCCACTGTTCACTGACTCTTGAAAAAGACTACGGCGTATGCTACAACCCGGAGTTTCTGAGGCAAGATTATGCCCTGCAAGATTTCCTTAAACCGCCAATTATAGTAATCGGTGAGCAAGATAAGCACTCCGGCGATATACTCGAGAGTATTTACGAACCTTTTAAGGCACCAATTGCAAGGACGTCGTTCGAAAATGCAGAGGCCATCAAGTGTTTCTCAAATGCTTATAGTAGCATGAAGGTCTCCTTTTTTAATCTTCTGTTTCTTGTCTCACGGGAAGCCGGGCTGGACCACAAAGTAATCGAGCGCGCCATGACCAGGTCTTCCACCGGTCTTCGCCTGAGGTCGTATTACACCTCCGGTGGGCGCCCATTCGGCGGCGCCTGTTTCCCTAAAGACCTGGCAGCACTGACTCAGTTTGTCAAAAGCTTGAATATCAGCCCCGCTATGCTTGAATCGGTAGCTGAAATAAACGAGATTCTCAAAAAAGAAACCCCGGAATAATCCAGATGGTTGTAAAGTGATTTCATTAGTTATACCTACATACCAGGAAGCTAAAAACGTCCCGAGAATAGTCTGCGCAGTTGAGCAGGCTTTAGCCGATGTGCCGTATGAGATAATAATCGTTGACGACGATAGCCCTGATGGTACTGCTGTAGTTGCCGAAGAGATTGCCCGAGAAAAACCGAATATCAAGGTGATTCGTCGAAAAGGACGCCGGGGCGTAGCCTCGGCTATAGCAGAAGGCTTCGAAGCTGCACGGGGAGAGATTATCGGAACCATCAATGCTGATATGCAGCACCCCCCGGAGCTTTTGCCTGCTATGCTGGAGCAATTACAGAGCAGCGACATAGTCATTGCCAGTCGGTACTACAAGGACGGCGGCATGAGCGGCCTCAGCCTGTGGCGCCGGTTTGTTTCACGGGCTGCAAAAACTCTGGCTTATCTTCTTCTGCCCCGTATATGGGGTATAACAGACCCCATGGCCGGGTATTTTCTATGCAAGAAAGAAATCATTGATAAGCTCCCGATAATAGGTGAATCACTTTCAGGATTGAATACATCAATCGGTGTTAAGTACCTGCTGAGTATTCTGGTAATGGGTAACTATAACCAGGCCGTAGAAATTCCGTATACCTTTATTCAGAGAAAAAAGGGTAAGAGTAAGTTCAAGCTTAAGGATGCTTTTATCTATCTGCTTTGCCTGGTAAATCTGATGTGGCGCTCAGGAGAATACAAACGTGTAATCAAATTTTACCTGGTAGGTGGCAGCGGTATCGGCATCAATATCGGCATTCTTTACCTGCTAACCGAAAAGGCCGGGCTGCTGTATGCCATATCCGCGGTATTCAGCTGGCTTGCTGCGGTCACATCCATATTCATATTGAATGATTTATGGACTTTCCGAGACCTGAAAAAAAGCGGCAACGCCAGAGTATTAAAGAGAGCCAGCGCCTTTATTGCGGTTAGATTAATCGGGTTGCTTATCAACATACCACTACTTGTTTTTCTTACTGAAGTACTGGGCTTTTACTATTTGATATCAGCACTAATAACAATAATCATAGTCAGCATATGGAACTATCTATCCAGCTTGAATATTGTTTGGGGTGAAAAGCATTGAATAACGGCGCCCAAACCAGTGGCAAGGTCTTCGGTTTTTTGAAAAGGACCGTCACCGACGCAAACTTTTTGGTGATTGTGTTCATCATCGCCTATGCCATCTTTTTCTCATATTACACCATACTCAAGCACAATGCTTTTCAAACGAGCGCTTACGACCTCGGTATTTACATGCAATCTCTATGGAATACCATCCACGGCAACGGCTTATTTTATACCACACTGTGGGAAGGCTCGCGTTTTGCCGCTCATTTCGAACCGATATTATTTTTCATCCTGCCCATATATGCCGCCTTCCCGAAAGCGGAGACACTGCTGATACTGCAGAGCGTTATACTGGCCCTGGGCGCTTTGCCCGTTTACTGGCTTGCCAGAGATGAACTGGGTAAGAAAGCAGGAGTGGTATTCGCCGCCGCATATCTCCTCTATCCGGCGCTGCATGGCGTAAATAGCTTTGATTTTCATGGTTCGGCGCTGGCAATCCCCGTACTGCTGTTCTGTTTTTACGCCTTCAAAAAGGGGCGGTACCCCCTTAGCATATTTTTAGCGATACTGGCGATGATGTGCAAGGAGAACGTATCGCTGGTGATATTTACCATGGGGCTTTACTGGCTCTGGGAGGCAAGAAAAGGAAGCTCCATGCGCCTGGAAAATAGGTGGCTCCCCCGTGAGCCGGAGATAAGATACTCCCTCTTGCTTACCTGTATGGGCTTGGTCTGGTTTATACTGGCGGTTTTTGTAATCATCCCAGCTTTCAGCCCGTCCGGTGAGTTTGCCTTTCTAGGAAAGTATTCTCTATCACTTGATATCTTATTCTTCGATGAAGACGTGAAGCTCTTATATCTTGTTTCTCTCTTAGCACCGTTGTTATTCACCTCTCTCCTGCATCCCGTTTTGTTAATCGGGCTGCCCATTCTAGCTCAAAATATGTTTACAGATTACAACGACATGTATACCATTTATAACCAGCACCCATCATTACTGATACCATGGGTATTTATCGCCGGTATATACGGAACGAAATGGCTACTTAATTTTAAGGGTAAGGTGGTACAATCTACCTTAAAGAAATTTCTCTGGCTGATATCTGTATCAGCAATAATTTTTGTTTTACTGCTAAGCCCTAGCCCCATAAGTCTTGAAAAGGAAATGCCTAGTAGTATCCATCATCATGAGATACTTAATCAGATTATAGAACTCATCCCTGAAGAAGCATCAATCTTTACCCAGAACGACATATTCCTTCATGTATGCCAGAGAGAACATGCTTACTCAACCCTAGTTCAATATGGAAAGCTTGAATTTTTTGAGTATTACCTTTTCCCAGTTAGCATAGAAGCTCAAACAATACCACGGGCAAATATCGAGGCCTTTGATTATATTCTCGCTGATTCAACCACCTCTCAATCTATATTTGAGTGGGCTGACCAAGTGAGCTTGGACAGGATTGAGAGCGAATATGGTATATATGCCCAGGGCGATGGCATTATACTATATCAGTTCGGCTACACTGGCGAGCCTATAGTAATCGAATAATTACCCCCACTTATTGAATGGAGGGAATTAATTATCTGGCTCCTTGCTAGGAAGGTGAATTAAGCAAGGTGGCTGTTAAGCTATGAGTATTTTTTTAAAGATAATTCCCACCAGGATTGACAGAGCCAAGCTTGAGGCTATATTGCCGGCCACCGTGTTAACTTTTCTGGTTATATTTGTATCTGTTTGTCTGTTGCATAATTCCTACAGCTCTGCTGCTCTAGACTTAGGATTATTTACTCAGACCCTCAAATATACACTTCAGGGGGATTTGCTCTACAACACTATAAACCAGAGCTCATTCCTATCAGATCACTTCTCGCCGATCCTTCTCCTCCTCTTGCCGATTTATTGGTTAGCCCCTTATGCCCAAACACTGCTGGTAGTACAGGCGGTTGCCCTCGGCGTGAGTGCCTTCCTTGCCTATATTCTGGCGAGGAGCTACGGTTTCTCCCACCGTACAAGCCTGGTAATCGAGTGCCTTTTCTGCATCAACCCGTTGGTATGGGGACTCCCTTTTAATAATTTCCATCCTGCTGCTTTGGCTGTGCCGACACTACTCCTGATGTTAATTGGAATGGTGAATAATAGGAAGGGTCTCTTTGCTGTCGGATTCGTCCTTTCGCTAATGACAAAAGAGACTGTAATTATTGCTTTGGCTGTATTCGGTCTGGTGATGCTCCTTGCTAAATACATTAAGGAGCGGAAGGTCGACGACCAATCGCTTAGAATAGTATACATATCGGTTATCGCCTATGGCATAGCAGTGCTGGTTGCTATATATATGTCCGATGGCGAATATGTTAAGATGCTGGCTTACACCAGCGCCCGTTATAGCTATTTAAGCCAGTCAGGATTGTATTTAATAAAAGATGCCTTAGGCAACTTTCTCAGCGCTGAGTCAATATTCTTATTTTTTGCTTCTCTTATACCTTTTGGTTTCCTGCCTTTATTGTCTTTTCGATGGGCTGCTCCCGGGCTCTTTATCATCTTAATGAATATGTTTTCTCCATATGAGGGCCAGCATTATTTAAGTCAAAACGCAGCGTTGACATTACCTTTTTTGTATGTTGCTTTCCTGCATACACTCTCCAGAATGAGAGACAGCAAAGAAGTCCAATCGCTCCTGAGCAAGCTTACACCGCGGATGGCTACATACTTTTTCGAGGTATTGATTTTGATAGCACTTCTAATCAATATTAACCCGACAAGCCGGTTCTGGGTTGCTCATTTACCTAGCGAGCACGATAAAGCTGTTAATGAGATAATTTCTATAATTCCGGATGAGGCTGCCGTAACCGCCAACAACTTTATCTTCCCACACATCTGCAATCGGACGGAGGCTTATCTGCCTCGCTCCTTTAATGAATACATACCATATGATGCTCGCTTGACATGGGGGTACCCGGAAAGATATACGGAGTATGTCGTTATAGATTGGATGCATACGCAGGATTATAATTACGTTGGCCTGTGGGAAGATGTTGCATTGCATTTTATCGACCAGAAATATGACCTGGTGGCGGAAATAGACGGGGTCAAGCTGTATAAACTGCGCCAAGGCGGATAAATGCTATAGCATATATACAATTTAGATAAGTATAGTAATATTTAAAATCGTTTTGCATTAGAATGGGGGGTCATCCGATAGTGAAATGCCTGATATTAGCGGGGGGACTCGGGCTCAGGATGGGTGAATTGGGTGAAGAGGTAGCCAAACCGCTTCTTCCCCTTGGCTCTAAACTGGTTATAGATTATATTGTAGAGTCCATACCGGAAGCCATTGATATCATAGTCAGCACCAATCAGAAATTCGAATTCGGCTTTCGTAATTGGCTTGTTGAGCAGGATAGGGAAATAGACCTCGTCATAGAAAACCCTGTAGGCGATGGAGATAAGATTGGTGCCTGTTCTGCGATAGACTTCGCAATAAGGTATAGAGATATCACTGAGAACTTGGTAGTAATTGGAGGAGATAACCTCTTCACAACTGGCGTTGCCGATTTTTTTAAGGCTTATAATAGAGAGTACCCTTTAGTCGGGGTTTATGATGTTAAAGACCCAAGGGCGGCACGGGGCTTTGGCGTAATTACTATAGAAGAAGGCAGGATAGTCAGCCTTGTAGAAAAACCAGCCCATCCTGAGAGTTCTATTATTGCTACAGCTTGCTACGCGTTTCCTCCGCGGGTTTTCCATCATATCGCCGATTTTTGCTCCATAAGGCAGGATAACCTCGGCGGACTTGTAGCTTACCTTGTCGATAAGGAAGGAGTCTATCCGTATTATATAGAAGGAGAGTGGTTCGACGTTGGTACGCCTGATGTTTATAAATGCTTACAGCGACGCTATTCATCTACTCATCTTGATTGAAATCTAAAAAGCTGAGTTATTTACGAATAATTAAACAAAATAGCGGATTGTTGGATTCGCTTCCCATTGCTAAAACTACTGTTGATATGAGAATCAAACGCGTTTTATTATTCGTAATATAAAGGAAATACTATATTT
>SDBU01003860.1_pt1 | contig 18799 bp, 17 predicted proteins | sample 2277071 | NCBI WGS metagenome assembly SDBU01 (sample SAMN10397929, study PRJNA504765) | marine sediment metagenome | isolation source: marine sediment core GS08_GC12, 126 cmbsf | place: Arctic Ocean: Gakkel Ridge, Loki's castle | collected 2008 | reverse complement strand
GCTAAGGTCACTAAGTTTCGCTAAGAATATTTTTAATTTAAACCTTTAGCGTTTCTTAGCGCTCTTCGCGGCTATAATTTTCAAATAACTAAATCTTTACCAATTTTTGAAAATATTAAACTGCTGAATACATAAAATAAAGGGGAAAAGATTAATGCCGAGAAAAAAAAAGGAAGAAGCAAATAACACATTCCAAAACAGCTTAAAAGAGGAGCTTCCAAAACATCTGAAAGGGGGATTAAGAAAAGTTATAGAGAAAGAAATTATTATTTCTCCACAAGTAAACATATACGACATAAAAGATGATTATGTTCTTTTGTTTAACATGCCCGGAAGAAAAGGTGACGAAGTTATTGTAAAAGTTATCAATGATGAACTTTATGTAGAAGAGAGGAAAATACAAAAGAAAAAAGTTCCAAAGAAAAGTATTCTATTTGAAGAGATTGAAGAAGGAAGACTTTTCCGAAAGTTTAAATTAACTTCTGAAATTGACCAGGAAAAGATTAACGCGGAGCTTGAAGACGGAGTACTCAAAGTAAGTTTACCCAAGAAAAAATCTGATGGATAACAGCTATTGGGTATTCGTCATTCGTACTTCGTTCTTAACATCAGGGGGTAATGAAAATTGATAAGTATAGATAAATTTACAATAAAGGCGCAGGAATCTTTATCAGCAGCTCAAAAGACTGCAGAAAGTAATGGCAATCAGCAGATTGAACCGGAACATATATTTTTGGGAATGTTGAAAGACCAAACTGGAGTTGTTAATTCAGTACTGAAAAAAGCCGGAATTAATCCGGGTATTGTAAAAAGCAAAATTGAAGAAGAATTAAGAAAGATTCCAAGGGTATCAGGAAACGGAATAGGAAACGTTTATCTATCTTCAAGGTCATCAAAAGTTGTCGATTCAGCATTAAAAATAGCCGAGCAGCTGCACGATGAATACATTAGTAATGAACATCTTCTCATAGCAATATTAGGTGAAAAAGGGAGTTTTTCTGAAAATTTATTCCTGTCAAACAATATAAAAAATGAAGATATATTAAATGCCTTAAAGGAAATTCGCGGAACTCACAGGGTAACAGACCGGAACCCTGAAGATAAATACCAGTCTTTAAAGCGGTATGCAAGAGACCTTAATGAATTGGCAAGGAAAAGCAAACTTGATCCGGTTATAGGAAGAGATGATGAGATAAGAAGGGTTCTACAGGTACTAAGCAGAAGAAAAAAAAATAACCCTGTACTTATCGGAGAACCGGGAGTCGGTAAAACAGCAATTGCTGAGGGAATAGCACTAAGAATAATCGAGGGGGACGTACCTGAAAACTTGAAAACAAAAAGAATCGTGGCACTTGACCTGGGTTCTTTGATAGCAGGTACAAAATACAGAGGTGAATTCGAAGACCGACTCAAAGCCGTGGTGAAAGAGATAACTGAAGCTGATGGAGAGATTATACTTTTTATCGATGAACTCCATACTATCGTTGGAGCAGGCTCAGCAGAAGGTTCAATGGACGCTTCCAATATGCTGAAACCGGCTCTGGCAAAGGGTGAGCTCAGATGCATCGGTGCAACGACTATTACCGAGTACAGAAAGTACATCGAAAAAGATGCTGCGCTGGAAAGGCGGTTTCAGCAGGTGATGGTTTCCGAACCGTCAGTTGAAGACACAATTTCTATTCTCCGAGGACTAAAAGAAAAATACGAGGTTCATCATGGTGTAAAAATCCTGGATTCTGCTATAATCCAGGCAGCGGTTCTTTCACATAGATACATTACCGACAGATTCCTGCCGGATAAAGCAATAGACCTTATAGATGAAGCGGCTTCCCGTCTAAGGATTGAAATAGACAGTAAACCTGAAGAATTAGATGAAGTTGACAGAAAAATCCAGCAGCTTGAAATTGAAAAAGAAGCCGTTAAAAAGGATAGGGATAGATCTTCCAAAAAAAGACTTGATGACATAAGCAGGAAATTGGCTGAACTAACCGAAGAGAGCAATTCGCTCAAACTACACTGGGAGCTCGAAAAAAGTTCAATAACTCAAATTAGAAAACTGAAAGAAGAAATTGAAAATTCAAAAATTGAACAGGGTAAAGCAGAACGTGAAGTAAATTATTCACGTGCTGCCGAGCTCAAATATGGAATAATAACCGAACTGGAAAATAAACTGAAACTTGAAAATGAGAAATTGAGCAAAATTCAGGAAAACAAAATGATGCTTAAAGAAGAGGTGAGTGAGGAAGATGTCGGGGAGGTTGTCTCGAAATGGACAGGAATTCCGGTTTCCAGGATGCTGGAAAGTGAAAAGGAAAAGTTAATTTATATGGAAGAGAATATCAAAAAAAGGGTTCTCGGACAGGATGAAGCTGTAGAAGCCGTTTCCGATGCGATCCGTAGAGCCAGGGTAGGGCTGCAGGATACTAATCGACCAATCGGAACCTTTCTATTTTTAGGAAGCACAGGAGTGGGTAAAACCGAACTTGCACGGGCACTTGCAGAGTTTCTCTTTGATGATGAGAGGGCAATGATAAGAATAGATATGTCAGAATATATGGAGAGGCATTCGGTTTCGAGGCTCATCGGTGCTCCCCCGGGATATGTAGGATACGAGGAAGGGGGGCAGCTTACCGAAGCAGTCAGAAGAAAGCCGTATTCCGTGATTTTATTAGATGAAATTGAAAAGGCACATCCCGAGGTCTTTAATATTCTTCTTCAACTGATGGATGAAGGAAGACTGACTGATAACAAAGGCAGAACAGCTAATTTCAAAAATGCTGTAATAATAATGACGTCTAACCTCGGTGCTCCCCTGATAATGGAAAAATCAGCAGCAATCACTGAAAACAACCGTGAAGCTGTTTACGAAGATATAAAGAAGAGCACGTTAGATATTTTGAAAAGAAGCGTAAGCCCGGAATTTTTAAACAGAATTGATGATGTTATTGTTTTTCATCCATTGTCGAAAAATGAAATTAACGGCATTGTGGAACTTCAATTTGAAAAAATCAGAACTTTGGCTGAAAAAAAAGGTATAAGTTTAAAACTAATGGCTCAAGCAAGAAATTTTATCACGGATAAGGGTTACGACCCTGCATTCGGTGCGAGACCGTTAAAAAGAGTTCTTCAGAAAATGGTCGCTAATCCACTCTCAAAATATATACTCGAAGGAGATATTGCAGCAGGAGACAGAATCAATGTAAATTATAAAGATGGCAAGATTGTTTTTGAAAAAGAGAAAGAAAAAGAAATTAAGCAAATTACATCCCCAATTGAATCTGTTTCATAAGTTCATATTTATTTATAAAACTATACTATCGTACTTTTCCGGTTCACCACAAAATGTGAAAATTAAGCTGTATGGAAAGAAAAGTGTTCTGTCCATACAAATATAAATCATATATTTTTTGGCATTTGGATTTTGATATTAGACATTAGTCATAAAATTTCTTGAATTTAAATTTATACTTTATTATATTAAATACTTGAAAAATCGGTAAAAAATAACCTGGAGGAGTATATGAAAAGCGGGATGCTATTAAAATTATTCTTATTGTTATTTATATTTTCATTAAGCCTTGTATGCAGTAAGCAATATACAGATAATGAAATGCTCGAGTTAGCTGCGAGAGAAAACAGTAATGGGAACCCTGAGAAAGCTGTGACATTATATGAAGAACTCTTAAGAGTTCATCCGGACAGTGAGCATAACAGTACGGCACTTTTTATGATAGCGTATATTTGTGCTAATCAGTTGGATAATGTTGAGAAAGCAAAAAGAGTTTACAGTGAATTTTTAGAAAAATATCCTGAAAGCGAGCTTGCGAGTTCCGTTAAATTTGAGCTTGAAAATATGGGAAAAAGCCCGGAAGAAATAATAAAATGATTCCTATAAAATTGTAAAATAATAAGCATTTAAAACCGGTAGATTGATTAATTTATCGGTTTTTTTACATAATTCGCTAATATAAATTTCTTGATTTAAACGAATGAAAATCTTGGGATACAATGCGTAATGACCTTGCATATTATAAACTTGAAAATATAGAAGGAAGTTGGAAATGATAAAGGGAGTTATTTTTGATATGGACGGTGTAATTGTTGATTCAGAGCAGTATATATGCAAGGCGGCAATACGGATGTTTGCCGAGCATAATATTAAGGTAAAACCTGAAGATTTTATCCCCTTTGTCGGTGCCGGTGAGAACCGCTACCTTGGTGGTGTTGCAGAAAAATATGGATTTCCGATAAATATTGAAAGAGATAAAGCACGGACTTATGAGATTTATGGTGAAATTGTAAAAGGTGAGCTGGAACCTCTGCCCGGTGTGATTGATTTTATCGAAAGATGCAGGAAACGGGGATTTAAATTGGCTCTTGCTACAAGTGCAGATAAAGTGAAAATGCTGACAAACCTGGAAGAAATTGGAATTCCACCTGAAACATTTGATTCGATTGTGAACGGTCTCGATGTGGAAAAGAAAAAACCTGACCCCGAAATTTTTCTCAAAGCTGCGAAGGAGTTGGGGCTTTTATGTTCGGAATGCCTTATCGTTGAGGATGCGGTTAACGGTGTTGCAGCCGGAAAAGCAGCCGGAGGAATGTGTCTTGGGCTTACAACAAGTTTTTCAGCCGACGAGCTGAAAGAAGCAGACTGGATTGTACCGACACTTGCTGAAGCTCCTGATGAAGCAATTATGTGGTGATTGTTATTTGTATGCAGGGATAAACTTATCCGGATAGAAACAGAATTTTGGAACAAGAATTATAAAATTTTTAATCAAAAAGACATCTATCCACTAATATAATATTAAATAATATTACTGTCCGGTTAAATTTGTTTTCGTGTTGATAATGTTTATTGTATTAAATTGACGATGCCGGTGAAATACACTAACAGCGAGCAGGGTAAAAAGTGCGAACATACAGGATCACCCCCTACGGGAGAAACGCGAAGTAGTATGTTTGAATATAATGTTACTCCTCTTTTTGTATTTAAAAATTCTTTTTTAATTGTATATTTAATAATACAAAATTTCTAAATCTCTTTTATTATTTTTTACCGGACACTACTGAAATAAAATAAAATCATAATCCCAAAATCCTCTCAGCATTTCCGGAAAAGATTAGCTCTTTTGTTCTCTCATCAGCTTCTTTTTCATTAAGAACCTGAATGCGTATGAACGGTGTAACATAGTCTAAAAACGGCGTAGCTGAACCAAAAGCCACCTTATCCCTGCCATATTTTTCAATAATGCCGGGAATATATGCGCTGGAGTGACCAAAGCTGACAGGAACACCTATTAAACGGGCAGTATCAAACACAATATTCGCTCTCTTAATAGTCTCGACGGCATTGTCGCTCATATTGCCAATTCTCGTATGTAAAACAATATATTTAGCATCCGGCACCTGGCTCACAACAGCGGCAATATCGCTTAAATTCAATTCCTTTTTTGTATCAAACCAGGAACGCTGCCTTGTGTCTATTACCCGAATAGAAAATGAAACGGGCATACCTCGGTCGCGTGCCATTTTAACAAGCTCGATGCACGAAGGAGCATTAATTTCATAATCATGATACTGTGGATACAGACGCAGCCCCTTCATTCCCAGCTTTTTATAACAGACATCGAGGTCGTACTTCCAGTCTGTATATGTAGGATTGATGACAGCAAAAGGAATTAAGCGATTGCGGAATTGCTTATTCGACTTTATCTCTTCATACAATTCTACATTAGCCGATTGCGTATTCTTATAAAATATACCATTTATGCTGGAAACCACAGCCATATCCACACTATATTCATTCATTCTTTCAAGGAGTGCACGGCAGGTACTGCCGCGAAGCCGTCTGAATGGCCAGTGTCCTGTATATGCATGAATGTCAATCAACATTGTTACCTGCCTTTCTTAAAAGATTGTTATAGTTATCAAAGAAAATCTTCCTTCTTTGTTGTTCATTCAGTTTAGCTGCCAAAATTTTTCCAACACCTGTCTCAAAATTCATATCCGTGGCAAACAACATCCTGTCCTCACCCAGACACTCAAGGGCAAAATCAATCATAGCCTCATCATGAACACTCCCGCTGGTATCGATATACACACTGGGCACAGCTCTTAAAGTCTTGCATTTGTGTTCCCAGTCTCCACCACCGCCGATATGAGCATGGATGAGCATTGCTTCAGGATAACGTCGTGCAGTATCGACAAAGTCCTCAGCTATTGAAGAAGTCTTTGGTCTGTCAAGCTCATATCCCTTGCGAATCATTTCGAGTACATCTGCAGAATGCATCAAGATGGGCAGCCTGAGGACTATGCATCTCTCAATTATAGGATAATACAAGGGGTCATTAATCTTGACCTGTGTATATAACTCGCCAAGCTGTACCATACCCTGGTCCATACAGCGGTCGATCTCCTCCAGCGACTCATTTTTGTAACGGGGATTGATAAAACATTGACCAATAAATCGATCAGGGTATTGTTTCACAGCCTTGATGATTATATCATTCATTTCGCGAAACTGGTGAGGCTTCGCGTCTCCTTTGGTAACGGGATTAGAAATCGCAATTTTTTCAATTCCCACACGGTCAGCAGACTCGACGATTTTTGCAGGATCATTACCCATAATATGGGCATGCGAGTCTATCTTTCGGTATTTCATTACTTCTGTCATAATCTCACTGTATCCGGGCTGCACAGTGTGCCTCTGAAATATGCTGCCGGAGAATTTATTCACCGCCGCAATACTTACCGCTCCAACACCGGTGCAGGTAAGAAACTCCCGGCGTCCCATATTGCGATGTTCTTTTTGTAACTTAATCTCATTCTGTTTTTCTTTCATAGTAACCTTATTGGATTAAAATAAATGTTTTGGAAATATATTAAATAAAATATATTAATAATTGCTATACAGTGCAACAAATAGTTTACATTTTACCTTATTTTCGTGTTATAGTTGATTTTGATTTTTAGGTATATTTGTATTAATATTGATTACAATGGAAATCTTTTTTTATATTTGAATATTAGGATATTAAAGTTAAAATATCGTTTTTTAGAAAGGAAATTATATGAATCTATTTCTACTTATTTTTACAGTTGTAGTATCATTCATAATAGTAAGGATTGGTGCTATTGCATTTCATATACTCGATGGGCGAAGCAATGCTTGAACCAAGACTACATTGTTCTATAGGTGGGGAGATAAATATCGAGGCAGAAGGATTCAATCCCGAAATTATTGAATATCTTGAAAAAAAAGTTGAAATTGTAATAGCGGTAGATATTGCACGTGCTTTTGCAGACCTTAACCGTACAGTGAGTGATCGTCCACCGAAAAATCCAGATGGAGTTGTTAAAACTCATACTTGTTTTAATCAACCTATATTTAAAAATGGCTTTATTTTAGATAAAAATCTTATTGAAATTATAATTAATCGTTATTATGAGCCATACCATAAACGTATTCGCGATTCAATGCAGCGCTTTAAAATTAAATTAGCATTAGATTGTCATTCAATAATAATTATGTCTAAACCATAGTACCGAAGATTGCATAGTCAAAAATACAAAATTATACAATTAATCATTGTCAGCTCTACAATCAAGGAACTGGCATCCAAATATCATTCTGCGTCAAACCGCATTCCCTGACCATTGCAATACAATAGGCTAATTTACCCAGATCATCCGGACCGGCGTTGTTGGTGCCGAACGTAAACTTGACACCGCCTGCTTTTGCGCGTTTGATGAAAGATGGGCTGGGGATTTTACGGCGGTCATTAATTTCCAGTGCCACATTATTATCAACTAACGCTTTGATTACGCGATCCATACGCTCCACTGTCCATAGTTCATCATATAGATGATTGATTTCGTCCGGGATAAAAGTCGGATTTACATAAATGTCGACCGGTTCGTTATTCATAATTTTTTCTATCCGGTCAACGAGCTGATCCATGAAATTCTGCGGATCGCCGACCTCTGTTTCTTCCTTAATCCACAGGCGCATACGTCTGCCGTTATCGTTAGTCCAGGTCATGGCATCGGAAAACACATAATCAAATTTAGCAATGGTTTCTTTGGAGAACAAGTCCAGCCACTCGCGACCCTCTGCCTGCATAGCAAGAAAGGTGTGCGGAGGTTTTTTATAGTCGGTCAAATATTCCTCAAGCGCCTCATTCGTTTCAAATCCCATTTTCAATCCGCAATTGAGGGCAAACCCATAGGTAAAACCATATTTGCGCGCATTTCCCAAAGCCTGCTCCATAGTTAAATCGCGTTTTAAATGAACATGTAAATCCATAAGCGGAAAATTATTACTCGCCAGCTCGACCAGTTTGGTTTCAAACTCAGGATCGTCTGTTGGGTCGCCCGGCGTGGGTGCATCGTCCGGCAGAGGTTTGACTCTGATGTTTTTATAATACACAACACTTTTGGGGTCGTGGCACTGAAATGCAAAAGTTCCCGGAGAAAGAAGACGTCCCTTCATATTTTCCGGCCGAAACGGATTGTCGGATTCGGTGTAATCCACCATCATTTCGCCGTTAATAAAAATCCGAATCGTCCTGCCCTGCACAACAATATGATAATTGAACCACACGTTATCCTGCACCGGGGCTTTCCACACGCTGCGGATAGCATACAAACTACCCGTCATTTTTCGCTCAATATAGCTGCCGGGCTCCACTTCGGGAGCAGAATTGATTACTTGGCACTCGTAACCCTTATCCGGCCAGCCGGACTCAAGATACTTCGTATGAAAATAAATTCCCGAGTTTGAACCCGGCTCCGTTTTTACATCTGCCATAAACTCAAAATTTTTAAAATTGTGATTATTTATGTCACCAACGTAAAACAGGTGAGACCGTGGTCCCCTGCTCACAAGAGCGCCATCTTCGATTCGCCAGGAATCCTTATTTTCCGATGGCTGCCAGCCATTCATAGTTTTACCGTCAAAGAGGGAAATCCAGCCGTCCGATGAGCACCCCGGCTGCAGGACTATGATGACTGACGCAATAAGAATATATAAATGTTTCATAAGTTCTCCACCGTTTTTGAGGTTAAAGTCAATACTATTTTGCTTTTTAAATTATCTAACATTAGCAGCACAGACAGGAATGTCTGTGCATTAATCTTTAATTTCACTGCAAGTCGATGCTTTGTGGCGTTGTAGTTGGTCCCCTGGTTGACAGGTTATTCTCACTGATCACAAGGGGGTCAATCCTCGGATAGCGCCCAGTAAACTCAGGGTCCCATCCATGATAGACGATCCAATCCTGCCCTCCGGGTCCAATGAAAAAATTGTGATGCCCAGGTCCCTTGACATCCGCTGTAGTTTTAAGGAGTGTTCCCGGTTGTTCCTTGAACGGACCCGTTGGCGAACTGCCGACCGCCCAATGGACCTGATAATTATCGCTTGCCCAACCACCTGTGCTGTAAGTCAGGTAGTATCGTCCATCCCGCAGAAGAACACAGGGACCTTCCTGCCAGCCGTGGTGGCTCACGAGAAGAATTGGACCTCCGGAAACCTGGTCTGCACTCACCAGCTTGTCAACGTAAATACGCCCCGCTGTTAATCCGTCGCTGTTCCCGTGTTCAATGGTATAGTACAGGTAAAGAGTTCCGTCCGCATCCCTGAAGGGACTGCCATCCAGGGACGCATGAGGGATAACCACACCTCTATCTTCGTAGGGTCCCCCGGGATTATCTGACACGGCTAATCCGACTCGATTTCCCGTATTCTTCGGCGTATTATCAGTCGAGGCTGTGTAGTAAAGGCAGAATTGTCCATCGATTTCCATCACTTCCGGAGCCCAAAAATTTTTCCGGTTCCATGAGTCCTCCTGTCCGCGGGCTACCGCTCCCCTTACAAAATCCCAGTGAACTAAGTCACTGGAGCGGTATATGGGTATGTGACGCCGGTCTGAGGCACGCCCCGTTGCTAACAAGTAGTAGTCCCCGTTTGACCGAATGATACATGGGTCGGCAAGGTAACCGTCTATGATGGGATTGCAGTAGCGAAAGGTTGTTTCTGTGCCGCTACGGTTGGCCTTACTGCAGCCGGAACCGTAGAGTATCATAAATAGAACTACCGTGAGAGTTATAACCAGCAGAACTCCGCGTTTGGATGTGGTCATCTTCCCTCCAATTTCAAAAGTACGATTATTTATCGAATAAACACTCATGCTCTTTTATACCGCCACGAAAGATGAAAATAGCCAATAGGTATAATTTCTATCAGTGAAATCAGTTTTAAATCATAGTAATCAGTGGTCTATTTTTGTACTTAATAATTATTTGCATATCATACAAAATTTATAAAATGTTAATTCAACAGAAAAAATATAGTTTAAGCTTATAAAAGTCAAGTAAATTATTATGTTAATTAAAAAAAAATTCTTTGTTGGAAAACCTTTTATCTTTGCAAATCCAAGACCTAATCCTGTTTTTATTTTAGGCTTGAATCCTCCACCTTCACTAAAAGTTGTATAAAGCAAGTTTCTTGTTCAGATCATCATAAATTACATACACCGGTGGATTAATTATTTATTAGTCTTGTTTTTATATCAAACCATTCCGCTGGTTTCCCATAATATTGAAATAATCCAAAAGATGCACGATTAAACCTTATTTTGTTATTGGGTACAGCCTCGTCATTTTCTTCACACAACCAATATTCCGGCTCATCTTCTTCAATAGCCCAAATACGAAATCGGGCACGGTTGATACCATTTTCAAACAAAACTTGATGACGCACCCGATAAATCCGACCATATTTAATATCAAACTTTACAGGCGGTTCCGTTTTTACAACCCATTTTCGAGGCGAATCCAACAAATCACCCCATGCGAGCCAGATTTGGGCTGACTCCCCTGTACTCGGGCGAATAGTCGCCAATCCGGCTGAAGACCATCCGGGCTTAATACCGATAGGAGGTTCAGCGGCTTCGTGCCCTGTAAAAAAATCACTTAAACCTAAAAAAATACCACTGCTGTCATGAAATCGAACGGAATAGGTTGCTTCTTGACTCCCGTATGGCGAACCTAAAAGAAGAAGGGCATCCGAGGCAACAGGTTTTCGGGATTTGATAACATTATTAGCAGGGTCAATATCAAAAATCCCGTTGACAGCCTGGGCAATTTGCTGAATATTTTTTACACCCGAAAGGTCAGAAAGATCCAAAGGCATCGGAACGGGTGCAGGATTCCACGTAAAGGACATGTTTTGCTTATATTTTTTTCCGGTTTCATCCATAATTACAATTCGAAGCTTATTATATCCTTCTTTTAATTCTGGTGATTGAATGGGTATCTCAATATTAAAATCGCCGTTATTGACTAAGCGGTTTCTTTATAAACTATCTTTTGTACTATGCTGTACCTTTCACATAAAATGAAACCTCAGGTCCTTGATTTAGATGATATACGGATTTTTGAACTGGAACAGGGGCATTAAAATGTCCCAAAATATTAATGTCATTATGACGAAATTGAAATTCTTGCCGGATTCCGTAAGGAAGATAAATATCCTCTGTAAATTCGCTACAATTGAATAACGCAAATATAAATGATAGCAGTACTAAAATTATGGAATTTTTCATTAACTAAATCCTTTGAAATAGCATAACAGCGAAGGCAGCACTGCAAAATTTGAAATAAAATAATATTTTAAGTTTATGCAAAACTCTTAAAACGCCACAAGTCCCACATCTGCTACATGCCGTTGTTAGCCGCCTCAGTAAGTCGAATCAATTAAACTCATTACCCTGACCACCGCCCAGCCAGCGATTTTGTGTGGATACATATTAGCTTTCAAAATATACGCCGCCGTTTTCAAGAGTCTTTCTTAAATGGGAATATGAAAGCTCTCGTGTTCCGCAATTTTTGCCGGCACAGAGAGCCGCCGCAGTGCCTGCCGCCTGCCCCTGTCCCATGCAGCTTACTGTGTTCCTAGTGGACATGTGAGCGTCATGATCTGAAGTTATCATCATACCGGCGGCTAAGAGGTTTTCTATTCCCGCGACACGCAGCGCCTTGTAAGGTATTCCGTATGTGCCGCCATCTTTTATTTGCAAGCGTGGCGCACTGTCGTGAAAACCGTAAGCCATGATGTCGTCATCAAAGTGTCTGCCTTCAAGCACATCCGAAAGCTTCACATCGTAATCACAGGTTATCAGTCTGCCGCGCCTTATGTTAAGTGACGGACTCGTTCTTGTGATAAACGCCTTTTCACAACCGGGAACATATTCCCTGAATAGTTCTATTGCTTTCGCCTGACGCTTTCTTAGCTCTAATTCCGCTTTTGCCACCTCATCCCGGTTTGTAGGGCTTACAGGCATTTTGAAATTCAGCTTGATAAACATAAAATAGTTATCGTGAACAGTGGTCGTTACCGTTGACATGCCGATTTTGCCAGCCGCCTCCGTGAATTCAATCGGCAAGTTTTTCGAGATACCGCTCAATCGCACGATTTGCCCTTCTTTCCCACTGCGCAAGCCTTCGCAGTAATGATTAACAGCGTCATGCGATTTGAGATATTCGTAATATTTCTCAACACTGACATTGCCGACACCTATACTATTTACTACCGGGTAATCGTTGGGTTCGGTGTAATCCGCACCTGCGTGAGCAGATAGGTCACCGTATGCGGTGCAGTCCACAAACGATTTTGCGTAAATTGCCTCCCTTCCGGAGCGGCTTTCTGTTATCACTCCACGGACCCGGGAACCCTCCATAATAGCTCCCGCCAAAAGCGTATTCACACATACGAAAATCCCCGCTTCTTGGAGCATTTCGAAAGTTACGAGTTTATATATTTCCGTGTCGATCGCTGTGCATATCGAGTCATAATCGTAACCTTTGAGCATCTCAGCATGTCCCGTTGTCCCGCCGGCGATTAAAAGGCGATCGATAATCTCCTGAGGAATCCCACTCACAACCTGACGTTTTTCAACTCCGGGGAAAGCCTTCCATAAGTTATAGAAACTATGAAGGGCGGTCCCACCTTCTACGACCGTTCCGCCCGGATAACCCTTCATCTCAATCAATATCGTCTTTGCCCCCTGACGCGCTGCGGCTAAAGCCGCTACAACGCCTGCAGTGCCACCACCGGCTATTACAACATCGAATTCCCTCACAGGCAAATTCTTCGCCGGTTCCCTGTAATAATTCATAAGTTGATTCACAGTCCTTTGCTTATTGCATTGTGTGGAACCGGTCAGAACACCAATCCCAAGCAATAAACTGCTTTTTGCAAAATCTCGACGATCCATTCTTACCTCCTCTCTTAACCTCGTTGTGGAGATTAATAATGATTAATCTAATAACTAAGCGGGTATCATATTCTATTTTATTACGAAAATAGAATAAAGAGAACCACGGATTTGAAAAGAGATTTCACAGATTAAGAAAATTAAATGTAGGGACAGAACACTGTTCTGTCCTAATCCGTGACATCTTTTTCTTAATCAGTGCAATCAGTGGTTAAAATTTTCATCCTTCGTGGCGCTCTCTCAAGAGCATGAGTGTTTAGTACTAAATAAATATAAAACCGAACTAAGGGTATCTACACCTATCGTTGAGGTTTATCTGTTTTTTACTCTGTTATACTCAAATATACTTCTGCATATCTTCGACCAAACTCTCTGAGGGATTTGGAGTCGAAATGCACTTTGTCTTCATTAAAAGTAAACCCTTTCGATAAAACAAAACCTGTATTTTTAATTTTTTGCGGTAAGGTTTCGTGTGCCAGGTTGACTAACTCCTTTGAATTGTCCCATGATTTTTCAAGATGACGTCCCATTTGTCCGACAATGAAAGGCACTTTAGGTTCGTTCAAGTCTGTTCTGAATCTATTTATAAGGGCATGCAGCTTTTTTTCATATACTTCTGCAGGTCCCGGCTTACTGTCACTTTCTCCCTGATGCCAGAGGATACCTTTTAATACTCCGTATTTCATGGCTGTCTCAGTCCTTCTTATTGCATCATCGAACGGGTAGCTTTTGGTTTGCTCCCAATATTGACCCGGTTCCCAGACTGATATCGGCGAGCCGCCTGCAGCGCAAGGAATAAGACCAATAGTAATTTGAGGATTTTTATCCGCCAGAATGATTCCAAACGTCCTGCCAAGACCTACACCGGCAATTTTTGGCTTGTCGAAATGAATAGGATCAACTGCCGGTACCCACTTGTCATGTTGATTCAGCGAGAATACTCTTTTATGAGGCACTTCATCTTCTTCTTCAACGATTCCTCTTCCGGCCATGTTTGACTGTCCAGCGAGCAGAAATAAATGAAAGTTCTCTTTTTCGGGGAGTTTAACTGATTCATTGTCGGTTCCTGCGCAAAAGAAAATACAAAAGTAAAAACACAGAATAATTAAAATGGTTATGTAATATCTCATTTTTTCCTCATTAACTAAAAAATCCAAAAAAAATGTTTTGTTTTACTGTCCTCAAATCACCTCATAAGCTCAACTGGAGCCTTATTGTTTTATCAAGGGAACATGCAAGCCATTTCTTAACTTCCGTCGATTCTCCAAGCAGCATCAGCAATTCTCTATCCACTTCTTTGTTTGGCTCGGTGCCTCCGCAAAATACTCTTAGAGTCCGGGAAACAATCTTCATACGCCCGTAAACGGGAGAGAGAGTTATGTTAAAGCCACACACCACAAAAGGTTTTTGCGGATTAAGCCTGCCTCCAATCACCTCGAGAACAATCTCAAGGTTTTCCACAAAATTCCAGTGGCATGGCCAAACCATATCAATGGCAAAACCCAGCGTCAGCTCTGCTTCATTCCCATTTTCCGTGTTGTGAATGATTGTCTGAACCGTTGCAAGCCAGAAATCTTCGTGTTCCCTGTAGTATTCGGGGCACTCGCTGCGATGAACGGATTCAGCAACTCGTTAGCTGTTTTTATCTTTTTTTAAAAAGGCATATATTGCCTTATGTGGAGCGAATTTCCCCTTAACTTCAACAGTTTTTAACTCTTCAATTTCGAAACGTGGTTTGAATAAAGACACCATCTCATTTTCAGATGAAAAATATAAAACCGTATCGAGAGGTGTTTTTCTGTATTTCCCGGCGCCTCCAAATTGAGGGCTTTCCTCGCTGAAACAAACCGATAGATATTGTCCCCCGGGATTAAGTATCCGGTAAACATTGTTTATGTATTTTTCTCTGTCTTGAGGGAAAATATGATGTAATAGCTCCCAGTCGTATGCAAAATCAAATGAATCCTGGATTTCGGTCATTTCACTGAGAACATCAGATAAGATGAAATTACATTTGGCTTTTTTTTGGAATGCAGTACTTCTTGCTAATTCGATCGCATGTATCGATATATCAACACCTGTGGCAATGAAACCTTTACTTGCTAAATAAATCACATAATTTCCAGTCCCGCATCCTAACTCAATCACTTTACATGGTTTTACTTTTTCTGCCTTTATAATATCTTTTAAAATATCGGGCGGAGTTTCCATATTCCATGGAATCTTGTCAGGAGGGATGCTGCTGTATATTTTCTCCATTTGATCTTTTATCATTGAAATAAAACCTTCTTTTAAACGACCAATTAATAATTATGTGAAGTCTTGTTTGCTCTCTATTGGTTTTGTCACCAACAGGGAAAATCAAATATTTCCATCCTTCGTGTCGTTCTAAAAAAGAATGAGAGTTTATTCCTTTTATATAAATGAATCGCTCACTAAAATCACCTCTATTTTATGAGCCGGCAGGTAAAGTGCTGTTTCTTTATCAATCAATTCGATTTTTTCTGATTTAACATCCATCAGGTAGCGTTTGTCTTCCACACCGAAATGAACATGCACCGTAATATCATCCTCACCTTCGTTAAAAATTAAATAGCAGTGAAAACCATTTTTAATCACATGTCGAACCCGCACATTTTCATTTTCAGGAGATATTTTTACATCGTTTGAAACAAGGCGTTCTATGGCACTTACCAGTTCTAACTCATTGTTATTTTCCCTCCAAATGATGACTCGTCCCGCCCGTTCAAATTCCTCCAACACAGCTTTAGCCTGTGCCGGCACATCCACTTCAACAATCAAGGCTTTGTAATGCATACCGGCAATATGGATACCGTCTTTAGATACCTGTGCATCCTCCCATAAATGCCTCGCTTCCAGATAATTGAAATCGAGTTGGTGCTGAAAACAGAACTTGGCTGATTTCCAGGGCAGGTAATCGTTCAATCCTAAAATGGCGAGTTCGCAGACGTGTTTGATGTCCGTATTTAGCCAGCACAAACGGCTGGTGGCATCCGCAAAAGACTTGAACTCATTCCACCAGGCATTATTTGGACCTACATCCGGCGGACGCTCATCAATTCTGGGTCCACGCACAGAATAATAAAAAGCATGCGGATATAACAGATTACATCCACGAACAAGCAGCCAGTTGGCAAGCCATTTCATTTCACGAAAGGTGAAGTTATGACCGTAGGCACCGCAATATTCGTTAGAATTCCGTCTCCGTCCCAAATGAATCATTGCCGATGATGCGCATTTAGCCTGGGTCGATTGTGCCCCTTCCAGTGCATTCGGTTTGCCCGGCTCAATGTAACGCCAGACAATATCCTGACCCGGCATTTGAAAGTAGCGCTGATGTCCGATATCATCAGGGTCAGCCGGATGACCGGTCAGGGCAATGTTATGCTCCCGGCACCATTTTGATATTGGTTGATAATAGGTTTCTTCCAGTCTGACCTGCAGCGCCCTGTCGTAGATTAGGCGATATTTTGACGCATCCGGTTCGTCTTCGTACCACAATGCGGGAAGATGAGGCGTGAAATCGTAACCTAACCACTCATTCACATGTTTTAAAACCTTACTATTTCCGGGTATGGCGCCCCGTTCACTCTTTTTGCCAAAAAATGAGGGTTCATCGGTAAAAATGGCTTTAATGGTGTTGCCAAAATATTCTCCGAATTCATCATAAAAACGCTGATACACCAGCCGGATAAAACACGCCATAGCATCAGGATTCAGAATATCAGCCAACGGCGGCATATCTTCCGGGACTTCCTTTTTGTCCGGGCGTCTCGACGGATTCTCCTCGAGAAAATGCAATCCCCGAATCAGGGAGTAATCCGGCAGAATAAAACGATCGAGCACGGCAATCTTATGACCATTTTTCCTACGTTTGATAATACCGACCAACTTTTGGTTGTCGGTCAGAAGCGGCTCACCGTCAGGGCTAATTCTAAAACCGGATTTCTCTTCGCCGGGCTTTACTTCATCGAGATCGACGGCAAACAAACCGCGCGGACGGTAAGACGAATTTTCCGCAACCACTTGACCGCCGGATGAACCGCTCGGGTACATGCCTTCATCATACAGGACAATCCACATATTTTTTTTTACTGCCTCCTCGATGGCAAAACGCATAAAATGAATCATCCGCTCACTCATCCAGCCAATGCTGCGGGGGAGCCCGGCACGCGGATGGATAACAAAACCATACACGCCGTGATCACAAAAATCCTGCATCTGCCGGGAAATCTCAGTCTCTGATAAATCATCATTCCAAAACCAAAATGGCGCCTGAGAAAACTCACGTGGTGGATTAGCCCACTCTTCTAAAAACAATTTTTGATTTCTATTGTATGAATCGCTGTCAGCCCTGCAGTTTAAAACCAGCAGAGACCCGCCAACTCCAATATACTCGAAAAATTTACGGCGTGTTATTCTCATAATTAAAATTTACCCCCGGAGTACTTTTTTATTTCATTATAAATCGCCTCTATTAATCTACCTTCATTTTCTTTAAATTCTTTTATTATCTCCTCTATGGTCTTATTCTTTTCAATTAAATCTTTAACCTTTTCTTGACGCCTTTTCATCTGATTAATATGGCTCATTACGGCTTTCCGATTTGTGATTTCACTATGACCGCTACAAAATTTTTCAGCATCTAATTTTTCAAGAATCTTCGTGAGAGTTTTGACATGCTCAAAGGAATTACCACCTTTATAAGAATGAATAAGCTGAGCTCTTGTCAAGAATATTTGGTCTCCGAGAAAGGCTGTTTTTTCTTCCGGGAAATATACGACCGCATCCCCTGTGGTATGACCAACACCAAAATACCATAACTCTACTTTTTTTGAACCGAGATAAATATCCATTTTATCGCGAAATGTTAATGAGGGAACAAAAGGCGATAATTCAGGATTGTTCCAATCTGACGGAGTACCATCTCTCCTTGGATGAAAAAACTCCTTCCGGCAATTCTCATGAGCAATAAAAGTGACTGTTTGCGGAAAATATTGATTCCCGCTAATATGATCTCCGTCACTATGAGTGTTTACAAGATATTTTATCGGTTTATCCGTTATTTTCCTAATCTCTTCTATTGTTTCATCCACAGAATTTTTATCCGATTTCGAATCGATTACGAGAACTCCGTTATCACCGATATACACTCCTCCTCTTGCACCGCTACCCTCTAAAATTTCATACAACCCTTCGGAAATCATTTTTAGTTTAACCGGTAAGCTCTTTCGCTGCTGAGCAAAAGATAATGATATAAACAGAATAAGAAAAAACGGAACAAAAACGAGTTTAAAATTCTTTTTCATAATAAGACCTCTCATATTTATAATTTAGTTCGACAAATAGAATAATTAACAGTATAAGTAAAATTTTTATTTGTAGAGACGCACGGCAGCGAGTGTTGCACAACTATTGCTTACTTTTGGTCACAGTACCAATTGTGAGTTTGGAAAAACCGTTAAAACGGTTATGTAATTTTGTGGACATTCTATGTA
>SDBU01003859.1_pt1 | contig 18806 bp, 14 predicted proteins | sample 2277071 | NCBI WGS metagenome assembly SDBU01 (sample SAMN10397929, study PRJNA504765) | marine sediment metagenome | isolation source: marine sediment core GS08_GC12, 126 cmbsf | place: Arctic Ocean: Gakkel Ridge, Loki's castle | collected 2008 | reverse complement strand
CGCAACTCCGCCGCCGCCCAGGGTCTTGCGGTGAGAATGCAAGAAAGGAAGACGCATTCGGTTAATCTGATGGAGGTGTGTGGTACCCATACCGTCACCATCTTTAAACACGGCATCCGCCAATTCTTGCCGGAGAAGGTTAATATGCTTTCCGGTCCCGGGTGTCCGGTGTGCGTAACCCCTAACGCTGATATTGATAAAGCTATCGCTCTCGCTCAAAATGCCGAAGTTATCCTAGCCACCTTTGGTGATATGATGAAAGTGCCGGGAAGCTACTCCAGCCTTCACCAGGTTAAAGCCGCCGGTGCTGACATCAGGGTGGTCTATTCCGTTCTGGATGCCCTGAAGATTGCTGAAGATAATCCTCGTAAATCAGTGGTCTTTTTTGGTGTTGGCTTTGAGACGACTGCCCCGACTACGGCTAGCGCCATCTTCGAGGCAGAGCGTCTGGGGATTGACAACTTCTTCTTTCTCTCGGTGCATAAGTTAATCCCACCGGCGATGAGGGCTCTGCTTGATTCTGACGAGGTACGCATCGATGGCTTTATTTGTCCCGGGCATGTGAGTACTATCATTGGCTCAGCGCCGTATGAATTTATTCCCCGAGAATATGGCATCCCCTGTGTTATTACCGGCTTTGAACCATTAGACATACTGCAAGCGGTTGATATGCTACTGGAACAGCTCAGTGCCGAAAAACCGCGAGTAGACATTCAATACCGTCGTGCTGTTCGTCGAGAGGGCAATCTCATAGCCCTAAAGTATCTAAACACGGTCTTTGAAGTTACCGACGCCTGTTGGCGAGGGATTGGCATCATCCCGGAAAGTGGTTTGAAGTTGGGTCCAGAATATAAACGCTTCGATGCCGAGCAAGCTTTCAAAATTGTTACCCGGCCTACCAGGGAAGCGACCGGCTGCTGCTGCGGTGATATACTACGCGGTGTGTCAACGCCGCCAGAGTGTCGCCTTTTCGCCAAAGCCTGCGTACCGGAACATCCGGTAGGCCCCTGTATGGTTTCAACTGAGGGAACTTGCTCTGCCTGGTATCTCTATGGAGAAGACAAGGCTCTGCCGCAAACAGGGGAGCCTTAGCCAAAGGTCGTAATCCTAAATTACAGTTGAAGGGGTAAAGTCATGCCAAAGGATAGAATAATCCTGGGCCATGGTAGTGGCGGTAAGCTCAGTCACGACTTAATTGAGTCACTATTTCTGCCTCTGTTTATCAATCCTATCCTAGAGGCCGGCGATGACTCTGCTGTCTTTCCATTGAGAGATGGCGACAAGATAGGGCAACAGCTATCAAAAGATGAGATCGCATTTACCACTGATTCATATGTGGTGAAGCCCCTCTTTTGGCCAGGGGGGGACATTGGTCGACTGGCTGTCTGTGGCACGGTCAACGACCTGGCCATGGTCGGGGCTATCCCTCTGTATTTATCGGTTGCCTTCGTCATAGAAGAAGGATTCCTAATCTCAACTCTGCGCCGAATTGTAACCTCAATGAGAAGGGCAGCCAAGGAGGCTGTGGTAAAGATTGTGGCTGGTGATACTAAAGTAGTTGAGAGAGGTAGTGCTGATGGGCTCTTTATCAATACTACCGGTGTCGGTTTGCTCTCTAGAGCTAGCATCTCGGGCAGCAATGCCCAAGTAGGGGACATGATTATACTGTCGGGCACCATCGGTGATCACGGTATCGCCGTCCTCTCGGCAAGAGAAGGCTTAGTTTTCAGCAACAGCTTTAAGAGTGATGTTGCCCCCCTTAATCATATGGTAAGAGTTATGCTGAGGACAAGTCATAAAATCCATGCCATGCGCGACCCTACCCGGGGTGGACTTGCCACCACACTAAACGAGATTGCTCAGCAGTCGAAGGTTGGCATTCGGATTATCGAGGAGCAAATTCCCATCCGGGAGGAGGTAGCCGCCGCTTGTGAGATACTGGGCTACGACCCACTCTATGTGGCTAACGAGGGCAAAGTCGTCGCCTGTGTTGCGCCTGAGGACGCTGAAAGGGTGTTACAAGTGATGCGAAAGACACACTATGGCCATGAGGCTGCTATTATCGGTGAGGTTCTCCCCGAACCCAAAGCGAGGGTCATGATGAAAACAAGGATTGGCGGCACTAGAATTGTTGGTATGCTGGTGGGCGAGATGCTGCCCCGCATATGCTAGTTAGTTCTTTATGGCACGTAAGAAGTAGCTTGAGGTTACATTTGGCCACATCACACGAAGTTTGAAGGGAACACGATGGATAGTACTCTATGGATTCTATCGGGCACGGCTGTTCTTATTGCTTTTATGCATACAGTCATGGGGCCAGACCATTATCTCCCATTCATTATGCTTGGTAGGGCCAATAGCTGGAGTACCAAGAAAGTTGCCATAATCTCAATGCTCTGTGGTATAGGTCACGTCCTGTCATCAGTTGTACTGGGTACGATAGGAATCGTAGCAGGTATGGCTATTCGCAATCTGGAATTATTTGAATCTTATCGGGGAGAGATTGCCAGCTTTCTGCTGATAGGTTTTGGTATAGCCTATGCCAGTTGGGGAATACGCCAAGCAATTCGAAACAGACCCCATCCGCATTCTCACAGGCGTCCAGATGATGCTAGATATTCTCATAAGCACGCTCATACTGAAGATTACTCCCACGCTCATCCTAAAGAAAGGCCGACAACATTCTGGGCAATCTTTATAATATTCGTACTGGGGCCCTGTGAACCCCTGATACCCCTCTTGATGTTTCCGGCGGCAACACATGGTTGGACAGGAATTTTGATAGTCACCATCCTATTCGGGGTCGTGACCATAGGCACAATGACGACCATAGCTGTTCTTGGCTCTAAAGGCCTCAAATTAGTAACTTCTAACTGGATTGAACGCTATGTGCATGCCCTAGCCGGAGGAGCCATAGCCATGTCAGGTATTGCGATAAAGGCTTTTGGTTTGTAACAGTAACTTCTAGTTTTGGGTCAATCCCACTTCATAAATGGCAACTACCACTATTCGCGCTTTTGCTAACCTTTGTTGATGCTAGATACACGATTATGTGGAACTTTTAAGCAGTAATGCTTCCTTTCTTTGTTTAATTAGTGATGACTTCATGAGTGGTTTCAATAGGCGCATAGTTCCTTTGAATTATTCCTCTAATCGTTAATTTACTTCATTTCATTATTGGTATATCATGAATTGGAAGTGATAGTGAGTTGGTAATTAGGGGGTCTAATATGAGTAAAACACCGGATGTATATGAGCAAGGCAATTTAAGACGTAAAGCACAGGAAGAAAGAGCAGCTTTCTTCGATGCATTTGACAAAGAAACTGATAGAGGACTGGCAATTGTTTCAGTTTGCTTTCTGGACAATATGCTAGAGAAACTAATAAGAGCTGTATACAGAAAAGACCCGAGAATCAAGATATTGTTCAAGGATAACCAGATTCTTCAGTCCTTTTACAATAAAGTTTGTATTGCCTATTTCTCCGGCTTAATTCCAGAAGCTCTCTATGATGACCTAAAACTGGTGGGTGAGATTAGAAATAAGTTTGCCCATTCCGTACCAGAAACTATGAGTTTTAATGATGTATCTATTGCTCAAAAAATAGATAGATTTAAACAAATCCCACCTGATTACAAAAACAAGTACTCGCCAAGACTAAAATTTCTTCTCATTACAGTCCACATGGGTAGTTTCATTCAGGGTTACAGGTATGGGCTACTGGAACTGGGACCGATGAAGATTGAAAGGATGTGTAATACAGATGTCGCTACCCTACGCGGTCTGATTCTTACACCTCTAGCGATTGAAGAATTGATGAAGCGGGTACCGGAGAAATAATAGGATTTACCATCGGGAGAGGACTGAACACACATTATATCATCTAATAAGCAAACCAATAACCGAAGGTCGTTGGTTCTAATCCATCCCCTGCTACCAAGAGATTGCTAAAGGCACAGATTATACCTTTCGTCGGCAGACGAAGGGCATCTTCACCCCCCTGAACCTGCAGACTAGATATACCAAAGTCGTTAGTAAAGGAGACTAGGGAAAGAATAGTTCCTACCGGCAAATACTGTCTAATGACGCTACGGAGCTATATCCATAGCGTAAGACCCGAACCTGCTGACGAGCGCTCCAGCATGATATCACTTTTCGCGCAGGTCAGGGAGAATGCTTTCGTAGTAATCCAATGATTCCGGGTTACCCAGAGCATCCCTATTTAAAACTGGTTTGCCATGTATTATGTTCGTTACGGCACTTTCCACTTTCTTCATATTGAGCGTATAGGGAATGTCTGGCACTTCAATAATTCTAGCCGGAATATGCCGCGGGGAAGCATTTTCACGGAGGGTTTTTCTAATTTTATTCTTTAATTCGTCGGTTAAACCATACCCCTCAGCAAGTTTAACAAAAAGGATGACACGCTGGTCACCTCTCCACTCTTGTCCTATAGCGAGGCTATCTGCAAGCTCCTCCAACTTCTCTACCTGGTTGTATATCTCAGCTGTGCCTATACGGACTCCCGAAGGTTTTAAGACGGCGTCAGAACGACCGAAAAAGGTTATCCCTTTAGTATCACTATGAATAATGATGTAATCCCCATGGCGCCAGATATTCGGGTAAACACTAAAGTAAGCTTCTTTATACTTCTCATCATTCGGGTCATTCCAGAAATAAAGTGGCATGGGAGGGGCGGGAGCTTCACAGACAAGCTCTCCCAGTTGGTCAAGTACTGGATTACCCTTTTCATCATAGCACTTCACCTTCATTCCCAGACCTCGCTTCTGTGCCTCCCCGGCATACACAGGGACGGTAGGGCTTCCAGCAGCGAAGCAGCCATTGATGTCTGTGCCACCAGCAATCGAATTAAAGTGTAAATCTTCTTTAATCGCTTTATATACGTATTCAAACCCCTCAGCCGAGAGAGCTGAACCAGTCTGGGATATTTGTCGCAGTGATGACAAATCATAATCTTTTCCAGGCTCGAACCCCTGGCTTCTAAGATAGTTAATGTAACTGGCACTGGTACCGAAAATCGTTATCTTTTCATCTTGTATCAGTTCCCACATGGCACCTGGGTCCGGATAATTAGGGTTACCGTCGAATAATACTATGGTAGCTCCTACCGCTAAGGAACTAAGAAGCCAGTTCCACATCATCCAACTGCAAGTTGTTATATAAAATATCGTATCCTCTCGCTTTAAGTCGGTATGAAGTATCAGCTCCTTTAAATGATTAATGAGGATTCCACCGGCCCCCTGAACCATGCACTTTGGTTTACCAGTTGTTCCTGAGGAAAACATGATAAATACGGGGTGCTCAAAAGGCAATTGTTCAAATTGAATCTCGGGCTTTTCTTCGCTGGCTATGAATTCATCATAGTAAACAGAGTTAGAAATATGGCTGATATCAGGTTTCTCCCCCGTATAACTAACCACGATAACTTTTTCCAGAGAGGGGAGCCCTCTGGCAATTTCGTCAGCGTTAGCTAAGGAGCTAAAGCTTTTTCCCTTATAAAAATAGCCATCAACCGTGAAGAGGACCTTTGGTTCAATTTGACCAAGACGCTCCAGAGTCGCCTGTGCGCCGAGGTCAGTAGCACAAGAAGACCAGACAGCACCAACACTCGTAGCCGCCAGCATAGCGATGGCGGTCTCCATTAAATTGGGCATATAAGCAACCACCCTGTCTCCAGGCTTAATCCCTATCTCGCGCAGTGATTTTGCCAGACGAGCTACAGAATCATAGAGTTCGGCATAGGTCATTGTAGCCGATTTCTGGGTCTCTCCTTTAAATATGAAGGCGGTGTGGTCGTCTCTGTATCTCAATAGGTTCTCGGCAAAATTTAACCTGGCACCACTAAACCACTTCGCACCGGGGAATTTAGTTAAGTCATCAACCACCTCGTCATATCTGCGAGAAGCCTTGATTTGCCCAAATTCCCACATGCATGCCCAGAAATCAGGTATGTTATTTATGGACCAGTCATATAGGTCATCATAAGAATTGAAGCTTTGCCCATACCGTTGATTGACAAAATCCATGAACCTGGTCATGTTAGCCTTTCTTTTTCGCTCTTCTGATGGCTCCCAAATAGGTAACTTCATCTTAACTTCCCTCTTCTAATAAATTTGGGCTATAGTAGCAAACAACCTGTTATCAGCTTTCCCGATATTATGAACAGGAGATAAACCCTCTCAAACCGTGGTAGGTTGTGTTCAAAATTAGCTATTTTTTCAGCTCCACACCCAAAAAGGTTACTACACTATACCCCTACTGTCAACAGAGGGGCTTCTTTCTCCTAGCTAACTCACAACCCTTTTCTGGCATGGATAATTTCTCCCGCATCAAACTGTATGTCGTCAGCAAAAGTAGGACAGTTTGGCCCTGAAGAGACCCTGCCGTATTGAACAACTATTTCTGATTGCTGAAAGACCACATAGCCAGCAGGAGCATAATAATCCCAAATGCCGCCAGCACAGCAATATTTCTTCTGAAAGATAATGCTAGCTAATTATTAGCCAGTATATTAGAACCATCCGTAACTATTGCCCTGACTGGCTACGAATTTATCCTGATTACCATCCAACCATATTCTAGACTAACCGTTGTTGGCAATCAAGGAAAGAAAATAACCAGACGCCGAGCGAGCTTGACCAAGATAACTATGATTGCTTAAAATGTACATTACTGAGTTGTGCTAATGTTGATGACGATACATTAGCTGAAGGAGATTCGAGAATTGAGAATACTGCGTGTTAACATGAGTCAGTTGAAGGTAGCTTATGAAGAGCTTCCGGAGGAGTGGAGGCTTATTGGGGGTAGAGGTCTGATTGCCAAAATAATGAATAAGGAAGTACCCCCTGACACTGACCCGCTTGGTGCTGAGAACAAGTTGATTATCGCTGGTGGCCCTCTAGCCGGGACGATGGCTCCCCAGCTAGGGAGAATCTCAGTTGGTAGCAAAAGCCCTTTGACCTTGGGGATAAAGGAGGCTAACACTGGCGGTCCAGCGGCACAGAAGCTGGATAAACTAGGTATACGGGCAATTATAGTAGAGGGTATTGCCGAAAAAGGAAAGTTACATTGTCTTAAGATTTCAAAGGACGAAACTGCCTTGGTGCCCGCCGATGAGTATAAGGGTATGAAAAATTACCGGTTGGTCGAAGAACTTTACAAGAAATACAATAGAAAATCGGCAATTATTTCTATAGGGATTGGCGGTGAGAGGCAATACAAGGCTGCTTCAATCTCCCTGACTGATATTTTCGGCGACCCTTCTAGAAATGCCGCCAGAGGTGGCCTAGGAACGGTTATGGGCTCCAAGGGACTTAAGGCAATTATCATTGATGATTCGGGCACCCCACCAGTTAGCATTGCTGACAAGGTTTTTTTCAAAGAAACGGTAAAATCCTGGGTAGATACCTTGAGTAAGGATGTTACCTGCAGATTATTCGCAACGTTTGGGACTCCGTTTACGATTGCTTCTAATAGTTATCAGGGAACCATGCCCGCCGATAATTATACCTCGGGTAGGCCTAAAGGGTTTAGAAAAGTTACTGGTGAGGTCATCAGGAGAAATGTTTGGGAACGTGGTGGCAGGATGCACGCCTGTATGCCAGGTTGTGTTATTAAGTGTTCAATAATCTACAACGATACCGAAGGAAAGCGCCTGGCTTCAGCCTATGAATACGAGGGAGTCGCCATGCTGGGGACTAATTTGGGCATTAGTGACCCTGATGCTATAGCGAGACTTAAATTCATCTGTGACGACCTGGGTATTGATTTTATTGAAATTGGAAGCAGCCTGGGTGTGGCTGCCAGCGCCGGTAAGATGAAAATGGGTGATGTGGAGTCGGCGATAAAACTGCTTATGGAGATAGAGCAGGACACTGAGCTTGGCTATATTTTGGGAAACGGTGTCGTTTCCACAGCCAAGGCTCTAAACATTAGCCGGATTCCAGCATTTAGAGGGCAGGCTATTCCGGGTCATGACCCGAGAGCGGTTAAAGGGATGGGGGTGACCTATGCCACGAGTCCCATGGCTGACCACACTGCAGGGCTTACTTACAGAATCCGCTCACAAAAAACGGGGCAGATAGCCAACTCGCTGAGAGCCCAGGTACAAGCGGCGACTTGTGATGCTTTGGGGTATTGTCTTAATTCTGTTCCAGGGGGACAGGCTTCAATCTATGATTTCTTGGCGGACTTGCTAAATGCCCGCTACGGATTAAACTTACCATCCGACGATGTATTTGAAATAGGCAAGCAAACTCTAAGGGATGAGCTGAAATTTAACGAGGGCGCCGAATTCAATAAAATCTATGAGCGTTACCCAGCTTTTATCCGGACAGAAGCCCTACCCCCAACGAATGACGTATTTGATGTGGCAGATTCGGAGCTGGATAGCCTGTGGGAGAAGTTAGATGCCTTCAGACAGCCCAAAAAGATTTGGGAGGTTCGTTTCCCGGCTCTTCCGTCATTTTTATTTGGTGCCGGAGTGGTGCAAAGATTAGGTGAACAGGCGAGGGGCCTTGGCATAAAGAAAGCCCTGCTGATAGCCGACCCGGTGATGAAGAGCTTAGGGCACACCGACGAAATCCAGGGAATCTTGACAAAGAGTGGCGTAGCTTCGGCTGTCTTTGCTGAAGTGGAACCTGACCCACCGGTGGAAGGAATAGAAAAATCAGCTAAATTTTACCAGGAATACGGTTGCGATGGGTTAATTGCTTTGGGAGGGGGCAGTTCTATGGATACGGCCAAGGCTACCGCCGTAAGGGTATCTCACCCGGGGCTTTTAACCGAATATGACACCGAGGTTGGCGGAAAAGCAAAAATTAAGCCACCGCTGCCACCGGTAATCTGTATCCCCACTACCTCAGGTACCGGCAGTGAAACAAATCAATATGCCGTGATTACGGATAAACAGAGGAATGTTAAGTTCACTATGATGAGCGACCTGATGGTCCCCAAGTTAGCCATAATTGACCCCGTTTTATGTAAGACTATGCCGCCGTCGCTAACTGCCGATACAGGTGCCGACGCACTAGCCCATTGTATTGAAGGCTACGTGGGTATGAGTGCTGCTTATCACCCTTACTATGAAGCGCTGGCACTCTATGGTGTGAAATTGATTGGTCGGAGTATAAGGAAAGCCTATAATAATGGAGAGGATATTGATGCCAGGACGGACATGTGTATGGCGGCTGCTTTCGGGGGAATTTGCTTTACCAAAGGGTTAGGCCTCGGCCATGCTATTAGTCATGTTCTTGGTGCCTATTATCATACTCCCCATGGGAAAGGTTGTGCCTTGGGACTTCTCTGTTTTGTTAGAGCTAATAAGAAGGTCTGCCAAGAACAGTTCTTGGAATTAGCCTGGGCACTTGACCACTCCAGCGAACTAGAAACAGCTCTCGTGAGACTATATAACGACCTAAACATACCTCTAAGACTGAGAGATATCGGAATACCAGAGGAAAGCCTGAAGAAGATTGCCTTTGAGACATCAACCAATGCGGTAAATTTAGCGGCCAATCCCCTACCGATAGCCGAGCACCAAATTTTGGAGCTACTTAAGGAGTTTTACTAAATCTCCAAATCAAAAATTTTCCCCGGATTGAGGATATTATTGGGGTCAAAAGCCCTTTTTATGTCCTTCATCAGGTTCAGGAGCGTGTTGTCCATTTGTATCGGGAGATTTGCCTTCTTATCAAAGCCGATGCCGTGCTCTCCCGATATTGCCCCTCCGGGTAGTGTATCATTTTGAAATGCTTGAGCGTTGACAATGCTTGAGCGATAGTTTACTATTTATGTATGGCTAAGAGAAAGAAGAAAGAACATGATTTCAGTGTTACAGCCTTCAGGATAGTTCAAGAAGCTACAGGACAAATAGAGACTAGACCCAAACGAGCTATCGATTTTAAGGCTCTGGGTAGGCTTGGTGGTTTGAATGGTGGTAAGGCTAGGGCTGCAAAGCTCTCACCCGAAAGGCGAGTAGAGATAGCTAAGAAGGCTGCATTGGCTAGGTGGGGCGCTAGAAGCTGATACTCATATCAGTGGATTGCTAACGATTATTGAACAGAAGATGAGTTTTAGCTTTTGGAAGTGCTTTGATACGTTCCATGAAATTGCTTTTTGTGGCTTCTGTCGGCCATTCCAAACGCACACTAATAATTACTTGGTCTTTAGGTTCCTTCTCCACTTTTAGGGTGCCAAGATATATTAATCCGTTTAAGTCTCTAATAAAAGCCTTTGTAGGATTCCCTAATTCCTTATAATGGTTTTTTGCTACTCCATATAAATCGTTTAATTCCGTTGAATCCCTATCTAACAATAATTCGAGTAGAGACGCTTGGCGTGTCATAATCACTCGCTTACGGGGTGTTTCGAGACGGTCAAATAATTCCCGCATTAAATTGTGAAAAAGTTCTTTTTGGATATGAATTTTTGTTTGTTCCAGTAGGCGATAGCTTTGAAGAGCTACACCACGTAGGGCGAATACTAAGAAAGGCGCAATGTCGTGGTTTTGTGCCCTAGATAAAGATAATGAGGCTAAGTAACTTGTTTTTTCATCATAATAGTAATTTGACATCGCAATAAAACAAGTGTCTCGTAATCCAGCTCGTTGTAGAAATAAAGCCTCAAGGGCACGAGCAGTTCTTCCATTCCCGTCTAAGAATGGATGCATCGCTGCTAAATGATAGTGTGCAGCCACAGCTTGAATGATGGGGTCGTGCTTGGGATAATCAACTTGAATTGCTTTGACAAAAGCACTGAAAGCAACTTCACAATCAATACCTCCGCGCACACCCCCATGTCTAGGTTGCCCAAAGCTTACATTTTCATCTTGTCCTCGAAGTTTTCCAGGTGGGCAACGGTCATCGTCCGCCCCAGTTATTATCTTCCGGTGGATTTCTAAAATCAATTCTTCAGTGATAGGCTGGTCGTCTGGAATAGTCATAATCCAGCGATAGGTCTGTACTGCAGCATGTGCCTGTTTTTGTGACCTTGTATAAAGCTGCTCGGGAGTCTCTTTAAGAGCCTCGTCTAATTCACGTTCTGTAAAATCTGCCCCCTCTATACGAGAGGTACCCGCAATTTCTCTCTTCAGCTCCATATCTTGCATACCTTCAACCCATTCACGTTTATAGGGAATTGACCGAAGTGATAGGATAGCTGACTTGGCCTCTATCATTCCCCCGTAATCACCATTTAAGTTACAATTAATCCATGACCTCGGTAATTCATATCCACTCATATTTCTATTATATATCCATTTCATTTCTTTGTCAATACCATGTTTTAGTATGGATATTGCAATTATTAGACAATTCATATATAATTACATTTCCATCTTATTTCTCAATCATTTCCAATAAAACACTTGACAAATTCCCCGCCGGTTTTGATAATTTCACCATTTGGGAGTACCGCTTCTAACCCCAGAATATGGTGTCTGGTTACTCCATATTTGACGGCATTCATTCCTCCGGCGTTGGTGGCTACATTACCTCCAATAGTGGCCGTCATTTCACCTGGGTAGAGAGGATAGTAAAGCCCTTGTTTCTCTACCTCACTATGAAGGTCAGCCAGAGTAACACCCGGCTCGACAACCGCCACGAAATTATCTCTGTCTATCTCCACAATGCGGTTCATTCGTTCCAACGAGAGTAGAATGCCTCCATAAATAGGTATGCAGCCGCCGCTCAATCCAGTCCCCGCCCCTCTTGGGGTAACCGGAATCCTTTTCCGGTTGGCAAAATCTAGTAACCTAGCTATCGAATGGGCGTCAGTGGGCTTCACTATAACTTGCGGAGCATAGGGTTTGGCAAGCGGCATCTCATCACAAGAATATCCTTCTATCTCGTGCTTTTTCGTGGAAATATTATCACTGCCCACAATAGCCGCTAGTTCCCTGATAGCTTGGCGTGTTACTCTCCTATATTTCATCTTCATCTCCATAAACTACCGTGGATGGACAACATATTCTGCTTACTTTCGCCTCCATTGACGTCGTAAGCTGAGCGAGACAAGATAGAGTATAGAGAACGGAGTTATCACCGCCATAGGCACAGATGCCCTCCCACTGAATAGGGCGATGGTGATAACAGCCGCCAACCCACTATTTTTCATAGTCCCCATCAGCATCAAACTAATCCGAGTAGCCTCGTTTACCCCCAGCTTCTTCAAAGTGAACTCGATAAGATACCCCAGCAAAAAGGTAACCGCCACGGAAACGGCGGCTGTCAGGCCCAGCACCACCGGTTCCCCCAGGAATACCTCGCGATTGAGTCCAACGACAGTGAAAATTACGATGAAGAAGCCCCAGTTGACAATTGTCCCCCGCCATCGGTCAACGTAACGGGTAAGACGGAGCCAAATCAGGAAGCGAGAGAGCAACAATGGAAGGACAATTAGTTCACCCAAGATAGTGAGCAATTTCAAAGGCTGGGCAAAGCTTTCGCCAATCAACAAGTGGGCCATTAGTGGTGTAACGATTAGGGCTGCCAGATAACCGCCAACAACGCCAATCAGAGAGAAAACAGTATCGCCAGCCAGGATGTATGTGAAAGGTATTATAGCGACAGCAGGTGGTACGGCAGCCAAAATTACGAATCCTGTCCACAACTCCTGGTCTGGCATCAGCCACCAAGCCAGCAGCAATATTACCGTGCTCAAGATAAGGTAGTTGAAGGCTACTGCCAGGAGCACCGGACGCACAAGTCCCCGCAGGGGTAAGAATTCCTTTGATGAAATTTGGGTCACGGAAACGGTCATAACCAGAGCCAGGGCCGGTAAGGTAAGCGGTTCCGTCCAGCTGGCAACTTTACCCAGGGTCATACCCAGAACAAAAGCCAGTATTAATATGAAGTTTCGGTTCCTGAGCAGCCTGATTACGCTCACTAGCTGGTGAATATCTCCTTTGAAACGTACTGACTACAGCGATAGCCTTCGACTCAGCCTTTGTTTCTTCCTTAGTCAGCTAACCAGACCAATGTTAGCATCATGGGCTATTTTAATGCAATCCTGGGGTGAGGGAGGTAGTATTTAGCAAACGAACCCGTTGCCTTGCCTAAAGCATTCTTCCCCGAATAACTATAGAGCCAAAAAGCCTTGACTATTATCATAGTAACAACTAAAATTACTTAGGGTGCCAGCCCAGGTGACCAGATACTGGACTACAACCAGTACCGGATTCCCTCTTTGATGAAAGCCTCACACAAATAGAAGGAAACCAAAGATTTACCAGGGCTGAAGAAAATATAGCCTTCACAGTCTCCAGAAAAGGTCAACTACAAGGTTAGGATTAAACACTCCTACAAGGATTTATTTTTCTGTGGGGGCTAATAGGCATAATTGGAGGATGTCAATCTATGGCTGAATTATCGCTACCATTTGAGTCTAAGTACCTACCCCTGAAGAAGTTCCACGATGTTTACCGCAGGTCTATGGAGGAGCCAGAAAAATTCTGGGCGGAAGAGGCGCGCCATCTGGATTGGTTTAAGACCTGGGACAAGGTGTTAGAATGGGAGCCACCATTTGCTCACTGGTTTGCCGGCGGTCAACTGAACGCATCATATATATGCGTTGACCGTCATATAAAGACGTGGCGGAAGAATAAGGTAGCCATATACTGGGAAGGCGAGCCGGGTGATGTTAGGGTTTTGAGCTACGCAAGGCTATATAGTGAAGTCAACAAGTTCGCCTCCGTCCTGAAGAATTGTGGTGTGGGTAAGGGAGATAAGGTTGCCTTATACCTGCCGATGATTCCTGAGCTACCGGTTTTCATGCTGGCCTGTGCCCGGATTGGTGCCATCCATACGGTAATCTTCTCTGGTTTCAGCGCCCAGGCTCTGGCTGATAGGATCAATGACGTACAAGCCAAGTTGTTAGTGACTGCCGATGGCGGGTTCAGGAGAGGAAAGGTAATAGCACTAAAGAATATAGCTGATGAAGCCCTGAATACGTGCCCGTCAGTGGAAAAGTCCATCGTGGTCAAGAGAACAGGTATCCCGGTTAGTATGAAACCAGCAAGAGACCTATGGCTCGATGACGTGCTTGGTGAGGCGGAGAACTTCGTTGAACCTGAACCATTAGAGTCGAATCATCCGCTCTATGTACTTTATACCTCAGGTACCACGGGCAAACCTAAAGGGATTGTTCACGGCACCGGTGGCTATTTAGTATGGAACTATGCTACTTATAAGTGGGTCTTTGACATCAAGGAAGAATCAGTCTACTGGTGCTCCGCTGATGTGGGCTGGGTTACCGGGCATAGCTCAATAGTATATGCTCCGCTGGCACACGGGGCAGCTATAGTTATCTATGAGGGAGCTCCAGACTACCCTACGATTGATAGGTGGTGGGACATTATCGAAAAATACGGGGTTACCATATTTTACACCTCCCCTACCGCCATCAGGATGTTCATGGCACACGGCGAGGCACTGCCTAATAAGCATGACCTCAGCAGCCTGGAACTATTGGGCAGTGTCGGCGAGCCGATTAACCCGGAGGCATGGCTCTGGTTTTACCAACATATAGGCGGAGAGAGGTGCCCCATTGTTGATACCTGGTGGCAGACTGAAACCGGTGGTCTCATGATATCACCTGCCCCGGGGATAGAGTGTGTCCCGCTGAAGCCTGGCTCGGCCACATTCCCGCTACCAGGAGTAGAGGCTGAAGTAGTCGACGAAAATGGCAAGCCAGTGCCGCCGGAGGAAAGAGGCTTGCTGGTAATAAAGAGACCATGGCCAGGCATGCTCCTTGGCATATATGGTAACCCAGAGCGCTACAAGAAAGCGTACTGGTCGCGGTTTCCCGGCGTCTACTACACTGGCGACTATGCAGTCAAAGACAAGGACGGATATCTTTGGCTTTTGGGCAGGGCTGACGAGGTACTCAAGGTCGCCGGGCACAGAATAGGTACTGCTGAACTAGAGGATGCTGCCGTCTCCCATCCCCAGGTAGCTGAGGCAGCAGTAGTAAGTAAACCTCACCCGGTAAAAGGCGAGAGCATCGTCATCTTTGCCGTGCTAAAAGAGGGGGCCAGTTCCTCACCAAGTCTTAAAAAGGAACTGACCAAGCACATGCGAAGCGTAGTAGGAGCGATAGCAAGTCCCGATGAGATTTACTTTGTAAGTAGTCTACCCAAGACGAGGAGCGGCAAGATTATACGGCGAATTTTAAAGGCTGTGGCCAGTAACACTAGTATCGGTGACCTCACCACCCTGGAAGACGAAACCTCGGTGGCAGAAGTAATCAGGAGTTACCAGGAACTCAAGAAAGTAACGGAAGAGACAAAGTAAGCTCTCATTAAAGCGCACTTTCATGATAATCCTTTTAATCAGTCGTCCAGTAATGTTAAAATATCTGTGGAGCAACTGAGCTGTGCTATTAGCCAATAGATTAGGAGGAGGAATGGATGTGGCTTCAGACTAGGATGTTCCTGCTTATTGCCGTTATGTTTGGCATCCTTTACGGCGTAATCACCGGCCTAGGCGTCTGGGTGGGGGCAGGAAGTGCCTGGATTTATATTATCTTGGCCTTTACCTTCCTCTTCATCCAGTATCTGATTGGTCCTTCTATAGTCGGCTGGACAATGAAGATAAAGTGGGTCTCGGAAAAAGAGGCACCAGAGCTACACCAGATGGTGGACAAGCTGGCTAAGGAGGCACATCTGCCCAAACCTAAAATCGGCATCTCTCAGCTCACCACTAGTCCCCCGTTCCTTCTAAAGGAGACAGGCAACAAAGGTAAGATAAAAGCATGAAGAATAGGCAAGTCAAAACCCTAAAATTGATGCTGGAGGAGACGGTAAAGCAACACGGAGACAAGACAGCACTTGTTTACGGTGACCACAGATTATCCTATGCTGAGCTGGATGAAGCCTCAAATAAGATAGCCAATGCCTTGATGGGAATGGGGATAGGCAAGGGTGACCGGATAGCCATGCTATTACCTAATAGCCCGGAATTCGTTGTTATCTACTTTGGAATAGCCAAGATTGGCGCTATTGCTGTTCCCTTGAATATTAGATACAAAGTTGATGAGTTAACCTCCCTGTTTAACAGTTCTCAGCCGAAAGTACTGGTGACTGAAAACCCCCCTCTTGAGTCATTAGTTTCTGCCTTACCCCAATTCAAATATATAGAGCATGTCATTGACCTGAGTGCTAAGTATGAGGGGCAATTTCTCAGCTATCAGCAGATTATGGCAACCAGTTCGGCAAGCGGGATTAAAGTGAAGACAGAGCCCGAAGATACAGCCCTTATTGCCTACACTTCGGGCCCTACCACTCGTCCTAGAGGCGTTGTACTAACCCATCAAAGCCTAGTCACCGAGGCAGCCATATCAGGCTACGGATTTCAGCAAACTGATAAAGATATAGCGATACTGTTTGCCTTGCCCATGCACCACGTACTTGGCTTAGTAGCCATATTGCTAACCGCTATTTATACAGGTAGCACCGTGGTAGTAGTACCGGGATTATCTATTAGTGGGGTTATGGAAACTATTGAAAGGGAGCAGGCTACTATATTTATCGGAGTGCCCTATATCTACGCCTTAGCGATTAATATGGCAGAAAAGGACGGGATAAAGAACGATTTAAGCTCTCTCCGCCTATGTGGCAGTGCCGGGGCACCTCTATCGACTGGTATTATGAAGCGGTTTAAACGGCACTTTGGTCTGGATATTATTGACTTTTGGGGTTTAACTGAAGCTGTATGTCACATTACCTGCCCGCCGCTTAATGGCTTGGGAAAATTTGGCTCGGTGGGAAAGGTGCTGCCGGGTTGGGAGATAAAGATAGTAGATGATAATGGCAGAGAGCTTCCGCCAAATCATCCGGGTGAGATAATAGTTAGAGGCCCCATAATGAAGGGTTATTATGATAACCCCGAAGATACCGCCGAGGTTATAAAGGATGGCTGGCTTTATACCGGTGATAGTGGCAAGGTGGACGAGGATGGCTACCTATTTTTCTTAAAGAGAAAGAAGGAATTAATTATCACCAAGGGCCAGAATATCCACCCGATTGATATTGAGGCTGTGTTGTCTAGACATCACAAAGTAGCTGAGGTGGCAGTGGTGGGAATTCCCGATGAAATGCGTGGCGAGATAGTTAGAGCTTGCATTAGTCTGAAGAAGGGAGAGATAGCTACAGAAGAGGAGATTAGACACTTTTGCCAGAAACACATAGCTAATTACATGTTACCTAAGCAGCTTATATTCTTCGATTCTCTACCTAAAACTGCCACTGGCCAGATTCATAAGGAGACCCTCAAAACATCACCCCCATAATTCCCCCCATCTGGGAATTTAACCACTCTTAATAAACCACCTTTTTAGCCCTATTGACAAATAATATGGTAGTGTTTTAAGATGATACCTAGAAACGCTAGGTATTAGGTTGCGAAGTCTTCTAATTTGTGTTATGTTATACATAGTCGAACTATGTATAAAGAGTAAGGAGGTAATTTGAATGGCACCAAGACGTGAGTTAATGAAAGTCAGCATTGATTCCTTACTTCTTTGCTTGATACTCCAGCAACCAATGTATGGCTACCAGATTATAAAGGAGCTGGAAAAGAAGAGTCAGGGCTACTTCAAGCTTAAAGAGGGTACTCTTTACCCGGCGCTTCACCGTTTGGAAAAGGCTGGCTTAATCCTGGGTAATTGGCAGATGCTACCCAACGGTCGGCAGAGACGATATTATCATATTACCGAGAAAGGTTATCAGACGCTGGTAGCCAAGAGGAGCCAGTGGCAGGACTTTTTCAATGCTATGAACCTGATTATTGAGCCAGTGCGCATATAAGGGGGCTAGAGGAAATGGCGACCGCACTGAGTCATTACCTGGATAGTATTAGAGACAATCTAAGACTTGACCTCTCAGGCGAGAGGGAAGCTATAAGTGAACTAGAGACGCACATTGAGGATAGGCTACAGGAGCTTAAGGAAGCTGGGCTATCGGAAGAGGAAGCAGCTAATACCTGCGTCAGGCTGTTGGGCTCAGCCAAGCTGGTTGCCCGTCAGATATATGAAGCTCATAGCCAGGGTAGCTGGCAGCAGACACTATTAGCTTCAGCACCACACCTACTTTTTGGTCTACTCTTTGTTCTCAACTGGTGGCAGGGCATTGGTGGGCTACTGGTTATGCTCGCCTTGGTCCTGGCTACCGCGATCTACGGCTGGTGGCATGGTAAGCCAGCCTGGCTTTTCTCCTGGCTGGGTTACTCTTTACTACCAGTAATCGGGGCTGGCCTTCTTTTACTTTATCTACCTGCCGGATGGTCATGGGTGGCAATACTTGTCTACATTCCACTGGCTTTGTGGTTCGTATTATCTGTCATAGTTCAGACCATAAAGAGAGACTGGTTGCATAGCTCACTAATGCTGTTTCCGGTGCCTATCACCATCGGTTGGTTCCTAGCTGTGGGGTTGGAGGGTAAATTCCCTGAGTTCAGTATCCAGCGTCTTCAAGATTTGGCTCCCTGGATAGGGCTGAGTTTCTTAGCTTTAGCGTTAGCCGTAGCTATGTTCGTTCGCTTAAGGCAACGCTGGTTAAAGATAGCCGTACTAGCTGTATCAGGGCTTTTTACCCTAGCTATGGTCGCTTTTTATGCTAAGGGCGAGCTGAGCTGGCCTACATTTTTAGTTCTAATCCTGGTAATGTTCGGAATTTTTTTGACTCCGGCATTGGTGGAACGAAAGATACGATGTAATCGTATACGGCGCCTGGCCCGGACGCTGTCTGGCTAGGGGGCTTGTGATGCAAAAAGTAGCCATTGTAACCGATAG
>SDBU01003858.1_pt1 | contig 18811 bp, 12 predicted proteins | sample 2277071 | NCBI WGS metagenome assembly SDBU01 (sample SAMN10397929, study PRJNA504765) | marine sediment metagenome | isolation source: marine sediment core GS08_GC12, 126 cmbsf | place: Arctic Ocean: Gakkel Ridge, Loki's castle | collected 2008 | reverse complement strand
CCTCCATGGTTAACACCTCCTGGTCGGAGATGCTAACCGATTCGTCAGGGTGACATTCTTCCTTCAACGTTATGGTGACATTTTACCTTCAAGCCAACAAAAGACTTGACAAATTTTTAAGGAGGTTTTATAATATTATCTACGAAAATTTATGCTACAGCTCTCTCCAAATACTCCGCTTATACTCTATTTGTGCCCTCTTGATTTTCAAGAGTTGTTTCAGAATCGACTCAACGGAGTGAAGGGGTCATTTTGCAATTTAAGCTAGCTCTAGGAATGCCTTATTTAATTGATTTACAATTCCTCAGATTCCAAAGAATAAGTTTCTATGTCTGGAGAAACCCTTACTCAACTTCGCTAGGAGTGTTACCCCATTTGTAGTTGCGTTGGAAATCATCTTCATTGCGCTAGTTTGGAGTGGCGATATTGGTCACGAACCTGGCGAAAGGGAAGTGAAGGACTCTACAGGTTCTACATTAACCCGGAAAGAATGAGCAAATTGCTTCGATCTCTCAAGGCTATTATAGTTCATATTTTTGATCTCTATGTCGTATTCATTAGCTGGCAGCTAAGATTTAACCATAACTTATTGCAGCAGAAGGAAGGTGGTAAAAATTGAGCTCTACATTGATGGTTAAAACAAAGGGGGGTAGCAAGTCTTATGCTAAAATCCCCCCCGTTTTGGACATACCTGAGTTAAACCAGGTCCAATTTGATTCTTTCCGTTGGTTTCAGGAGCAAGGGCTGAGGGAACTATTTCAGGAAGTGCTCATCCGTGATTTCGTGGGCACGCGACTTGAAATACGCCTCTTAAACTACGAATTTCGCCAGCCCAAGCACTCAGAAAAGGATTGCCGTGAGCGAGACACGACCTATTCAGCACCTCTATATGTTAAAGTTCAGTTAGTAGTAAAAGAGACGGGGGAAATCAAGGAGCAGAATATTTTTATGGGCGACTTTCCTATGATGACACCAAGCGGCACCTTTATTATTAACGGGACGGAGCGGGCGGTGGTAAGCCAACTTATTCGCTCCCCTGGGGTCTATTTCACCCTTGACTTGGATGAAGCCAGTGGGCGTGAATTATGTTCTGCCAAGCTTATCCCCGATCATGGTGCCTGGCTCAAGTTTGAAACCAGCAGCAAAGGTGTAATTTCAGTAAAGATAAATGATAAGCGCAAGTTCCCTATTACTACCTTGCTGCGTGCTATTGGTTACAGCAGCGATAATGAGCTACTGAGACTGTTTCAAAGTGTGGATACTTCTTCAGAGCATTCCTTTATCCAGACAGCTATGGAACAAGAGCCGCTGGTTAGGAATCGGAAGGAAGCTTTGCTCGATATTTATAAGCATCAGCGCCCTGGTGACCTGCCCAGTATTGATAGTGCTCGAACTCTGGTGAATAACCTCCTCTTCAGTCCAAGGCACTATGATTTGGGCAAGGTAGGTAGGTATAAACTTAATAAGCGGCTGGGGAGGGAGCTTTTGATTGCTGGCAATATCCTTAACGAGAGGGAGGCAAGGGAAAGTCCTCGTGAGGAAATCGATAGGGTTGTGGCTAAACATTTTAGTGGTCGTGCCCTTACTAAAGAGGACCTGGTGGCTATTACTTGCCACATTATCATGGTTAATAACGGCATGGATACCCCGGATGATATTGACCACTTAAGCAATAGGCGCCTGCGCACTGTAGGGGAGCTAATTCAGAATCAGCTCCGTATCGGGCTTATGAATCTTGAGCGGATGACGAAGGAGCGTATGAGCATCATTGATGTTAGGACAGCTACTCCCAGTGCCTTGATTAATACTCGTTCCATAATCACCGCTACAAGGGACTTCTTTGCAGGTTCTCAACTTTCCCAATTTATGGATCAAACTAACCCTCTGGCGGAGTTAACCCATAAGCGCCGTCTTTCAGCACTGGGGGCGGGTGGATTATCAAGGGAACGAGCTGGCTTCGAAGTTCGTGATGTCCACTACTCCCATTATGGCAGGATTTGCCCTATTGAGACGCCAGAGGGTCCTAACATTGGACTTATTGGCTCACTAGCCACGTATAGCAGGGTAAACGAGTACGGCTTCATAGAAACACCTTACCGGAGGGTTATCCGGGAGGCAAACAATAACTATGAGGAGTTGCTAAATAGGACCCTAAGAGAAAGAGTGCTCGATGATGAGGGCAACCTCATTGCTGAGGTTGGGACTCGTGTTACCCCTGAGATTGCTCGGCGTCTCTCCGAATTACCCCCCAGGACGGTGAAGGTAGTCCCTTTCGTCTCTGGTCAAATTGTTTACCTTTCAGCTGACGAGGAGGAGGATTACCCCGTTGCTCAAGCGAACTCTCCTCTTGACCAAAATGACCAATTTATTGAAAGTAAGGTTGAAGTTAGGCAAGGCAACCGCTATTTGAAAGAGGCATCAGAGAAGGTCGACTTTATGGATGTATCACCAAAGCAGATAGTCAGTGTTTCTGCTTCTTTAATTCCTTTCCTAGAGCACGATGATGCTAATCGGGCTCTGATGGGCTCTAATATGGAGCGCCAGGCAGTGCCTCTTATTTGCCCTGAGTCGCCGGTGGTGGGAACTGGTATGGAACAAAAGGTAGCTCGAGATAGTGGTCAAGTGTTTTTCGCTTCGGACGATGGAGAGATAATCTCAACTACGGGGGAGCAGATTAAACTCAGGAGTTATAGTGGCAGGGAGGTTATCTATCCCCTGAAGAAGTTTATACGAACAAATCAAGGAACTTGCATCAATCAGCGTCCTATCGTGAGCAAGGGTGATAGGGTGAAGGCAGGGCAGGTTTTAACCGATAGCACAACCACTGACCAAGGGATGCTCTCTTTAGGACAGAATGTGCTCTGTGCCTTTATGAGTTGGGAGGGCTATAATTTCGAAGATGCCATAGTTATTTCGGAGAGTCTGGTCAAGGATGACAAGTTTACCTCCATTCATATCGAGAAGCATGAGGTTGAGGCACGGGATACAAAGTTAGGTTCTGAGGAAATCACTCGAGACATACCTAATGTGGGGGAAGAAAGCCTTCGTAACCTTGATGAGGATGGAATAATACGCATTGGTGCTAAAGTAGAAGCTGACGATATCCTGGTGGGCAAGATCACCCCCAAGGGGGAAACAGAGCTATCTGCTGAAGAGAAGCTTCTTCGAGCTATCTTTGGTGAGAAGGCTCGAGAAGTAAAAGATACCTCTCTTCGAGTGCCTCATGGTGAGCGTGGTATAGTGATTAGGGTACGAGTCTCCTCTCGAGATAACCGTGATGAACTAGCTGAGGGAGTTAACCAATTGGTGAGGGTATGGGTTGCCCAGAGAAGAAAGGCTGCTGTAGGAGACAAGCTAGCGGGACGACATGGCAATAAGGGTGTTATTGCTCGTATCTTGCCGGCAGAGGACATGCCCTTCCTGCCCGATGGTACACCGGTGGAGATAATCCTCAACCCTATAGGTGTTCCTTCACGCATGAATCTGGGGCAAATTCTGGAGGCTCACCTGGGCTGGGCTGTTCATACGCTTGGTCTTAGGGCAGATTCACCTGTATTTGAGGGTGCCAGTGATATTGAGATTGAGGATGCTTTGGCTAGGGCTTGGATGACACAGCAAGCTGGAGCAACCAACCCCAGTTTGGACTACGAGGAGAGGGTGGAGAGGACCAAGGCATGGCTTGCTGGGCAAGGCTATGATGGAGAGCTAATATTCGCTGAGGGTTACCAAGGTGAAGCTAAAAAGGCTTGCCTCCGCCTCTGGTTAGAAGGCTTAGGGATTGACACTTGGGGACTTAGTGATGAGGAGGTAATGCAGCAGGTGGAAGCGGTGTCAAAAGAGAGGACCCTTTCCCCACCAATCTATGGGAAAACTATCCTTTATGATGGTCGCACTGGCAAAGCTTTTGACCATCCGGTAACCGTGGGCTATGTCTATATAATGAAACTGATCCACCTAGTGGAGGACAAGATTCATGCCCGCTCTACTGGTCCTTACTCACTTATTACTCAACAGCCACTGGGTGGCAAGGCTCAGTTTGGAGGACAACGCTTTGGAGAGATGGAGGTATGGACATTGGAGGCTTATGGTGCTGCTCATACCCTTCAAGAGATGCTCACTATCAAGTCCGACGATATAGCTGGAAGGGCTAAAGCCTATGAGGCTATTATTAGGGGTGAAGATATATATCCACCTGGGTTGCCTGAGTCGTTTAAAGTTCTGGAAGCGGAATTGCAGAGCTTAGCACTAGCATTGGAGAGATTAAGTGAGGAAGAGGCAGGCTTCAGCCCCAGGAAAGGAATTGCCAAAGCGGAAATGAATCTAGCAGGGATTGAAATAGAGGAGGAGAATGTCTGAGGATAGTAATTTTAACACAATACGCATTTCTCTTGCTTCGCCGGAGCGAATTAGACGCTGGTCTTATGGTGAAGTGACTAAGCCTGAGACTATAAACTATCGCACCTTGAAGCCGGAGAAGGATGGGCTCTTTTGTGAGAAGATATTTGGACCTACTAAGGATTTTGAGTGCTACTGTGGCAAGTATAAGAAGGTGCGCTATAAAGGTGTTATTTGTGATAGGTGTGGGGTGGAAGTAACAAGATCTAAGGTACGTCGGGAGCGCATGGGGCATATCCGACTTGCAGCCCCAGTGGCTCACATCTGGTTTGTGAAAGGGATACCAAGTCAGATGGGGTTACTCCTCGACCTCCCCTCTCGGAGCTTAGAGCGTGTTCTTTACTTTGCTCAATATATTATCACCAGTGTGAATGAGGCGGAGAAGCAAAAGGCGATCCAGAGGGCGCGGGAGAACTTCCGTCAAGAGCTCTCCGCTCAGGAGAAAATTGCCGCTGAAAAAATTGAGGAATTGCGGGTGAAGTTGGAAGCTACTAGAGGTGCTGAGGGACAGCCCGAGGCATCAGGGATATTGGAGGAAGTAAACCGGGTTAAGTGCCAGCTAGCCGAAGGGAAAGCGCAGTTGGAGAAGGAGCTTGAGGATAGGATCAATGAAATAGATGATTTGCGTCCTTCAGCACTCCTTACGGAGAACAAATATCGGGGACTTAAACAGAACTATGAGGATGTCTTTGAAGCAGACATAGGGGCTGAAGCTATTCAGAAGATTCTCCATAATCTCGACCTAGCCAACTTATGTAATAAGCTGCATGAAGAAATCGATTCCACTTCGGGACAAAGACGTAAGAAGGCTATTAAAAGACTATATGTAGCCGAGGCTTTTCGCCGCAGCGGTAATAAGCCAGAGTGGATGATATTGACTGTTCTTCCTGTCTTGCCTCCTGACCTTCGTCCTATGGTTCAGCTAGATGGGGGGAGATTCGCTGCAAGTGATCTCAATGATCTTTACCGAAGGGTGATTAATCGCAATAATCGCCTCAAAAGGTTATTAGATTTAGACGCCCCTGAGATAATCATTCGCAATGAAAAGCGAATGCTTCAAGAAGCAGTTGATTCCCTTATCGATAATGGCAAGCAAAGGAGAACTATTACTGGTGGGCGTAATCGCCCGCTGAAGTCGAGGTCGGAGGCACTTCGGGGCAAGCAGGGACGATTTCGCCAGAATCTCTTAGGTAAAAGAGTTGATTACAGTGGACGCTCAGTAATCGTATGTGGACCTGAACTTAAGCTTCACCAGTGTGGCTTGCCCAGGCGTATGGCTTTGGAATTATTTAAGCCCTTCGTTATGGCTGGTCTAGTGCAGAGTGGTTTCGCTGCCAACATTAAGAGTGCTAAGCGGATGGTAGAGAGGGCAAAGGCAGAGGTTTGGAGTATCCTAGAAGAGGTAGCCAAAGAGCGACCTGTTCTCCTCAATCGGGCTCCTACACTACATCGGCTAAGTATCCAAGCCTTTGAACCAGTGCTTATTGATGGTGGTGCTATTCAGCTTCATCCTCTGGTCTGTGCTGCTTTTAATGCCGATTTTGATGGTGATCAAATGGCGGTGCATGTTCCCCTTTCCAAAGCTGCTGTGAGAGAGGCGAGGGAGACGATGCTTAGCATCCACAACATGCTACTGCCTAGCAATGGAGAGCCTATAATAGCACCAAGTTTAGACATAGTTCTTGGCTGCTACTATTTAACCTCCTTGAAACCCGGAGCTAAAGGAGAGGGGATGAGTTTCAGTAGCTTCGAGGAGGCGGAACTAGCCTACAACCTTGGCATTATCGACCTGGGAGACGTGATTGAGGTAAGGGATGGGGAGCAGCAAATCAAAACTACCGTGGGTCGCGTAATCTTCAACCAGGTTCTGCCCAAAGAGCTTCGCTTTATTAATGAAGTAGTGGATAAATCAAGCCTAAAGCGGCTAATTGCCCAGTGCATAAAATTGCTGGGGAACGAAGAAACCGCCATTGTGGCTGACCGAATAAAAGAGCTTGGATTCCAATATGCCACTAGGTCTGGCATTACTATTGCTTCTAGTGATATTGTGGTTCCCAAAGTAAAAGGCGAGATCATGATGCAGGCGGAAAAGTCTATCTCAGAGACCGAAGACCAATATTATCGAGGCTTAATCACTGAGGATGAGTGCTATAACAAGAAAATAGGGGTGTGGACAGAGACCACGGATAAAATTACTGAGGCTCTCTCTCAGTCTTTGGACCACTATGGCGGGGTCTATATGATGGCAACCTCTGGGGCAAAGGGTAACATCTCTCAGCTTAGGCAAATGGCAGCGATGCGTGGGTTAATGACAGACCCCTCGGGCAAGATAATCGACTTTCCTATCAAGTCGAGCTTCCGCGACGGGCTATCAGTACTGGAGTATTTTATTTCCACCCATGGTGCCCGAAAAGGCTTAGCGGATACTGCTTTAAGAACCTCGGATGCTGGCTATCTCACCAGGCGCCTTGTTGATGTTACCCAGGATATTATTATATCTGAGGAGGATTGTGGCACTACCAGTGGTATCTGGCTGAGGGAGCCAACACAGGGATTCTTGCCCCCTCTCTATGAGCGTATCCTGGGAAGGTTGGCAGCCACTAGGATCGTTGACCCCCACAGCGGCGAGGTCATTGTGGAGCGAAACGAGGAAATGGATGAGGAAAAGGCTGAACAAATAGTCTCAGCAGGGGTCCCGGTTTATGTTAGATCACCTCTTAGCTGTCAATGTGAGCATGGCATTTGCCAGCGCTGCTATGGCAGAGACCTTACCCGGGGGCGACTGATAAGCAAACGCACCGCGGTGGGCATTATCGCTGCCCAGAGTATTGGTGAGCCAGGCACCCAGCTTACTTTGCGCACCTTCCACACTGGCGGAATAGTGGGTGTAGACATTACCAGTGGCTTACCCCGTGTAGAGGAGCTTTTTGAGACAAGGGTACCAAAAGGACAAGCTATACTCTCCGGAATCAACGGGACGGTAGACATCTCCCCCCCTGCTGAGGAGGGTTATAGGATTAAGATTACTGGCTCTGAATCCTATCGTGATGAGTACTTGTTGCCTCCAGGCTCGGAGGCATCGGTTGAAGACGGTGAGCGGGTAGAGATAGGAACAAATTTAGTCAAGCAAGCCTTGCCTCCTGCCGAAAGGGAGAAGGCGATAGCATTCCCTCCTGTCTTAGCTCGGGTGAGTGGCAAGGTCAACATCGTGGGTAGCCAGCTCTTTATCAACTATGAAGAGAAGGAGGAGGAGGAATATCTTGTTCCCATCACAACTGGCATCCGAGTAGAGCGTGGTACTAAAGTGGGAGCTGGCGACCAGCTTACAGATGGTAATGTCAACCCTCAGGATATTTTGAGGATTAAGGGAAGGGAAGCAGTACAACAATACCTGGTAGACGAAGTGCAGAAGGTATATCGCTCCCAGGGGGTGAATATTAACGATAAGCATATTGAAATCATCGCTCGTCAGATGCTGCGCAAGGTGAGAGTTGATTCTCCTGGTGATACAGAACTGCTTCCCGGGCAACTGATCGATCGCTTCTCGTTTGAAGATATAAATGCCAAGGTAGTAGCTGAAGGAGGAGAGCCAGCTACAGCCCAAGCTGCCCTTTTAGGAATAACCAAGGCTGCACTTAGTACTGAGAGCTTTTTAGCCGCAGCTTCCTTTCAGGAAACTATCAGAGTGCTTACCGATGCAGCGGTAAACGGGAAGAAAGATAGACTTCTGGGATTGAAGGAGAATGTCATTATCGGGAGATTGATCCCCTCCCGCTGCCTCCCTGAGGAAATAGATGGAGAGGCTCCAAGCTTAGTCCCTTCCCTAAGTCCTGCTATCTAAGAGGACAGTAACTGGACCCTCGTTGTGGATTTCTACAAGCATATGTTGCTGGAAGCGCCCAGTCTCCACTTTAAGTCCTGTAGTCCTGGCTAGCTCCACAAAGCGCTCAAACAGGGCTTCAGCCTCAGCTGGAGGGGCAGCCTCTATAAAGCTGGGGCGCCTGCCTTTCTTGGTGTCGGCAAGAAGGGTAAACTGGCTTACCACTAAAAACTCACCGCTGGTATCAAGGGCTGAAAGGTTAAACTTTCCCTGCTTATCTGTAAATATGCGCAGGTTCATCATCTTCTCCACTAAATATTGGGCATCCCTCTCTGAATCTCCCTTCGCTATACCTACAAAAGCTACCAGCCCCCTGCCAATCTGAGCAACCTTCTCCCCGTTGATGCTAACTGAGGCTTGGGCGACCCGTTGCAACACTACTTTCATTGATTCCCTTTGGTGAAAATTAAGCCATCAGCTTTTGAATCAATTAGGATGGAATCACCCTCACTGAACTCCCCTTGTAGAATGCTTTTGGAGAGGGGATTTTCTATATAGCGTTGAATAGCTCGACGCAGCGGTCTTGCTCCATACATCGGGTCATAACCCTGCTTGACAAGCCATAATTTTGCTGATTCAGTTAGCTCAATGCCTATCCCATGCTCGCTTAGGCGTCTTTGCACGTCCTTCACTAACAAGTCGACAATTTGCTTAATATGGTATTCAGATAGGGAGTGAAAGATGATTATCTCGTCTATTCGGTTAAGGAATTCGGGGCGAAAGGTTTGCTTCAGAGCACTATCAATGGCTTGGCGCTGTCGCTCTTGCTCACGCTGTTGGATGAAGCCCACTGTGGGTCGCTGTAACTCCTGAGTACCCAGGTTGCTTGTCATTATGAGCACGGTGTTCTTGAAGTCTACAGTCCGTCCATGTCCGTCAGTGAGCCTCCCATCCTCTAGAATCTGGAGAAGACTATTAAACACATCAGGGTGTGCCTTTTCAATTTCATCAAAAAGAATGACCCTGTAAGGACGACGGCGCACTGCTTCAGTGAGTTGCCCCCCCTCTTCATATCCAATGTAACCTGGTGGAGCCCCAATAAGGCGGGATACAGTGTGTTTCTCCCCATACTCCGACATATCCAGTCGCACCATAGCATTCTCATCATCGAAGAGAAATTCAGCCAAGGCGCGAGCTAGCTCTGTTTTGCCTACCCCTGTGGGACCAAGGAAGATAAAGCTACCAATGGGTCTCTTTGGGTCTTTCAGACCGGCTCGCCCCCTCCTGATAGCTTCGGAGACGGCAGTCACTGCCTCTTCTTGGTCAACTATCCTTTGATGCAACCCGTCCTCCATTCGAACCAATTTCTCTGTCTCGGTCTCCAGCATGCGTGAGAGTGGTATGCCTGTCCATTTGGAAATAAGCTCAGCGATATCCTTCTCATCCACTACCCCGTCGATATTTTTATCCTGTAGCCAAGTTGCCTTCTCTTGGTTATACTCCTGTTCTAAGCGCAATCTATCTGTCTTGAGTTCGGCAGCATGCTGATAATCTCGCCGCTGTGATGCTGCCTCCTCTTCATTAACTAAATGTTTAAGCTTCTGCTCTAGTTGTTTCACCTTTGGGGGAGCGCTTTCTATATCAATGCGGAGCTTGCTGGCAGCCTCATCGATAAGGTCGATAGCCTTGTCCGGCAGGAAGCGGTCGGTAACATATCTTTGGCTTAGTTTAGCAGCAGCCACCAGAGCTGGGTCATCAATCTTGATTTTATGGTGTGCCTCATATCTAGGACGAAGTCCACGCAACATCTCTATGGTAGCCTCAACGCTAGGTTCGCCAATGAAAACTGGCTGGAGGCGCCGCTCCAGTGCTTTATCCTTTTCAATATGCTCCCGATATTCATTGAAGGTAGTTGCCCCGATACACTGTAGCTCCCCTCGGGCAAGTGCAGGCTTCAGCATATTGCTGGCATCAATAGCTCCCTCTGCTGCTCCCGCTCCCACTACAGTATGCATCTCATCGATAAAAAGGATAACCTCACCCTTTGCCTGGCGGACTTCATCCATTACTGCTTTGAGCCGCTCCTCGAACTCACCCCTGAACTTGCTCCCGGCAACCAAACTTCCCATATCCAAGGCAATCACCCTCTTCCCCTTTAGTGAGTTGGGAACATCATCGACAACAATCTTTTGCGCCAGCCCTTCAGCAATGGCAGTCTTCCCTACTCCAGCATCACCAATGATTACCGGGTTATTCTTGGTGCGTCGGGACAGAATTTGCATCACCCGACGAATCTCCTCCTCCCTGCCAATAACAGGGTCAAGTTTTCCTGCCCTGGCAAGCTCAGTAAGGTCACGACCATACTTTTCCAAGGAGCGATACTTGCTCTCTGCCCTCCTATCATCGACCCTGTGTCCACCTCGGATATTCTGGAGAGCTTGGTAAATCTTCTCCTGATCAATGCCAAATCCCCTAAGAGTGGCGGTAGCCTCGCCTCTTGACTCGGCTGCAATAGCAATGAGAAGGTGTTCGGTGCCAATGAACTCATCCTTAAGCCTATCTGCTTCAGTGGCGGCGTTCTCTAGCAAGCGAGCCACCCTCGGTGTGCCATAAATCTGTGCCCCTTCATAGGCGACCTTTGGTGTCCTGTCTAAAGCTTTCTCTACTTGTTGCTTTACTGCCTGAGCCTCTACCCCCAGCTCCTTAAGTATCTCAGCAGTTAAGCCATTGGGTTGCTCTAGTAAAGCGAGTAGAACATGCTCCACGTCCCACTGGCTATGGCGATAGCGGCGAACTAATTCCTGCGAGGCGGCAAGGACTTCTTGAGCCTGCTCAGTAAATCTGTCTTGTTTCATAGGCGAAACCCTCTTTGAATCAGCGTGATAAAGATTATAAAACTTTTCCATATTGTTGACAATATTTTAGGCAATTATATAGAAGACACACCAAGAGTGAAGGATTAAAGGGGTTGACGTTGGTATCGTCCATTCGGATAAAGGAAAAAGGCAAATGGACGGGGTTCTGTTTTGTGAATAAGCTCTAACCAAGGCCACTTAACTAAAAGTAGCCATAAGACTTTAGGAGGATGTTCATCACCACTAGTCAAGAAAATAATCCCTACCTTTTCACGAATAATAGTTGCCCGCTCGTTTTCTACTTTGAGCATCCTCTTATTGGCACTAAAAGCGAGCCATCCACTTTGACCTGCTTTGGTAAGCCAATCAGTATCTTTCTTGCTTAGCCAACCTTGCTGTTTCATTGAAAACGTTTTATGACCAACCAGACGCAAGGCATCTGGTACTTTAGTTCCGATATCCTCGTCACAGAAAAGAATCACACAGCGACCTTATCTTGATACCGTATGGCTTCCTCAACCACGTCACGATGCACTTTGAGGTCTGATGCGATAAACTTCGTTGAATAACCTACTTTAAAACGTTTATAGATTGCCTGAATAGTGACACGCCTATTGAGGATGGTAGGCATTCCTGCACTAAACCGGGGGTCAACTACAATGGGCACAGTTTTCCCAACAGGGTACCATCGTGCTGCTAGTTCAATTTCATAATCAAAGGTGCTAAGTGTTTCTCTCACAAGCCCTGGGAGAGTCCATTGTTGTAGTCTTGTATCCAATGTAGCAAGGCTTGCCCCAGGCTTTTGCTCATCAAACAAGTGAAGCACATGACCGCCAAGTGGTTCTAACTTCAGGGAAGCAAATGGAAAATCAATTCCCCATTCCTGCTGTGCAAAATCATGTGCCATGCGGATACGTTCTAATTTAATACGATTTCTTCGGAAACTGCTGGCAACCACGATTTCGGCTAATTGTAGGAAAGAAACGAGTGGTGACTTTTCTTGTTCTCCAAGGATTGCTGGTACCTGACGGTCAGATGTTTGATATCCAAAAAGCCATCGCCTCACAGTCATAGAGGATACGTTAGCAAGATGGGCAGTTTCATTGATTGTATATAAGGGGTCAGTGCGCCAGCTATTGTTACCATTATTAGACATGACAAAACCTCCTCATTATGTTATAACTTAAGCGAGTAGGCTTCATTATAATTCTATGCTCTCTGTAGGAGAGACATCCACCAATGCTCTCCTACACTATGGAGAATAACACAAAACAATTGATTTGCCAATGTCTAAAAAACATCAAGACACCAAGATTTCGCTTCACCCCCTCTCTTTTGAAGAGGCTATAAAGGAACTTGCGAGCGCTCTCTCATAATAATGCTATGTTATTGAGAGGGAGCGGTAGCTAAGACAGAAAAGGAAATCAAACGAGAGGACTACTTCTATCAGGAGCGCCGATATGGAGCCTTTGACCGCTCGGTTACACTCCCCAGTGGATTAAAGACTGAAAAGGCGGAGGCTAGCTTCGAGAACGGAATCCTCACCCTTACCATCCCTAAGATTGAGGAGGCTAAACCCAAAGCGATCAAGGTCAAAGCTAAGGGTGTTATCGAGGGCAAAAAGGCATAACCATGAAGAGTTTGCCATCGCTCTCTCCAGTCATTCAGAAACTAATTCTAAGAACTGCTTTAAGATCCTGGCAGTAGCTCCCCAAATAACTTGTCCTTTATATTCATAGGAGCGCACTGGGGCAAGCTTGCCCTGCTGAAGCTGGATTTCCTCCCTAATGTTGTTTTTGTCCAGAAGTGCCGCTAAGGGAACCTCGATTATCTCCTCTACCTCCTCCGGGCTTTTCCTGAACTCATACGGATAGGGGATAGCAGCTACAAAGGGGGAGATAACATAATTACTAATGGTTTCTATCTCATCCAGCTCTCCTAAAATCTCCACATCTTTCGGGTCGAGCCCTATTTCCTCCCAGCTCTCTCTAAGAGCAGCGGTTTGTGAATTTTCATTAGGTTGGCATCCCCCGCCGGGAAAGGATATCTGCCCTTTGTGATACTCTACCCTCTCTGTCCTTTTGGTGAAGACAATATAATGCTCATCTGCTTTCTGGTAAAAGGGAATGAGGACTGCTGCTGGCACCAAGCCCTTGTTCTCAATAGTTCTCCTCTGTCTTTGAGAAAGGATTTGTTCGATCCTTTCATTCATTTTCCCCCTTAATACGAGCTTTCTCCAAAGCTCCCTGACCTTTGCTTCTACCTCTTCAAGGGTGCAATCGGTATTGATTACAGCCTGAGCATATTTAATCTTTTCCTCCTGAGGGAGCTGGGAGCGTAAGCGTGCCAATGCCTGAGTCTCAGAGAGCCCACTTCGTTGGCAAGTGCGCTGGAGCATTGTTGCCTCCTCAGCTATAGTGACCCAAACCTGGTCCACCAGGGGAGTCCAGTCGGCTTCAAGCAGTGCCGCTGCCTCAAGCACTATCACTTCAATCCCTTGCTTTTTAAGATTTTCGATTCGCTCCTCTGCCAATTGATACATTCTAGGGTGCATTATCTGGTTTAACTGAGCCAAGGCTTTAGTATCATTAAATACAATCTTACTCAGTTCCTGACGATTGACCTTATAGTCGCTCAGAAGGATTTGCTCACCGAAGGCGTCGACTATTTCTTGCCATATTTCGGTATGCGGTTTGATAGCCTCATGACCTATTTCGTCAGCATCTATTACCACAGCACCTAGCTTGGCGAGGATTGCAGCCACAGTGCTTTTGCCGCTGCCGATGCTTCCAGTAAGACCTATAATTATTGTTCTCTCCTAAATCGACTCTTGAACTAAGTTTATTACCTGGCTAAGAGATGGTCAAGCCAAACCTGACTCCTGAACACAGGAACGAAAGGCTCATCGCTGGTGGAGAGGGTTTGCATAAATTAAGGCTAGAAGAGGTTGTTGAACAAGGAGCTATCGAGGTGTATAGGTGCGAGCAATTACAGAAACGGCTGTGAAGGTCTGGTGTTAATTTTCCTGGGCTCAGCCAGCCAGGGCATCGACCATTTTCTCCAAATTGCCGAAGCTCCGCTGGCTATCCCACACACCCCAGAACTCGAAATCTGGTTTAGGTCCAGGGAGAATATGCCAGGCGTATTCTCCGGTGAACACAACCAGCGCCGATGTCAGCTTAAATGTTCGATACCCATCATCGTAAGGAATCCAGAAGCTGGTTGTTACGCTCACTGGCTCAATAAACCCTATCTCTACAAACTTATTATTGTATTTTATCTCCTCTATTACCTGGGGTAGCACCAATTCCTCGATGCCTGAATCTACGCCTTGACAAATCCTTATGGCTTCATCGGAGATTTGCTTGAACTGAGGCGAGCCTTTGGTTAACTCAATGGTAGTGTGGTCTTCGAAGCCGACAATGATAAAGTCAGCCTCTATTTCTATCTCAGGCTCAGAAGCGCAAGCGCACATAGCTAGAATGCTACATAATATAAGCGCTGAAAGGAATAAACGGGAGATATTCTTCATGGCTCAACCCTGGAATCTATTTTACCGCTTCACACCCAGCCAGTCAACAGCTTCGTTTGACAAAGCACTAGAAATATTATAACCTTTTGTCTGGCAACTCGTAAGGAGGTGAATATGGATTTCAGCTTCAGTGAAGAGCAGGAGATGTTTAGGACGTCAGTTCGGGATTTCTTGCAGAAGGAGTGCCCCAGAACTTTAGTTAGAGAGATCGAGGAGCAGAAAAAGGACTTCAGTCATGATATTTACCGCAAGATGGCTGACTTGGGTTGGCTTGGGATTATGATCCCTGATGAATATGGTGGTTTGGGCGGCAATTGGGTTGATATGGCTATCTTCTATGAAGAGGCAGGCAGAGCCCTACTCCAGAGTCCTCATCTTACCACAGTGGTTCTTGGTGGGCAGACGCTACTATCCTTTGGCTCCGAAGCACAGAAGAGCCAGCTTCTTCCCAAGATAGCAAAGGGAGAAATTATTGTGACCTTAGCTTTGACCGAACCTGATGCTGGCTCAAACCTTGCCTTGCTAGCCACCACTGCTGCTCCTGATAATAATGACTACATTATAAGTGGCACAAAGCTGTTCGTCCCCAATGCCCATCTGGCTGATTATATTATTACAGTAGCTCGAACTAAGGAAGGGATAATGCTCTTCTTAGTTCCGGGGAAAAGCGAGGGGCTGACCTGCACCCCTTTAGATACCTTTAGCTGGGAAAGGCTCAATGAGGTGGTTTATGAAAAGGTCAGGGTTTCGGGAAAGAACCTACTTGGCGAACTAAATAGAGGTGAAGGCATTGCTGAGATTGTAGATAAGGCAAAGATAATGAGCTGTGCTGAGATGGTTGGCGGGGCTCAGGCAGCTTTGGATATGGCTTTGGATTTCTCAAAACAAAGGATGAGCCTGGGTCGTCCTATTGGCACCTTCCAGGTGCTTCAGCATAGGATGGCTGATATGGCATTGGCTATTGATGGAGCCAGGTGGCTGGTGTATTCTGTGGCTTGGATGAATAGTGAGGGAGTCCCCTGTGCTAAGGAATCAGCAATGGCTCAGCTTGAGGCTGGGCGAGTATATACCTACATAACTTTTGAAGCAATACATTTACATGGTGGTTTAGCCGTAATGGCAGACCACGACCTGCCTCTATATTACAGAAGGGCTAAAGCAGCTCAGCTCAACTTAGGCTTCGCCGATTCTCAAAGGGAAGTCATAGCCAAGGGGCTTGGCTTATAGTCAATTTGGGTCTGGCACTACTTGATGCTGGAAGGAGGTCATAATTATGCGGTTTCAATTTACTGAGGAACAGCAAAAGTTTAGAAGTGAGGTTCGTGAATTTCTTGCTCAGGAAAGGGAGAAGGTTAAAGGAGCACCGAGGGAGGCGTTCCCCTACCAGTTTTACCGGGATGTGGGCAAAACGGGGTGGCTGGGCATAAGTTTCCCCAAAGAATATGGAGGTCAAGGACGTTCGCTTATACTTCAGATGATTCTCCTTGATGAGTTCCTTGTCGGGGCTCCGGAGCCAGTGTGGACCTCGGGTTATCTTATAAGTTGTGCTGGTGCTGGTATAGTTGCCCATGGAAGTGAGGAGTTTAAGAAGAAGTTTTTACCCCCTTTGTTCAATGGTGAAATCAAGGTCTGTCTAGGTTATACGGAGCCTGATACGGCTTCTAATATGACTAATGTTCAGACCCGGGCTATCGAGGATGGAGATTATTTTATAGTCAATGGTACAAAGCTTTACAACGATGCCTATTTGTATGAATATTGTCTTGCCTTGGTAAGAACAGACCCCAAAGTGCCTGGGGAGAAAGGGACTGGCTTTCTTATGATCGATTTGAATAGCCCTGGGGTTACCGTTAATCCAATATGGTGCATGTGGGGATTCCGCCGCAATGAGATTAACTTTGAAGATGTCAGAGTGCCTAAGAGCAACCTTATGGGGGAAAGGGGAAAGGGTTGGTATTATTTGGCGACCACACTAAAGGAAGCTGAGTGGCGTGTGCATCCTACGGTAGCTCAAATGAAACAGAATTTCGATATGCTTGTGGATTATGTTAAAAAGACCAAGCGCGAGGGCAAGCTGCTCAGTGAGATACCCTCGGTTCGGCACACCCTGGCTGATTTGGTGGTAGACCTTCAGATAGGGGAGCTACTTTATTCTCGGGCTTATTGGGTGCATGATCAAAATAATAATAAAGAGTTAGAACCAAGTGCTGAATCAGCTATGGCAAAGCTCTATGTTGGCTTGGTGAATCAGAGGCTATATGAGGCAATGATAGACATCACCGGGCAATATGGGCAATTGGCAAGGACAGGAGAGGCAAGGAGATTGACTCCTATGAGAAGCTTCCCGGCGATATTTTATCAGTATGCTACTTCGCAGATTGCGGCTGGATTTACCTCGGAGATGCAAAGGGAGCAGATTGCTGCAGTTAGGCTCGGCTTGCCTATAACGGCTCGTCTGATTCCCTCCCAGTAGGGTCTTTTCATAAGGGTTAACCTCTATCCTAATGCAGGCTGATCTCGTTCAGATAGATGGAACTGATGATAAAATTGCGAAAGGAGGAAAACTAAATTGGGAAAGCAATTTTCTATTGATACCGAAACAGTTCTCAAAAGGGTGGACAAAGACGAGGTTGCCGAGCTTGCTCTGAACCTCGCCAATATAGATAGCCCTTCGGGATATGAAAAGGAGGTAGGGGAATTTATATACTCCTGGCTGGAACAGCAGGGCTTCTCGCCGCGGAAGGTGGGCATGCTGGAAGACAGGTTCAATGTTTTCGGCAGGCTAAAGGGGAAGGGGAATGGTTACAGCCTCCTGTTCAACGCCCACATGGACACAGCCGTCGCCAAAGAGGACACTTGGGTCTGGGCTGATGCTGCCGACCCCATATGGCATAGCGGCTGGCGAGAAGGGGACAAGCTGGTCAGCTTTGGGATAGTAAACGACAAGGGCCCCTTGGCGGCCACCATGATAGCTGCCAAGGCCATCAAGGAGAGCGGCGTTCAGCTTGAGGGGGACCTCCTTGTCACAGCGGTTTGCTCTGAAATCGCCAGAAATCCTGTAGATGAGTTTCAGCCCCCACGCTACATGAGCAGGCACATTGGGGCCGAATACATGGTGACACACGGCGTGTTTGCAGACTACGCGCTGGTGGCTGAGGCCACCAACCGCAGTTACACCTGGGTCGAGTGCGGCACTGCCTCCTTCAAGCTCACCATCGCCTTCAAGGACCACCATATGTACACACCTCACCTCCCCCGTCCCACCAAGATGGAAGAGAGCCCCAATGCAGTGGTGAGGATGGCCAAGGTTATAGAGGCCTTCGAAGACTGGGCCTACGAATACCAGCAGAAGTACCAATACAAGTTCACCGGCGGAGTGGTGGTGCCCAAAGCAGCGATCATGTCTATTAGAGGTGGAGACCCAACTCTCTTGGGAGCCGTCCCTGGAGTCTGTAGCCTTTACATTTTCTGTTTCATCCCGCCAGACTTCAATCCTGGAACGATATCCACAGAATTGAAGGAGATGACAGAAAAGATAGGTGTACCAGTAGATATAGAAATGTACGCATATAGGAGGGGTTTCGAAGGGAAGAATGTCTCGATGCTGGCAGACGCGGTAGAGAGAACCCACCTGATAGTATTCAACGAGAAGCCTAGGCCGGTCAGCCCCGGGATCACTAGCATGTGGCGGGATGTGAACGTATTTAACGGATTCGGCATACCCTCCTTGACCTACGGTCCCGGGATGAGCACAGCTATGTTCCAAGAACACATGACTTTCTACATTGAAGTGGACGAACTCTACCAATTCGCCAAGGCGTACGCTCTCATCGCCCTTGACATTTGCAGCAAGAAGAAGGAATAGTAGCAGCTTCATCTCAAAGCTAAGACCCCGGTCAGGCCAGCCTCATTGCCCAGCGTGGCTTGAGCCGGAGGGTGAGAGAGGTGATGGTGCAGAGAAAAGCAAAAATTGGGGCAAGGGGGCCACTGTAGTCAAGAAGCTAGAATAAGACCTTTTATCTTGAAGCAAGAATGACACCACTTGGGCGGGGCCCATCTATAAAAAGAATAGGCCTCCTTCTTTGTTTAGATATATACGGCAGTTCACAAATAAACTCTCCATTATGCCGAACTCTTATCTTAATCCCAGGCTGAATATGAAGCTCAACCTTAAAGGCTACCATATTGTGCTCTCTGGGGATGGTGTAG
>SDBU01003857.1_pt1 | contig 18815 bp, 14 predicted proteins | sample 2277071 | NCBI WGS metagenome assembly SDBU01 (sample SAMN10397929, study PRJNA504765) | marine sediment metagenome | isolation source: marine sediment core GS08_GC12, 126 cmbsf | place: Arctic Ocean: Gakkel Ridge, Loki's castle | collected 2008 | reverse complement strand
ACTATATACTGGTATGAAGGGGATGAGTCCTTTGCTCAGAAGTTAATGGCAGCGGCTCAGCAAACAATGGCTCGGCTGGCTGAGAACACTGGTGCTTATCTTGAGAAGCCAGCTAAAGTATATATCTACGCTAATGCTCAGGATTTACAGGGGGCTATGATTTACCCTCAGGAGTGGACAGGTGGAGTAGCCTTTACCAGATATGGCACTATAACTATTGGCATAGCCCTACATAACCTCCAATGGGGCGAGAGGGCAATTGCCCATGAGCTGACACACCTGGTCATACACCAGATGACACTTAACCCCTATAGTGGGCTACCTACCTGGCTTGATGAAGGTTTAGCCAAGTATACCGAGGGACCGCTGGAGCCAGAGTTTAAAGCCTTTCTGGCCACAGCAATAGCTGAAGACAGCCTTATCTCAGTGCGTAGCCTATCAAGCCCCTTTTCGGCTTATGCTGAACAGTCCTATCTTTCCTATGCCCAGAGTTATAGCCTGGTTGAGTTTCTTATTAGTAATTATGGAGGGGGTAAGATGCTTGAGCTACTAAGTACCTTTAGAGGGGGCAGTAGCTATGATGGAGCCTTAGACAGGGTTTATGGCTTTGATATGGATGGGCTGGATACCCTGTGGCGAGAGTATGTTACTATATCAGCCCAATCAACCGGGGAGAAGAGAGAGATGCCCTCAACACTAATTGGGCTACTTCTGACACTGGGGCTAGCTCTTGAAAGTTGGACGTGGAGGCGAGGCTGGTGAAGAAGTCATTTACTATTCATGATTTGCCTATTTCTGAGCGACCCAGAGAGAGGTTGCAGAAATTTGGGGTAGAAGCCCTATCGGCACAGGAAATTTTGTCTCTGATTTTGGGTCGTGGTATTGCCGGTGAGTCGGTAATGGTAACTGCTCAGAGGCTGCTGAGCCAGTTTGGCAATCTTAGGGGTATTGCTAGCGCTTCAATAGAGGAACTGTCCGGCGTGAAAGGGATTGGTATTGCCAAAGCGTCTCAGATTAAGGCTGCTTTTGAGTTGGCTAACCGCCTAGAGGGTTATTCAGAGGCTGGGGAGAAGCCTTTGGTGAGAACCCCTGATGATGTAGCTAACTTGGTGAAGGGCAGGTTAAGGGGCAAAAAGAAGGAGTATTTTCTAGCGCTTTTACTGGATACTAGAAGCCAGTTGGTAAAAGTCTCGGAAATCTCGGTTGGCAGCCTGGATACTAGTATCGTTCACCCCAGGGAGGTGTTCAAAGAGGCAATCTCGGCCAGTGCTGCCTCGGTAATCTTTGTCCATAACCACCCTTCGGGTGACCCCGAGGCTTCGGAGGATGATATAAAACTAACCAAGAGGTTAGCTGAGGCAGGGGAGATTGTGGGCATAGAGGTATTAGACCATGTCATCATTTGTGATAGACGACACCTGAGCCTGAAAAGGGAAGGCTTGTTCTAAAGCTTGAAGGTAGAAGATGCCACGCAGATGGACTTCAGGATTATCAAAGGAGGTTACAGATGGCAGTTGAATTTAAGTATTTGTTTACCCCAATAGACGTTGGTCCTATGAGGCTGCAAAACCGTATTGTGAGCACATCCCATGCCCCTCTCTTTGGAAAGGACCACATGTACCTTGAACAGGATATCTATTATCAGGCAGAGAAGGCCAAGGGGGGCGTAGCCCTGTGCTGTCTGGGCGCTGTTGGAGTAGATCCTGACCTGTTGGCCGCTATGCCCTCTGGCATGGTCGCTAATATAGACGAACGGATAACCCCATGGTATCAGAAGATATCCGCGGCCGTGCATGAGCACGGCGGAAAGATAGTAGCCCAGCTAGCTCATTATGGTTCCAGCTTAAATTTTCGATTTACTATGACTGTTGCTGTGGCTCCCTCGCCGGTGATGACAGACAAACATAAGGTTATACCGCGCCAGATACAGCCAGATGAGATGCAAAAGGTGGCCAAGTATTTCGGACTGGCTGCGGGTAGGGCTAAGGCTGGGGGGGTCGATGGTATCCTGATACATGCCTCGCATGGCAACCTACTAGGTCAGTTCTTATCGCCTCGGTTTAACCTTCGTAATGACGAATTTGGAGGGTCAGTAGAAAATCGCCTCCGGTTCATTTTCATGATCGCTGAGGAAATTCGCAACAACATCGGTCAAGGTTTAGCCTTAGGCATTCGTATCAGCGGAGATGAGTTCATGGAAGGGGGGCTAACCTCAGACGATGGCAAGGAGATTGCCGTCAGCCTGTCTAAGAGCGGGCAAATTGACTGGATTGACGTTAGCGCCGGCAACGATAATAACCGGTTAAGCGATGCTTTTCGCCATGCGCCCAGCTACGTGCCCCTGGCGGCCATGGTACCACTAGCGGCAGGGATCAAAGAGGTGGTAGATATTCCTGTCCTAACTGTAGGTCGGATCAACGACCCGGTGATAGCCGAAAAAATTCTGGCTGATGGACATGCTGATCTGGTAGGGATGACCAGAGCCTGTATCGCTGACCCTCATCTGCCGAATAAGGCCAGGGCAGGGCAACTCGAAGATATTCGTCCTTGTGTGGCCATAAATGCGTGTCACGCAAGGATAACACGTGGGTTGCCCATGGTCTGTGCCCACAATCCAGTGGCAGGTAGGGAAAAGGAGTGGGCAGAACTAGAGCCAGCCTTAGTGAAGAAGAAGGTTATGGTGGTGGGTGGTGGTCCTGCCGGATTGGAGGCGGCTCGGGTGGCTGCTCTTCGCGGGCATACAGTCAGCCTTTATGAGAGGACTGGTGAGCTTGGGGGTCAGGTAATTATAGCTGCCAAAGCCCCAGGGCGTAGCGAGATCGCAGGTATCGCTCGCTGGCTTATCCCTCAGGTAGAAAAGGCTGGAGTTGATATACATCTCAATACTGAAGTTACCTCGGAACTGGTGATTAAGGAAAACCCCGACGCATTGGTCATAGCCGCCGGTTCTAGCTCTATGAGGCCTTCTATATTCGGAGCTACTGATGAGAACCTAGTAGATGAGCGCAGCGTCCTTATGGGCAGAGCCGGCGTAGGCCAAAAAGTGGTCATCCTAGATGGAGAGGGTCACTTGGCTGGCTGCAGCACGGCTGACTTTCTCGCCGAGCAGGACAAACAGGTCTATATCCTGGCTAAAGAATACATGGTAGGCGATGCCATGGACGACTACACCAGAGTTCTGCTATATCGCCGTCTGCTGGAGAAGGGAGTGGTCTTTATGCCACTCACTTGGATTAGGGCTATTTCGGATGGGGCAGTCATCACGTATAATACCTTCACTTTCCAGGAGGGCAGAATTGAAGGTGTGGACACGGTGGTGCACGCTGTCGGGGGTATCGCCAATGACCAGCTTTACAGAGAGCTCAAGGTGAAATTCAAAGAGATTTATGCTGTGGGAGACTGCGTAGCGCCGCGGGAGGTAATGCATGCTATGTATGAAGGAAGCAAGGTGGGAAGAGAACTCTAGGCTGACGGGATGAAGAAGAATGCTCAGCACTGTATTCCGAGCTTGATAATTTAAGGAGGTTTTCATGAGAGCCGGATTAGAAAAAACCTCAAGTTCGGTTCTATGAGAGGGCCCATAATAGCCCCGGACAAAAAATTTTGAAGGAGGTGACTATGAATTCCGACCAATACGAAATCATAAAGGATTATTTAAAGGGAGTCAAACCATTCAGGGCAGCAGGGAAGGATATGGAATGGAAAGAAGCCTGGGGGAAGTCTGGAGTCTTCGGAAAGACTCTCGTGTCCAAGGCGGATGGCCTACCGTTTAGCGTCACGCTGAAGAAATTCCCTAAACAGGAGGAGATAGTTAAAGAGGGTGGATATACTGTACACGCTCACCCTTCTCTGGAAATTGGCTATGTAGTTAAGGGAAAGTTCAAGGTCTACTTTGAGGATGTAGGAGTGATAGAAGCTGACGAGGGCAGTCTCGTGGTTCAGCCACCGGGGCTAAAGCATGCAATAGTGTCGGCTGAGGAAGAAACCATAATTGTTGCTATAAACATCCCGCCGTCTGATTGGGAAGAGAAACTAAAAACTTAGGCTTTCCTGAACAGGAAGAATAGTATGACCTTAGATTCCTCGGATTGAAAGCAAAAGTCGGCTTGGGTAGGGGGATGTGAAAAACCGCAAGTTATGGACATTTTTCCAGAAGGTGTGGTTCAAAAGCAGCCAGGGTAACCGAAATAATAACCAGGCTTGGTTAAATATACCCGAATTAAAACAGAGGCGAATATGGAGACAAAAGATGTATGGGTAGTGGCTGAGCACTTGGCAGGTAAAGTTGAAGATATAACCCTTGAGATGATAGGAGAGGGATGCAGGCTAGCTCAAAAACTGGGGGAGCAAATCTGTGTCGTTCTCATTGGCTACCAAGAAGAGCCACCTCTACAGCTTCTGTCAAGCCATGGTATTGACAGGCTTTACCTAGTTAATGACCCGCTTCTGGCTGATTATACGACTGATGCCTACGCATCAGTCTTGGTTGGCCTTATTAAGGAAAAACTCCCCTCCATAATTCTCTTTGGGGCGACTGCCAATGGTAGTGATCTTGCCTCGGTGGTTTCAGCTCGCATGCAAGCTGGCCTGATTTCGGGTTGCACCGCATTGAAAATAAATGATGAGGGCATTCTGGAAGCAACTCGGCCTATGTACGAAGACAAGGTTTATAGCACTGTAGTATTCCAAGCTGATACCTTCCCCCGAATGGCTACCATAAGGCCTGGGGCTATTGGGATTGATAAATCAGAACTATTCGGACAGACTCAGGTGGAAGAGGTTCGCTTACATATCAAAGCCGAAGATATCAAAACTAAGGTCGTAGGTTATACGCAAGCTGATGCTCGAACCCTGGACCTAGCTGAAGCAGAGATAATCGTGGCTGGTGGGCATGGAGTAGGCTCTACAAGCAATTGGCATCTGGTTGATGAATTGGCTGATGTTTTAGGAGGCGCTGTCGCCGGCTCTAGGATGGCCATGGATAATGGCTGGATAAGGCGGGAACAGCTAGTAGGGCAGTCAGGGAAGAACGTTAAGCCTCTATTATATATAGCACTGGGTATCTCTGGGGTCAGCCATCATACCGAAGGTATGAAAGAATCAGAGCGGGTCATCGTAATAAACAAGGATAAAGGGGTAACATTTTTCAAGTTAGCCAACTTGTCTATTGTTGGTGACTTAACTGAGGTACTACCCGCGCTAGTCGCGAAAATCCGCCAGATTAAACAACCAGCTAACGAGGGAGATGGAGAGTGAATCAGCCCGCAATCAACTCAACACGATAGGAGATAAGAGTCTTGGCTCCAGCAGGAAATACCTTAGCAATAATAATTGTAGCCATTCTGGGCATCACATCCTTAGCTCTCTTTTTCTCTGGGCTCGTTCGCCGCTACCGGCTTCTCCGCCTGGGGAGAGAAGAGAATAGGTTTGACCATATCCCAAGGCGAATGAAGTCTCTTTTGTTCTTTGCTTTTGGACATTGGAGCCTTCTTAAAAGTGTTACCCGAACCGATAGAGCTGGAATAACCCACCTTTTCATCTTCTGGGGAGTGATTATTTTCAGCCTTGGTTACTTGTTCTTCGTCTTCGGTGCGGGATTCTATGAGGATTTCGCAGTGGCCGTATTGGGGCAGGGTCTATCCACAGCCCTTGCTTTTATTACTGATATTTTTGGTGCCTTGGCTCTTATCGCTATAGTTTGGGGAGCAATACGGAGATTCGTTATAAAACCAGAGAGACAAAATGTTAGCCCTGGGTTTGCCTATTTTATGGGCACGCTTGGTATACTTCTGGCAACCTACCTTTTTATGGAGTCATTCCGAATCATAGCTGGTGAGGAAGCTTCGCTCTTACGATTTCCAATAGGTTTGCCTCTAGCTTATGGATTAGGAGGTATAGGTTTAACTAAAAACGGAGCCGAAATTTGGTACACTGTCTTGTGGTGGCTCGATCTTGCTCTCATTTTTGGTTTCCTAGCTCATAGTCGCTATTCCAGGCAGTTTCACGCCGTTGCCGCCCTGTTCAATATTTTCCTAAGGAATTTGCGCCCCAAAGGGGTAATAACTTCTATTAATCTAGAGACAGCTAGGACCTTTCGTGTATCTACTATTGACCGACTCACCTGGAAACAGCTACTTGATGGCTATGCCTGCACGGAGTGCGGAAGGTGTCAGATGAGCTGTCCTGCATATCTCAGTGGCAAGCTACTCAATCCCAAATCTGTAATACAGGATACCAATGAGCACTTATTGAAACACGCTTCTACCTTGCTCAAGAAGGAAGCAATTCAGCAGGGGAATCTTGCCGGCGATGTGATACCTGAAGAAGTTATCTGGGACTGTACGATGTGTAGTGCTTGTGAACAAGAGTGCCCCGTTATGAACGAGCAGATGCATCAAATTGTCGACTTGCGACGTCATCTAGTGGAACAGGGTAAGGTAAGCCCTAGTGTAGCCAAAGCCATGGACAGTATACGGTTTCTGGGCAACCCCTTCGAACAGCCTCAAAGTTCTCGGCTAGATTGGGCTGAGGGGCGAAAAGTGAATTTAATTCAAGAGCAAGAAAAGGCAGACGTGCTATACTGGGTTGGGTGTGCCGCGGCTTACGATTCTCGTTCACGTGATATAGCTCTAGCTATGTTGCGCCTTTTGGATGAGGCTGGTGTCAACTATGCACTTCTAGGCACTGAGGAGAAGTGCTGTGGAGACATGGCCCGGCGTATGGGAGATGAGGGTCTATTTCAAACAATAGCGCTCTCAAACATAAGGGTCTTGAAAAAATATAACTTTAATAGAATTATGACCCATTGTCCTCATGGCTATAACACGCTGAAAAATGAATACCCTCAATTTGGCGGTCATTTTGAGGTGGTACATCATTCGCAGCTTCTTTTAGAGCTAATTCGCTCGGGAAAGATTAAGCTGCAGGGGGGGCAGGAGCTTAGATTGACCTTCCACGATTCTTGCTACCTGGGGCGCTACAATGACATGTATGACCCAGCACGTCAAGTTCTACAAGCCATCCCTAAAACAACAATGACAGAGATGAGGCTCAATCGAGCAAAAGCTATGTGCTGTGGTGCCGGGGGAGGTCAGTTTTGGATACAGTCAGAAAAGGGGCGCCGTATAGAGGACATGAGGTTTGAACAAGTCCAGGAGGTGAATGCCCAGGTTGTTGCAACAGCTTGCCCCTACTGCACTATAATGCTGGATACGGCTGCACAGATAAAAGAGCCGACTGGTAAAATCAAGGTGATGGACATAGCTGAGCTACTAGTTAAGGCGCTAGGTTAAAGGATGTAACCTCACCTGGGAATAAGGCAAAAATATAGGTGTTTGAGTGGGCCTAATGAAGATAATTGTCTGTATTAAGCAAGTTTTGGATACAAGGGTTCCTCTGGTAGTTAATAGCTCGGTGATGCAGAAGGAACCTTCCCCAGTTTATATAATGAACCCGGCTGACCGTGTTGCCCTGGTGAAGGCCTTGGAAGTGAAAGCTTCATGGCCAGGCGGGGAGATAATAGCAATCACGGCGGGCCCAGCGAGGGCAGAGCAAGTTCTACGTATGGCGCTGGCCAGTGGAGCCGATGAGGCAGTTCACCTTAAAGATGAGGTATTCGAAGCTTCTGATGCCTATACCACTGCTCTTGCTCTGAGCCGGGTGGTCAAGAAGCTGGGCTATACTGTGGTTCTTTGCGGTAATAAGAGCCTGGATACTGGTGCTGGTCAGGTACCCGCTTTTCTCGCAGAGTTACTGGGTATTCCTCAAGTAACAGCGGTGGTGGGGTTAGAGACTATATCGCAGGGACGAATTAAACTATGGCGTCGATTAGAGAGGGGAAGGCGTCAGGTTCTTGAGTGCCCCTTGCCTGCCCTTTGTGCAATAGACTCCTCTGCAGGGCAACCGCGATATGTCTCCGAGTTCACCTTGGGGCAGGCTATGGAGAGGAGTATTCGGAATCTTATATTGGCTGATATTGGCTTGGCCCAAACTGATGTTGGACCTCAGGCATCCCTGGTTAGAATCGTAGGTCTATCGCCTCCTAAGCCAAGGACTAAGAAAATCTACATACCAGATGGTAGCATGTCAGCATCACAAAGGATGAGCTACTTGTTATCTAGTGGCTTAGCCAAGGGAAAAGAAAGTAACCTCTTGGAAGGGACAGCTGATTACCTATCCAAGCAGGTGATAGAATATCTCGTAGAAGAGGGAATACTGCCCAAGTAATTAGTAGCCTTAGAGCCTGACGGGTAAGAGCAAGGCAAATTTATCTCTATACAATCCTCAGACTTTCAATATTATGGCTGAGCCATTGGCTCCCAGACCAAGTGTAGCGGCAAGGCCAACCTTGGCATTCTTCACCTGTCTAGCTCCCGCCTGCTCCCTTAACTGCCACACCAGCTCACAGACCTGGAATAGTCCCATAACTGTGGTCGCTTCTCCGAAGGATAGAAAGCCACCGCTAGGATTGATGGGTAGTTTACCATTGACTCCTGTTTCACCATTGTCCACCATCCAATCTCCTTCCCCAGGCTTAAGCAAGCCAAAAAACTCAGGCCAAGCTAGCTCCTGTAATGAGCTATTATCCTGGATTTCGACAAAGCTTATATCTTCGGGGCCGATACCAGCCATCTGATAGGCCTTTTCTACTGCGATAACTATCTCACTATAATAGGGGGCTGTTGGCTTGGCAGTAGTAGATATTTCAGGAATTCGTATCTGTGGGTCCCCAAACCTCCCGGTGGCTATAGCAGTAGCAGCTATAGACACTGGTTTAGTTGTGTGCTTGCGCGCTTCCTCAGATGAGCCCAAAACAACAGCCGCCGCACCATCACTAACCGCACAAATTTCGTACAATCGCAGGGGATAACTAACCATAGGTGAGTTGAGCACTTCCTCCAGGGTGAAGACTTTATGATACCTAGCGTAGGGGTTCTGTGCCCCGATCTCATGAGCTTTAACTGATACTTTAGCGAAATGGCTATCCGTGGTGCCGAAATCTTCCATCCGGCGGCAAGCTTCCATTGCCCAATAGCCAGGGTTGGGAAGTCCGATAGCACTCCAGCGAAGATAATCAACATCAGTTATGTCCTCGGCAGTACCTGGAGTTCTGGGAATGAATCCTTTGGGCATCTTCTCTGCCGCCACTGCCAGGGCTATATCACAAGTGCCACTAGCTACCATCATATAGGCAGCATTAAAGGCAGAGCCGCCAGCAGCACAAGCCGCAGAAACATTAAAAACAGGGACTCCACTCATAGCTACTGCTTGTGCTAGCTCGTTAGCTGATAACCCCCACCCCATGCCACCGGAGAAGCGGGAGCTAGCAGCTCCGATACCTCCGATATCCCACCACTCTACCCCAGCATCCTCTAGCGCCTTGTTGGCTACTTCCAAACTCATTTGTAACACTGATTTCTCTTCAAACTTCCCGAAGGGATGCAGACCTACCCCAAGAACAGCGACTTCTCTCATCGTTAATATCCTCCATTCCTTTTAGCTTAAAGGCTTGAACTTATAGGTAACTACTTCATTCCCCTGGTCATCCTCATACATCTTTTCCACCGTCAGCTCAACTTCCATGCCGGTGCTAATCTCACTAATGGCACTTGTAGTCAACATTCCGGCTACCCTTATTCCTTCAGGCAACTCAACTAAGCCAATACCATAGGCGGTAAACGGCTCAGAATATTTGAAAGGCGGTGGAGGAGGATAATACTGTACCGTATAGCTATACAACTTGCCTCGCCGGCTAAGGAGAACCTGCTCTACCTTCTTCTCTTTACAGTCCGGGTTATTGCAGGTTACCTTCGTGGGAAAAAAATAGCTTCCGCAAGAAAGACACCTCGTTCCGATAAGTTGCGGCTTATCAGAGGGCCAACTAAACAATCCCTCAACTACGGGTATTTGCTTTTCTGAAACCATATTCTTTACCACCTTCTCAAGATATTCTAACTCTCCCTTTTTCTGACATCTATTTTCCACCCCCTCCGGATAGTAAATATTTGGGATTTCCTCAACCTATTGTTTCTTTTGGCAGTAGTATAACACCAGTAGAATGGTTTATCAATACCTCGAAATAGGATATAACCGAAAGGGGTTAAGTTAAATCATATAAACTGACCATAACAAAGTAACTATGAGGCAATTCGCCTCCTTTATTCTAATTGTGATATGATTATGGTCATGTCTCCCCCTTTGCTTTCGCTTTGGTTGTTCACTAGAATATCTCGATGAGGTAGTAGGGTATTAAAGGTATTATTAGAGAAAGGGGTGCTGTAATGAATCAGGGTTGAGTTTTACATTACCTATCTTACTGGGCGGGGTAGCCCCAGAAATATCTGGAATATGGTAAAAGGAGAGTAATTTAAAATGGATTACAGTCGCTACAAAAATATAATAGTGGAGAAGAAGGATAAGATTGCTGTTGTGAGCCTGAACCGGCCTGATAGTCTGAACGCCATCACCTTTGAGCTTCATAAGGAAATAGTGCATGTTTTTGAGGATATGACCTGGGATGATGACATATGGGCAGTGATTCTGACCGGGGCTGGAAGGGCCTTCTGCGCTGGCGGAGATATAAAGTGGTTTAAGAAGCATAACGAGGACCCTCAAAACAATCCTTACCCTCCCATCGAGGAGGTCATCAGTATGCTCCGCAACATAATCGACCTTCCTATGCCTGTCATAGCAGCGGTGAATGGGGCATGTATGGGGTTGGGAGCATCGCTGGCTTTAGTCTGCGACATAATTATTGCTTCTGAGGACGCCCGCATTGCTGACCCGCATGTAAGAGTTGGTTTATCGGCCGGGGATGGTGGGTGTGTAGTGTGGCCTTTGCTGATGGGTCTGGCTAAAGCAAAGGAATACCTATTCACCGGCGATACCCTAGATATCAGGGATGCTGAAAGAATGGGAATAATAAACAAGGTGGTTCCACCCGACCAGCTTATGCCTGAGGCGATGGCCTTTGCCCGGCGCCTGGTTACCGATTTCTCACCAATGGCTATTAGATATACCAAGATGTCGATTAATGCGGTGATGAGGGAAAGACTGAACCTGATCCTTCCTGCTTCTCATGCTCTCGAGCACGAGTGTTTTAACACCAATGACCACATAGAGGCAGTTAATGCTTTTCTTGAGAAAAGAAAGCCCACTTTTACCGGTACTTAACTCATAGTTCGTAGGTATCTGTAAAGTAACAGCCAAATTTATAAAGATAGCTTGTAGTTTTGACATTATCGAGGAGCCAGTAGGAGAGAATTATAGAGGAAACCCTGACAAAATTCAGCGGAATTTCAGCAGGAGTTTCTCAGTGTATACTGAGTTCCCCTTCCACGCTGGAGGATTAATGGAACTGGTAGAATACATTTACCAAGCTGAGACCTAAAGCTGCCAAAGAGAGTATTGAGGGATATTTAGTTCACAGTAAATGCCTGAGTCCGGAATAATTGATGAGTTTGACAGTCAGGTCGAGTAGCTCAGCCTGGTGACATTGCCGCAGCGGCTTTATTTTTAACCTCTGAAACTTCTGAGCTATATCGCGGGCGGACTGCTATTATAGATGGTGGCCACTTGACCTTAGCCTTTGACTAAGCTGAAAAACAGTGGTAGTATCAAATTAAAAATAAAGTATTAGGGCTAGTTGAGAATCCAGTACGCAAGGAGGAACCCGTAATGGCAAAGTTCAGTCACATTATTTCGGCAATAGATTCACACACAGAGGGTCATAATACAAGAATCGTTCTGAATGGTATGCCGCCAATCCGAGGTAACACAATGGCTGAGAAGTTCGTCTACATCAAAAATAGCCTGATTCACAAACAATTGCGGGAAGCGTTGATGTTGGAGCCGCGGGGCTACCAAGCGATGTTCGGGGCTGTGCTGACTCCTCCCTGCCATCCCGAAGCCGACTGGGGTATTATCTTTATGAGCGGTTCGAACTTCATGCCTGGATGTGGTCATGGCACCATCGGTACCGCTACCATGCTGACAGAGATGGGCTTCGTCGAGATAGAGGAGCCGGAGACTACTATTGTTTTCGATACCGCAGCCGGCCTAGTACGTGCCCATGTGGTCATAAAAGACGGAAAGGCAAGCGAGGTGTGGTTCGAGAACGTACCATCCTTCATGTACCGAGGTGATGTACTGGTGGATGTGCCAGGGGTGGGCAATATCACCGTGGACATCGCCTTTGGCGGCAACTTTTATGCTATCGTGGCTGCTGACCAATTAGGCATGACCGTAGAGCTGGCCAACATGCCACAGCTGTTAGAGAAGGGTTTGCGTATCGGAGAGGCGGTAAGTGAGCAGGTAAAGATACAGCATCCGGTGGAAAAGGAGCTTAATTACTGTGAAATTGTTTACTTCATTGGACCGCCATCGCACCCTGAAGCTGTTCCCCCCAATAGTGCCCGCCAAATGACAGCTGTTCGCCCACACGGGTTAGTCGGCCGTTGTCCGTGTGGAACCGGTACCTCCGCCCGAATGGCAGCACTGTATGCTAAAGGCAAGCTCAAGCTGGGAGAGACAATCGTCCACGAAAGTCTCATTGGCAGATTCTTTTATGGACAGCTGTTGCGAGAAGCTAGCGTGGGAGGGCTTAAGGCTGTAATTCCCCGCATCAGTGGCACGGCACATATCACCGGTATCCAGCAATTTGTAATCGACCCTGATGACCCGCTCAAGTACGGTTTTTCGTTTGAAAACTACTCCTAAAGCTACCGAGCTCTGTATCGTAGCGGGTCGGATGCCAGCGGCCAAGAATACTCGTTACTTATTAGCGGAGTTTGACTAACTATCGCCAAAGTTAGACTGTGCTAGCTTCTGAGGAATTGCCACGTTGCCCTGGCCCACTCCTGTGGAAGAAGCCGCGGCATCTGGGTAGTGCCGCCTTTCACTACATAGCTCTGGGCATGGGGAATATGCTTCAGAGTAGCTTCGTGATATGCGAATAACACGTCTTTGTCACCACCCAGTACTAGGGTCGGCTGTTTTATCTTCTCCAGCTTTGGCAATATCTCATAGCTGAAGGCGGCTCGGTGCCCTTCCTCAACCCGAGGTGCAGCTTTCATGTAGTCCAGCGCAAATTCATAGGCTTTATCCATTTGGTCCTGGGGTATCCGTTGCACGATATAGTCCCAAATGTGCTGCATAAACCAGCCGTCGGGGGTCACTTCCAGTACCTTGTACTTCGGATTATTGAGCCAAGCAAGGCTATCCTCATAGGAAAAGCTGGGACAACCAGAGAGTACCAGCTTGTTAACTCGCTCGGGGTGCTCTGCTGCCAGCTCCACCGCAATACTAGCCCCAGTGTGATGGCCGGCTACATGGGACTTATCAATATCCAATGCGTCCAGGAAGTCCAGTGTTGCCTGTGCCAGGTCTTTAATCTCAGGCTCTTTGGTGGGTTTATAGGAATCACCGTAAAGTGGTAAATCCATGGCCAGTACCCGGAAGTGCTGGCCCAGAATGGGGATGACCTCTGAGAATTCATCTGAAGAGCAGGGAACTTGATGTAGGATAAGCAGTGGTTCTCCAGTGCCTTCCGTCCTACAATGTATCTGGCCGGCAGGGGTATCAACAAACACGCGTTTCATAGTAACCTCCACTCGCTATACTGGGGTTGGCCAGTTATTCTATTGTCTTCCTGAAATCTCTATCTACTAAGAGACTACCCCAAGAATGATTGTACCACTCCCAAGAAAGCCTCGGGATTATCTACCTGAGGTAGGTGACCGGCATCACGTATAATAACGAGCTTTGAGCCCTTGATATGATTCTTCAAGGCCTTTTCCTTGCTTCTTAGCATATCCTCTTCACCAAAAATCAACAGCGTCTTGGCTCTGACTTCCTTAAGAGCGGTTACAACGTCGAAGTTGTTCATAGCAGTAGTACACTTCCAAGCCCATATGCCAGCCTTCGCTCGGTCCTCGTTGGCCTTTGCTCGCAGCTCCGGGCTGACATGGGTGTAGTGCTGCCTCAGTTCTTCCAAGCTACGGGGTAATGGAATACCCTTGTCGTCATAGAACGCTTTAGATATAACCATGGCCTCTCTGCGCTCCGGCTCGCTCTCACGGCAAGGACAGCCCACCAGAATCAATCTATCCACCATCGCCGGGTTTGCTGCCGCAACCTGCACAGCGAAGATAGCCCCCACAGAGTTACCTATTAATGTGGCCTTGCTGATGCCTTTGGCGTTCATGAAATTAACCACGCTAGTAGCGTAGTCTTCAATACTATAGTCACTGGAGGGTTTATCCGAAGCGCCCTGCCCCATTGTATCCAGGGCATACACAGCATGCCTCTGAGCCAGTGGCTCCAACACCTTGCCCCAGGACCATACTGAGCTCCCCATACTGTGCAGCAACACTACTGAAGAGCCCCTGCCCAGCGACTGGTAGTGCATCTTACCATCTGGGAGTTCTATCCTAGCATCCTCGATTTTACCGGTTGTGTCTGGCACAGCAACCTCCTTACTATCCTGCCCATCAAACAGTCGTATTATACAGCATTGTATCACACAGATTACGGAACCACTTCATCAACCACAGCTTTATCTTTCTTTAGAGGTTCGTGCGGTAACAGGGCTTACTGCATCGGGGTCGATTCTGACATTGATGCAAGCAGGCCTATTTGAGCTAAAGGCCCTCTGCAGGGCTTTAGCTATATCCTGCGGTCTTTCTACGCACTCCCCATATCCACCCAGGCTCTCCACCAGGTCATGATACCGAGTAAATCCTAGTTCAGTCCCCACTACTCGATGAGGGCCATAGATAGCCTGCTGGCGATGCTTGATCATCCCCCAGGCACTGTCGTTTCCCACTACGGCAACGATGGGGACATTATGCCTGATTGCAGTATCGAATTCCATGCTGTTGAAGCCAAACGAACCGTCACCGCTCAACACCAGAACCTGTTTGTTCGGTCTCGCCAGCTTTGCCGCAATACCGAAGGGGACACCTGCCCCCAAAAAGCCCAGGTTTCCGTTATCAAGCCAGTGTCCGGGGTGATTTACTCGAAGTGCCTGTATGGCAAAGATTGCGATATCGCCCCCATCTACAATTATAGTGGCATCCCTACTGAGGAAATCCCCTATCTCCTTGCATAGTCGAAGAGGATGAATGGGGGCCCTATCCGAGGTGAGGTTTGTCTCTATCCGCTTGCGGCGCTCGCGGACATACTCTCTGCATTCTTCAATCCAGCTATCCCTGCCCTTAGTTCCCTTCAGGCGTACCAGCTTTATCATCTGCCGAAGAACGGCCTTTACATCACCCACTATGCCAATATTAATAGGCCGATTTCTGCCAATTTCACTGGCATCTATATCTACCTGAATCCATGTCTGGTCAGTACCGAATAGAGGGGGGCGCCCGTTGGCAAGCCACTGGTTGAGCCGAGCCCCAAGGACAAGGATCACGTCCGCCCGCTTGGCACCAGCTCTGATGGGACCGAAGCAGAGAGGGTGATCCTCAGCCACGCAGCCCCGCCCCATCATGGATAGGGAGAGCGGAATCTGGGCAGCTTCAATGAATGCCCTCAGTTCGTCGCCTGCCCCCGACCACCATACGCCGCTACCGGCGATAACCAAAGGTCTCTCACTATCCAGCAGCAATTCCACCGCCTGTTGCACTTGCGGCGCGTCACCTTCGGGCTTAGAAGTAGTTCGATAGGCAAAGGGAAAGGGCACCGAGTCCTGGGCTACCGATGTTTCCAGGACGTCGCTGGGTATTTCGACAAAGACCGGTCCCTGTCTCCCGGAACAAGCGTGTCTAAAGGCCATGCTAATATACTCCGGTATCCTTTGCGTCTCGTGGCAGGTGGCTGCCCATTTAGTTATGGGTCTCAGCAGTTGTAGCTGATCGAGTTGTTGGCCGTGTCCAGTGTCGATCTGGTACAAGGGAATCTGCGGGGCAATCAAAACCACCGGGCTTGCTGATTGAAAGGCTACCGCCATTCCAGGCATGGCATTTATCGTCCCTACGCCAGCAGTGACCAGGGCTACCCCCGGCTGTCCTGTCACTCTTGCCCAGCCGTCCGCTATCTGCACGGCTGCATGTTCGTGCCGCGTGTCTATGACATTAACCGTCTCATCAAGGCAGGCATTGAGTATTGATTGGTTGTGATTGCCTGACAGTACGAAGAGGTGCTGTACTCCTTCCGTCTTCAGCGCCTTCACCACGAGATGACCACCATCCACTGTTGTCATTTTTGACCCCCTTACTTTATTTTCCGCTGCGGGTCCACTATGGATGCCGTGTCGATAACCTTACGTGAAACCTTTGGTCTCCCACTCCACTGGTTTCGGGGTTCGGCAGTTCATCTTTGCACATTCTGTCTTATTATTCAATAGACTGATAACTGTTGCAAAACTAGCGAGCAGGACAACCTTTGGTCACCCACAGGATAAAGCAGCTGGCAGCTATGGTCAGGCTGGTACAGGCACGGGTCCTGGTCAAATGAGCCACCGGGGCAGGCAAGACGACTAGGGAGCATGCAACCAGAACCTACAGCTAATTGACAAGCGGCAACCTGGATGATACCGTGTTTAAAAGAAAGGAGGGTTCCAATGCAATTAGGACAAGGATATTATAAATTGTTAGACCCCAGGTATAAATATTCTAAGTGTTATTGTACCGATGAAGATATAGAGATGGCTGTGGAAGTTGCCAGGTTTGTAGATAAGGAATTAATGCCGGAGAGACATAATTTTGAGGGAGGGTGGCACAGGGATGAGAAATTAGGGTTGGAGACCAGAAATAAGCATTTTGTGGAATGTGTAAAGATGGGCCTAACTAAGACTAACTTTCCGAAGGAACTCGGGGGCCTGGGATTATCCACAGTTATCAGAAACATGATCTATTTGGAGATTTGTCGAGCTGATGTAGGACTGGCGATGGAGGTCATGCATATACACTGGCCAGTTTCATTTATGATAGCAGCGAAGAGGGATGATTTATTGAAGGAATTTGCTCCCAGGATATTAGGCGATGACGCTTGGATGGCATGTGTAGCTATAACCGAACGTGCTGGTGGAGCAAATTTGGAAGACCCAGCGTTCGATTTTATGACTATTAGAACAAGGCTGAGAATCGAAGGTGATGAAGCGATAATTAACGGGGTTAAAATTTGGCCTGGTACTTCAGGACCAGCAGAACGTTTCGTAAACAAATACCTAAAAGGCCACTTAGGATATTGGACCATAGTAACCCGTGATCCGTCAAAAGGTGCAGAGGCCGCCGGGATAGTATTTGTTCCACCTGATGCCAAGGGCTTCAGTGTTTCGCCTCCTTATAAGAAAATGGGGCTTTGCTGGCAAGATGAAAATTGTGAGCTTTTTTACGATGATGTCAGAGTTCCCAAAAGATACGTGTTAGATTTGGATCAACCTGGTTTGGGGGCGAAGATAATTAAAGGCTATTGCATTGGCTTAGGTAGACTTGGGATATCGGCCAGGCTCGTTGGAATGGCTGAAGCGGTTCTCAAGATAGCTCTTGATTGGACAGGCGGCAGGGACATAGCAGGAGTGCCGATTAGGGAGCGCTCCTACTTCGCTTCAATCCTCGGCGAAATGGTTAAGAGAATCGAGGTTGCCAGGAATTATACATTAATGTGCTCCTGGCAGGTCGGGCATGCAGATGTCTATGGTTCACCTGATTCGCCTGAAATGATAGCGAAGTTTTCGGCAGCTCGCTCATTTGCAGGTGATGCTTGTATGTTCTGCGTAAACAAAGCAATGGAGTTGATGGGCAGTTACGGATATGCTTACGATTATCATGTGGAGAAATACATGAGAGATTATAAGATAATCCAGATGGTGCTTGGTGGAGCTCAAAGGGATATACTCGATATTGCTCAGGGCTTATATGGCCCCTTCAAATGGAGTGGCATGGATGAGTGGATAAAACAGGGAGGCCTGGTTACAGAAGGATTCGGAGGGGCTAGATATTAACTTGATAATGCCAGTTAAGACTTTATCCTAAAACTTGGTTTATCATCATTACCAATACTGAGGTTAATCTCAGTGAGGCGAGTGTTTGGTCTAGCAAGCGATTAGTAGCTTGTCTCTTAGCTGACTCTTAATCGGATGGTTGGAGGTTCGAGTCTTCCACCGCTTACCATCTGACTCCGGGTTCTTTACCGGCATTCTGCGTTTGAATCAACCTCAACCGAAAGGTGAGGTGATGTGTCATTGTATGGGAAAATTCATATGCTCGATGAAATATCGATTAAAGTCGATATGGGAAGACAACTCAACATGCTCAATGAAGTCGGCAAGTTCGTTAGCTATCTGCCAGTAATCCTTGGATAGAAGGACCATGGAAGCTCCCGTGCTGGCAGCGTTACCTAACGGTGTGACAATACCCATGTCAAGCCTGGGAATGAGGCCGATGCGCATGGCGCTGTAAGGGCTAACGTAATTTCCGAGTGCTCCTGCGAGGTACACACGCTGAATGTCCTCAACCCCGATGCCCATCTCGTCCATTAAAGTTTTTATACCGGCAGCGATAGCCCCCTTCGCGAGCTGAAGTTCACGAACGTCTTTTTGAGTGAGATAGATTGGCCTCTGGCCGTAGCTTTCCTCTGCGGAAGCGACGAGAAAATCATAGACCTCCGACCGATTGATTACTCTTGACCTCAAGCCCTCGGCTGCTCCTTCCTGGGGAGGACGAATCAAGCCTTCATAATCAATGATGCCGAGCTGTAAGAGCACGTCAACTAATTCCACCAATCCGCTCCCGCAAATCCCCTTGGGCTTGATATTACCAATGACCCGATAATGAAGGTTACCGTCTTCAAAACTGACACCTTCGATT
>SDBU01003856.1_pt1 | contig 18820 bp, 19 predicted proteins | sample 2277071 | NCBI WGS metagenome assembly SDBU01 (sample SAMN10397929, study PRJNA504765) | marine sediment metagenome | isolation source: marine sediment core GS08_GC12, 126 cmbsf | place: Arctic Ocean: Gakkel Ridge, Loki's castle | collected 2008 | reverse complement strand
TGGCGGTATATTTTCTGTTGCACTGGCGCTGGGACTAGTATTTAAACTGATCCCGCTGGGCGTTACCCAGCATCCTGCCCTTTGGAGCTCAGACTTTCCTCGCAAGCAAAGCTCGCGCGACTACTCAACTAACTCCGGCTTATATTATACATTATTCTTCTACTGTTCCAAAATTGATATCAGATTCACCATCATAAGAGAACTGCCTCTTTTCCAGTGCCTGGTTTACCAGCTTGTCTGCTTCAATATTCTCTTCCCTTGGAATAAACCGTAGATCCACCATTTTGTATTTTCCGAGTTTCTCAGAGACTCCTAAAAAAATTCTTAAAATATCTTTATCTTTTATCTTCCAGACCTTTTTTACCTGGTTACATAAAAGTTTGCTGTCAGTCAAAAGCACTATTTTTTCACTGCTGTATTTCTCTACCAGGTCCAGCACCTTATCCAGTGCCATATATTCAGCTATATTATTGGTGGCCTTGCCTATATATTCGCTGAGCTCATCTATCTTATTACCATCCCCATCATAGATAACGGCACCTACTGCAGAAGGGCCGGGATTGCCCCTGGATCCGCCGTCAAAAAAGATCTTTAAGTAACTATACTTATCCTTTGCCATTTAAGGTTCCAGTTCCTTTTCTATTTTATCGATTTCTTCCCTGTAGACTATTGATATCCTTCCGCATAATGGGCATTTATATATCTCATCAGGATCCTCGATTTTTTCAGCTTCAATGGCCGGGATCTCCATATTGCATACACTGCAAAAAAAGTTCTTCAGCACTGATACAGCTATACCGCCTTTTTTACTTTTTACTTCATTATATTTTTTTTGAAGATCATCAGGTATCCTGGACAGGACTTCTTCCCTCCGGTTATTTAAGCCTCTGACAATATTATTTAAGACCTCAAGTTTCTCGTCCATCTCATTTTTTATCCTTGCTGCTTCTGACTCTTTTTCATCCATTGCGAGCTTTGCTTCCTGTACTTTTGCTTCCATCCCCTCAAGCAATTCTATAAGCTCCAGGGCCTCATCCTCATATTTGGAATTACTTTCTTTAAGGGATTCGTTTTCTTCCTGATAATTCTCCAGTTCCTTGGAACTCGTTATTGTGCCGCTAAACAGTTTTTCTTCATTGGATCCTATTTTTTCATTCTGAAGCTCGACCTTGTCTTCAAGTTTCTTTCTATTACCGTCAGTTTCCCTGTATTCACTACTGGCCTTATCAAAATTTTCTTTTGCTCCGCCAAGCTCCTCTTTGGCTTCTTCCAGGGGTTTGTTTAACTCCAGTTCCTTTATTTCAGAATGCCTTGCAGAAATTGCATTCTCTATAAGCTGCAGCTCTACCAGGTCAGTTGGATCGAACTTTGTCTCAGCCAATATAATACCTCCAGGATTTAAAACCGGTTTTACTTTTATCAATATCTATTTCAGCCATATCCTTTTGGGCCCTTAATTTTGAATACATATCATCCATCGAAAGACTCTCGCTTACTCCATGGCCGAGTGCTACCAGTATCTTACCACTTTCAACTATTCTTGTAGCATTACTGTAATTTATTTCCCCTACTACTACCAGGTCACAGTCAAGGCCCGTAAATAATGAAGTAAGTGAATTTGCGCTGCCGCATCCTACAGCTATCCTGCTGACCATGGTGCTTCCAATATCCTCCATGCCGCCTGAGATCCAGTTGAATCCATCTATCCCGAGCCTTTCTTTTATATCCCTGAAGAAATCTTCCAGGGTCATGGGTTTTTCCAATTCTCCGTATCTTCCCATCCCCCCGACTTCAAATCTGTTCCGGATCCTGGAAACATCATAGGCGGCTTCTTCATAAGGATGGGCCTTTATGGCTGCATCTATAAGGCCGTCTAAATCGACGCTGTCTACAATACATTCGATCCGGACTTCATCCACAAAACTCTCCTTGCCCACTTTACCTGTATGAGGATCCGATCCTTCCATGGGAGTGAAAGTCCCTTTTCCTCTTGAACTAAAAGTACAACCGCTGTAATTGTGCCATTTCCCACCGCCGTGGCTGCACATTGCTTTTCTTACCTTATCTTCTGCCTCTTCAGGGACAAAGACTACAAATTTATACCACTTCCTGGATACGGCTCCAAACTTGGAGGTTTCGGCCAGACCTATCTTTTCAGCCAGTTGGTCAGTTAATCCTCCATCCATAAGATCATAATTAGTATGGGCGATATATACAGCGATCTTATTCTCAACCAGTTCCAGGATCTCTTTTTCTGTATCATTTGAGCTTAAAATGGTATTAACCGGGTCAAAGATCAGCGGATGATGCGAGATGATAAGATCCACGCCTCTCTCTATTGCCTCATTGGCCACATCCCTGTTTACATCTACGGTAAGTAAGACCTTCTCAATATTGCTGCCGCTATTTCCTATCTGGAGCCCTACTTTATCCCAATTAAGTGCCAGGTCTATATTAAAAATCCTATCAAGCCGGAAGGCAAGCTCTTTTAAAATCATGGTCCCATGGTTAAATTGTATTATTAGGATAAATATTATAATATTTGTTTTTAAATAAAAAGAGATTCTTTTGCTTCACCCTTATATTTTAAAGGAGACCTATTGGATTTTCTGGACAATGAAAAAAAGATATTTGAAGTAATCCCTAAAAGGCTCATCAAAACTTTAAATGAATTCCCCACACAATTCAAAATTGCAGAAAATATCATCAAAAACACCCGGCTGCCTCTCAAGAAAGAATATAAAAATGTACTGATCATCGGAGTGGGCATTTCATCAAATGTAGTATACAAACTTCTGGAAGGCATAAATATAAACAGGCTCAAGGTCCCTGTTTTATTTAACTCAAAGCAGACCATCCCGTCCTGGGTGACAAAAGACACGCTGGTCATCGCCATATCTCACAGCGGCGATTCTATTGAAGTCACTGATGCAGTGGATAAGATACTAAAATCTGGTATCAAGGTCTTCGCTGTCACCTCGGGAGGAAAGTTAAAAAACAAAGCTACCCATAATAAGAATATTGAGCTTATAGAATATAAGGCCGATATGGAATCAAGGATGGCAGTAGGTTTTATTTATGTCATCACTGTCAATATCCTGCTCAAGGCAGGAGCCCTGGATATCTGCGACGGTGAGAAAGACTGCCCCCTGGGAATAGACTGGGATGAAGTCGAAGACATTATTTACCAGCATTCAAATGAACTGGGGCCCGATATAAAAACATATAAAAATATTGCAAAACGCACTGCCATAAACTTTCACCAGAATATCCCCATCATCTATGGGAGCAATAGGATAACAGAGACCATAGCTTATAGATTGAAAAGCCAGACATGCCTTAACAGCAATAATTTTGCCCACTACAATACCATACCCGAGATCATCCACAGCGAGATCTCGGCCTGGGCGATGAAACCCGAGCTCCGGGACAAATTCATCATACTGTTTATAACCGATGGGGATTTAAACAAAGAGGCAAAAAGCAAGGTAGAGGTCTTAAAGACCCTGATACTTGAAAAAGGTATAGAATTTGAGGAAATCATCATTGAAGGCAAAAATGATGCTGCAAAGAGTTTTTATGGCATTTATCTTGCAGACTGGATAAGCCTGTACCTGGCAATTTTAAATGAAGTGGACCCTGATGCTCCAAAATTAACGGACCTGATAAAAAACAGGCTTGAGCAAAACCATTCTCACACAGAAAAAGAAGCTAATAAGAAATAAGATCAGCTTTTTTTAAATTCTAATCCTGCAGAATTAATACAAAATCTTTTTCCTGTGGGCTCTGGCCCATCATCAAATACATGGCCCAGATGGCCCCCGCATTTGCTGCAGAGGACCTCGGTCCTGACACTTTGCAGGCTCCTGTCTTCCCGGCTGGCTACAGCTTCCTTTTTAAAGGGCTCGTAGAAACTGGGCCATCCCGTACCTGAGTCAAATTTTGTCCCTGAACTAAACAGTGGCTGCCCGCAGCCGGCACAGCAATATATCCCTTTTTCTTTATAGTCAAAATATTTATTATCAAAGGGCGCCTCGGTCCCTTTTTCCTTCAATATATGGTACTGCTCCGGAGTTAATTTCTTATCCCGGTCACTGCCGGATTTTTTCATAATAGATGATCCTTATCCTTTTGCCATTGTTTTTGGTATCTATAAATATTATATCACGGGTAAATAAAATGATTAAAAGTAAAAACCTGCCATATTATCCAGCAGGTTTCAATTGTGAAATTAAAATTTATAAGACCAGGAAGATTTTATTTATTTTTATCCTTGCCTTTGCCTTTTCCATTATTGCCAGTGGCAGTGGATTCAGGATCCACAACAGGAGCCTCTCCTTTTTTAAAGTGTACATGTATGGTTCCATTGCTTCCCACTGACTCGATTAAAATATCATAAGGACCTGCATTATTTACCTCATACATTCTTTGAGTATCGATCCTTTTTCCGACCCTTACATATTCAATATAGTAATCATCATCAGCAGTGACCGTAAATGAAATGTCTGCACCGCTGGGTACGCTGGGTACTAGGTAGTTCTTGTTCCCGGTTTTTTCGTCTCCACCCTCGTTAACGGTAATGGTCCCACCTTTATTGGAATTGATAATTATATGATAGGCATCTTTTACTTCTTTTGGTCCATCGGAATCTTCTTCATCCGCATCAAGGTCGTCTGCGTCGTGGTCATCCGCGTCATCATCTCCGTCGCCATCACCATCTCCGTCACCGTCTCCCCCGGTATCATCAGCCTTAACACCAAAATTATCCTTGTCCAATTCGCTTATCACCAGGTCGTACTCATCAGGCGATACATTCACCCCAAAAGCACTTATAATGTCCTTTATGCTTATTGAATCATTATCTTCCCCGCTGCAGCCGGCTAAAAAGCCAAGGGTAAAGACCAGGCAAAAGACGGTTACAAAAACAATCAAACTTTTTAATATATGCCGTTTATTCATAATCTTTCTAATATTGTATTTATTATTGTATTGAACTCTAATTTTATCACTACTGGCAATGTTGTCAACCAGTAGAAAAATAAAGCAGGTATTTTTAAGTAAACACTATTCAGCAGCTGCAGCCAGTATCCAGCCTGCCAGGCTAAAGATGCCGGACCCGGATACTGCAACCGTCATCTCCCCTGTTTCAGTATCATATACCTCGATCTGGCGGCTTTCAATATATTCGGTATTTTCATCATCATAGATAGAATGAATATATGCAATATAGTTTCCATCCGGTGAAAAAACCGGTGATGCTGCACCTGTCCCGTAATCTGTTATCTTAATACTGCCGGTCCTGTCCAGATCTATAATATAGATATCTCCATCCGCCCACTTTTCTGGTGTGTCCAGGCCATTTTTTATGCCGGTATATGCTACCCGGGCTTTAGAACCGGGCACATCCGATACTGATAGATGCAATTCTATAAGGTCAGGAGTATCTGTTAATCTGACAGGGTTACTTCCATCAGGACCACTTATCCATATATCGCCACCTTCCCCGGATATGTCCCGGACATCAAAAACCAGTTTATCCATGGAAGTGGCAGCATTAATACTGCCCAGTACCCCGCTCCCGCCATAAAGCTCTGCTGCATCGATTACCGTTTCTACTTTTCCGCTACCTATATCCACTGCCAGCAGTTTTTCATTTCTGGTCTCATAGCCAAGGATAAGGCCGTCTTCTTCTACCGTCCCATAGGTATGGAAAATGGCAAGGAGCTTTTCACCGCCTGATATAAATAATACCGGATATAAAAACATTGTATTCCTGAGGGATGCCCCTTCTACATCCAGGATGATCTCACCGGCTTCTTTTGTTCCAATATCGACCAGGTAGATGCCGCCATCCCTGAAATTATCCGTATAGGGATCAGAGATAACCTCATAAGCGAGACCACGGCTGTCATTCGTCCAGACAGGCCTTTCATATATGGCAGCCAGCATCTCAAAAGGTTCGCCCTGTGTATAATCAAATTCAACCAGCGTATCCATGCTTCCGGCCTTTATGTCGATAGTACTAAGCGCGCCGTAAGCTCCCCTTCCGCCTTCAAAAAAACCACAGCTTATCATACTGCCGTCTGGAGAAACGGCATAGATCCTGCTCAGCTCATATTCCGCATTAATATCTGAATATATAAGCCTCTCACCTGAACCATCCGGAGCCACAGATAAAATATTTGCCACGCTGTGTTCAAAATGCGTCGACTCCTCAGAGATCCCTATTTCAAGGTATGCAATATGATACTCACTGCCATCCACATCTTCCCCGGGTTCTCCGGGCGGGCGGCCCTCAGCCTCTTGCCCGTCCCTTTCAATTTCTGCCTCTGCTCCGGGTTCATCTGCAGTAGTTTCGGTCATGGGCTGTCTAAGCTGTGTACATATTGCAGAAATGCTAAAAAATATGATGGCGGTTAATATGATAATAGCTATGTTTGCTTTTCGCATCATCCTCACCCTGGTCCGGGGATCCGGCCCTTTAAATACCGGGCCTGGATAAAACTTATCCCCCTATATTAATTATGGCAATATTTGTTGTCAATAGCATGCTAAAACGGGAGCATCACCGGCCGCAGGATTTTAATCACGACCGGTGATGATTTTTTGACAAATATAATTAAATTATCAATACTATATTATTAGTTATTTATAATAGGACCCGAAGATTTTTTGAAAGGATCACAGACATGACGACCAGGCCTGCAGCTGCGCCACGCATTATAAAAGAAGATGAAAAAAATATGGAATACAGCAAGCTTTTAGGCAAATCGCTTAAAGTATTTTTTTGGGACGCCTTAAAGGTCTCAATTAAAAACCCATCGCAGGCATATTTTTTTCTAAAAACAGCGATATGGCAGAGAAGAGCTTCCCGCATAAGGGCAGGCTGGAAGAGCCGGGGAGTCAATGTGCCGCCCATCATGGTCTACAGTATTACCGATAGATGTAATCTCAACTGCAAGGGCTGCTATAACCAGAATTTAAGGAAGTCATCCAAAGAAGAACTCAGCAGCGATAGGATGAAGGGCATTATTTCTGAAGCAAAAGAACTCGGGATATCATTTATAGTGCTTGCCGGTGGAGAACCGCTGGTCCGCCGGGAGATATTAAATATAACCGGGGATCATCCGGAAATAATATTTTTGATATTTACCAATGGCCTACTGATAGACAAAGAAGTGCTCTCCAAGCTCACACAGCAAAAAAATGTAGTGCCTATTATAAGTCTTGAAGGCTATGAGGAAGAAACAGATGAACGCAGGGGAAAGGGAGTCTATGATGTCCTTCAAAGAATAATAGGAAGGCTGAAAAACAAAAAAACTTTTTTTGGTTTATCCCTGACCGTGACAAGGTCCAACTTTGATACCATTATCAACCGAGGGTTTATAAAAAAATTAACCCTGCTTGGCTGTAAAATATTCTTTTTGCCTGAATATACTGCTATCCGCGGAGGGACAGAGGACTGGGTCCCTACAGTAAAACAGAGAGCCAGTATTGCAGGCATAATGAAATCATTCCGCTCCGAGTTCTCAGCAATATTTGTGGCCCTTCCAAGTGATGAAGAGGAATTTGGGGGATGCCTTTCTGCAGGCAGGGGCTTTATCCATATCAGTGCAGAGGGCAATCTGGAGCCCTGTCCGTTTGCGCCTTATTCAGATACTAATTTAAAAGATACGCCCTTAAAGGTCGCGCTGCAGTCTAAATTCCTGAAGGCTATCCGCGAAAATCATGAAGGCTGCATGAGACCGAGGGCGGATGCGCCCTCTGGGTCAAACGAGAATGGGTGCAATCCCTGCTTGAGTAAAAATTACAAAGGAGGATAAAATGCCAGATACCCCAAAAGATAGCCCTGTAACGGGACTTAAGGCCTGGTATATCACAATGATCGTTCTTGGCGCAATCGGCACGATCGGAAGTGCCACGCTCCTCGGCACCCTGGCCGGGTTAATTGGAATTGACTTCCCGAATATGATCCTGGCAGCATTTATTTTTTCATTTATTCATTTTGCCTATTTTGTCTTATACATCATCTCACTGGCCGGACTGGCTAAAAGAAAGCCTTTCTCAGTTCCATGGGGCAGGGCAGCACTGATCATAACGCTGCTGTGGATACCGGTCGGCACCATTGCCGGTGGGCTGATGCTCAGGAAAATAAACAGCCCTGAAGTAAAAAAATATTTAAATTACCGGAACTGACAGGGATTACCTGAACCCCCTGAAAGAACCTTTATTATCTTTTGGCAGCTTTGGTATTAACCAGGACAGGAACGAATCAGTTGACCTCGTTTGAAGCAGGAGCCGTCCCGGGCCGGTCACGTCCACGACCAGGCCCTCACCACTGAAGAATGTTGACTTCATTCCCCCGATCTTGCGGACCTCAAAACCTATATCTTCATCAAATGCTACAAAATGGCCGGTATCAACAGTAAAATTTTCACCTCCGGCAAGTTTTATATCATGGATTGCGCCAAAGCTGGATAAGATAAGCTTTCCTGTACCGCTTGCTTTCAGCAAAAACAGCCCCTCGGAAGCGAAAAAGGTCTTGACTCCGCCCCACTTCGTATCGATCTCTATATTCATATCCGAAGCAACATAAGAGCCCGATTGGACCAGCATCGACTGGCCGGCAAGATCCAGTACAAACATGTCCCCGGGCAGAGCAGGAGACAGGCTGATCTCCCCGCCCTTTTCAGGTGCCTTATAGGTGTTCATGAAAAAAGATTCTCCACCCAGCAAAGATCTTGATAATGCTTTTAGGAATCCGCCCTTCATCTTGGTCTCAATAGCCATTCCCTCGCTCATGCTGACCATAGCGCCGGATTCTGCACGGATCTCTTCTCCCGGGCTTAGCTTGACTTCTGTCATGCTGTATGATGGCTGGTAAAGTATTTTTGTTTCCATAGGGTTCTCCTTTCGGTATGCTTCATGATAGATACATAATAATATTTATTATATATTTTTATAGGCAAAACATATAATCATGCCCCGGCTGTATCACCGCAGATCACGGGAGCCCGTAAATATTTATTGTCAAAGCAGAAAAATCAAAGTATCATACTTTAATATTATTAAACCCTGTACTTTATTTTTTTAAATAATTATATATGGGCAAAATTACAATAAAGGAACTGGGAGAATACAGGCCCGGATCTTTTAACAGTTTAAACCTCAACAGGCTAAAAGAGTTTGTCACTGTCCCGTATTATATAGACTGGTACAAAAGCAAAGAATCAAACAAGATCTTCCCGATTTTTTTACAGGAACTATCGGACCTTAATCCGACTTCATTCCATATACCCGGATTCATCACCAGGAATCCTTTTTTTGACCATTCCCGGATAAAATATTTTGCTGCTTATAAAAATGGCATTCCTGCCGGCAGGATCATGGCATTTATTGACTATAACTATAATAAGGAACATAAAGGCAATTTTGGATGGTTCGGCCTGTTTGAATCAATCCAGGACAAGGAAGTGGCTGACAAGCTGATCTCGGCTGCCCTGGAGTATCACAGGGAGAACTCGGCCGACCAGACCATCGGGCCGGGTAAATTTAATGCCGGGGGAGAAATAGGGCTGCTTGTAGACGGTTTTGACAAGAAACCCTATTTCATGGAGCCATATAATGCTCCCTATTACCAGGACTTTTTTGAAGGATACGGTTTTGTAAAAGAAAATGACTGGTACAGCATACATACTGACACGACCATCTCAAAGGATTATATGGACAGGGTCGACTCGATAATGAAAAAACTGGAAAACTCCCGCAGGAATGCAGGGTCAAAGGGAATAAATTATAGGAATGTTAATTTTAAAGTAATGAAAAAAGAAATACAGATCATAAAGGAGTTATATAATCCCATATGGGCAAGCATAAACCATCCTCAACAGGTCAGGATGACTGATGGGGAATTTAATGTCCTTGCCGAAGGGATCAAGGCTGTCGCTCTTGAAGAACTGATATTTATTGTTGAAAAAGATAAAGAGCCTATTGGTGTATCCGTTAATGTTCCAGATATAAATGAAGTAATCCATGAATATGATAAGGACAGGCCGGCATTGCCTTCAAATAGATTTTTCAGCCTGAGGGATCTCAGGAGAGACTTAAATATTTTTAACAGGATCCAAAAAAGGCTGAAGCAGAAAAAATTCTCACGGGTGAGGATCCTTATCCTCGGTGTCAAAAAGGAATACAGGAAAGCAGGAATCGATCTTAAGCTATATTACCTGATCAGGAAAAATTCAATAAAAATGGGTATTACCAGTGGTTCAGCCTCTCAGCTGGCTGATATAAACCTGGATATCATTAATCCAATATTTAAGTTTGGAAAAGTCGCCCATACCTGGAGAGTGTACAGCCTTAAAAGCTAAATATCCCTATTTTCTATCCGGAACTTTTTTATTGGTACTTCTAAAGATAAATTTCTTTACAAAAATAAACATCGCAATTATATACAGCATATATATGGCAGTTTCCAGCAGTGAAGGTGAGGGATTATAGCCAATCAGGGATTTTAGTATTCCCCCGGTAATGCTGTCAGTGCTTAAAATATTACTGATGTCATATATATTATCTCTGATGACCGGAATGACCCCGGCTTCCTGGAATTCATGGATGCCTGTAGAAAGCAGGCCAGAGGCTATTGCGATTATGATTATACCGGTTATTTTAAAGAATAAAGAGAGGTTTATTTTCATAGTAGTCGTGAAAAATATCAGTGCCAGGAAGATGGAAGAAAGTATCCCGATGACTCCGCCGATTACCAATTCTGAAGAGCTTGCCTGGTTACTGATGGCACGGAAGAACAGGACCGTTTCTGCACCCTCCCTGAGTACCACAATAAAACCCAGGAAAAATAAGCTCGCGACCCTTCCCCTGTTTACTGCTTCAATAACAGAGACCTCGATTTCACTCCTGATCATAGCAGCCTGCCTGTTCATCCAGAAAACCATATAGGTCAGGATAATAACTGCCAGGAGCATCACAGAGCCTTCAAATATTTCCTCTACCCTGCCTTCGAAACCCCCAAAAAAGAATTCAAAAATATATGCAAGGCCTATGCTGACCGCTATAGCCGCAATAGTTCCAAAAATAACATACTTTATATATCTCTTCTCGCCTATCTTAAACAGGTAGCTTATGATTATCCCGATAATCAAAAATGCTTCCAGGCCCTCCCTGAAGGCTATTAAAAAACTTGACAGCATCTGCAGTCATCTCCTATTTTAAAAATAAATAATTAAATTAGTCTAACCTAACTTTAATAGATTATAGTCGTTTTGTAAAGAAAAATATCAGGACCTCCTGATTTGACATAAAGTTTTAAACTTGCTAGATTTTTAAAAATAATTTAATCATTGAGATCGGATATATAATGGACCCCAGGATCAAAAAACTTGCAAAAATACTTGTAGATTACTCTACCAGTATAAAAGCTGGTGAAAATGTGCTTATTGAATGTTATGGCTCCAGCGCATTTCCCCTTGTAAGGCAGCTTATAAAGCAGGTATATGAGGCCAGCGGCATACCGTTTATATCCATCAAGGATCTCGCTACAGAAAGAGAGCTTATAAAAAACTGCACGACCAGACAGCTGAACTCTTTAGCTGAATATGAAATAAAAAGATTAAAGGATATGGATGCATTTATTGGGATCAGGGCACATGAGAATGTAAGTGAGCTTGGCGACCTGCCGGGAGAGAAAATAAATACTTATACAAGGGAATATTCCAGCCCGGTCACGGAAGAGAGGGTAAATAATACAAAATGGGTCGTGCTCAGGTGGCCCAATAATTCAATGGCCCAGCTTGCAGATACGAGCCTTGAGTCATTTGAGGACCACTACTTTGATGTCTGTACAATAAATTATTCTAAAATGTCCAAAGCCATGGACGACCTGGTAAGCCTCCTGGATAAAACTGATAAGGTCAGGATCAAGGGGCCCGGAACCGACCTCATGTTTTCGGTAAAAAATATTGCATCCATTAAAGCTTCGGGGGAATTCAATATACCTGATGGAGAAATATTTACTGCCCCGGTCAAGGACTCTGTTGAGGGGACCATAACATTTAATGCTCCTGCAGTCTACCAGGGCACAACATATGAAAATATATATTTTAAATTCAAGGGGGGCAAGATCATTGAGGCTGTATCTAACTACCCGGAAAGATTAAACAAGGTCCTCGATACTGACGAAGGTTCTAGATACCTGGGTGAGTTTGCCCTGGGACTCAATCCTTATATTACAAAGGCCATAAAGGATCCTCTCTTTGATGAAAAAATATCAGGAAGTATCCACGTGGCAGCGGGCAAGTGCTATAAAGAGACATCAAATGGCAATAAGTCCTCCATACACTGGGATATCGTCCTCATACAGACACCCGAAAATGGCGGCGGCGAGATCTATTTTGATGATATCCTTATAAGGAAGAATGGCAAATTTGTATTAAAGCAGCTGGAGAGCTTAAACCCTGAAAACCTGAAATAGCTACCACTTCATCAGGCTGTCCCGGACAGCAGGCTGATCCTCGCAAGTTCCTTCTTTAAAAATACTGCAGTTATTATTATTGCCAACAGGTCTGCTATAGGAAATGCTATCCATATGCCCGTAATGCCCATAAAAACCGGAAGGATGAGTATTAGCGGGATCAAAAAAAGTATCTGCCTTACCATCGACAGCAGTATTGAAGGAGATGCCTTGCCGATAGACTGGAAAAAAGCTGCCCCAATATGCTGAAAGCCGATAAATGGAAAAAGCATGATTATCATCCTGATCGGGAAAATACCCCCCTCTACCAGCCTTGTATCTTTAGTGAATATTCCGATCGTACCAGAAGGAAATATCATTATAGCCAGGAAAAATACTACTCCGGTGATCATTGCCACTATTATAGATAATTTTAAGGATTGCTTGACCCTATCAAACTTTTTGGCTCCATAATTAAAGGCAATAATAGGCTGTGTCCCCCCGACGATCCCAAACATCGGCATAGTGATAAACATGATGATACGGTTTATTATGCTGTATACTGCAATTGCGATATCGCCGCCCTGGACCTTTAATACATTATTAATAATAATCGTAACCAGGCTGAAGCTTGCCTGCCTTATAAATGAAGCAAAACCCAATATAAAAGTTTCCTTCACTATCGCGGGCTTTAATTTAAAATGCTTGAGTTTTATCTTAAGAGAACTTTTACCGGATGCAAAATAATAGACTACATAAATAAAACCGATAAATTGTGAGATTATGGTAGCATAAGCCGCTCCCTTGATACCCATGTCCAATGCAAAAATAAAGATCGGGTCAAGGACTATATTTAAACCTGTAGCTATTATCATTATTGTCATTGCAGTTTTGGCATTGCCTTCTGCACGTATCAGATTGTTTGAAGCCACTATAAAAGGAAAATAGATAAAACCTATAGAAGTAATAAAAAGATAGTCCCTTGCATAAGGCAAAATATTTTCAGTAGCGCCAAAGAGTATTAGAATAGGATCTAAAAAGACCATGACTACGGCAGTACTTATGATTCCAATGAGAAAAACCAGGAAAAATGAATTACCTGCAACCGTATAAGATTTTTCATAATCTTTTTTGCCCAGGCTCCTTGAGAGAACAGATCCGGATCCCATCCCGATCAGCTGTGCCAGTGACATCACTATCATCCACATGGGGAAAACAATGCCTAGCGCAGCTATGGCCAGCGTCCCTACTCCCCTGCCGATAAATATTGTATCCACAATATTATAAAGGGATGCAGAGACTATCCCTATAGTAGCGGGGATGGCAAGTTTGGCTAAAAGAGAGCTTATCTTCTTGCTGCCGAGATCGATTAAATTCTTATTTGAATCATTCATATCGCAAGATTTCCATAGAATACATAGCGGGTATCTTAGAGAACTTTGATGTCTATGTCAACAGCAAAGACTAATAAGGGGACCATCTGGATGGTCCGCAGGGGAAATATTTGGACTTATCTCTGCTACAGTATGGGTAGCGCTGTACTGGATTGAACTTGCCGGAATAAGTAATGGCAGGTCTTATGCTGTACCCCTTGGAAGATTTTTAATTATCTGGATGATGGTATTTTCATTCCCCATAGGTACGATCATCGGAGCTATCATCTGGAAGAGATTCAGCAATCCTGAAGCCCAGAAATACTTAAATTATTCAAAATAATATCAATATTCTAAAAGAAGTATAGATTATATTAAAATTCCAGGTTATTTATGTTTCCTGGTCGCTGGATGGTTTTTATGCGCACTACCCTGGGCACCTACTTTTATATATCCAGGCTGGAAAACTATTCCGGCATGGATATATATTAGCCTATTTGATTCCCAGCATTTCATTGATTTTATCTTTTTTGAAACCTACGATTATTTCACCCTCAATATCAATTACCGGTGTTGACATCTGGCCTGATTTTTCAATCATCTCCTGGACCATATCAGGATCCGAGCTGATATCAATGGTCCCGTATTTAATGTTTTTTGAATCAAGGTATTTTTTGAGCATGATACAATGGGGACATGTCGGAGTCGAATATATTTTTATATTTTTCATAGTTCCCCTTTAATATTTTTTTAAATTACATCTATATTTTATCAAAAATAAATATTATTGATAAATCAGCATTTATTTCAAAGATCCATAAAAATTTTGAATTTCACCGAAACTCTACTAGACTATATATATTATGAATAAAAATAAATCAGGAAAAAAACAAAAGATAATCTGGATCATTATCATTGTCATAGCAGTTGCAGTAATCGCAGCCGTATTATATTTTTTATTATACCGTGAAAAAGCACTGCCTGTGGATGAGCCTGCTGTCCTACTGGAAGAAGAGGCCTCAGAAAAAATCCAGCCTGAAATATCTTCTGTTGACGACGAGTACTTTAAATCACTTGAAGAAAATATTTTCTCCGGCGGGCCAGGGAAAGACGGCATCCCGGCTGTTGAACAACCCCAATACACGACTGCCGATGAAGCAGACTTATGGCTCCTTCCGGAAGATATTGTATTTGGTGTGGATTATAAAGGGTTGGTAGCGGCATATCCCCAGAGGATCCTGGTCTGGCATGAGATAGCAAACGAGACCCTGGGAGATGAAAAGATCGTAATATCATATTGCCCATTGACCGGAACTGCTATTGGATTTTACGGGAACCTGTCAGAGGACATACAGTCGACCTTTGGAGTCTCCGGCAAGCTTGTAAACTCCAACCTTATAATGTATGACAGGGCCACTGATTCTTACTGGCCCCAGATCGCAGGCACAGCAATAAATGGAATATCAAGAGGATACAGGCTGGCTGAATTTCCCATAATATGGACCACCTGGGAGAAATGGAAAACTGCATATCCCGGGACAAAAGTGCTTTCAAGGGAGACCGGTTTTATAAGGGACTATGATATAGGCGGGGATCCTTATGGTTCCTATTTAGAGGATGAAGAGTTCCTGAAGGGATATTATACTTCAGACAGGCTATTATTTGACCCGATAAATGAAGACGACAGATTACCCTTAAAGACTGTAGTCGTAGGCATCCGTGACGAAGAGAGAAATGCTGCTGCGATCTTAAAAGATCATCTCAGGGAAGAAAAAATTATCGAGGTGGACCTGGGCGGTAAAACGGTCATTGTGACCTATGACGCACAGTTGGATTTTTATTCTGCCCACATCAAGGAATCGGGAGAATGGATAAATGCTTTTGATGCAATGTGGTTTTCCTGGGCTTCATATTATCCCGGGACCCAGCTTATAAAATAGTATTGTGGAACAAAAACCAAAAATAGATCTCAGCAAACTGTCAAAATCCAGGGTCTTTTCTACTATCATTTCCCACAAAAGATTCTGGATCACGGCTATTATCTATATTATCATCTATTTTATAATATACCTCGCTGCCACAAGGTTCCTGATCCTGTCTTTTAGTATAGAGCCCATGGATTCCTTTTTTGGTTTTAAACTGCTGGCCAACTGGCCTGAGCTTATATTCAGGCAGCGGTCTGCTTTCTTATTTGAATCCATTGGCATTATCTATATCGGCCCGATCAGGTTATTCCTCTCAATAGGCAATTTTTTAATAGCATTTGTCCTGGGACTTTTGGTAGGCGCAAATATTACTGTAAGTTATTATAGCTTCAGGTCACTGTCACTCCGGGGCACAAAGGGTTTTATATCCCTTCTGGGGACTATACCCGCGATAGTAAGCGGAGCTGCCTGCTGTGTCCCCACACTGATACTTGTCATAGGGCTCCAGCTTACTGCTACCCTGGCAGCAATATGGTCTTTCTTCGTTCCACTAAGCGCGTTGCTTCTTTTTGTGAGCCTCTGGTGGTCGCTTAGAAGGATACAGAAGAGGAAATTGTAAGATTTATTATCTATCCCAATTATTTGCCAGTGCCTGGATCTCTGTAGCAAGTTTTTTTAACTCTTTCTTTTCTGCACCTTTTTTACCCTGGACAATTTCCAGTAAATGCTCATTTGCTTTAAGCAGGTCCGCATAAGCGGTTGAAACAGCCCCGCCTTTTTGAAGTTTTATACCGGGAGTGACCCGCTTGCCGCTAGTCAAGTCATATACTTCCTTGTAAAGAGGGATCAGGGCCCTAAAACCCGATTTATTCAGGGTCTCCGCAAATTCATCGCAGACATGTTCTTCCCCATGTACAATAAAGACCTTATCCGGTTTTTTATTAAAACTATTTATCCATTTTAGCAGCCCGGTCCGGTCTGCATGGGCGGACAGGCCAGTAAAATTATAGATGGATGCCGCGACCCTTATATTTTCTTTAAAAAGCTTTACTTTCTTTGTGCCGTCAAGGAGCATCCTTCCCATTGTCCCATATGCCTGGTAACCGACAAAGACTACTGCACATTTTTTATTCCAGATATTGTGCTTTAGATGATGCCTTATCCTTCCACCTTCGATCATCCCGCTTGACGAGATGATAACTTTTGGGACAGGGTCATGATTTATGGCTATTGATTCTTCAGTTGAATCAGTAAATACCAGGTTTGAAAAGTTTATTGGATTTAAACCTTCTTTAAGTATGCCTGTTGTTTCCCAGTCTCCATAATCGCTTAAGCCTATCTCATATAATTTTGTTGCCCTGGATGCAAGAGGGCTGTCCACATAAACAGGAAAATCAGGACTGGAGACCAGTCCTTTTTCCTTCATCTCCCTTATAAGGTACAAAAGCCCCTGTGTCCTCCCGACAGCAAAAGACGGGATTATGACATTACCTCCTCTTGAGATCGTCTCATCAATGATACCAGCCAGTTCCATTAAAAAATCATGTTTTTTATGATCCCTGTCTCCATATGTTGCTTCCATGACAACATAGTCTGCTTCCATTATATACTGGGGGTCCTTTATTATGGGCTGGCCCATATTTCCAATATCCCCTGAAAAGACTATCTTCCTATTTTCCTCCCCCTCGCTTAAGAATATCTCAACTGATGCCGAGCCCAATATATGGCCGGCATCTACAAAATTGACTTTAATGCCTTCCTTTATTTTTTTCATCTCGCCATATTTGCAGGGTACCAGTAATTTTAAGGTATTTTCAACATCTTTTATGGAATATAGCGGGACTATTTCTTTTTTCCCGGATCTTTTGGCCTTTTTATTTTCCCACTGTGCATCCATCTCCTGGATATGAGCGCTGTCCCTCAGCAGTATTGCGATCAGCTCGCATGTGGCTTTGGTCGCATATATCTTCCCCTCAAAGCCTTCCTTTACCAGCAGGGGCAGTTTGCCGCTGTGGTCAATATGTGCATGTGAAAGTGCTACAAATCCTATATCGCCTGCATCAAAGGGCAGCCTCTGCTGGTCCTTTTCATCCTGACCCTGCTGCAGCCCGCAATCCACTAAAAATTTCTTTCCCCTGGTCTGTAAGTAATAACAGCTTCCGGTTACTTCATTGGTAGCACCATAAAATGATAGATCCATATCACAACTGCTTTCGTTTAAATTTAATATTTACAAGAGCTTTAAGTATCTAATAAAGTTCTACCTATTTCAAATATATTTATCATAGAATTTAAATATGACTTCGAGCAGGTCCTTATCTAATTTTTTCAGCACTTGCGACCTGATGTCTTCCGGAACGGGGCCATAATATGCTTCTGCTATCCCCCCGGTGATGCAGGCTATCGTATCGCTGTCCCCTCCTATGGAGACCGCTTTTCTCACAGCATCTTCAAGGTCTGTTGATTCAAGGAAAGCTATGATCGCCTGGGGCACGCTGCCCTGGCAGGTCTCATCAAATATATATCCCGGCCTGATATCCTCCAGGGTATCATCCAGTTTATAGTTAAAATTGCTTGTAATATATTCTTTTATTTCTTTCTTTTTTTTGCCGGCTTTAGCAAGGTATACGCAGGATGCAACGGCCTGGGCGCCTTTTATACCTTCGGGGTGGTTATGGGTGGCTGCGGCACTTTTTTCTGCTTCTGCAAGTGTCTCTTCCATGGTGCTGTATATATATCCGATGGGGCCCACCCTCATGGCGGAACCATTGCCGAAACTATTGTATGGGGACAGGTCTTCGGAGTTCCCCCAGATGCTAAAATTGCCTCCATAGCCACTGTCGGGATATTTCCTGAAGTATTTTTTATAATACCGGGGATAACTGCCATTACTCAGGATACAGTCTGCGGTTGCAATGGTCAGGACTGTGTCATCTGTAAAGAATGAATCCTCTGTTATGAGGGGAAAGACATTGGATTTAATATTATTGAATTCATAGATGGACCCTATTATGTCTCCGGCTATGGAACCTAGCATATTTTCTCCTTAATGAATA
>SDBU01003855.1_pt1 | contig 18821 bp, 22 predicted proteins | sample 2277071 | NCBI WGS metagenome assembly SDBU01 (sample SAMN10397929, study PRJNA504765) | marine sediment metagenome | isolation source: marine sediment core GS08_GC12, 126 cmbsf | place: Arctic Ocean: Gakkel Ridge, Loki's castle | collected 2008 | reverse complement strand
ATGGCACAGGGCGCTCGCATAATTGGGAGCTTCACGGAACAGCTTAAGGTTATTAAGCTGGAGGTTGAGCGCGTTCATAAGAAGCTGGCAAAGGACACCTTCGATGCTCTATTCGTTCCCGGCATGTCTAGGATATTCTCAGGCTATTACAAGTCGAACCATAGGGTACTGGTGACTAAGAACAGTACGGCTGTTCTGATTCCTGCCAAGCGCCCCAGTGACGCTAAGTCACTCCAGTTCCTAGACAACGTAGAGACTGCTCGCGCATTTGGCCTCTCGAAGATCGAAGGTATTAAAGCATTTTCAACGACTCTGATCGGAACTGCTGTTCCATATGCTAACATTCTGGAGGCTGTGGACAGTACCTATCAAAAGGCTGCTGACATCGCGCTTTCCAAGGTCGATGTTGGTAGCAACTGACCCATACGTTTAGTTTTGAAAAGTATGGGTCCAACTGAACGGAGGATAGAGTGGCAGCTTTCATTCTAAAGGATGCTAAAATCCTTTACAACGGGTTCGACATCTCCGGATTGTTGAACTCAGTCGCGCTCGCTCATAGCTCCGAACTCCAGGATGGTTCGACGTTTGCTCAGACTACGAGGGTTATGGTCCCAGGCGTCATGGACTCCAATGTCGAAGTCAATGGGTTCCATGATGACACCGTGGATCCTCTGATCTTTGAGGGAGTCGGCAGCGTCTTTCCACCTGCCGACGTTCTTTCCCTAAGTCCTGATGGCGGCTCGCCCGGCGACGTGAGCTACTCAATGGATGTGGATGTCGCAAACTACAGTCCTGGAGGCAACTACGGAGAAATTTTTGGCTTTTCGAGCACGTTTCAAGGCCATGGCCCGCTGATTCGTGGAACGCTATTACAGAACGGTGCCGAGACAGTTACTGGTGTCGGTACCGAAAGAGTGCTTGGTGTACTTTCAGCGCAGGAGGGTCTGTGGGCCGCACTGCATGTGTTTGGTATCACCGGCACGACCGTCACGATTGATGTGAAGATCACAAGTGACGTGACTGGCTTTGGCTCTCCCACAGATCGGATTACCTTCGACCAGGTGACTGACGTTACCGGCGTGAAGGCCCAATTCATCAAACTCGACGGTCCCATCACCCCTGATGACGAGTTCAGGGCGGAGTGGACTATCACTGGCAGTGGTCCGAGCTTCTCGATCTTCGTGACGGTCGGTAAGCGCCTGCTGCTTCGTTAACCAAAGGAGGTAACCTATGGCGGCGTTCGTTTTCAAAGACGCAGTACTGTTCGTGAACACGGTAGACCTAACCTTGTTCTCAAACACGATCACTCTCAACTATTCTGCTGAATTGCAGGATGCCAGCTGCTTCGGCATCGACACGAGGATCAACCTCGCCGGTCTGAAGGACTGGAGCATCGACGTTACGTTCAAGCAAGACTTCGCTGCGGCGGCTGTCGATGCGACACTCTTCGATCTCGTCGGCGCGGTTGCGTTCCCTGTGACGCTGAAGCCAACTTCTGCAGCGATCTCGGCCACCAACCCTGAGTTTCAGGGAACTGCCGTTCTCGGAGTTTACAACCCGTTCGGCGGCTCGGTGGGCGATCTCGCGGCGGCGACTGTTACCTTTAACCCAGGCGGCGGTAATCTCGTTAGAGATATCGTCCCATAATAAGGAGTGATATGACCAATGACCTTTGACTTGCAGAAAGAGTTTGCGACTGATGAAAAGTCTGAACTCGAAGGCATTTGGGAAGATGTCGGAGAAGGAGCGAAGGTACTTGTTGCCAGAGTCGGTAATAAGCAATACACCGAGAGGTTCAAGCGCCTGGGCAAGGGGCTCCAGCGCCAACTGGATCGCGGCACGATGCCGGAGGATAAGCAGGCTGCAATCCTCATCTCGATTCTTGCTGACACAATCCTGCTGGACTGGGAGGGCTTTGCAGATGAAGGAAAGACTCTTCCATACAGCAAGGAAAATGCTAAGGCCATGCTCAAGAAGTACCCAGACTTCCGCCAGTTCGTCTGGGATATCGCCAACGACTCTGAAAACTACCGTGTTAAAGACCGCGAGGATGACTTGGGAAACTCATCGGCGCCCTCAAGTTCAGTCTCGAGTACTCCGAAGAAACCCTAGAGGCAATGCGGCGTGGAGCAGCGAAGGGTAAGAAGGTTCCAGAACTTGAAGACGACCCTTTGCTGCTGCCGCCGGATCTCAAAAACATCTGGGAAGCCTTTGGAGTACTAAACGCAACTAGAGGGCGCGGATTTGGTGTGGAGCCGATAACCTTTGTTGAGATGGAAGCGTATTGTAGACTGCACGCAATCAGACAAGAGGGTCGTGTGGACTTTGCGTACTTTATTACTGGACTCGATGAGTATCTGCTTGAATGGCATAGCAAGAAGGGAAATTAGGTGCCACCTCCTGTAATAGCAATCGAGATAAACAGCGTTAAGGCTAACAAGGATATAGCCTCTATTCGCAATAGTCTCGGGAACTTGAAGAAGCAGGTTTCTAGTCTTAGCAGGTCTGTCAAGAAGGTCAACTTCAAAGACATGCAGGCAGGCAAGGTTACTCCCCAGCTGAAGAACATGAATGTTGCCATCAATAGGAACACAAGAGCGCTCAATAAGTTCCGTGGTGGGTTAAAGAAAACTGGCACTGCAGCCAAAAAGGCTGCTAAGGATATAAAGGGCACGAAGGGTCGAGTTACAGAACTCTCTAAGTCTATCCAGATTGCACTAGGCCCGCTGTCCGGTGTCGCCGCTCGCTTGACTGCCTTTTCATCGCTGGCTAGCGGAGCCAGTATCGCAATTGCCGGAATGGTGGCGGGGACTATTGCTCTTGCTGCGGCCTTTCTAAAGACGGTTAGTGCTGGCAAACAGATGGAGACGAGCCTGCTCCAGGTCGAACAGATAATTAGAGTCACCGGGTCAGCAGCTGGCAAGACGACATCGGAGATTAATGAACTTTCAATATCTATAGCGAAAAGTACGTTAGCCAATGTGAAGGATATTAGAGATGCAAGCGCCGTACTTCTTACGTTCATATCTGTAACTGGTAAAGCGTTTGATAAAACTCTTAGGTTGTCACAGGACCTCGCACAGCTTGGTTTCGGCACGGCACGTAATGCAGCTGTTCAGCTTGGTAAAGCTCTTGAGGACCCAAGGATCGGGCTGACTGCGTTACGGCGCGTCGGTGTCAGCTTCACTGTACAGCTTAGGGATCAGATCATCGAGTTGACTGAGCTGGGCAGAAGAGCCGAAGCCGTTACTCTCATTCTTGAGAACCTGGAGACACAGGTTGGTGGAGTTGGTCAGGCTGCAGCACAGGGATTAGCTGGCCAAATAGATTTGTTGGCTGATAACTTTACCAGGCTCTTTGAAGTTCTAGCTGAAGATTCTGGTATAATCGAGTCCCTTACGGAGGCGTTTAAGGGACTTAATGTGGCCTTCGACAAGGCTCTTACGAATAAGACTGTTGAGAGTCTTAGAGAAGCCATAACTTTACAGGAGAAGTTACGGAGTGATGCTGAGAAAGCCCGAAAGGAGTCTAGGGGCTTCGATCTCATGTTCATGCTCGGCGGTACAACCGAGCCAAGCGCTGGCCCTATATTTGATCCGGACAGACTTAGATTGTTAAAAGGGCTGCTCGCTGACCTTCTCACGCAGAAGGACGAACTCGCAGAGGGCAAGCTAATGGGAGAGGCTGATGCAGAGCTAACAGCAGCGCAGTTAAGGCTTGATGACTTAACTCTATCGCTTAAGAAGTTAACTGATGCAACCCTGCCCGGTTCTAAGGCGTTTAGAGACTATGAGTTGCGGCTTAAGATTCTTAAGGAGATCTTTGAGGACACCGATCCAGCTATAAAGGCTCTCATACCAACTCAAGAAAGGTATAACGAACTCATTAAGGGTGTTACAATAGCCTATCAGAACGCCGCCGCCTCAGCAAGGTTCTGGGACAAGGCGCTGAGAAATGCAACTCAAGCAGCCGCACAGGCTAATCGCATTATCAAACGTACGATTGACGCAAGAAATCGTGCCTTTACAGCAACCGAGCAGCAGATCGAGTCGATTCTGCGTGAATCACAGGCTTTGCTTATTTCAGGAAAGTCTCGAAAAGTCGAGTTAGAGGTCTTAAAGGCTGAGATTAGACTTAAGAAAGCTAACATTGATATTACCAAGGAAGAGACTGTTGAGCTTCTTGATCAGCTTAGAAAGGTTGCAGAGCTTCGAGAGAGAGTCAGAGAGGCAGTAAGGGATGAGACAGAAATCTTAAAGGACTTTACCAAAGTTATCGGTACGGCCTTTGAAGATGCGCTTGTTAAGGGTGCGAGTTTCAGAGACCTCCTCAAGAGCATTGAGGAAGACTTAATCCGCATTGTTACTCGTATTGCTATCACGAAGCCGTTTGAGAGCGCTCTTGAGACAGCTATCACTGGCGGAAAGCTTGACAAGGATGCCGAGGGAATTGAAAAGATTGGGTTCAGTCTTGGCAAGCTCCTTAGAGATATATTTGGCTTCGGTAATCAGAAGCTACAGGATGAGCTGAAGAAAGAGACAGAGAAGGCATTAGCTCTGCTTGAGAAATCTCGAGGTAAGAACTTAATCGCGACAAATGCTGCGACTACAGCAGTTCAGGCGCTCGCTGATGCTGCGATAGAGGCGTCTATCGCGTTAAAGCAGCTGGTACTTGTCACGCCAGAAGGCGTTCTCAGACAGAAAGACATAGCAGAAAATCTTGCATTTCAAAGGGGCTTACCCGGTGGCGGTTTCGGAGGTCCTGATGATGAAGGCCTCGAAGATGCCGTGGCAGCTGGAGTAAAGCGAGGAATAGGAGGTGGCCCAGGCGGCCCTGACGATGCTGGGCAGGAGTTTACAGGTGCAGCTAAGAGACTCGTAGACGCTCTAGACGCCGACATAGCGGCATTAGAGCTCGAAGTAATCGCAAAGAAGGCTTCTGAGGCCATTACTACTATACAAACAGCTACCGTGCAAGTTGGGACAGTAGCTACACAAGCTGAGACAGCAGCTACAAATACACTTACACCAGCATTGACGGCTGCAGCTGCTGCTGCGAATAGTTTTGCGGCATCGGCTGGTGGCGGTGGTATTGGAGGAGGGATCGTCAGTAGTATACTTGGCCAGGGAGTGACACCTGGGGCCGACTTTACAGCTGCCAATATTGATTTTCTTGGATTTACAGCTAAAGGAGGAGTCCGAAGTAAGGGAAGCAGGAATCTAGTCCGGAGCTTTGACTCTGGTGGAATCGCTGATAGTCCGTCTATCGCAGTCTTTGGCGAGAAGCGTGGCCAGAAAGAAGCCTTCGTACCGCTACCGAACAGCGGAAAGATACCTGTCGAGCTTGGAGGCGATGTCGGAGGTGGCATCACAATCAATGGCCCACTGATGGTAGTGGAGACGCGAGACCTTGAGAGCTTTGAACAGAGCGATACTCAGGTAGCTGCCAACATCCTCGGAATCCTACAGAGATCACAGAGGAACACGTAATGAGCTTCTTTGATAAGCAGTTCCCTACCAAGATCTCCTTCGGAGCCAGAGGCGGGCCGCAAGAGAGTACTAATGTCGTCGTGCTTGGGTCTGGTTCCGAGTCTCGCCGTGCCCGTTGGTCTGATGCAGGTGGAAGCTGGAATGTAGCCACTGGTATCAAGAACGACACTGATCTTCACGATTTAATCTCTTTCTGGAGAATCTGTCGTGGCAGTTTTCGAGGGTTCAGGTTCAAAGACTGGCAGGACTATACTTCCTCTATACGGAATGTTGCGCCGACCAATGCTGACCAGAGTATCGGGCCTGGTGATGGTACTAAAACCTCTTTCCAGATAACCAAGGCGTACATCTTCGGCGGAGAGACGATACTCAAGACGATATTAAAACCCGTTGTTGGGACAGTGCTGGTCGCCGTCAATGCTGTGGCTCAGGTTGAGGGTACAGACTTTCTTATTGATTACTCTCTGGGCATTGTTCATTTCTTTGTCGCCCCAGCAAACGGATTAAGCGTAACAATAGGATTTGAGTTCGACAACCCGGCGAGATTCAAGTCCGATAAGCTCGATGTTACGGGCTTAACTACAAAGCTCAGTCGAGCACAGGTTGTTGACGTTATAGAGCTGAAGCCGCTTGAAGTTATTGGTGTTGATATTGACTTCACCTTGATGCTGACGACAGTGTTGCCTGATAGCAGGCTCACGTTAGTGAGGGCCTCCCAGGCGGGCTATTTCAATTCCGCTGGGGTCTTGAAGTTCGCGCTGAATAACGAGCCGCGCCCCTGGCACAACCACACCGCTCCGTTTACGCACAGGGGCATTATGCTTGAAGAGGCCAGAACCATTCGTATAACCAAGAACCGTGATATGACCGATGCAGCCTGGACAGCAACTAACGTGACTGTCGCTAAGGATGCTGTCGGTCTCGACGGTGTCGTAAACAGTGCGAGTACCTTGACGGCCTCTGCTGCTAATGGTACGGTAACACAATCGCCGACTCTAGGCTCTCTTGAGCGCACATATTCCGTTTGGGTGAAACGTAAGACAGGTTCCGGTGTAGTCGAGATAACTGACGACAACTTCACCAGTACGCTGGATATCACTGCCTCAATCAACAGTAGTACCTTTACTAAGGTTGAGGTCACTAGAACTCAAGCTAATCCTGTGATTGGTATCAGACTTGTGACTAGCGGCGACGCCATTGAGGTTGACTTTAACCAGCTCGAAGACGGCGAAAAGTCTACTTCCCCAATCGACAGTGATATATTCACTGTTCGCCAAGCTGACGATCTTACGTTCAATGATACGTCTTGGATAAACAATCTCCAAGGAACCTTATGGGTTGAGTGCAGTCTGCCACAGGCTCCGTCGGCCACCGAGACCATAGGAATATGCTCGATCTTCGATGCTAGTTCAGATAACAACAGAATTGACTTTGACGTTGATTCTGCTGGTATTGTCATGAGAGCCGTGTACGAAGATGGATCCACTCCAGTTATCTTGACAGATACAAAGGTCTGGAACGCTGATGCAACGAGAGCATTTATATTCGATTATGAGTCAGGAGATCAGGGATTATTTACGGATGGTACTTCCGAGGCTACAGCTTCCGATGCTGGCACACCTACAGGTTTGGATACTGTTAGACTTGGTAGGCTTGGAACAGCCTCATCTCCGCAAGCCTACCTGAACGGATTTATGGAGCTGTTCAGGTACATTCCCGTTGCAGGGCTTAACTGATGACTAAGACAGTACCAGCGGCACTGCAGGCACACTACGATGGTGAGTATCTAACTACAGCTATGTGTCTGAAGCTGAGGACAGCGGACGGGCTTATAATTCTGGGGTTTACTGATCTGGATGCTCCGATCACGTTTGATGTAGGTGATGGTGATGGAAGCATAATATATAAAGCCTTGTTCGGCTACGACCGCAGCAATATTGAGAGCAAGTTAGGTATGAACGTGGATAATGTCGATGCCAACTTCATTCTTAACGATGTGGCTATCTCTGGAGAGGACCTCAGAGCTGGTGTATGGGATGATGCTGAGATTAAGATATTTTCCTTGAATTACGAGAGCTTGACTCTTGGGCATATTAAAATAAGAAGGGGAAACATTGGCGACGTTACTATCATAGATGATGACATGGGAGTTGCCGAGGTCCGTGGGATGTTTCAGAGGCTTACAAGAAGCCTTCTGCAGGTAGTCTCTCCAGACTGCCGTGTAGACCTAGGTGAGGCTGCTACGTGTAAGGTCAGACTGGACCCACCAATCTGGCCGCCTTCGACGGCTGTAACAGTGAGGGCGGCGTTTGAGGCTGGTTCTGGCAGTGTGGTTAAGCCAACCATTTTTAATGATAGACATTTTAAGTGTACTGTTGCAGGAACAACAGCCGCAACGGAACCGTCTTGGAACACTACCATTGGGGGTACTACCACTGATAACGATGTAACCTGGACAGCAATACAGGCTCTAACCATCCCAGCGTCTATCAACGGGCTTATTAGCCAGCGCGAATTCACTATTGATTACACCGGAGATGCTCCTGGGTCTGTGGTACCCGACTCAAAGGGAGGTACAGGAAATCTTCTGAACGAAGGAAGAGTTACCTGGCTCAGCGGCCCCAACCGCGGTGATGTTGAGGAAGTAAAGGAATGGGATCTGGCTGCCAAGAGGATTAAGCTTTTTCTCAAAATGCCTCGTCTCATCACGCTAGGTGACGTGCTGGAGATCACCGCTGGCTGTGATAAGATATTCCCTACCTGTAAGGATACTTTTGACAATTCTAATAATTTCCATGGCGAGCATTTAGTTCCTGGTCAAAACGTAACACTGGACTTTCCCAATGCCAACCAATAGCGTGACTAGAGAACAGGTTGTAGAAGAAGCTCGTACCTGGCTAGGGACTCCGTTTAAGCATCAGGGTCGAGTTAAAGGCCGTGCGTCTGACTGTATTGGGTTCCCTTGGGGTGTCGCTAAGGACATGAAGCTGTTGGAGGATATTGATTTAGACTCGCCGAAAGTTAAACCGTATCTAGGTTACGGTAAAGCTCCAATACCATCGAAGTTTCTAGGTGCTCTAAGAGAGCATCTTGTCCAAATAGAACTGTCAGAGGTGTTACCAGCTGATCTTATCCTCTTTCGTGGCAAGTTCTATCCTAACCATCTTGCCATAGCAACAGAGCACGGTATCATACACTGTGACGCTAATTTTGGCAAGGTAGTCGAGCATAGCTTAGATGCTAAGTGGAGAGCAAAGAGGCTATGTGCGTTTAGGTTTCCACTGTTTGTAGAGTAACATGGCACGTCTTGCGATACAATTAGTTGGCGGCTTTATTGGAGCCAGTATTCCTGGGGTCGGCTTCGGTATTGGAGCCTTCATTGGCGGCATCATAGGAAATCTTTTGTTTCCGCCGAAGGGGACCACCACTATTGGTCCCAGGTTGCAGGATCTCTCCGTAAATGCTTCTACCTATGGTAAAACTATTCCGTTCGGGTATGGAACTATGCTCTACAACGGGAATATTATTTGGTCGCCGGGTCTGGTTGAGCACGAAAAGCGCGAAACTTCTGGCGGAGGGAAAGGCGGCGCTCCCTCGCAGACTGTTATTACGTTTACCTACACTGCAAGCTATGCAATCCTATTCATGGAAGGCCCAATATCTACCTATTCTCGGATCTGGGGAGACACAAAGCTGCTTCGCGATCCTTTCCTTGTGCAAAATGCAGATGGTACTATCGAAGGCGACCTCGACATACTAGGTAAGTTCGAGGGGAACATGACCTTCCATCTCGGTACGGAGACTCAAACTCCTGATCCTACTATGCAGGCTGAGGAAGGCATCGGGAACATATCTGCTCATCGAGGCTTTGCCTATATTACGTTTACTGATCTACCTTTAGAGGACTTTGGTAACAGAATACCCAATACTCGTGCCGAAATTCTTGTTAACTCCACTAGACTCTATCCGTTTCGTACTCATCCTAACTTGACTACAGCAAATGTCAGATTCTCTATGCTTAACTTTAGGAAGACAAGAGTTTTTGCATGGGATATAGTCTCTGGAGCAATGCACGTAGCTGAACTAAAAATAACAGATCTCTCAATCGTCAAATCAACAGTCATACCCGCCCCTGGTGGTACTTTGCACTTCAGTTCGACAGAAGATTATTTTCGTTGGGCCTTTGATGTTTTTGACAATTTTTACTGGCCTGTGAAAGATACCGCAGTCAGTGGAGATCCTGTAAGGAGGTTTCTTAAAGTCAATTTGGATTCTCTATCTTGGAGGATTGGGGCTGATCATGGTATTGCCCTTCGTAGTCAAGGTGTACCCTACGCTTGTGGGAATTACATAGACGGAACTGGTATTGCTCGAACCCGAGCCATGTATGGTGTCAGAAGTGGAGGGCCTGACATATTGATTTGGAAGAGATTTCCTGACTTACTAGGAGGTATTCCTGACCCACGAGGCATAGACATTGATCAAAGTGACCCCTTTACCCAAATTACTGTAGTAGATGAGAGTACTTTACCCGCTTTCATACTCGGTAATTACGGTCCTGTTATTGATAATGAGGGCTTTGCTTGGGTAATGAATGGGGTTGTGTCGAACCAAAAGAGGTACGATCAAGTAAGTCTAGTACAACTGAATGAATTTGGGGTGATTTGGCTAAGAAATGAAGGTCTTGCTGCTTTCGCAGACAAGGATATTTTACCAGGCCATAATATTGTCTGGGGTCACTTGGGCGTCTCATTCGACACAACCACAAATTCTCTAATCTTACTTACTGGTAGTGGGACTAGAGTGGATGTAGCAAGGTTTAACTTGGATACCAAAAAGATTGATGCTCAAATATTTGGTTCTCCAACAGACGGTGGAGTGGATATTGGCAACGCGACATCACACCAGTTGTACTCCGACAGAAGGCTTTGTTTTGAAGACCTCGGCTCATGGATCGACTACGACAACAGGTTTCTAGACCCACCAAATATCTGGTTTCTAATAGGCGCGAACGGTGGCCTTGACCAGCAGATAGCACATGAAATAGACATCTCTACCTTTACGTTGGTTGGGAATGGCCCTGATGACGGTGGAGGATATAACTATGAAAACTGGGAAAAGCCGGACCCACCGACTGAGACATTCTTCCAGTGGGGAGCGTGGTATAATCCAGTAAATCACAGCATAGTTCACATAAGTTCATCTGACTCAGGATCTCCGTGTGTTCGTACTCCATACGAAGACGTACAAAGCTACTTCTTGGATCGTGAAGGAATTACGCCAGATGACGTAGTAAACATTCAAACGATAGTCGATGATCTGTTATCGAGGTCAGGACTTACCGGGGCCGATATAGACACCTCTGCTCTTGGTAGAGAAGCAGCTGCTGACCCGAAATTCCCTGAGTTTAAGGACGTAATCGGGTTCGCTGTGGATAAACAGCAGACTGCTAGAAACGTTCTAGAGATGCTATCTAACGCCTTCGTATTCCACTTGGTCGAATCAGATTGGAAGATCAAGGCTGTCTGGAGAGGCGATGTAGTAGTCAATCCCGATATAGTGCCAATTGAAGACTTAGGCGCGCATAGCTTTGGTTCGCGCAGGCCGCCTGAGATTACAGAGGTAAGACAGCAGGATGCAGAGCTACCGTCTCGGGTTACAGTGTCGCATATTGACCAGCAGCGTGAGTATCAAGACAATACCCAACACGCCAAGAGAGCCGCTGAACTAGTAACATTTACAGAGATTCTTAACATTGCTTATCCTCTTGTTATAAACCACAGCCAAGCCAAGCTGATGGCGTTTATCTCGCTCTTTACTGCCATCGTTGGCAGAAGGACGTTCGAGTTCACTCTCCCGCCTAAGTACATAAAGTATGATCCGGGTGACTTTCTAACTATTCCCGTTGGAGGTGTGCAGGAGCGTGTTATAATCAGCTCAACAGATTTAGCCGGCTCGGGGCTGATTAAGATGACGGCCATGCTGGATGACCCTGAAGTGTTCCAGCCTCCATTCGGAGATATTGCTAATGTGGGTACTTCGGCTCCTGTGCCACAAGGGAGCACTGTTCTTGGAGAGCTGGGACTAACTGGTAGTGTGTTGTACTTGATGGATATTCCGCTCCTGAGGGATTTAGACGACGGTACTGGAATCTACATGGGATCAACTGGAGCCGATGGCTGGCCTGGAGACATAGTTTTTAAGTCCAACAGCGGATTCGACTACCTAGCCTTTCAGACCTTTGTGTCGGTCCAGAGTTCAATTGCAGGTTCCGCTACGACAGTATTAGCCGACGGGATTACGACTATATTCGACGAGGCGAACTCGGTGACTGTTTTCCTAGTCGACTCTACACTCACATTAGCTTCTATCACAGAGGCACAGATACTAGATGGCGCTAATCCAGCCCTGCTAGGTAGTGAGATCATTCAGTTCAGGGATGTTGTTGATAATGGTGACGGTACCTGGACACTTTCGGGTCTCCTACGCGGTAGGAAAGGTACCGAACAGCATACGGCTAGTCATGTAGCCGGCGAGCGATTCGTGTTTCTAGATAAAGCTCAGACACGCCGTATTCCAGAGAATGAGTCCGACATCGGGGCGTTGAGATTCTACAAGGCTGTTACTATCGGCGCGTCAATCGACGATGCTGGTGCTATAGGCTTTACCAACACCTCCATCGGGCAGAAACCTCTAAGCGTAGTACATGTAGCTATCACACGCAATGGCAGTAATGACATTATCATTACTTGGATCAGACGAACGAGGGTAGATGGAGGATGGCGCGATCTAGTTGATGTTTCTCTGGCTGAAGCGACTGAGAGCTATTCGATTGACATCCTCGACACGCCTGGAGGAACAGTTAAGCGAACCCTAACCTCAACGACGCCTACGGTCACGTACACTATAGGAGATCAAACGACTGACTTCTCAGGTGCGAGAGATCCAGTGGACATTGAGATCTTCCAGATATCTGCAGTAGTCGTGAGAGGTTTCAAGACGGAGTTTACAGGCTAATGGTAACAGAAATTGCATCTATAGACGAGATCGCTCTAGCTCAGGCACAGAAGGAAGTGACGCATAATACAGGTCTGCGTCAACTTGAAGGTAAGATCTGGCGAGTAATAGACCGTGACGTGGGCACAACACCAGGCAGTCCGACAGACGGCGACACCTATATCGTTGACCAGCTTGGTGGCGCCTGGAGCACTGCTACTGTTGACGACATCGCCCATTTCTTTGGCGGCGCCTGGAACTTCTACACTCCGTTTGAGGGGTTGAGGATCTGGGTAAACGACGAGGATGTCACTGTTATCTACGACAGTGCCAACTGGATCCTCATGGAAAAGAAGAAGCGATCTATTGTCCTCTACGCGAAGGACATGATTTCTGCCGTCACCAACGGCACGACCATTCTCAAGCTCGAAGCAACTACAAACCTGAACGGTAGAGATACTCACGTCTTCATAAACGCCAATGATACGTTCGCGCTCTTCGACTGGATTCCACCACCTGAGTATGACAGCGGGACAGTCTCGTATAGGTACTTCTGGACTACTCCAGGATTGGACACCGACGGCGTTGCTATGGCTCTCGAAGGTGTCTCGACTGGAGACGGCGATCCTCTCGATGTCGATCACGGGACGCCTATTGTTCTGGTAGACAACATCCAGTCGGCCGCGGATGATACACTCATTAGTGACGAGAGCGCGGCTTTGACGATTACTGGTACGCCAATCCCAGGCGAACTTATTAACTTCAGGCTCTTCCGCGATGTCAGCGATGGTGGGAACACCGCTACCGAAGATGCTCGGGTTATTGCTCTTGAACTGTTCTACAACGTAGGGTGATAGGATGGACAAGAACATAATAACGGACGCGAGCATCCCTGGGAACGGGTTCCGCTTGGCTGACAAGTACTACGCTGATACCGATGAGTGGCACAGAACCTGTCTCGACTTCCTAAAGGCTGGGGAAGTTTTTAGATTCGTGGCACAGGACGGAGTAACTGACGGAAAGGCTTTCCGCGTTGTTGAGCCTCTAGAGATGGCAAAGATCCGTGACTCGTTGACTGACGAGTACCGACTAGCCTATCATGGAGGCAAGATGAAGTTTGAAGAGGTAAGTGATGCTGCTGGTTAGGTCAGTGATCCTACTGGTCCTACTTGCTGGCTGCACGCAGCTGTACAGCAAGGATACCATAGTCGTCGCAGGTCCTGAGCTTTGCGGATTGCGCTTTCACATTCTTGAGATACTTCTTAGAGTCAGGAAGGAGACTCTAATTGTTAACTCAGAGGTCAAACTGGATCAGGTACATCTGGAACTCACTGGCTCTGAGGATAAGAAAACCACTTCCATACTGATTACGTGGCCAGAGGGGTTCTCGTGCGTGATCGCCTCTGGTGGATACTCATTTAGAGAAAATATGGAGATGGCACAATGAGTGAAGATGCTACGGTAAGAGAAAGGCTGGCTGTTGTTGAGACTAGTCTCGAAAGTCATCTTATTGTCTGCGAGCAGAGAGCCGAGGACAATACGCGGGAGCATGGCGAGATTAGGACGCTTATTGTTAAGGTCTCGGATGATCTGGGAAAGGACATCCGGCGGGTGTTCTCAAGAATATGGTGGCTGGTAGGAACGGCACTCGTAGCCAGTGGGGCAATTATCCTGGCAATGTATCAGAACATGGAGGGTGGGCCATGAAGCTCAATAAGACTGCGACGATTGCGGGCATTATAGCTGCTGTACTCGCAAGCAGTTCGGCGCTCGTTTATGGTATCGAGCGGTTTATCACGCTCGAAAGTACTGTGGAGGAACTGGCTGGCGAAAGCATTGCTGGTAAGTTGCAGAGGGCGCGGGAACAGGTTGGACACTACGAGCGCCTTATGCAGAGACGTGCTCTTTCTCTAAGGGAGCTCAAGGACTACCGCTACTGGCAGCGGCGGGTTATTACACTTGAGCGTAAGATAAAGAAGTTCGGCTGATGACCAACGAAGAGATCCTCGCTGAGGTCTTTGACATAGAGGGCGGTTATTCTAACAGAAAGCACGACGGCGGCGGGCCGACTAATTTCGGAATCACTGGGAGGGTACTTCGCGCTTGGCGGCGCGATAAAGGCGGATTTGTACCCAGAACTGCAGCTGAGATCGAAATGGCAATTAAATCTTTGACTAAAGAGGAGGCGAAAGCTATTTATATTAACAGATTCATTGAGAGACCCCGTTTCGGTGACATTGCTGATGATAATCTAAAACATCTTGTCATCGACATGGGTATCCTGCATGGCAGGCACAGAACTTCTAGATGGTTGCAGAGGATCCTTAAAGTGAAAGTAGACGGTATCACGGGGTCCAAGACTATCGCTGCAATCAACGTGAAGAACGAGCGTGAGACCAAGGAGGTCTATAAACGCCTACTCGCTCGTCGTTACCGTGGTTTCGCGGAGTTTACTAAGTTCGATCCCAACCAGCTTGTGAACCTCGTTGGTTGGACTAACCGCGCAAACCGCTTCCTTTCACCACTTTAGGAGGTTGTTATGAAGGCAGTCCTCGAACGTGTCATCAATCGGCTCAAGGAACCGTCAACATACGCTGGACTCGGCGGCGCTGCGATGCTGTTTGGCCTCACTATGGATAAGTTCCAGATGTATGCCAACGCTGCTGCTGGTGTCGCCCTGTTCATCTCGATCTTCATGAAGGAGGTAGGATCTTCTAAATGACGTTCAGTGTCAAATACGGAGACGACCCCTGGCTCAGGTGGGATACTCCCCGCGAGGAGTTCGAGGTTGTTAAGCCGCTACTGGTCACTTGGTCAATGGACGGGGTGACCTACGCTAATTTCGTGGTGAAGGCGGGGTTCTATACTGACCTCGCCTCCATCCCTCGATGGGCTACAGCAGCTATTCCAAAGCTCGGGCACCATGTCCGAGCGGCCATTGTCCACGACTGGACCTATCGTATGGTAGGCCACGAGAACCTGTCGCGGGCACAAGCCGATTTGTTGTTTCTTCATGGCATGACATCAGATGGAGTTCCGCTCTTCCGCCGCACTGTTATGTATCGTGCCGTGCGCTTCGGCGGGGGAGGTGACTTCGTGTCTAAAAGGAAGGAGATTATAAAGGATGAAAGCTCTGAAAGTATTGCAGATAGCTAGTCTGCTTGTAATCCTGTCAACATCGGGCTGCGGTGTGGCCCTTCAAAGAGTTTCTCAGGCAGAGACTCGGGTACATGACTACGCTGTCTGGGTCTTGGAGGAGAGAAAAGCTGACCGGATAGAGGTCAGAGATCAGCGCAGAGATGCTGTGAAGGGCATGGAGATCGGCATCTCCAAGCTGGTGGCGGAGGGCAAGATGACAGAGGCCCTTGCCGCCCGTGACAAGATTATCAAGTATATCGAGGAGCACACGCCGTCGTTTACAGATGCAGTCGAGAGCATCAAGGCGTTCTATGCAGCTGTTGAGAAGTAAATTAAGGGGCAGCCCTTTTGCTGCCCCTTAATCAATAACTCCACCCCTTTTTGTCGAACTCCTCTAGACGAGACATCTCTGTGAGATCGCTTGTTACGTTCTCTGCTATAGCGCACACCTCTGTATTTGCCGGGCGTATGTGTCTCTTGGTCAGTCTATCGCTGTCGCTCAAGGACTTGACCTTCTTCCAAAAGACCCACCCTGGATACTCTCTGGAGATCCATTTATATGGAAACCAGACCCAGGGCGCGACTACGTGAGATATGTTGTCGAGGATGAAGGTTCCCTTGTCGGTGTCTACGGCTAGGACGAGGTGGTACTCAAGCTTCCGCTTACAGTAGACAAGCCGTAGGGCGCTCTTTGGGAAGTGGTGCTCCTTGATTAGCAGGTACTGCTTGGTAACAGCGTAGTCATCGCAATCACCGACGTGGATTCCTGGGTCTGTCAGCTTGTGGATTCTCCAGTCGTCCACAGCCTCCTTTTCGTACTTTATCTCCTTGTTGACATGGGCGTGGACCTTGGACAGTGACTTCTTAACATTATCCGTGAGGGCCATCACGTACAGTTGCCCTCCATCAGGGGGCCAGTTCTTAAGGTTCTTTAGAAAGCTAAGGTATGTGGCTGGCGGAAAGGCCCAACCGCCCTCCCACATTAGCGGGCACTTGTCAAAGATGTCCATCTTTCTTCATCCTTTCGTAAAGTTCGTTAGCGTCTATAGCTACTTTCTTTAAGTGATTCTTTATTGCACCGTCAACAGCTCTTTTAGTTTGTACGAGTGCGACAACAGTAGCGAGCGTAGCTATCTCTGCAATAAAGACCTTAAGAACGCCGATGAGTATTTTCTTCTGTTCTTCGTCACTAAGTTCTGGGTCATCGCTCTTCCTCATGTAGCTCTCTATCTTCTCGTAAACCTTTTCGGCTGCGGCGTCTACGTCCATAGCCTGCTTCTCCTTCCTTGTCTATGAAAAAACACTCTTTCCCTTCGATGATGGCTGGGACTCTGAAGGGACAGAGCATGTAAAGCGCGAGCGCGCTGATTGTCACGTCGTAGCGACAGTTGCACTTTGGGCAGTGGGAATATCGTTGGTGGCGCTTTGTCACGATGACGTTCGGGCTCTTGGCTTATGCAGTCTGCACCAGTCGCTTGGTGCAGTCTTAGGCCATCTCGCTCGCGCGTCTCCACGGTTCTCTGGAAGCTCATGTCTGCACTCTCCAGGCATTTCTGCAATCTCTGTCGGGTGTGGGTAGGGTGCCCAAAATATACAGTTTTCACACTTGTCTTCTTTTCCTAGCATATCATAACTCCTCTATCTCCTTGGCAAGTACGACTAGCGATGCCTTAAGTATCTGTCCCTGGAAGCCAGTTGAGTCTACCATGTTGGCACAGTTCCTCACGTGCTCTGCGGCTTCTCGTAAGACATCTACTCTAGCCTGCGCTACCAGCTCTTTGGTTGTTCTGAATGACGGCCACCGGCATATAGTTTTCCAATTCATCACACTCACCCATATGTTTCAATCATAAACGTATGGTTCATTCCAGAACCCTCTCTTGAGGCTCGAACTTCCTACTTCCCACTATGTTCAAGCTAACATTCTTCATCATGTTTGCGTTCAGCATGGCTTCAATAAAGAAACTAATCCTATGGACCGGGACTCGTTTTGCAAGGAAGTGAACTAGCTGGTGCTCTTCAACAGCCTTTGTTTTCTCTCTGAAACAGTGTGTCCAGATAAACTCAAAAGCCTCGTTGATCTCGTTCATGTCACTCGATGCGCTCATTTCCTTGAAGATTTCAGGCATTACGTTCTCTGCAGAGAGTAAAATCTTCTTCGATTCCAGCACGTCCTCTTCTTCGACTTTGAGTTCTCGGGTTCTTGAGGCTGATAGGATCATTGACAGTTTAATAGCGTGAATGATCCTTCTTGTGTTGTAGTAAACAAGTCTCGGATGGCGTGGTTCATCCAACTCCCTTTCTTCATTCCACTTCTCTATCGTGTCCTTTGCAGCCTTCGTCCACTTGAACTCTCCAGCCATGCCGGCGATGCTGCTGAGTTCCTTAACAAGCATCTTCTTTCTAGCTTCGGACTTCGTTGTCTCTCCGAAGAGAAGAACTTTAACAGGATCTCCCTCATAGATCATTATTATCCTGGCCGTGAACCCCTGCCCGTAGGCGCTCTCGGGCAGGAGGTCGCCAAGATACTTCGGCTGCGTACCGCCGAGAATGACGATGTGGGGGCGGTCTATGTGTACCAGCCCGCCGCTTCTAGTTCTCTCCTCATAGACAGATCGGCAGTCGTAGATGTCGTTTAAAGTATTCAGAAACACAGTGTCGTGTGCCACAACTAGAGTTCCAAACTCCGGTGCCGGGATCAGGATTGAGTTATATGGTGCTACTTTACCACCGACCTCTAGGAGCTTCACCTTGCTGCACAGCTGGTCTATAAACGCTGCCTTAGTCAGCGAGGTGGGCGACACATTGAACGCCCCTGTCGCAGCCCATAGGTCGTGAACTTCATTAATTGCCATACCCTTACCAACTCCGGGAGGCCCAACAAGAAGGATAAACATATTAGGATAAAGAACTGAGTTGGATATCCTCGTCCAGCAACGCCTTTCCAGCGCGCCACTTATACAAGTCAGCGCAGACCAATGCCTAAATATTGGCGGCGATGGTAGCCCAGAAGTATAGTCCATAAAGCCATCTATCCAAGTCCCGCTTGCAGATGGCTGTCCCACGAGTTGCACTGACATGTCAACCTTACTAGCTGATGATTCTGCTCATCAGTGGTGTTGATGGGCTTACCTGTCTCGTTCTATCGTCGCCGCCGGGGCAGACCTTCATCCCGTCGGGATTTCTTTCTGGCTTCTT